>Ga0307514_10004791_pt1 | contig 12333 bp, 20 predicted proteins | sample 16_EM_MG_FD_203088 | JGI IMG/M metagenome (GOLD analysis project Ga0307514, IMG submission 203088) | Populus trichocarpa ectomycorrhiza microbial communities from riparian zone in the Pacific Northwest, United States - 16_EM | ecosystem: Host-associated > Plants > Roots > Unclassified | place...
CTTTACTTTCTCTTCTTTACGATATGATGTACATTAGTTTCCTTTTCTCTCCTCATTTTCATATCTGCTCTACATGGCAATGGTTTCCATCCGTTCAAAAGCGTGAGTGAATTTTGCCATTGGATAAGTACTTAGTACTCAGAGTCAAGAAAGCAGTACTCTTTATATTGCGATTGCAATAGGTTAATAGTGTGCTGTACGTGCTTCATGGTTGGAATCGGATGGAATTACCATCGACATCGATTTGGAGTGAGGTGAGGTCGGAGGCCTGAGAGCTGATGATGTCGCATGTTCCACCTGCATGCGGGCAACACACACAGGTGACAGCCGGCTCACCCCACGACCGGAAAAAGATTGCGGTCTGCACTCGAGGATGAGTAAGGCAGGTGAGATTCTCTACATGATCTGCACGTGTTATCTAATCTGCAGATGTAAATAGGTGATATAATGTGGGCTCGTGCCGTCGAATTGAAGTTGGAGATCTGAGGGCGTCTATGGGTATGGGGGTGAGAACCAATCACCACCGTCGAACGACTGATGCTGTAGGCGCCACTCGGGGTCCGAATCAGGATTCCGACGTGAAACGCCACAGACTCAAGTCAGGGGGGTTGAGCTTGATTGATCGCCGCACGGAAAGGCTCGTCTATTTGTGGGTTGGCCCACTCCCATCCATGCATACGGCTGCAGCTGGGGGTGGTGGCGGCATGCAAATTCGGGGTTGAATGCGATAGGTGGGGAGAGAATCTGCTCGGTCAGGAACTGAACTGGAACAGGGGCGCGATGTGATGGATAAAAAGTCTGTCTTGTCCGTCCTCTTCCCTCTTGTCTGGCACAATCTTGAGCTGCTCCCCGTTAGCGCTGATAGACACGTACGCGCACCATTCCACCACCACCCCGCACCACCGAGACGGAGAAATTCCCGGCTTGATAGATCTGTCTTTCTCTCGTACTCTCCCCACACGCACGACAAACTCACGGCACATTCACTCGCCACTCAATTCCCACACCATACATCTGCACCCTAGGTTCAAGCTCGCCAACTTCCTTCAATTCAATCGATTCAATCGGCTGCCGCTGAGCAACCGCAACCGCTGTCATGATGAATAAGGTGCTCCTCGACCACCCTACCTCCGAAGCACTCCTCGCACGCAATAACGATGCTAACCCGTCGCCTCCACCTGCAGAAGCTGGACCGGTTCAAGCAATGGGCCGGCGAACGCATGGGCGGCGAGGCCAAGACGTCCACGTCCGATGAATTCAAGTCCTTGGAGATGGAGATGAACTTGCGGCAGGATGGTATGGGCTCGTCATCGCCTGCTTCGATGTCAATGGCTGATTGATTGGATTTGCGCAGGAATGGATCGGCTCCACAGCACGATGAGCGCCTACATCAAGTCCATGTCGAAGCGGAAGGAGGGCGACGATAAGGAGAAGGTGTTGCCGGTCGATATGCTCGCCCAGGCTATGATTGCTCACGGAGAGGAGTTTGAACAGGATAGTCTGTTTGGGACTTGTCTTACCGGTTCGTTCTGCTACGTCTCGTGGTGTTTGTTGGTGCGGTGGGCTGACAGTGAGGACAGTGATGGGACAGGCGAATGAGAAGGTTGCTAGAGTGCAGGATTCCTACGTCCAGGCGGCGAGTGAGAGCTGGATGGAGTCGTTGGAGAGATCGTTGGCGCAGATGAAGGAGTACCAGGTATGTGGTGGAGGGGTTGGGTGCGTGCGGGGAGGACCTTGACTGACATCACGGCAGGCAGCCAGGAGAAAGCTAGAGTCCCGACGACTGGCCTACGACGCAACGCTATCGAAGATGCAGAAGCAAAAGAAGGAGGACTTCCGCATGGAAGAGGAACTGCGCGCCCAGCGCGTCAAGTACGAGGAGTCCAGCGACGATGTCTACCGACGAATGGGCGAGATCCAGGATTCGGAGCCAGAGTCGATGGCGGATCTCGGCGCGTTCCTGGACGCAGAGCTCGAGTACCATGACCGCTGCAGAGATATCCTGGCGAATCTGAGGCGGCAGTGGCCCGCTGGCCAGCCAAAGCATAAGAACCGCTCCCGCTCGTTGAACGCCCACTCGTTCGGCAATGGCACAAGGGAAGAATCCCCGCCACCCATGCCCGAGCCCGAGCACCGCCCCGCCATCGGCTCCCGCGTCAAGACGAGCGATCGCGCCCCCCAGAACGGCGGCTTCCGCCTGCCAACCCCGGAGGAAAGGGACCGAAAGCCCCCCCTCCACCGCACATCGACCGCACCCACCTCCTCCTTCGAAGGCCCCACCACCGCCGACCGTCTGAGCCGCACGCGCTCCTCGGAACAGGCCGTTCTTCCTTCGTCCTTCCACCGGACCCGTCCCTCCGTCCACGACGACGAGAACACCAGCCGAGACCGTTATGACCGTTACGAGCGTTACGAGCGCTCCGAGTCTCCTGCCACTTCTTTCGGCTCCCTCTCCAGATCTTCTAGCAATAGCACCCTCTCGAACGTCTACGGAAACCCTGCTTCTGCGCGGAAACAACCGCCGCCGCCCCCACCTGCTGCGAGGAAGAGGCCGCCGCCACCGCCCCCGCCAAAGAAGATTATGTCGTAGTGGCACGGCAATTATAGGTGTATGAGTCTGTAGGATGAATGGTGGTAAGACTGCGAGAGTGCATGTAAGTTGTTTGTGTGTATGAGACCGTGGGTTTTCTGTACCTACTACTAATTCTGCTGCTGCTGCTGCTTTGTGCTGTGTTGCATACGTGTGCCTTATCTGTATCGTTACGTTACTTCTATTTACGTCTCTTTACTCTATGGCTACTCGTTTGATCACCTTCCGGGTATATAATGGGCCGTTGTACCGAATACCGAATACCTAATGCTTTCTTCATGAGCCTCTTTCCTTTCGGATAGAGTAGGTATGGGATATGCTGCCGGTGGTTTCTCACAGGATCGTGCCATTCGGCCCGAGACATGACATGAGGCGCGATATGATCATGGCCTTTGATATACCGATAGCAACAGAAGCCGAAACAAACCCAGCCCAGCCCTTCCCAAGCAATATTAAAATCAAAATCAAGCCAACACAACCCCCCCATCATCATCCTCGTCGACCCTCCTCATTGCTTTCCTCTTGCCGGCTTTAAAATGTTTCTTGCTGCCCCTCAGCTGTGCCACCTCATCGGGGCTAAGATTCCCCTCTATAGCGACCATAATCTTTGCCTTCCTTCCGCTGAGGACCTTTCCGCCTGACGCGGCCGGCGGTGCACGCATCACGCCGTCCTGCTGTCTATGGAACGGGTTGGTGAGGTGGCCACCGGCGCCGATGCCGCGGCCAAAGTAGGCTCTGTCCAGCGACTCGGTTTTGCGGCCTTGGGGTGGTGCGGAGTGGAGGGGGATCGTGTCGTCGAGTTCGGAGATCTCTGATGTGGATTCCTCCACGGGGGCGGTGGAGGTGGAGGTCGGCACGCCCCGTCGGCGGTGCTGCGGGAGATGCGCAGTATCGTACAGCCCCGTATTGAATTCCGCCGGATCGATAGGGGGATCAGCCGGGGGTGCGTGGCAGAATAGGAGCTTGCCGTTGATGTAGTCCTTGAGGACGTATCGGGCAGCGCGGGAGTCGTCGGGGTTGCCGGCGGAGGACTTCATAAACCCGCGGGCACGTGCATAGGCGACGAGGAGCTCGGTGCCGGTGGGGGTGCCGGTGCCGCCCTCTTCGAGTGGCCGCATGGTGATTTTGATGCCGTACACGGCTTCGAGGAACCATTTAGGGATGCGTTGCGCGACTATTGAGGCCGGCCCGGTGAATTCGCGCTGCTGGTCGATCGGCAGGATTCCGTTGCACACGAGCTCGGCTTTGGTGGAGGCAAAGTTGGGGAAGACTAGACCTGGGCAGTCGCAGAGGATTATGCGCTCCGAGAGGTGCAGGGTTTGGAAGTGTTTGGTCTTTCCGGGTGTCGAGGAGACGGAGACTTTTTTGGCGCCCACTAGGGCGTTGATGGTCGAGGACTTTCCGACGTTGGGGTAGCCGACGAGTCCGATGGTGGTTTTTCGGGATTTGGAGTTGGGGGACTCGGCTGATCCATATGTTAGCTGTCTGTCGGATTCCAAGCACAGAAATAATGGAGGCATACAGTCTTGCTCTGGTTCGGGCGAGTTCTCAAGGAAGATGGCCTCCAGCTCGTCGAGGGTGATGATTCTTATCCGGGGATCGTCTTCCTGTGCCAACCCATCTTGCCCTGGTTCCAGCGTTGCAGTCTCCTCCTCCAGGGCGTCGTCCTTCTTCTCCGCCGTTTTTTCCTCGCCTTCCTCCTCCGCATCCTGAAAGTCGCTCTCATGCTCCTCCTCTTGCGCCTCAAGGCTCTCCCTCGCCAGGACAGCCGAGAAGAACCGGTAGCTGACACCCTCCTTCTCGAAGTAGTCTGCCCACGCCTTCCTCTGCTCAATCGCCATCATATCCGCCTTATTCACCAGCAGCAGATTCCGCTTCTTAGGATCCACTTCCAGCACATACTTCTCCAGATCCACACAGCGGAACAGCAGCGGGTTCCTCGCATCCACGATCTGCACGACCAGATCGGAGCGCTCAATGACACGCCACAGCTGTCTCCACACCTCCAGGTTCCGCTCGAACGGGGTCATCAACATATCAAAGTTCTCCTGGAGCTCAGCGAGGCCGCGACGCCACGACAGAAACGACTCTCGTTCCATCTGGTCCAGCTCTTGCGGCGTGGTCTGCGCACTCCATTTCGGCCGTCGGGGGACAGTCAGTTGCTGCGAGTGTTTTGCGTGTTTGCGGTTCGTCTTGCGCTCTTGGTCTGGTGTGAGGAGATAAGGGTTGTATTGGTCCTTGTGAACTACTTGTACGTTGCTCATCTTCTCCGCCGTGAAGTCGATATCGGCCATTTCGGCGGTCGCCAGAAACTCTGTAGCATTGCCGTCAGTCGTTGCTCTCTTGCGCGGCGAGGAAAGACAAACCGTCAAGGTCATTCTGCTCGGTGATACTGCGGATTTTGACCCAATCCGCCGCTTTTCTTTCCGGTCCAAACGACTGTAGATAGCCGAAACACGTTAATCCCTCGTCTCTCTTGAAGCGCAAGGAAAGCATGCCATCTCCAAAGGTCCCTTATGTCCACCGTGCCCACGACCACCTCCTCCGCGACCGCCGCCACCACCACGGGTTACCCGTGTGCCTCCACCACGCGAATTCATCAGCGCCCGGCCGAGGCCGACTCTGTTCTTGCTATCGGCGAGCACCATGATCGACTATCCGTCGCTTTCGTTTCTGGTTTCGACTTTGTTGGCAATAAGTTGGTCGTGTTCAGTGCGACGAAATATTTGTGGGTTGAGTTGTGTGACCAACACCAGGTTCTATTCACCTTTCTGTTTACCCCGCTATTTGATTACCATAATATAACCACCTTCCACCTCTTTGTCAACAACTTCTCCTTTTCTCGCAATTCGCAGAAGCTCTCCAATACAGCACACAGGAACGAGATAGCCCCATGGCGCCTCCTACCGCCACCACGAAAAAGTGGATGTAAGCTCTGCCCCTCGTCACTGCCCCACCACCGGAGCCTCACTCACACACAATGGAACAGCGACAAGAAAAGCGCCAGCACCTTCCAGGTCCGCTACCGATCTCAAGACGACCCCCTATTCCACGATGATACGGCGACTCCTTTCGTCCTGCACGAGGTCGATGCCCCGAACGCCAACAAGGGCTCCTCCAGCTCCTCAAAAGTCAAGAGCACGCACGATCTCGCTGCCGAACTCGGAATCGATGCGTCCACCGTCCGCGCGAACGAAGGAGAGGCGGCGATGTACGGTATCTACTACGACGACACTCAGTACGACTACATGCAGCACATGCGGGAGATCGGGACGACGGGGGAGGCGATATTTATCGATGCGCAGCAGGCGGGGAGCAAGCAGCGGAAGGACAAGAGGAAGAAGCAAACGCTGGATCAGGCCATCATGACGGAGGTTGAGCCGAAGAGCAAGGCCGTGCACATTCCTAAGGAGCTTCTGCCCAGTGAGACCGCCGTCAAGAGGACATATCAGGATATGCAGGATATTCCGGATGCCATCGCGGGGTTTCAGCCAGATATGGATCCAAGATTGAGGGAGGTCCTTGAGGCCCTCGAGGATGAGGCGTATGTGGAAGACGATGAGGATATTTTTGCGGAGCTGGCGAAGGGTGGTGAGGCGGATGAGGGCGATTTCTTTGGTCGGGGGTTTGAAGATGAGGAGGACGGGTGGCAGAGTGATACCACCGAGAAAGCCGCTGTTCGACCATCCACCGCGCCTTCCACAGCTGCAGAAGCTGCAGAAGCTGCTACCGCTCCTGTTCCCATCAAGGGAGAGCCCGCCGCCGAAGGCGAAGGCAACGCCGACTGGATGCGCGAATTCTCCAAATTCAAGAAAGCACAGAAGAAGGAGAAAGCTAAGAAAGACGAAGACTCAGCATCCTCTCTCGCAGACACCATGAGTTTCGGCGGTTCTTCGGTAGTGACGGCCGGCACCGTCTCCATCTCTGGTCGTCGCCGTCGTCGCCGCGAAAAGAAGAACGGGGGTGCAAAAACCGCTACATCCGGCTACTCCATGAGCAGCTCCGCCCTCTTCCGTACCGAGGGACTGACTCTTCTCGACGACCGTTTCGACAAGGTCCGTTATCCTCCTTCCCCCGCTCTCCCAATCGCTAACACCCCCAGATCGAGGAGAAATACAACGACTCCGACGATGAGGAGCCAATGACCGGTCCCGTCCCCGAGACTCGCGAGGACTTTGACACAATCATGGACGAGTTCCTGGGTGGATACACCATGACCGGTGCGCGACCAAAGACTCACCGCGTCAGAAGGGGCAAGTACCAGACTGGCCTCGACCAGCTAGATGAGATTCGACGGGACCTGGCGACTGCTAAGCTTTCGTAGAGGATGGGTGCAATTGCGGCTCTGATATTACATAATTTGGGTTTGGAGTTGGGGGTTGGGACTGTTTTTACATAGGAGTTCAAAAGTTTGCGCCTTGTTTTTTTTTTTAATTCATCACTTAGCATTCGACCTATAGATCACGGCTGTTTACAAACTTGGGCTTCCCGCCACTACCGGTGTGGAACGCCGCTGCACGCCGTCACAGCGTGGCCCCTCTACAGCCCCGCCAAAAGCTGTATTGACAAAGGGAAGACATAAGGAAGAGTTCGGGCCTTTTTGTTTTTTGGTTTGTTTTTCTGTTTAATCGTACAGTTTTGCCATGCATGCAAGGCTTAACTGTCGTTCGAGTGATGCAAACACGGTCAGAAATTTCCCCCTTCTGGATCCACCATCCACCCACACACGAGTAAGACAAGGCTGGGTGTCTCAGGATCTCAAAGTTCGGCAATCGGGACTCAACCCGAGCGAATGCTCCACCAACCAGCAGCATGTGTCGTCAGTTCATCCCACATAGCACACCCGATTCACAACCGGGCTGGATCTCATCACGAAATGCACGGTGGGTATGTGGATCTCGTGTGTTGTCCCTCCATGATTCGTTGTTCCCCACCACCCCACCACCCCACCACTACCACCGCCACCAATACCATCCCCAATTATGCGTAAGAAACGTAAAAAAAAGCACTTTTCCTAATCCCCCAGACCAGAAAAATGCTACCCCAGAGTATCCGCGAAACGCCAGCAATAACGGGATGAACATGCGAACGAACGAAGCATATGCACATAGAAAGATGGGACGAGCATCATTTGGCGGCGCCATGCTTGGCAGCCAACTTGTTTCGCTGCGCTTTGAGCTTCTTGTAGAACTCCTTCTTTCCGCTCTTTTTCGACTTTTGTATGTCGTCGTACTTGCGCTTGAAGCGCTGGCGGCTGCTGCTGTCCGCCATGACTTCTTCCAGAATCGTCTTCTTCCGGTCCCGGCGGTTGATGCGCGCGTTGTAGAACTCGGTGTTGCCCTCGATCACGGTGCCGACCTGTGAGTACTCCGGGATTCCCGAGTTGTCCTTCTTGTAATGGCGGTGGGGGTCGAGGACGTTACGGTGCTTGATGAGCGTGAAGTCACGTTTGAGCTCGTCCGTGAGGACCGTCCGTGGCATGTCATACCAAGCAGCTCCAGCAGTTGGTGGGGGCTCCTGAAGAGGTGGAGAAGCGATGTCAGCGACTATTCATTCACAACCTTCCATGAGGCAAAACGTAACGGGTAGAGGCCTCAGAGTAACTATGAAAATAAAACTTCATAATGTCGGTATGGACAGCCAAGACGGTGTCCGGTTTCCGTCAGGTTCTTTGGGATGAGATATCCTCATAGGCCGGCGGAGAGGGGAAGCGCGTATGTAGGATGGAGCATACCTTGGATGATTTCTTGTTTGCAGCAGCGGTTGCGGCTGATCGTGCGCTGTTTGCCAGCTTTTGGTCGTCCTTTGGAACCAGCATCATACGATCCGAGATATACGAAACAGAGCCGTGGGAACTGATGGGAGGCTTCGGCAGTGACGCACTGGGGTCTAATTTAGGTAGTCTGCAGAACACGTATTAGCGGTGCCAATCCACACACTTGCAACATTCCTTTCCATCGCATTGCCCAAAAAAAGAAGGCTGGCAGGTGTATGGCAGAGGGAAAAACAAGGGTTGGTAGTGAACACACTTGATGGATGTAAGACTGTGGACGGTGTTTGTCTTTGACAGTGCCGATGAGGTCCCGCTAGCATCATTTTTCATCCGCTCCTCTGCTTCGCGCAACAGCCGCGCAATGGTTTCGTCTGACAGCTCATCGTCGTCGTCTTCATCTTCGATGCGTGTGAGTGCGGAGAGGGCAGTTCCTGGCTGTGGTCCGGCAGAAGGAATGGGGATGACCACGTCAAGGTGGGTGTTGTTTCGGAGGGTGGGGGGTGTGGCTGCAGACATGTGGGAAGTGGAGCGAGACGGATGAGAAAAAAAGTCAGGTACCAAAAGAAAGCCAGGGCTAACCCTTGCTGAGTGTTACCCGGAGAAGAAGTCGGAATGTTAGTAATCGGTCATAATGGCAGAGCGACACGAAGTGTCCGCAGCCGTGCATGCGTCAACCGACAGCAGAGCACCGAGAAGGCCTTCTGGACACGAATGGTGGACAAGGACCTGGGAATCTGCATTCAGGTACGCCCGCACCATAGGCACATCGTGCAAACTGGCGAATAGATGTGGTAGTGACGGCTGACAGCTGTCTGTTTGTTTCATCGATATTATGCGCATTGCATGCCAGCCCCGTAGCCACGAATGAACCGAACGGTCATCACCCGTCACTCGCTGGATCTGCAGGGTTCGTTGCCAACGAATAGATGTTGCACAGCAATTTTTGCGCTTACTCGATACCGAGATGGCTTTCGTGAGACAGTGTTTCTCCAACGTCCCGTGTCCAGCCTGACGGCTGGATCGAGGGCTTTGGTTGGCCGCCCACTCTGCCGTCTATGCCCGAACGAGCAGGTATCGCGGACATATGGGACGCTCATATAAGAAGAGAGCAAATCGGTCCGTGTGCTCAGTATTATGCTCCGATCGCTGGAATATCCAGGATTACGGTGGCGGTACAAGGCCGTTTGTTTGCCGTTATTGGAGGGACGGAGGTGAACGAGCAGGAGAGACGAGCAGGAGAGCAAGAGAGAGCGAGCGCTGCTTTGCGGCGGCCTCGCTACGGTTCGGTCCGCCCCATGAATGCAAGAAATCTCTGTGCAATGGGCTTGTTTCCGTCTCCATGTCATCTGCTACTCCGAATACATCACAGAGATCATTCACCACGCTACCTACGCACAATACGGGTTCGTGTTAGAGGAGATTCATATTGTGTGTGCAGCTATCTAGACTCTGACGAACACGTGATCGATGTGTTGTGCAAGCTTGGCACAAGGTTAATGCAAGTGAAAGCGAAGTCCGAACTGGTTGCAGCGCGAAGAGAAGTGGTATGGAGCGAAGATCTCCAGGGCGTCAATAGAGTAGAGTGGAATAGAGTTCCCCACAGCGAGCCTACAGGAAGGGCCAGAGAGGAATGGAGTCGCCATGACAATATCCGAGCGAAGCGACCGAGCCGAAGCAGGGCAGCAGCCGTTTGTTGGATGGTTCCTGGGGATTGCGGATCATCATTTCAGATTTCCCTTTTATGGGAGAGTGATACCTCTTAGCACGCATGAGGCATCGTGTAAAGCACGGTGCCACATCGTGTCGGCACAAGAGAGGTACGTACTACTTACTCGGTGGATTCTTCAGCCCCCGCGCCCACAGCGTGACGACCACCACGCTTCTCCGGACAACCCTAGTCGACTCCAGCCAATAAGCTCCTTCCCGCCGAACCAGCGAATCCCAACCCTCTGCCGTCATCTTCCAATTCTGTTGGCCCTCAGTCTGTGTGGCCAGCACCAAAAATTAAAGTCGACGTCCGAGTGAACAGAACAGATACGGACACTGAATGGACACCGGTCGGCAACTGTCAATCTGCCCAGCCTCGTCAATCAGGTCAATCAGGTGGAGAAGAGACAGAAGATCAGGCCAGCCCATCGCCGTCTCCGTCCGCACCGAAAGGAAGCAGTCGACCCGGGACCGCCGTGCGGACAGGCATATACATCTCACAGGACCGCCCGCAGCTCGTTCTGTTGTAAATTCCAACTGCGTCCGCAACTACTGTATAGCAGTACTAGGCCCCAGTCATCATCGGCAGCAGCAGCATCGCCATTGACCTCCTCACGTCCATCCACGCCCGTCCATTACTACTTCCTTCTCCTGCATACTCTCCTTCGCACGCACACACTTCCGCACACATTTCCCTATCCTCACATCACACAACACTACACCCTACACCCGACTCTACGCCCTACCAGCCCCACCCCGCGTGCGGCACAGTCGACTCGCTTCTGTACACACGGAACGCCGAGCACAGAGCCTTCGCTGTCGACGGTTTACATTCTTCGAGGCCAAGCCGAATTAAAGCCATCTCTCTCGCGCTTCAGCCATTCTACCATTCGCACCTAGATCTGTTTGGGCGAATTGCACGGGCGAGTAAGTGGGCGCAACCAGTTCAGTCGAACAGAGTAGGAGTCAGCAAAGACAACAAAACAACAAGGTACCACCACCACCACCACTTCCTCCTCCACCGCATCCACATCCATCACCCAGCGACAACACCGACAACACCGACAACGACAGCAGTGAACACGACACCAATCGAAACGCGAGCCTTGTTCGTTTGGAAATGGACCCCAACTACCCGGGCGCAGGGAGACACGACCCATCCCAACAGCAGCAGCAGCAGCAGCAGCAACAACAATATGACATTTCCGTTATGGGCCATGTGAGTGGAATCTTGATTCTGTCCGCCTTGCCGGTCCGCCTCGGTGCCTGTGCTAATTGCAAGGGCTGCATCACAGTATGGAGCCAGCGCGGCACTGGTAGCCAACTCGACTGTCCCGCAATCCGATATATATAGCGGCGCGTTCGCAAATGTATGAAATCCCATTCCAAACACCACCCACACAAGCATCTCCGGATTACAGTCTCTGACCATGGCTTTCCAGGTATCTCAAGGTTTGCACGGCCACTACCGCGAGATCTTGACCGCGTACTGGCAGCAGACCATCAACACCCTCGAGACCGAGGAACACGATTACAAGGTGCATCAGCTCCCGCTCGCTCGGATAAAGAAGGTCATGAAGGCGGACCCCGAAGTAAAAATGATCTCCGCCGAGGCGCCGATATTGTTTGCAAAGGGTTGCGACATATTCATCACCGAACTGACGATGCGCGCCTGGATACATGCGGAAGAGAACAAGCGGCGGACATTGCAGCGGTCCGACATTGCGTCGGCCCTCACAAAGAGCGACATGTTCGATTTCCTGATCGACATCGTGCCGAGAGAAGACGCCACCCCGAAACGGGCAACCGGGGGTGCTTCGGGTTCCGGTGGTCAACAGCATCAACAGGCACCGCCGCCGCCACCGCAGCAGCAGCAACACCAGCAACCGCAACCATCGCAACAGCAGTCACAACACGTCCAGCACGGTCAAACGCAGATGCCCCCAGGCATGGAGTACCCTCATCCGGTCATACCCACAGAAACAGATCGATATGGACAGCCAGGCATGTATACCGGCGGTGTAGCTCAGCCAGTCGGAGGCTACGGAGCACACAACATCTACCAGGAAGGGATGGAGGGGATGTATGGCTACCCACAAATGCCACCGCAATCGGTATATACCCCTGCATGTCAGCTGTCCAGGATCTTTCGATAGCTAACTCCAGATAATTTCAGATGTACCCGATGCCAAATCAACGAGGTCATCTTCAAGACCCACAAGGCGGACAGGGCAATGACCAAGGGGACGACGCTGATGCCGAG
>Ga0307514_10004792_pt1 | contig 12332 bp, 12 predicted proteins | sample 16_EM_MG_FD_203088 | JGI IMG/M metagenome (GOLD analysis project Ga0307514, IMG submission 203088) | Populus trichocarpa ectomycorrhiza microbial communities from riparian zone in the Pacific Northwest, United States - 16_EM | ecosystem: Host-associated > Plants > Roots > Unclassified | place...
CATGTATACCTAGTTTATCTCAACGCAATTCTCCACTACATAGATTTCATGGCACAGGGGGGTATTCACATGATTTCATACGAAACCTCTATAAACGCATAACCTCTCTAATAGCATCGGATCTTCCGGTCCCGACGCTAGGCTAATATAGAAGTTCGACTGTATGGTAAAGAATGACAGTAGTATTCCCGGGGGCTAGGAACATGGGGGAGCTGGCTCTACTAGAGTATAGTAGTATTGGAGCATACAGGCAACCAAATCAAGGTCCACTCTTGACTACCTCAGTGGCCTCGAACATGTTGGAGAGAGATACCATTAGACCAAAAGAGTGACCACGCGCTAGGTTTTCCTAACACATACACAAGCGTTATGTAAGCGAGCGAGTCGCTCTATAAGTGCACACGCATCAGCCACGGCTACATAGCTTCTCTTATTAACATGCGTGATATCCCAACTTGGATGCTGCCTCCAGGAGGTTATGTACCTCTGTATTCACATCTCCCCATTTAAAGCTTTGTACCGAATCTTGTGGCCCCAGCTCTAGTCATATGCAGTAAGCTTAAGGAAAGTTACTGCTAATGCCCGACTGTAGTGGGCATGTCTGTCTGGGACTTGCGATGTTCTTCCTCCGGTTGATACTACTGCTGGCACTCTGGCACCTCTCGACCAAGTTCCAGCCTACGCAACGGGCGGGCCAGGCCGGCTCCAATGAGGGCCCGAGGCGGCCCGGACAGGGTATGGCTCAGCCAAGGCCTCGCCTGAATGGCCAGGCCATTGCCTGGACCACCTGAACTGACTGGATCACCTAGACAGCAGCGGGATCCAAACTAGTACACCAATGCCCTTCCTGTGACGAACTGCCACCACCTCCGGGCCTCTCGGTCAGTCTCAATGTTTGCCAGGCCCTTCAGTGCCATCCGACCCCATTTGCCCTGCTGGCTCTTGCTATGCATTAGGAAGGTCTGCATGATGTCTGCTAGTGTCACTATTTCAGGGTTATGCATCAATCGGTCCACTAGGGCTGCGGGCTTCGCCTTCCAGTATACTTCTTCGCCTCCTAGCTCCTCACTGACGAGATGTCTCGAGACAGTCTCGAAACTTTTGTGAGAATTTTTCATTGGTTGCCCCGTGCATACCGGTATCTTGGTGTGAGACAGTGTGAAACAGTGTGACAGCCTACAAAAGCCTCGAGACATCTCGTACCCAGGCCTACATCACAAGCCTGCATGGCTCTGAGCACCACCTTCAGGATCACCAATGTGTGCTCTCCTCCCCGAATTTTGGTTGCCGCAAGATTAGAAATATTTATTGGCTGACCTGATAACTATTGATACTTTGATCAGGGGAACCAGGAAGTACGAGGGCCTGCAAAAGGGGCCCGTGGGATAGCGTTGAGAAGCACTTCCACTATATGTGCCAGGAGCTAGCGGGGGGGCGTTGAGAGGAACCAGGGCCAAGTGGAGGACACATTACGAATCTCCTTTGTACTGCGTGGGTCGGCGGATTATCTTGCCCTCCCTTGAACTCACCTAGAATTCTGGGTGGCTCGTCATGCCCCTGCTTGTACTAGCAGCCATTGCGCCCACACATATACAGGCTGCACTTCCCTAGACCTACCGTTGAATCCTGCTTTCCCCTTGAGCTCACCGGCTTTGTTTCTCCTACATGCCTGCAGCGCTCCTTACCATCACCTACATTCATCATGTCATCATTCCACACCGGCTAGGGCGGCCGGGGCCTTATGCGCCCATCGGTACCTCAGTTCCTGCAAAGGAGTTCGTGGTTTCACTATGGCCTTCAGCCACCTGTGAGTACAATTTAAAAGAAAAAAAACAATGCTACATCAGCTGCAAACCCCAACACTGTGCTGAGGGTAGATCCGCAAAAGGAATTGCCACAATTACATCCCGGATTCGTGCAACGTTAATTATAACCCCCGATGCACATTGCGCGGCTCCAGGTGTGTTCCAGCTCCATCTACCAGCCGGATCTAGTCGATCTGTGTTATGTATCCTTCGGGAAGGGAAAATCCCAATAGAAATGTACGTGCGTATGTAGGTTTTGTGTCCTTAGCAGTTCATCATACAGTGTACTTGGTTGTTTTTCTTTGTATACCCAGTGCTATATCCGGTGTCACAGGGGGGCTGACTACTCTTTAATGAGGCGCCAGGACCAAGCACCGCTACACACAGTCCATCTGAGAAGATGCACGGAGATAGAGACATGAGGGGACCCAGGATGGTGCAGAGCGGTGACGGAACCCACCATAGATTAGATATCCCCAAAGAATCAGCGAGGCTAATCCAAGAATGGTAGTCACTTCCAACTTTGGCCTAGCACCAAAAGGGTACTCCTACGCCACATACGGGAATCAGGTTTACTTCTTCATGATGTACTGTAAACAGCTTCTGAAACCTGATAATCTTACTTTTGACCGCATCTTTCCAATAATTCTCATCTATTAAGTATACATGACTCAAAGAGGGTGCATGAGCTCATGTTCTGTCCAGGGAACTAGAGTTGATTGCATACTTTTTGTGTTGATCAAATTGGAGATATTGTAGTGGATCGTGTTGCTTACATGTTTCGGCTTTGTTTTCTTTGATTGTAAACCAGAGAGCATATGCGGACTTACGTGATACACCATGTTCCTTCACAGCTCTAGTTGCAGCGGCGTCACCTGCAGCACCCGAAATAAATCCTATAACTCTAATGGCGTATATCATTCCATGCAGTGGCAATTGTGAGATTATCGGTAAAATTACAGAGTGGCTCAAGGCCCCGGATACACATTGCCCTCGTACAGCGCTTCAAGCACAGCCGGGTAATAAAAAAAAATATTTAATCACTTGACAAGTTCAGGATAACACTTGAAGGGGTACTGATATCCATCCCACCAGGTATTATCCTTACCTGGGACGGTGCGGTGGAAAAGGGACATATAAACAAAGGTGGTCACTCAGGTCACAAAGAGCTCTTAAAGGGATGAACCAAGACTTCAAATCACAGTTAAAGTATAGCAGAATACCCAACATCTAGCAGTACAGAAGATGAAATACTATACTGGAGTTGCTACTGGCGGTGATGCTTAATCAGATTATCGGCCTGTGGGTATGGGAATTTTAAACCCCTCTCTCATTGACCAACCCTCGCCGTAGTATGGTTTTGATCCATTCATTTATTCAGGCCCATTGAGTGCGAAATTTCAGTTGCTATAGCAGGGGGTGGTCTGACACTTTCGGCGCGCATATGTATCTCTCCAATGAAGACTATAGAATAAATACATACTCCTTTGCAGATAACTATGTACTAGGTATCATTCCCCCTTCACCCGAGTCGAAAGGTGCACTGTCAAGAAGCCCGTCCTATAGCAACAGCTTCGACTAGCATGGATGCTCCTAGTACCCGCCATTACCCTGAAGACTTCAAACAGAGGTATTAGGAGCACTAGGTAAACCTAGTATGGTAGCCACTGCTTTGTTCGGCATAGTACATGTTTACCTGAGTACATTAATCATTGAGTCGAGTCCATTCTGCCGTCTCTACTAGATATATTGTATCTATACCTACCCCATATCCAACCCTCCGTCCTACATAGATGCACATTTCTATCTCCAATATATCTTCTCATCCGCGCACACCCCTATTCTAAGAGTAAAGCCTCTCCATCAACTTCACCGGCACCCTAACCCCATTTGCCCCCGCTACCTTTAGCACGGAATCCAACTGTTTCCAATTCTGCCCCCCACTCATCATCACGCCTTCGCGCTCAATCTTCTGCTCCAGCAGCCTCAGCACATGTTCTACAGCGTCATACCTGCCCTCGGAGAGGAGCCGGCCAAGAACTTCTTTGTACGTCTTCATGTTTAGGCGGAAATGGACGTTTATGGCAGGGAGAATATCTGACGCTGTGGTGGGGTCATTACCTTCAGGGATGTGCTGGCCATTAGCAGTCATTCCCTGCGGGGCTCTCTGCGGTTGAGATTGCTGTTGCTGCAGTGGTGATGAGTCGCCCCAACTCGGGCCGCACGGCCCTCCATCTTGCCTCAACACATTCTGAAATGGCAACCCCATATTCAATGCGTCTACCTTCCCCACCCACCACAGCATCCTCATACACACTCTCTCCCTCCAATTCCCCAACTCCCACTCCCTCTCCCTCGCCTGTCTCGGGTTCATGACCCCCTTCACCTCACCCAATCCCGCAGGGGGCTTCATTCTCGCGTACCCCTTAACCGTCTCCTCGAGGACAATCCAGTCTGGGTAACCCCCCCGCTCAGCCATCTCCCTCCAGCAAGACTCGATTCCGTCGATATCCCCCACGGAGGCGTAGTATCTAACAAAAACAGTATATGTCGCTGCAGAGCCTTCGACCCCGCGGTTCTGCATTATTCGGAGGATATCCCTTGCCGCTAGGATATTCCCCGAGCTAGGGTGGAGTAGCCCGTCGATGAGGACGGTGTAGAAGTTGACGTTTGCTGTGATTCCGCTTAAGCGCATTTGCTGCAGGAGGTGGGTACATATCGAGAACAGCGTGGTTTGGTTCACATTCGTATTCTCATCTCCCAGTCCCCCCAGACTCGCTGCAGTTGCTGCCATATGCTTATACAGTCCGTTTAGTATGATCGTGCAAGTAACCACATCCGGTTTGATATCATTCTCCTCCATCGTTCCCAGGATCTTCAGCGCCTCTTGAATATTCCCTAGATCCATATGCCCCTTCAGGAGGGTATTATACGTGACTAGGTCCGGCCTGATCCCCAACACCTTCACTCCATATTCCAAGACACTCCTCGCCTCCTTCGCATATGAATTCTTCATCAGTCCTGCTAGGGCAGCGTTGATTGTGTTTAGATTCGGCCGCGCAGTTTCCGTCTTGGCCATTTCCCGGAGACTCTCTACTCCCTCACGTATACTCCCCGCAGCGAAGAGCGCGTGCGTGCGCGTCGTCCAGAGGAATGCATCTGGGACTACGCCAGTGTCAATCATCTTCTTCCAGAGAAGAAGGAGGAATTTAGTATCCCTTGCGCGGCCACATCCCATGAGGAGTGCGTTCCAGCTGTGTACGGTAGGGGCGTGGCCGGCGCCGAGCATGTCGTTCCAGACTATCGTGGCGGCTTCGATATGGTTCAGCCCTGCGAAGGCGAGGATGAAGAGATTGTAGTAGTGGCCCTTGAATGGGAGCTCCATGCGTAAACCATCTTCGTACAAAGATTTCAGTTGGAGGTAGTCACGCCTAGAAGTAGCAAACTTGATATCCTCCCTCAAGCCTCTCAATTGTGTGAAGAAATTTGCAGTTTCAAGGCTCGCCGCGGAAAGTATAACTCTGTCAATAAAAGGTGTATTAAACCCATACGAAGTCAACACATCCCTCAGCATCGTATCCGTCGGCAGATTCTTCACCTGTGGAAGTGTATTGTGCAGCTCATGGAAGAACGTCCCCGGTTTTGGCCACTCCCCTGCAGGTACAGCACCACGAGTCATCTCCGGCGTCGCCATCGACCGGACATAATTATATGCTGCATAAATCAAACACCACAATTCAATCTGCGGTTTCTCAATCGTGACTGAATCTCCATCCACCGAGCTCCCCTCATAGACATCCATGACTTGTCCTCGGAGGTATGCCAGCTCAAGTTGATACGGCGGACTCATCTTGCAAGCATTTTTCAGAATCAGCTCGATGAGAGATAGCTCCCCCTTTTTCAGAGCATCAACCAGAATTCGTGAATACATGGTAGGGCTAGCTACACCCATCTCAGCCCAATCATTCGCAAGCTTAATTGGTGCTGGGATATCTGGATCGACTCCTTGATTCTTCATCACAAGGTCGAATAAATCGGTATGCATCCCTCCCCGGAAAACGCTTGATATAATAGGATTGATTGGATTATCGAAAGTTGAGTCTTTTGCTAGCTTCTGGTACTCGGTCCACGCGCTCGAGAGATCGCCCTTTTTGACGGCTTCCGTCAGCGGCATGATTCCTGTTGTGACGAACTCGTTGGTGGGGTCATCGTTGACGAAGATCTGCGCCGTCTTGGGGGGATGACCAAGCCCTCGATCGCGTTTCCCGAGGGCCCCGGGGGTGCCACCGGGGACAAATGGCGTTCCGGGAGGGTGGGTCTGGAGCCGCATGTAATCGAGGAGAGCTTCGCGGAGGGCGGCATTGGTCCCTTGGATAGGGGGCTGGCCAGTGGTGGTGGCTGAGGGGGGCCCGTTGAGGGAGTTGCAGGTGGGACTGGCGGTGGAGAAGCGGCGGAGGGTGATGGCTGCTCGTGAGATGGCTGCTCGTGAGATGGCTGCTTGTGAGGCGGGTTGCGGTGGTTGGGGAAGGCGGCTGAGGATGAAGTTGCGGCATGATATACAGAGGGGTGCATACTGTGGAAGCCAGCGCCGTGATCAATTAAAACTATAGCAGCGTGGGGGCTCGGGAGGGGTCACCTACTGGTGGACGGGACATCTTCAGTGCGTCCAATGTGGGTTTCACATCACAGACCCCATACAGCTATGTTGTGCTTCTTTACTGCCCTGCTTCCTCGGTGGGATTGGGCACTGTGAGGGTTACGTCGACGATTTTGCAAGTTTCAAGGTTGACGTTGCAGGTGGGGGAATACGCAACAGGCATTGCATTTGCGACTTTGGAATATGACGCGTCATAAGAACAGTCACAAAGTGCCATCATGCATAAGTATTCCATGGAGCTGAATTCCATCTAAACCCAACTACGTGCCCGCCTACACTCACATATCTGGGGGTCGGCCGCTCCCAATGAAGGCTCAATCAAAGGGATCATGGCCGTCTCATAGCCTAGCGCTCCATAGATATAGACGGCCAAAAAAAAACAAAAAAACACCCACATATCAACCAATCTAGGTACACAGTGTTGATTACATATCACTCAGTTTCCATAGCAGAAATAAATTCAATTTTCTGTTTAGCCCAAGGCTCCCTTCCGGGGAAAGGCGTATAGACTCGGGGGAATAAAAAAAAAAAATTTCAATAACCACCTACTCAGGCACTGGCTCCACCGGCGGGATCCCCTTTTGATCCAAGTTGATATTACAGTCCTGTCTCCAATTCGCCGGTACCATCTTCTCCACAATATTCTTGAACGCAGCCTGTCCCCACAGTCCCAATTAGCACTTGAACTCTCAAGATAAACTCACCAATGTCCATGAAACTTACCAAAGTACACAAACTCTCATCCCCCTCTAAATGCCTCCCCTTCAGCCTGCACCCTTTCACTACCACTAGGCTATCATTATACCTCAGCCTGACATAATACCCATTCAGTGCCTTATCCTCATCTTTCTTCGCCGCCCCGCCAAACCACTTCATCCACCCCCACCCTTCCTCCTTTGGTGGTCCAAGCTCAGGCTCCTTCATCTCCGGCCCCTTAAACAACTCCACCGCAATGCTACTCGTATACGGTGGCCACAGTCCATCAAACGCCCCCAGCGATGCCAACATCGCCGCCACCGTCGTATCATGGGACCCATACAGCGCCAATTTCAGCTGACTCTCCCCCAGTGCAACGTCCACCATCCTATCCTTAAAATCCCCCCACAAACTCCCCACCCCCAACTTCCTATACTCCGTCGACTCGCTATACCCCCTAAACCACTCATCAACATTAATCCGATTCATTATCTCCCTGACCTTTGGCTCATAGAACTCCTTCGGCATTCTCACCTCCTCTCCATGCGCCAGCGTGGAGTTCACAGAGTCCATGATCCCGGATAATCGAGGATGCCCATCAACGGCTACGGGGCCATCGAGGTACTTTCCAATCCGGGATTGAAGGTATTGCATATCTGCACTGCTATTCCACTTTTGGGCGGCGAGGGTAGCGAAGGCCCGGGAGAGGAGGCGAAAGCGCCGGCAGTTGGCTTCGTTGGGGAAGAGGTTCTCGTCGGGGGGGGAGCGGGAGCGGATGGTTAGGTCGGTGGAGGGGTGATGCAGGGCGTTTGGGTACATTCCAGTTAGGACTTGTTGGAGGGAAGTAAGCGAGCGGAGGATTGGAGATGCACTGTTACCGTAAGGTTAGTACTGTGCGGGGGGCACAAGCCCGGTGGGGGAGCTTACGCACCGGAGATAATACTCCTTCGGATTCCCCAACAGCCCCTCGGGTAAAAACTTCAACTGGTCCATATACAGCGTCCTCAGCCTCTCACCCAACTGCAGTGTCGTCTCCCTCCCTCGATCAGTCAATTCGCCCAACAAACTGCCCCCTAATCAGTCATTTCCTCACTCATCTGACCCCCCCTCTCCCCACAATCAGAATCACTATACAGACCATAAATCATCCACTTTCCACCCTTTCCCTTGCACAATCCCCGCCCCACCATCCTCCACAACCTCCTCCACTTTCCTCTTATAACTCAATTGATTCCACGTCGCCCCATTGTTCCTATTCAAAACCACCGCCTTGAAAAATGCTGCGGACTTACAATACGGCCAGACTTTCCCAGCATATAACTATCAGCAAACATCCCCCATTCCAATCTCAATCAAACCAAAATCGCAGGGAACTTACAGGCAGGAACCCCCTCCTCCCGGAATCTCGCCGAAACGGGTGTTCGTTCACCTATCCGCCAACCCATCCATACCCACACATCAGCATCATATACCTCTATTCACTCAATTCTATAAAATCGAAGAATTTAGGGGAAGAGAGAACCCACCATGTCGAAACAGCACCTGAACCAACTTCAACTTGAGCTTACTCGGATACAATCTTCTCAGCTCATCCTCCGTATATGGTGGCCTCGGCTTCAGCGACGTCATCCTTGATAAGCCAATAATAAACCTCCAATTCCCCCCAATTACAATTATTGTGACTTATTATGACTCCGAGCGAGGCTCTGGGCCTGGCATCTTTACTAGCTGGCCTGGAGTTTAGGCCAGGCTTGTGTCATCAAGCACCAAGAACAGGATCGGGTCTTGGCACGGCACTGGGGAAATTACCCTGAAGTAAGAGGGTACCATGATTCCCACCACCTCAAGGGGGCGATCAAAGGGCACAAATAAAGGCATTGTAGCTATAGTCAACGTAGCGGTTCCGAGACTAATTTTAGATATCACAGGAAACCTCTGCCACTCTGGTCTTATTCAACCCCCTAACTCCATGATATACTGACTGCCTTGAAAGTAATAAGAAAAAATCTAATACCAACCACCAGACTACCACAATACTATCCCAACCCACAATGCCTAAAAGAAACCCTCGACAACATCATATCAGTGGGAAACATCAAAGGGAATGACCTGATCCCCAACGTCGCCTACTCCATACTACCCTCACTCTCACATCTTCTGAACGCGCTTCCGCTTGACCCATCCCTGGTGATCATTCTCATTGCTCTTCTTCAGCCACTCCATATACTGGGGCTATAAGACTCAAAGTTAGCTAATGCAGGAAACCCAAGTTAAGGGAAAGGAACCACTTACAACACCACCAATCCAAAACATTCCCTCTGGCTTCCTCCCGGGGATATTGCTTCCACTATACCAACTCCTTGCCTGTGGGAACAAAGTCTTGTTCCACTCCGATTGCAACAGCTCTACCCATTGGTCCTCCATCTCCTTCTTCGCTTCAAACGACGTGACACCCTCCTTCTCACACGCCTGAATCGTCTCCGCGACCCACTCCGCCTGGAATTGGTTCAAACTCGGTCCATTTGCAAATGCACTGGGTGCCTGCGTGCCGTACAGGTAGAACAGATTTGGGAAGCCTGGGACTGCAATTCCCATGGAGGACCTGACCCCGTTGCGCCAGTGATCCTGGATCGTTTCTCCATTGCGACCGACGAGGTTAAGTGTGGAGATTGAGAGCATGTTGTCGAATCCAGTGGCAAGGACAACTATATCGACCGGGATTTCTCCCTCTTCCTTGGTAATGAGGCCTCGCTCGCCGAAGGAGATGATAGGGGAGGTGCTAACGTCGATAATGTCGATATGATCCTGGTCCACAACCTCATAATACCGTTGCTCGAGTGAAGGGCGCTTCGTGCCCCATGGATGCGGTGCTTTCGCGGGTGCAAGAAGCTCCTGCTTCCTTGGATTCTTAATACGTTCCAATACTCGTGATCTCCAGTACTTATACACCTCAGCATTCGTTTCAGGGTTGGCCACGAGATCGTAATATGATCCCTGCCAGAACTTGAACCCTCCAGAAGTCCACAAATAGTCCAGATACTTCTTACGTTGCTCTGGAGTGTCATCCATTGCACTCTTCAGGGCTGGAAAATCTCCAGTAGCCCCAATCGTCTGCCTGCATACACCGAGCGCCAGTTCATACCATCCCGACTTCTTTTTCTCTTCTTCTCTCTGCGGATCGAGCTTTTTCTGCGACATAGGCATACAAAGATTCGGCGTCCGCTGATAAATAGTTAGATGCTCCACCTCATCCCCAATCTCCTGAATCACCTGCACCCCTGACGCACCAGTCCCCACAACGGCCACTTTCTTTCCCTTCATATCTACCCCTCCTTGCGGCCACCTCGCTGTATGATAAACCTTACCCTTAAATCTCTCCACCTCCGGAAACGACGGAATATGGGTCCTATTCCCAGCCCCCAGGCATGAAAGCAACCACTTGCAATAAGTCACACTTCCATCCTCACACAACACTTTCCAGACATTCCCGGTAGAGTCCCAGGTAGCCCCAGTCACGCCCTTGTTATACTCGATATCTGGAGTGATGTTCCATGTTTTCTCCACATGTTTGAAGTATTTTCTTAGCTCGGGTCCACCGGGAAAGCGCTCAGAGAAGGTGAATGTGGACCATAGTTCCTTATCGAAGAGTTGGTAGATAGGAGCGTCGCTGTCAACACGAGCGCCGGGATAGCAGTTCCAGTACCAGATTCCGCCGGATTCAGGAGCCTTTTCGTAGATTTTGACAGTGAAGCCGAGGTTGAGGTCTTTGATTCTGTACAAGGCAAGGTTAGTATCAATCTTTGTGTCTTGTAGGGATGACGTACCTCTTCCATTGGGAAAAGCCACCAAACCCACCCCCGATGATGAGGACGTCTATCTCTCTCGGTTTCTGAATGGAACCCATGATATCTCTCTTATCGTGGGAGGAATATGCTTCTGGAGGGTATTATGATACAAGCTACTTCACTAGACTGGAAAGCTCGTAGGTGGCAGAGGAAAGATCCGGGGATTTGCCAGTTCTCAACACTGGGACTTTCCGGGCCTTTAAATAATGTATGAGATAACTGCACTCCCCCAGCAGTTAGGAAATGTAACCATGCGCAACCCCACTCCCCTTACATGTGTCCACCTGCAGGTCTGCGAAACCAGCTTCGCTTCTCAACCAGATCACGCCATGTATGGGGAACCGGGAGCGGAGTGAGCTGGCCGCATCTGAGTGCCCAGCATCTATTCCTCATGCCATACAGTGCTCAATTTGCGAACACAGAATTCGAAGCATGCCGCATGAAGCCAGCAGCCTATTTGCACAGTTTCGTTGCCGATTTTTCATTTCTGGGGGCGGGTGAAGGGGGCTCGCAGGCAGAAAACCCGAAGCGGAAATCGAAGCGGAAATCGACTGCCCAAAGCGGCGACTGGGGAGAGGGGGGGCGGGGCGATGTTAGTCAACAACGCTGAGAGAACCGTAACCAACTAGAAAACTGCGATATAGTCTGATAGTCTCGATATATAGTCTCGGTATACGTATGTACTGGCAGCAATGCTTCGACGCCGTGGCTCGGACTGTTCGCACATATCTCACGCCTCAAATCCGATATACGCATGCAATGTATGATACCTACCTATTGTACTTAAGAACATACCTACATACCGCATCCACTGGCGAACAACGGTCCATGTCTCTTTTCAAGATATAGGCCGAGCTCAGCAGGAAAGTGGATATACAGTCCATGTACTGTTGTAGCTACGCAACAGAATCAGGCTACTGGTAGATCTCAACGGAGCTAGGAATTTATCCGCAGTCCAATATCCAATTGTTATCATCCAGCAACCGAGACTAGATTTAGGCAGTCCGGTTAGTTTCGAGAGAGCGAAGTCTGAATCAGTACTTAGTACTTACATCTCCACTCTGCTCATCTAGTGTAAATTGAACCCCGCCACACGGGTAATGTGCGGACAGCCAGTCACCTGGCACATCGACCTTATTTACCGTCCTGGGAACAAAGCCCTTCAACTCGTGGGTAGTACTAGTCTGGTTGCGTGTGGGATAGTACATTACAAGAGTCATGGTCAGGGCCTACAATTGCAAAAATCAGTCTCGAGGATAAAAGCAGCAGTCTTTTTTTTTTTTTTTAAGGAGTCATTAATCGTATTCAGCCTATCTAGACTATGACGAT
>Ga0307514_10004793_pt1 | contig 12331 bp, 10 predicted proteins | sample 16_EM_MG_FD_203088 | JGI IMG/M metagenome (GOLD analysis project Ga0307514, IMG submission 203088) | Populus trichocarpa ectomycorrhiza microbial communities from riparian zone in the Pacific Northwest, United States - 16_EM | ecosystem: Host-associated > Plants > Roots > Unclassified | place...
ACTCGGTGTATGCTGTACTCGGTGTATGCTGTACTCGGTGTATGCTGTACTCGGTGTATGCTGTACTCGGTGTATGCTGTACTCGGTGTATGCTGTACTCGGTGTATGCTGTACTCAGTGTATGCTGCACTCGGTGTAATGCTGTACTCGGTGTAAACTCATGATCACGGCATGCAGAGATGGAGAGCAATGACTTAACTTTGTTCTATGATGATGGTTGAGTTGTGGACGAGAAAGAGAGAGATGGGGAATCAAGATGAGAACGATATGGAGGATACGAGCAGATATGAGTAATCACAGATATGACTTGCCTCATTGGGTTTAGTAGACCTTCGATCGGTGATATTACCCACCGGATCAGGACTCGTACCTGCCATATCGGGGACGGTAAATTCACTTGCACACGAAATTCTCTGAATTCCCAGTTTCTTATGATGATTTCCCCCATTTCCTTTCATATCTCTCTTTCTTGTACTCAACTCTACCATCAACTAAGAACAAAAAGTTAAGTCATCCCTCTCTATCTCTCCATACCATGATTATGAGTTAATACCGAGTATAGCATAAACCAAGTACTGAATCATCCTAAGATCAACTGACTCCCGCTCCCAGCCAGTTTCTCATCTCTCACCGGATGTTCTTGTACTTAACTCTCTACCGAGTTAACCAATGAATAAAGTCTCAGCTTTCGTCACGCTTCCCTGCCGATCTACAGCCTCCAGATCGACCGCCTCCAAGTACTCCTCTAATCTTGATCCATCATGGCATTCAAGTGTATCTCCCCACATGCTCAATTACAGCCAGCAAGTGCATCTCTGAGTTCACTTGATCTCGGCCTCCAAGTGCATTCCCAAACTTGCTCGGTCACGGCCCCCAAGTGCATCTCTCAGTTCACTCGATTTCGGCCTCCGAATGCATGTGCAAACTTGCTCAATCACGGCTTCGAAGTGCATCTCTGAGTTCACTCGATGTCGGCTTCCCAGTCCATGTCCAAACCCACTCGATTACGGCCTCCAAGTGGATCTCTGAGTTCACTTGATCCCGGCCACCAAGTGCATGTCCAAACTTGCTCGATCAGGGCTTCCAAGTGCATCTGTGAGTTCACTTGATCTCGGTCTCGCAGTGCATCTCCAAACTCGCTCAATCATGGCCTCCAAGTACATCTTTAAGGGCCCTCGGCAGGTGTATGGAGATACAGGGGCAATGGAGGTGGACTGAGCGGCGGGAAGTATATATTCGGGAAACCCCGGAGTTGACAGACATCATCACATTTTCATCTCATCTTATCATACAATGAAAATACACACTCTATCTTTCCCAACATTTGGTCTCACTTGCTCTTTCCGGGATTTCGTGGATCCTCACAGCCGGGTAGTATCACATCTTCTCACCCTCTGCCTTCTAGCTCCGTCGTTTCACCACAATAGCCTCCAACTGGTGCATCTCTACATTCTCTCAATGGGTGTCGCCAATTGCTCCTCCGATCATGCTCGACTACCATCTGCGGCCAGATTAACCATATTAATATGTATAGAGAGACTTAAATAATGCATGCCATATTATGATGTAGCGAATCGTGTAACTGTAACAAAGACGAATATGATAGACAATATGCCTTGTGGTTGTGGAACCCTCAGTACCACTGCTATGAGAATACGGCACGAAATCTTGCGTAGAGATGCGCAGCAGTCTCAGCTACTCCCGAAGTTTCCTGCAGCCGTGCGTAGAGGTGTGAGCAGCTCCAAAATTTGACTATCCTATAAGTCAAATCTTGTAGCATCCTGAATGCACCTCCAAAACTGCAGGTGCTGTCAGGTACATCTAAGAATGCTCTTGCAGAGTTTGAGAGCACTTTGCTTGGCTCCAGGAGGGCCTGCGAGTATTTGGAAGTAGTTGAGAGTACTGGTGAGGCCAACGGGAGTGACTGGGAGGTTTGGGTGTGGTTTCCGGACCGATTAACATATTGCTGATGTGGATATGATAAGTTAGGAAACGCGACGCATTGCGAAAGCATTAGCTGAAGCCCCACACTGGCATATAATAGAGACGTACTGGAACACCGCTATGCAGCAAAACAACATTTGGTCCATAGCATTCGAGGCACGCACAAAGGAGATGTTGAAAGAGGTATGCTGAAGCAACGTCCCAAATTGGATATTACACGCTGAAACCAGTACCAGGTTCAAGCACAAGTCGATAAGGTTAAATCCCAACTTATTCAATCAGTCAGGGACAACATAGCAGAGCTTTATGATCTCCACCGCTTTGAGTCCGCCGCAGAGTGTGTGGAATTCATTGATTCCCTTCTGGAAGACAATAAGAAACTTTTTTCTATAGCAGAGCATGTGGAAGGTAGTGTACACGGTCCAAATCCAACGCTGAGAGAGTCGAAAGCTGCTAATGAATGGCTAGCGTCCACTTTACTTCCTGGCGGAAGCAATCCAGCAGTTTATCTACATCAAATATCATCATCGGGCGAATAACCGCGGTAAGTATGCTGCTGGATTTTATAATTCAATCATTGATGACAAGGACAGTCAGATACCCTCGCCGCTGATCATGTATACCTGCACCACGTTGCACCATGCTCTCCTGGAGTGGCAAAAGAACAAAGGTGTTCATCCAAAAGCTTCCAAGGCAAAGCTGAAAGCAGATAAATCTGTTCACTCGAACTCCTTCAACTACAAGAATGATGGTGGTAAGATCGCATCCTGCTGGGCTGTAGTGGGTCGCAAGTTGTTAACCTCGCCTGGCATTGCAGACACGTATACATTCTTGATGAATACCTGGGACACACTACTGGAGAGCTACCAACAGAGGGTGTATAAAAACACTCTTGCTACAGTCAAGCATCAGATCCAACAGGCGGAGAACCCAATGCCTGCCGTGGTGATCAGTGTGGAAGCAGCGTGTGTTGACAATGCTATTCTTCTTGAACATTTGACCTCCGAAGTGGCGCTTGAGGAACCTGAGGTCGGAAGCACTGACCCAAACATCCCGACAGACAACAATTGCATAGATGACGAACCGCATTTCAGGGTGATAGGGGGCAGTGGGCATTTCGAAGATGAAGGTGACAAAAGCGACGAATGCAATGCGATCCCCACCGCCAGCCGGTGATGACGGGCGGCGACTGAACTCCAGAGATATGATCTGGGAAGCAGTGATGTCGCTGGGTATGAGGGTGAGGATGGCGATAATGCGGATGCGGATGAGGAGGACGAATCATTGCAAGCTGATGATGGATCAATGCAGAATGTAGAGGACTGCGGGCATAGTAGGTTTGACCTGGGAACCGGTAATGTCGACAGGTATGAGGACGAGGATGGCAAAGATGCGGATGAGGAGGAAGAAGCATTGCAAGCCGACGATGTATCAACGCAGAATGTGGAGGACTGAGGGCATAGTACTAGAGAGTGTGAAGATTGGACAGTATATTTGAGACCTGTAAAATACAATAATGGCAAAGCAAATGCAACAGCAAGCGATGTATCCGAAGCGAAGACAGTATTGTAATAAGTGACAACATCTCAAAGCTAAACAAACATGGGGAATGTGCCGCATCCGATACCTAGCAATTGCGGAGAGGTAAAATGTGGCATTGAGCCGGAGAAAGGCATGAACATCGCCAGGCGTTGTGCAATGGGCTACAGCATAACTGCAGCCCCTGCGAAGAGTGTAACACACGTGTCATTCTGATGCTGCCTATATGTCCACAGAGTAAAGGAGGGACGTATGCAACGGAAAGCGTGTGTTTCTCCATCAGAGGGTACGAGGTTCCGTCAGAGCCGTCAGAGCCGACTGGAACACCCGGGTGTTTCTGATTGAAACTAGTATAGTTGCTGATGTAATTTGTTATAATAAGAAAGTGGTCTGAAGAGTTGTGATGTTGGGCAAGGTGGCATGGTTATAATGACAAGAGATGGTTTGGTGGTGAGTAAAAATATGGGACGATATTCGAATGGTACATCGGAATATGAGGAATTATTCGAGGGTGGTATACAAACTGTGTATAAAGAGAGGTTGTTTGGCATTGGAGGATTTCCTTTTCTTGTCTCTTTACTCATTCTCTTGAGTAGCAAAGCAAGTTATGACTTTGAAACAACTCCAAATCCTGTCTTGATCTGCTTCCTGGAAAACAAACTTCAAACACTTTTGTCTTGTTTATGATATCACATTATTCATTACCAATATCACCTATGCCTAACCCTGTTTGTTACACTAGACAATATCTAGTGGAATAACACAAAGTTAGGCTGTAGTATATAGATGAGAATACAAACTGAATAAATGAGTATTCAAAATCGTTGAACGATAAGTAGTAGCTATGATTTCCAGGCCCACCAGCAGGATTCTCAAAGAAGAGGTTTTTCCCAGACAGTTCTACTGTCCTTTGGGATGCTCTCAGGCAAATCACCAGCCCACCCAGACTTGTTGTCAGCGCACTGAGGTTTGTCACTGGTGTGGCCGGAAATTCCATTTTTTACCTACACCGCTACACAGCTTGACAGAGAACTGAGCGACAGCAGGTATAGGGAGATATAGGCATCATGCAGATGGATGGGGTTATGGTGGGTGTACAAAAATTTAGGGATAACGGAGATGGACGGAGTGACACGGAGTATATAATCTGGAGACTCTGGGGTATATAGACTTTCATCTCATCTTGTATCATCTCATCACACAACAACAATACTCACTCTATGTCCTTCAACTTGTGATCTCACTCACTGTTTCCAATATTTGATGGATCCATCCAATTGCGTGGATTCTTACAGCCGGGTAGTACTATATCTTTTCACCTTCTTTTTAAGCTTCTCAAAGCAGAATCACTCTTTCTCAAAAATGCCTTTTGGATGCCGGGAAAGGTGCAGCGGAGTATTTATTATGCACTCTCTGCCTTCTAGCTCTGCCATCTCACCACACCAGTGCTTCAAGGTGTGCCCAGGTGTGTGGTTGACGCTTTGTGGCTTGTCACTAGCGCTTCCAGATGCACCCAGCCTTCTCGCTGGCACTCTCTGTAACACTGGGATATCTACCCTAAGCCCTATTCAATAAAAGCCCCTAATGAATTCCAGACAGAAAACGAAGAAGAATAATAAAGCTTCACTCCGGATGCATATAAGGATTACCACCCACAGAGATACAAGATACTGTTCTATTCTCTGCTTCCAATAGATAGTACGCATTAATGAGTATCGTCTTAGACTATCAGTATATTAATCGACACACCTCAAGAGTATTGCCCTAATGACAACTCAAAAGTATCATCCCAGTAACCAGCACTTATACCCCAGCACACACTGTCCTTGAGTGCAACAACTCCAAGTATCGACATGTGTACAGGACACAGCAAAGAAGTTTCGCCTCTGCAGAAGGAGTAATGCCGACTGAAGAGTATTCTAACAGAAGTATCCACTGATCCACCACCCTATCGGGCGGGTATTGGACTTCCTTCAGACTCTAAAGTATTGTCTTGCTCTCTTCACTATCAACAACTTGCTTTGTCCAAGGTACTAAGAATAACCAAGTATAAAGAGTAATAGATATATCTGTGACTTAGAACTGAAAGATGAACATACAACTTCATCAGCAAAATGTAAGTATGTCACTGGGAGCCTCTGGGAGTATCCGAGAGTTGTCCGACCAGAATCCCAGGGTGGTTAAATCCCAGAGTTGACTGGACCGGCACAGTGGCCTTCAGGTGCACCTCAGAGCACCTGGGAGCGCCGGAGACATAACTGGAAGTGCTGACGACAAGCCTCGGAGCACCTCGAATCACAGTAGAGCAGTCTGGGAGAAATATCTTCTTTTGGAATGCTGCTGGTGCGCCTGGAAATCATAGCTACAACTTATCGTTCAATAATTTTTAAAGCTCATGTACTCAGTTTGTATCCTCATCTATGTATCTATGTATCCATATAGGTTCCCATCTATACACAGTATATCTGGATTAGCTGCAGGTGCATCAGCAACAACCCTAGTTTCCGTCAGAAACACCCAGGTGTTATGGTTGGCTCTAACGGCTCTGACGGAACCTCATACCCTCTGACTGAGAATTACATGCTTCCCATTGCATACATACCTCCTTTACTTTGCAACCGGAGGGTGGTGATGTATATGCGCCATCAGAACGACACGTGTGTTACACTCTGCACAGTGGCTGCAGTTATTCTATAGCCGTTTATACAACCTCTAGCGATGTTCATGTCTTTCTCCGGCCGAGTGCCATATTTTACCTCTCCACTATTGCTATATGTCGGATGTCGCACTTTCCCCATATATGTTTAGCTTTGAGATGTTGTCACTTATTACTACACAGTGTTCGCTTTGGATACATCGCTTGCCATTGCATTTGCTTCGCCATTATCGTATTTTACATGTCTGAAATATACTGTCCAATTTTCACAATCTCTAGTACTATGCCCTCGGTCCTCCACATTGTGCGTTGATCCATCGTCGGCTTCCAATGATTCTTCCTCCTCATCTGCATCGTCGCTATCCTCACCCTCATACCCGTCAACATTACTGGTTCTGAGATCAAACCTTCTATGCCCTCAGTCCTCAACATTCTGCGTTGATTCATTATTGGCATGCGATGGTTCTTCCTCCTCATCTGCATCCGCATCGTCACCATCCTCGCCCTAATACCCGTCGACATCAGTGGTTCCCAGGTCAAACTTCTCGAGTTCAGTCATGGCCCTTCGTCGCCGGCTGGCGGTGGCGATGGCATTGCGCTCGTCGCTCTCGTCACCTTCATCTTCGTAATTCCTGCTAGCCCTTGGTATCCCAAAATCCAGTTTGTCATCCATGCAATTGTTGTCTATCGGGATGTTTGGGTTAGTGCTTCCGATCTCAGGTTCCTCAAGCGCCACTTCGGAGGTCAAATAGTCAAGAAGAATCGCATTGTCAACACGTGCTGCTTCCACGCTGATCACCAGGGCAGGCATTGGGTTCTCCGCCTGTTGCAACTGATGCTTGACCGTTGCAAGAGTGTTTTTATACACCCTCTGTTGGTAGCTCTCCGGTAGTGTGTTCCAGGTATTCATCAAGAATGTATACGTGTCAGCAATGCCAGGTGAGGTTAACAACTTGCGACCCGTTACAGCACAGCAGGATGCGATCATACCACCCTCATTTCTGTAGTTGAAGTACTTTGAGTGATCAGGTCTGTCCGCTTTCAGCTTTGCCTTGGAAGCTTTTGGATCAACACCTTTGTTCGTTTGCCACTCCAGGAGAGCATGGTGCAAAGCGGTGCAGGTAAACATGATCAGTGGTGAGGGTATATGACCATCCTTGTCGTCAATGATGGAATTTTAAAATCCTTCAGCATACTTACCGCGGTTATTCGCCCAATGATAAAACTTGATGTAGATAAACCGCTGGATTCCTTCCGCCAGGAAGTAAAATGGATGCTGGTCATTCGTTACCAGCTTTCAACTCTCTCTGCATTGGATTTGAACCGTGTACACCACCTTGCACATGCTCTGCTATCGGAAAAGGATACTTATTGTCTGCCAGAAGGGAATTAATGAATTCCGAACGCTCTGCGGCGGATTCAAAGGGGTGGAAATCATAATGCTCTGCTATATTGTCGCTTGCTGATCGAATAAAATGGGATATAACCGTATCGACTTGTGTTCGAACCTGGTACTGGTTTGAACATGTAATATCCAACGTGAGCTGTTGGTTCAGCATACCTCTTTCAAGATCTTCTTTGTGTGTGCCTCGAATGCTATGGACCAAATGTTGTTTTGCTGCATAGCTGTGTTCCAGTACATCTCAATTATCTGCCAGTAAGGAGCTTCAGCTAATGCTTTCACAACGCATCTTGTTGCAAAACTTACCATCTCCAAGTCGCTTTCACTTATAAACGGCCGTCTCTTCCACATGTAGAACTACAGGAGTCTGCCAGTTGTAAATACAAGATGTGTCATGTCTGAGTGAACGAATCGATGGATGGTGCGACTGCCAGAGGCCATTGATCGAAGTGTAGACACTGCCTGCAGTTTCAATTGCCACTGCCTCTGTCTCTGATTCTTTTCTGTAGCTTGCGTTTGCAGTGGATTTGTAATATTTGCATGGGCTTCTGGATTAGGGATGCGGATAGGAAGGTTTTCAAGACCGCTGAGAGGAGTGGGAGTGCTAGCAATGCCAGATGCAGCGCTGGATACAACGCGACGCATTGAGTCTGTGGGTAAGGTTCCTCCGGGTGCTGGTGTGCTACGACTGCTTATACCTGGCATGGCGGTTGGAGTATTTATTGACCGTCGCAGTGTAGCAGACGGTGTGGAAGTCACGTGTTGAGTGATATCTGCAATGCGAGAAATGATCAGCGAAGATCATGGGGTGGAGTTCTGACCTTGGATTGTAGAGGGTACGGAAATCCCTCCCTGAGAGGTATCCCTCTCGCCAGCCGGTACGGAAATGCATCTCTTAGCAGGCTGAAGTTGAGAATTCCCTGAAAGCCCACACTTTTTGTTAGGGGTTCTCGTTGATAGTGATAAATGACACTTGTGGACAGTCACATGCATAGCATATCTGGGATATGCGAACACCGATGCAAGATGTACAAGTCAGGTCAGTAGTATGCTCCTTAGCGGGGGTTCATGCTAGTTACGAGAAGATTGCTGACAGCACGGCTGGCAAAGTTCTTGCACCCACCAAGCCTATCTGGGATGACGATGTCATCAGCAGTTCTAGTGGGTTCTATCTTCTTTCATTTCCTGGATACTAGGGGGACATGCATGGCTATATGCACAGCAGTTGATAGTCAATATGCGAGTAAGAGAGCTCTTCATCCCTACCTGTAACGGGCCAGGACTCGGTGAACTACCTTCCGGTAGAATACCTAAACATGACGTAACTGAGGGATTGATGAACTTGGCATTTGCCTAGAGCGAACACTACTCATTGGTTTGGGTGGTCTGGATCTCAATGTAATCTCGGATTAAAGATATGAGCTTACGCGTCTAGTTCTACGTTGGCATAGTATCAGTTGGTTGCCGATGAACTCTATGACGCTATAATTGATAACCAAGCGGAGTTATTAATTGCGATAAGGCATGGCCAATAAGAGGAATTGGGTAAATATTCCAACTACCGATTTTCATGATTGCGAGATGTCTAAGTTGAAGTTATGGTCTGAATTATTGGCTGACATGATATCATGCATGAATACGATAACCAAGGGGATTTGTGGCCACCTCTGACAGGCGCATTCTGTGAATGTAAGACGCAAGGTATCGTGGCTATCATGAGCGATTTTATCACAGTCTGAAGAGGGTTTCGAGAGAGTCTACAGAGATTACATTGTTCCAGCTATGAAAGAAAGGAAATAAGTATGCAAAACGATACCTACCAGTGGAAGACAACGGTTATTTATTATTACGTTTTAATGATACCTATATCTATTATTATATACGTAAGAATCTATTAGATTTGTGTAGCGGCAGCCCCGCACCTTTTAGCTACATAGTAAGCTTACGAATGACGATTACCTTTGAGAATGAAAACAACATTATTATATACGCACTAGAGATGATCATATCCTTCGCTAGAGAGAATCAGGATATATTTGTGGCTCAGTGTGCCAGGTGGATGTCCTCGATAATCGGATTGCAGCAAGGATTGGTTAACCATATTGACAATCTCAAAATACTATCAAATATCGAAGTACGGGAAAGATCTATAACAACCCAGGATTCTTCAGAGCAATCTAGAGTAGGGAACACCTTGAGCCATATTCATCCGGGCAGAGCAGTCCAGTTACAGGATACAAACCCGGAAGATTCTGAGCCAGAGCTTGGTGCCTGAGGAGATAAAATTACACAAGCAGCCAAACAGTACATGCAATCGTGATATAAAGCTAGGAAGGAATACATCAACAAATCATTAGGACGTACTCGTTCATAAAGGATCAATACATTACCTCAAGCAAAGAAGCGGAACTTCGAGATGCCTTACAACAGTCACGTTAAATGGAATGAGGCATCCGAATTACGCCGAAGGAAAGCGGCAGACGAGTGTTAACTCTGGGCTTGGCCTGGAGCTTCTAAGGGACGTCACGAAACATTAGACTGTGTTAAGTCTATAAGGAAGAAGAAGGAAACAGCCCATGATCCAAATAATCAGCAATAGGATCTATGGCTGTGAACCTAGTACTTACTTATTGAGTATAGTTACTTAGGGTAAAACACCCCTGTAACACTTTTGTTGATTTCAACGTGAAGTAAGATTTTGAACATTGCGTACGACCGGAGTCGTGTCAGGGAGAGGGCATTGGGAAGGCATAGTCGAATATAGATGTTCGACGGTAAGAAGGTAGGAACAGTTTACTCTGCGTGCATATGCAACGGCAGGCGAGGTAGACTCCTATTTGAATGACCATGGAGGGATTCGACAAAAAAGGGAGGTGCAGTGTAGACCGCGCTAGACTCTAAACCCTGACAATACTCAGAGACAAGATCCCTTGAAAAGCATTCAATTATGGGGTTAACTGCCATCAGATTAAACTCAGCAGTAAAATTCACTGTTACAGCAACGTGTAAGGGCGCGTATGCCCGCGTCCGGCTGTGTAGGGATACGGCGGATATTATGGTATACGGTTGCACACGGCGCACGAGTGAGATCAAGTGGAGAAGTAAGTAGTAAGATTTTCGGTAAAGATCTAAGTGTCGTGGCAATGACTATATGAGTGCAGTTACCCGGCGCTGGACATATCACGTGCCGCGCCGTTACATTATCCCCTCTTTTTAAGGCAGAGCTCCCGGGCTGCCAACCCCCGTACATACAACGAAATTCAAAACTAAACGCCCGCGTACGTCCTCGTACGATCACAAAGTCCCACGCCCGATCTGGTACCATTCGGTAGTCATTCGGGGGATCCGGCGCACGGGGAAACTCCACCTCCAGTGGTAGGTGGTAAAAACCCGTGCCGACGCCATTTGTACCGGGCCGAGATCCAAAAGAAGAGAAGGGTATAAGAAACAAAGGAGACATCCCAAGACCTCCTATCCTCCATCATATTACCGCCGTGGCTTGTGAGGATGATCTCGGTGAAAGTCGTTGATCAGCTCCTGGGCATTCTCGAGGTTTTCGAACGGTTCCCAACTCGTACGTATATAATTGTAGCCGGCCCACTGAACGAGGTAATGTAGCTTCCGGTAGCGCCGCTTCGAGTCTAGGATCCGATCGACCTCCCACTCCTCCTCGAGATCGTCGACTATGATTGGGTTTGGCTCTGATTGTGGCTGGCCTGTGACTGGAGGAGTGTACCGATCGAGTTGCGATACATGGAAAACGTTGTGATTCCGCATCGTCTTTGGCAAGTCTAATTTGTAAGCATTCTTATTGATGATCTTACTTACCGTGTACGGTCCAGTGCGCTTGTAATCCAGCTTCTTTGATGGTCTGGTCGTTCTGAAATTCCGAGTCGAAAGCCACACTTTGTCTCCAACCCCGAAAGTCATCTCTTTCCCGCCGGCGTACTTGGATTGCCGCGTTTGAGCTTCGAGCAAGTTTTCTTTGAGGAGCCGGTGAGTCTCCTCCAGGCCCGCAGCCATTGCATCGGCCCGTATTTCTGTCCGCAAGTTCGATGTGACCTTTGGTGGTTTAAACTGCATTGACGGGTGGTAGTGGTAGTTGGCCCAGAACGGCGTCATGCACGTTGAGTGGTGGATAGAGTTATTGTATGCGAACTCGGCCAGCGGCAAGAGTTCGACCCAATTGTCCTGCTCGTAATTGCAGAAAGCCCGTAAGTACTGCTCCATGGTCTGGTTCTGTCGTTCCGTTTGGCCGTCGGTCTGCGGGTGGAAGGCGGTGGATAGTCGGTGATTAATGCTCAGATGAGAGCAGACCCGGTTCCAGAATCGACTGGTGAACTCCTTCCCGCGATCAGTGACGATATTGTCCGGAACGCCACGTTTGCAGATCACGTGTTCGAAAAACATCCGTGCCAATTCCGGGGAGTCGATATCTTTTCGGCAGGGGAGGTAGGTCGCCATCTTTGTCAATCGGTCGACTATTACCAAGATCCCCGTGTACTTGGAAGCGGTTGACTCGGGAAGGTCGGTAACGAAGTCCATCGTGACTCCCTCCCATGGTCGAGAAGGCGGTTGTAACGGCATGTTGAGTCCATGGCGGGCGTGGCGTGGTGCCTTGATTCGGTGGCATAACTCGCAGCCGGCGACGTATTTCCGTACCGTAGCATCCATCGCAGGCCAATAGAAGTCTCTAGATACTAATTCAGCAGTTTTAAGAGCTCCAAAGTGGCCGGATTCAGGGTTGTCATGGAAAAGACTTATCACTTGGCTGCGGAGTGTGTCATCCG
>Ga0307514_10004794_pt1 | contig 12327 bp, 7 predicted proteins | sample 16_EM_MG_FD_203088 | JGI IMG/M metagenome (GOLD analysis project Ga0307514, IMG submission 203088) | Populus trichocarpa ectomycorrhiza microbial communities from riparian zone in the Pacific Northwest, United States - 16_EM | ecosystem: Host-associated > Plants > Roots > Unclassified | place...
AACCTATTTGTCAATCATCGTCGACAAGAGTCGAGGATTTGGGTTGCAGATAGCTGGCGGTGGGTTGGGCTAGCTTGGAATAAAAGCAGAAGTTTAAAAACAACTACATCCCTTCCATAAAAAAAAATCTATTTTATTTTTTTTACATAAACTAATTCATACTTTTTTATATATTTACTATGTTGTCTTTTATATTTAATTTAATTTAATTTAATAGGAAAGCATGTGAATTTAATTTTTTTTTAAATAGTAAAGTAGTGAATTTTGATGTTCGATTTTTTACTTTAAAATAAAGATTATATATTTTGAGACATCTAAAAAAGGATTATTTTTATGAGAGTGAGGGAGTAGTTTGTAAGTTGTTTCAGTGTTCATCAACAAATCTATCTATAGGCAATTTCTCTTGAAAACAGCAGGCTCCTTTGCAAACCGAAAAGAAAGCAAAAACAAAAGTTTCTTTAAGACAGAAAAAAGAGTCAGAATTATGCCATATTGATTTGGATGAGGCCATGCCAACACCTGACCATATTGTCAAGGCATTTATTTGGTGTTGCGGTCCAATTATATTTTTATAATTTTAATTTTTAATTTTAAAATAATTTTTTTATATTTTTAGATTATTTTGACGTAGTGATGATAAGTTTTTTAAAATAATATAATTTTAATATATTTAAAAACAAAATATACTTATAAACAATTTAAAACATACTCACAAAAATTAGATGATGCATAAGATTATCAAATTTACCCCTAATGAGACGGGGGTGGCCAATTATTTTCGTGCAATTTGCATGCTCACCTTTGGTTAGTCTTTTGTATTATTTTTTAGAGTACTAGTTCTTTGTTTTTAATCGTGTGGGTGAATACGTGTGGAATGTCTTAGAGATCGCGGGTTTGAGGTTGGGAGATGTGCTTTATTAATTTTGAGGAGTCTATCTCTTTTTTTCTTCAAAAAAAAAAAAAAATACATTCATCCCTTATAAAAAGCAAAAACAAAAAGCCTAAGCCCGCAGACCTCCCTCATCTCCACCTGTCTAGATTTCGTTGTAACAAGCCTTTTGAATTTTTGTATTGGCCATTTGGGTTTTTTGTCTTTTTTTTTTTTATTTTTGTTTTATTTTTTTTATTTTATTTTCAATTATATTCTTTAATATGGAGTTTTTATGTTCTTTGAGTTTTTTTATCTTTTTAATTTTATTTTTTTAATTTTATCATTTAATATATGATTTTTATTTAATTTTATCTTTCAATATTAAATTAATGGTAATTCAATTTTTTTATTTTTATCATATAATAAGAAGAAAAATTGACCCTTTTTTATCTTTTAGTTTTTTTTTCAATTCCATCCTTTAATATGGAGGTTTTGTTTCCTTTGAGTTTTTTTTTTAATTTCATTATTAATAAGAGCTTTTTATTTAATTTTATCTTTTAGTATTATATTAGTTTTTTTCTTTAGACTTACCTGGTGAACAAGTCCGTATTAAAACAATTCTTACATAATTTAATTTAAAACTTAATTTAAGCAAATAATCAGGTTATAATTTTTCAAATTTAAACCGTTGTATCCATGAAAATGCCAAAAACAATTCCAACAATCTAGATATTATTTTATTACATTCAATTAATAAACTAGTAAGAAGCTACATAATAAACTAGTAAGAAACTACATGATAACGGGGAAACATTCGATGTATTTTTAGATATTAGTTTTCACATTAAGATTATTGAATTTTGTTTTTTAATTGGATCGTAGACGTGTTATACATATATATTCAAATTGGTGCAATAACAAAACATAAAAAAAAAAAAAAACTTTTTCACAAATCACCATCCACACCAAACACCTCAAAAGGTTCCATTCAAAATAAAATTCCATAACTTGCCAATGAATTGGCAAAAGGAATAAATATTAGTAAAAGGGGGCAAAAAAAAAAAAAAAGAAGGTTCCATTTATAGGTATTGTTTATTTTTGTATTTTAAAAGTATTTTTAAAAAATTCTTAAAACTTTTATTTTTTTATTTTAAATTAATATTTTTTCGTTTATTCAAATTATTTTAATGCACTATATCAAAAATAATTTTTAAAAAATAAAAAAATAAATTTTAAATAAATTTTTTTTAAAAAAATAATCATAACTAAATTCTTAAACACCCAAAATCGAGTCGGTGCTGGTCATCGAAGCCATTAATATGCCGAGTAAAACGTTGTGGTTGACAAGTAGTCTAACATTTGAAAGTCAAAAACAATGGCTTTGTATCCACCAAGCCATAATTGACACACTACCAGGTGCTTAACAGTTCAAGGTCTTCTTGCCAAGCCCAACCATATGGAATCATGAGAAAGTCCTGAAGAAAAGCCTCGTCAAAACATGCATGATTGCATTACTATTTAAAAAGCTTTTAACATACGAGAAGCCAACTGTGGCAGAACAATTCTCTCTCATTTCCAGCTCAAAATCACACCCCCATCTCTTTCTTGGCTCACAAAATGGAAACCATCTCCCAAAAACAGACTAGAGGAAGGCTCCAACCTCCAGCAAGACAGTCACTTGGTGAGGGCAACAGGGTTAGGAGAAATAATCAAGTAGCGTCCATCTCTCCTAGGCCACGGTCAACTTGTACGTGCTCAAACCGTCCGGGGTCAGTCAGGTGTAGCAAGCACGGCTATCTGGTGCCTAGTGACAAGTTAAGAAGAAATCAAGCAAATACAGAGATATTAAGGAGGGCTTTAGCACCACCAAATCGGAGGTTAACCCTTCGGTGGTTTAACTTCCAGCCAACGCCTAGTCGGCTTTCTAACATGTCCATGGCATAGTTATTTGCAATATTTTTTTTAGATGGGTGTTCTGTATTTATCTCAAGAAATGATTGTCTATATGTAAATCAATTGAACAGCAATTCCTTTTCATTTGTCTTCTTTTTCTAACATTTCGTTAATATGGCATCGCTGTTTTTCAAATTTATGTATCTGCTTGGTGGAGATTCTTAAGGTTGACCTGTTCTATTCTTGTTGTTAGAAAGCGGGATGACCTCTTCAAATCTTTACGGCATGAAATTCATAAGGTTGGCCTTTTCTTTTCTTGTTGTTAAAAAGAGGAATCACTTGGAGTTCTCCAATTTCATTAAGAACAGAACAACACCAGAAAAAAGAACAGTAAAAGATAAAAAATATATATATAAAAAAATGAAGTGCTTTTTTAGTGCCGGGATGTAGCGATAAAAACAAACATTTTATTAGATTAGTGCCTTTGAAGATGCTATATGGACAGACACTAAAATGTATGCAAATACTGTGCATGGAATCATGAAGTTGCAGCATTGAGAGCAACAGTGGATGCATTTTCAAGTCCCAAAGTTGTAGCTTAATCAATATGGAAAGCTTAAGAATTACGTTCAAGGGTCTTAAATTCATGCAGTATCAGGACTATCCTTTGGAGGGTAATTTTTTGGAGACCCTAGACTTTGCTCGACTACCCAGTATGCTGCTTGCCTTCTTACTTGCAATGAATAATTTTACAGAAATTTTGTTCAGCTTGGAAAAACAAAAACCATTCCTCTTCGGATGCAGAGTTACTAACAATTATGTGACATCGATTTATTTGATTACAATGTCTCACCCTGCTGTATCCGCATCAACAAATACAGGGACCGTCAGCCTGAACATGTATAAGCTTTCAGACGTTTAAATTGTGAACCACAGTACGGTGTGGCTATTGGCTTTCAGTTCACTCCTTGTTTATGTTAGAGGGGAAGAGCGCAGGATCGCAGAGAATGTGCAAGAGATTAGGGGGCACATAATAGGAGTCTAGAGAAAGGAACCTACAACAATTTCAACCGTAGGCAAACAAACAAGTCATTATACTCCGAATTATGAACTGGAACCTGTCTGGATTGTTGAAATTGAGACAGCAAAAAAATCATTCTAAAGAAAAAGGCCTCTTATCTCCATTGCTCTGTCATCCACCTTCTTCCTTTCCCTTCTTCAATAGCAATGCAACCACAACTCAATTTCCTTTTCATGAAAGAGGGCAACTGTGATTTAATAGTGAAGCTCCCACTGGATGGCTTATCAGATCAGAGAGGGGGGAAATGGTGGCAATCTGAGTCATATGTTTCATTTAGGTGATGAGGCATTTCTGTTTCTATATGTGCACCAGAAAATTCTATATTCCATGGAAACTTTCCAGTACGTGATTTTTACTGTTGTTAGGAATGGAATGGTATCTCAAGAAGAGTACAACAATCATCATATAAACATGAATATGCAGGATGGGTGAGATATATACGGTAGCCAGACCGTCCAGCAACTTTCTGCATCAATCATCACATTGTGGATCCCCTCTCAAACTCTAATGACTGAGTTGAGCGACTCGTAATTTCTTGCATTCCATCCATCTACTCCTGTTAAGGGGCAAACAAAATGGGTTTGATGAAGTAAAAGAACACTCAAAGCATATCATTAACTTTCTAGTGCAGTCATTTGTTTATCCAAATAATACAACATAAAACAGTTCTGCAGTATACCTCAGGAGAACTGGGCAGAGAACTGGAAGAAGCTTCTACTGCTGCCTCAGATATTCTTGCTTCTGATTTCTCGTTTGAATAACTACCAAAGAGGGGGGGGGGGGAATTTAGAACTTCAGGCTCAAGTCAAAACAAAATGAATCCTTTATCACCAGACAAACACTTAATTGTTTATTTATTTACAGATATCTCAACACCATAAATGGGTGGTGCTTCCATGAAAAGGACAAAACAGAATAAAGACAGGAATTTTCTGTGCCATGTCAAGACCACATATTCACATATACCACAAGTAAACTGGAAGATTCTAAAGCAATCTCTAGCAATACTGCTATCAGGGACCACTGGAGATCTCTAACCAGAAATTAAAGTGAGAGAATTAGGCAACAAAGAACTCAGATAAAAAATACATCCAGATTTCACTAGAAATATTTAGCAAATCAAAATCAACTCTTTCTTGGAGATCGATTATGCTCATCCTAAACATATTTCCCAAGAAAAGAATCCATTAATATTTTTCCAGGCTTCATTACCTAAGGCATGACAGTTCAGCAAGAAACAGTATGCTACTTACGTAGACAGTATGGTCACCCAGATGAGTTCTACACAGTCCACCCAAAGGAGTCTTTGTTCTACAGGGATCACACCATATGTGATAAGATGAGCAAACGGCCAAAGCTTCCATCCTGCCTGCACAGGAAAACACATCAAAGAATTCAATAATTAAGCCAAGTTGCCAACAAGAAAAAACTAAAGTTCATGTGTTTTTGTAAAACAGTCCAAGCAATAAACAAAAACTACAAACCAAGCACAGAATTCAGCTTATATTAACTGAAAACAGAAGTACTCCTCAATACCTGACCATTTTGAAAAAGCAACAAATTGGAAACTTGTTGAGTTGAAGCTTGTAAATGAGAAAACATTTTGTAAACTCATTCAGGTGTTAGAATGGTTGCAAACTAAACATTTAATTATGAGACCAACATGCATGATAACTTCCATTGGCCTCAAACATCCAACTATTAATGCAGAGAGGAAACACTCAAAACTAGTGATGCGGTTTCGCCAGATCCTACCCTTCCCAACTCCATTACCAGGTGATAATAAAAACAAATGCTAGATCAAAGTTTGGATCTAGACACAACGAGGAAAGGACAGAAGGCTCTCTTACTGTAAGCATAGGCCAGAATGTAGCTGTCAGTTCACTGAAAATGCTGGCAGGTGATTCCAGACGCAAGAATCCCAAGGCTGTGAAATAAATGCTGTTCCAAGCTGCTGCCCACAAAGTTTGGTCAAAGGCTACTTGGCAGGAACCACCCACCAATCTTGGAAGGGAAAAAGCTCCTACAAAACAGCAAATTGACTGAGTAAATTAATGAAAATGTCATTGAACCTATTAAACTTCCAAAGAAATTTGAATTTCGTTAATCACCTCACAAAACTGGTAATAGTAATGTGAAAGGGAACCATGTAATGTAAAGCCAACAAGGCCCGATCTAAACATTCTTGTGCGGTCGTACTCGAAGAGGGGTTTACCTTCATAGCACTGAAGATGAAACAGAAACACAGTAAGAGGATGAATACACAACAAAAATAAGATATCTCAACATTGGTTTCGCGGATTTTACAAACCTGAGCAATCCAATCCCCTAGAGAGTAGACTATGCCACTAATCATCATTTTTGCTAAAACTGGGTTTGTCTTTAGAGCTTCCTCATAAGCAGACCAGTTGTGTTGAGGAGCATATCTTAGTATCTCAAAGAGAGTCCACCCCTATTAGAAAAGTGAAAATTAGATGTAGAAGATGTAATCGATAAACAACAAGGGAATTTAGCAATGCACAAAAATAAAAATAAAATATAAAACGCATCCAATTATGTCATCCAGCAATGCCTACGGAAATGAGAAAGAAAGAGAAGTTAACATCAATAGCAAGCAACAACTTAAATTTAGATCAAAGAAAGAGAAGTTAACATCAATAGCAAGCAACAACTTAAATTTAGATCACACCAAAATGGTTTGAATAAATGAGTTAAAGACAACCAGAATATGAATCAAAGGTTCTAACGAATCTTCTGTACAAGAAATAAGAATTATCTTGACTCCTTAATCTAAGTAAGCCACAAGTCCCAAACTTCTTTTATTACCACAACCAAAAAAGGTTTCTAGCATTCTTAGTCCCCTGATAAAACCTTCAGCTTCCATGAAATCAGATCTTAATTGCGTAACTCTGAGCCAGAGGACACAAATTCAAAGCCAAAGGTGATACAAGAAACAGAATCAAACACATAATATAAGATTGTACTTACATGCCAGTAATTATGGTCAATTGTGAGCAACTTGGTGATAGCATAAGTACCAGCACCAAGAACAATCATTGCATTGATGGTCCTATCAATTAACCTCTCGGATTCCGATTGCCTATCTATACTCTCTCCATCAATACCGGAACTTGAAGCTGAAGAGAACCCTTCAAAAGAGAACTGCCCGTCGCTCCCTCCAAACCCACTCACCTGAGCAGCCAACTCGGTCCCTTCTCTCTCTACTGGAATCGCTAGCATCCCTTCTTGCTGGTCTACACTGTCACCGCTTTGTACTGGAATAACATCGAGCTCTTCTTGGACAACAGAATTCAAGTGCCAGCTCTGTTTGTCTCTGGAGAAAGTTTGGCTCTTTGGCAATTTTGGGCTGAGAAACTGAGGGTTTTGCAGGCTTTTTGAAATGGTTTTTTTGGTTTCTGAAAGAGAAAGGAGACCGTGAGGAGAAATGGCGTGTAAAGCAGCCATTTTTGCTACTGGGTTGAGGTTGGGAAAAACTGGGTTGAGTTGACCAAGTTATCGATCTAACTGTTCGTTTCTCCAAGTAAGAGCGTGTGAAGGCAGTTAGTTTATTATGATAGGCTACTGTTTTGGTATGCTATGGACTATGATATCATGTTTAGGCTTATCTGTGTTTTACTTGACGCACAGCATTGATGACGTGTTGGTTATGTGGGGTAGGGCATTGGGAGATGCTTATTGGTTCCCATCAGCAGGTAATGAAATCCTATTTTGTAATTGAATGTAGACAAACACTACTCATCTAAGAGTATTTTTTATTTTTATTTTTTCTTCGAATTAAAATATTTTTTTTTGTTTTTATATAATTTTAATGTATTAATGTTAAAAATAAATTTTAAAAAATAAAAATATTATTTTAATATATTTTTAAATAATTAAAAAAAAAAACAATTACTATCATAATATATCTAAAATTATAAATGTAATCAACGTAGAAAAAACAAAAGTACAGCTGCTCTATAATTGAAAAAACTCAAATTAGTCCTCTAACTATCCTCAAATCTTCACTAAACATCTAAATCAATTCTAATCAATTAATATTTTATGTTTCAAAGTTGTTTCTTTTGTGTGAAATGTTTTGAAGATTTTAATCTAAAACTGGAACCCAAGCTCATAGGTAGTCCACATGTTGTGGATCTATGGGCCCATTTGGATTTGTCCACATGTTGTGGATCTATGGGCCCATTTGGATTTGTCCACACGTCCAACTGACACGCAAACGACGTTTCTAAGAATCTAAGGTGGGTGGTTCCAGATAATCTGGATCCATCGTGTACATTTCTTTTTTCACCAAAATTTGTAAGCCATGTAGTTTTTGAAAGTTATGATTGAAACATGTAGATAAATTTTGTTTGCACTCGAAAAATAATTGAGCTGTGGACGAGCTGGTTTAAATTATTTTTTTTAATGCCACAACAATCTAGTTAGTGATTTATTAACGTGTTTTTTTAAAATAAATTTTAAATTATATGAGACTTGACTGATATAATTTGATTAATTTGATAAATATAAAAAATATAGTTTGATTAAAAAAAATTTAAGACAATATTTTTATTTAATATTAAAATGGTAACATATTGAATCATTCGGGTTAATTTGTAAAATTCACAATTCAGATCATGAGACTGCAATAACCTCACAAAAAGTAAATTGAAAAAAAAAATGAAGTTTCGTTTTCAATCAACCTCAAGCTTAATGATGAAATTGAAAAATAAAATTAAAAAAAGATCTAAATCAACTCGGGATAACCTATCAAACTCGCGATCTACATCATGAAACTATGATAACCCCACAATAAATAAATTAAAATAAATTATAAATATTAATTTCTAATCAACTCAATGTTGAAGGATTATATCAGAAATAATTCAATTAAAAAATAATTAAAAAAACAATTCAAGTCAACCCGGGATGACCCGTTGAACCCTGGATCAATGTTATGAGACTGAAAAAAATCTCATAGAAAAAAAAATTAGAAAAACATTATGAAGTTCAATTCTCAATAAACTCAATGTTGAAGGATGAGATTGAAAAAAAAATCAATTAAAAAATAACAAAAAAACTCAATCAACTTGAATTAACTTGCCAAACTCATAACTCATGTCATAAGACTGAAATAATCTTATAGAGTGCAAATTAAAACAAAATTCTGAATATCTATTTCCAATAAACTTGATATTGAAAGATAAAATTAAAAAAAAAACCAAAAAATTCCAAGCCATGTGTCTAGGTTTGTTTTTATATAAAAAATTAAATCAATTATATTTATAATATTTTAAATTAATTAATTTTAAAAAAATAAATTTAAATTAAAAAAAATTAGGCTAGGCTCATGTGTCTAGCTTTAATTGAAAACTCAGGCATGCACTTAGGTTTGTTTTATATTTTTTTCTCAAGAGTAGATGCATGTTATCCAATTTTTTTTTTTTTCAAACTAAGTAATAGATTGCCTGCATAAAAACTCAAAATTCAAGTTATTTTTACTTGAAAACAATTTAAAAACACCATGAAAATATTAAATTATTTACCAACTCTAAAACACCTTAAAAACAGTCAAAAAAAATTAATTAAATTAAAAAAATATAATTGTACCCCAATCTACCTTTTCCAACATGTTTATATGAAACATTTATCATCATCGAACTCCTTTAATCAAATAGAACCTCATTAAGATTAATCATTTTAATTGTCAGAGTGTTGTCATTTGAAGATTTAATATCTCGTTTAATGTTTTTTTTGTGACGTTTTCTTTTTTCTTTTAAATTCAGGGACTGGAAAATTAATAAAATAAACTTTTTGATAAAAAATTACAATTTCAAAAACTATAAAGATTGAAAAAGAATAGAGAAAGGAAGATAGAAAGACTAAAAAGAGCTTTTTCACTCGAATTTGAAATTGATCATCGGTTTTTATCCTTTTTTATACTCTTTTTTTGTTTGTTGAATTTCTTTTTTTTTATCTAGTTTATACTTCAAATCAAATCATTTGAGAATTATTCTAAGGTAATTCATTTAACTTAACAAGTCTAAAAATAATTTGAATAATCAATAAAAATATATAGTTAGACTTAAAAAAAAAAACATTAAATGACATCTTTCTTTGTAGTGACCACTACTTCTGAATATATAGATTTGAAAGAAAAAAAATGCCTTTATATTATCTACCCTAGCTACGTCAAAAAAGCAGCAGCCCTACCCATGGCAATCTTCCAGATTTAATAGTGAACATACTTGCAATATTATAAAATAGGGTCCTATCCATGCAATAAAATACAAAGAAGGGATTTTCATTATACTCCTACACATATTTTACTATTTATTATAATAGGTAATTATTATTATTTTTCTGCCTAAAAAAAATTAAATATCTCGGTATTGAGAGTAATTTGATCTTCTTAAATTGCCCATTAGCTATTATGCAGTTGACCGGGAACAACTTCATTTTTTCATTTTTTTTCTATGATAAAGTTACTAAATTACCATTTTAAAATAATATAAAAATAATTTGACGTCCAAGGTTATTTTCATCCTTTTCATTTGGTTAGCATAGTAAAATTACACAAACACCCTTATGAAGTGAAAATTGATAAGTTGTCATCTAGGAGTTGTTTCATCTTTTCACACTGTTTTTTTTTTTAATTTTTGTTATATTTATATTGACTTGGACACAATTTAATCTTTTAATAAATATAAAATAGTAATAAAAAAATTAGTTGGTACATATATAGCATAGTGGCTATCAATGGTAAGTGATAAGCTTCCTTGACGTGATCGTCCTGACAACCTCTCCGTCCCACAATAGTGTGTGTGGTGTTCTAAAATTACGTTATAGTGATAGTCAAATTTTTTTTTATTTTTCTCTCTCCACCTTAATCTTCGTGCGTGACATATTAGAATTGCAAACCAGTCTTTCAATTTGTTTTTCTTTTATAATTGATCTTTGTTCTTTTCATCATTGCTTTTTTATTTGATATGGTTTATAAAGTTAAATTTTTTTTCATTTTCATCCTCCTTCAATTTTTTCATGTCTCAGATTTAATCCTTATTTTTTTTATTGCTATTTATTTTGTTTTTAATCCTTTTCTTAATTGAATTTGTTTTTCAATTCCATCACTCACCATTTAAATTCATTTTATTTTTATGTCAAATTTGATTTTTATTCTTTTATAACTATTTGTTTTACTTTGACAATTTTTCTTAGATTGAAATTGTTTTTCCAGTTTCATCCTTTACTATTAATTTTTTTTCTGATTTTATTCTTCAATATATAATTGGTTAGGAAATAGGCTTCGCGATTTTTTTCAAATAAGGTGTTTCCAATCTAATAACTCAGATCATGAGTTTGAAAAGTTAACGTAGGTTGTACATCATTTTTTTTCTTTTTTCTTTTACTTTTTTTTATTTCATCATTGGACATTGGTGTTTTTTTTATTTTATTTTAAGATATGAGCTTTGTGGTTTTCTTTGTTTTTTCTTCTTTTGGTTTATCCCGATCTCATAACTTGGGCCGCGAGTTTGACAGGTTAACATTTGTTCACTCAATTTTTATTACCAAAGTTACAGGTTTGTCATGTTAACTCAAGTTCACTCGGACTAATGTTATTGTCATTTTTTTTACCCAATTTTATCTTTCCATATTTAATTGTCTCATAATTGATCTACATTATTGTTTCCTAGGTTATCATGATCATTTTCTTTTTTAAATTTGATCAATTTGTTATCGTTGCTTTTTTTTTTATCTCTAATTAAAATAAAACTATCTTATTTGATCCAGTCAAGTCTATAACTCAAGTTGCAAATTTTTCTTCCTTATTTAAAATGTTTTTACATCACCAAAGCATACTACTTGTAAATATATAGATTGAAAGAAAGAAAATGCCTTTATATTATATGTCCTAGCTAGGTCAAAGAAGCAATAACCATAACCATGGAAATCTTCCTGAAGATATAATAGTTGATATATTTGCAATATTACGGGTAAAATCTTTTAAAACAATGTTTGATATTGAAGAGGTGAAACTTTCATCATCAAAAGGAACCTATTGAGTCTAAAAGTGATCATTTCTTATGGCTAAAATTGATTTCAGCCAAGACTTCTCTTTTCTCCATCAAAACATTGGTTAACTCACGCGTCTAACCCATAAAAAAGGCATGACTTGATCGCTAGGCCCATAAAAAAAGGCATGGCTCGTGTGCTAGACCTTTTTTTTTCAACATTAAAGGGCGGATGACCACCTTATTTTTTTATTTTAAAGGATGGATGATGTGATTAAAAAAAAATAGCAAACAACGTGCTGTTTATTGGCTTAGTTTTTTGCAGTCACAGGGTCGTTAGAAAATCAAGCATTAGGGTTTTTGCATAAAAACTTGACTTTCAACCTATTTTGACCTAAAAATAAATAAATAAAACACTTTATAAATCTTGATAAACCAATTTATGACCTCAAATAACCCAAAAATCCATC
>Ga0307514_10004795_pt1 | contig 12325 bp, 13 predicted proteins | sample 16_EM_MG_FD_203088 | JGI IMG/M metagenome (GOLD analysis project Ga0307514, IMG submission 203088) | Populus trichocarpa ectomycorrhiza microbial communities from riparian zone in the Pacific Northwest, United States - 16_EM | ecosystem: Host-associated > Plants > Roots > Unclassified | place...
ACGCATTAAATGATACAGTACATTGCATCTAGCGGGGCCAGTGCTATGGAATAAATTAAAAAGTACCCTCACCACCGATTTTCTACCACACAAAAATAAATCGGTCTGGGCACGAGAACACTCCCACCAGCTTCGGTGGGAGAAAGCTGAATAATTTGATTCTAGTATTGCAAGTTGTAGGTGTCTCCAGATCAGTACGTGCACGTTTTGGCTGTTAGGGCATAGAGTAGTTCATAGGTAGGTGGTGCCATAGCTATCCATACTGTAGTCACCACTCTTGCATGAATAATAGGGTAAATTGATTGTTCAGGGTAATGGAACAATAGAACAATACTATGTGTGGTTATGAGACGTTTGGATACTACAATGTACCGGTACGGTCGCAATGTTTAGTTGATGTTTATGTATATTTTTTTGTATGTATGTTAACTCTAGCCCCATACAAATAATTCGGCGAAGGCCCGTTTTGCCGTGTGGTATATTCAAGTGACTGTGCGAGACCCATTCCCGGCCTAATGTACGAGTACATATGTATTGTCGCCTCATAGCACAATGGATTCTTACTATATATATAACTAATTCTGTGCTGGGAATTCCTTAGCCCCACTTTTTAGCTCCACTAACTCGCAACAATGAAACCAAGCCGAAGTGTGAAATTCCACGACCATGAATCAACCTCCAAACCCGAGGAGTATCACAATTCACCAGAAAGCGGCCTAAGCCTTCATACTTCGATGAATAACGACTCCAGTTCAAGCTCAGATGATTCGGGCCATTCACCAAACCGCAGACTCAATCATGATGATTCACAGCGGGGTTTTGAGGATGATTACGGAGACGATGATTTGCATGTGGATGAGGGCACGGGTTTAGACATGGTAGAAGCACGCAATGGAGTATATTCGGGATCCTGGGGCTCAACTCGTCCACGGACGAACAGCATTGGTGGATTTCCTCCCTCTTTTGACCCCACAGCCACCCATTCATCGGAGCCCGGTATGTCCAGGCCACAGCGGCCCAGTCTTCCAGCCCGTGCCCCTTCGAATACATATGCTCCCCAACGACACCCACCAGTCATCCAAAACATGAGATCCACCTCGGCGAGTCGTGCACGGAGGGACCCTAGTGCACAATATCGGGCACAAGAGAAGGCTTATGTCCAAAGGATACGACAAAACAATGGCAGTGACTCTTACTTTGACCGAAATAACCCTCTAGTTTATGGGGAGTCGGACTACGAAGATGTATCGCCATCTGCAGAGCTACATGTTGATAGTGACCTGTATGAGACAGACACATTCCTTTTGTATGGACAAGATGACATGGATCCTTCGGCGGAGGAAATGAAGGTACCAGAAAATAGGGAGAGACTGGAATGGCACTCAATGTTGTCAAATGTGTTAAAGGGAGATGTAGTTAAGCAGGAGAAGAAGCGTATGATCAGATCTTCAGCGGAAACAGAGGCACAAACATTGCAGACAGAAATTTGGGTTGGAATAAGGGCAAAAGTTTGTGGTAGATCTATCGCTGCACAGCGTCGGGTCATGGAAGATAGGCAGGCTATGGTGGATGCAGTCATTGACGAGATTATCAATTTCAGGATCGTTGGGCGCGAAGTTACTGAGAAAATCCCACGCCTACAAGTACGGGAGTTGATTCACAGGTGGGAGAAGTGTGAGACTTTGTTCCCACACCGGAAAGCGATGGCTGACGCTAAGCCTAAGGTTATCTCTGATGCCTTCATACAGAGTTGGGATGCTATTGTTTCATGGCATAATGTGACAGAGATGATTAGCACCGAGCTGGCCGTCCTGCAGTCATGGGTTGGGAATCATGAACTCGATTTTGGGAAGCCTACAAAAGTCGAGTCATCTCAGACTAACCTGACGGACGACTCCTCGTCATTCCTGGACCGGATATTGAAGGAAGATGCTCTGAAGTCATTAGTTGGGAAACGCAATATGCTCAAAGGCATAAGTGCAGTTGTAGGCAAAGCGAAGAGGACTCTTATTGAGAATCATGATGCCTTTGAGAAACGCCAACTTCCGCCATATATTCAAGAGATGCTGCTCTTGATTAATTTCCCCACACGCCTCATCGAAGAGATCATACGGATTCACCTCAAGTATGCAAAGAAAATTCGTAATGATCCTGCAGCTGTTATTGTGGACCAATTGATCAAGCAGTTTCAGGCCATACTGCAGCTAGCAGTACAAATCAAACAAGAATATACCAGCATATCTAGGCCAGAGCATGGTTGGGATCTTCCAGCGTGTATGGATGAGAACTTTGAGCATGTAGTGTTAGATGGGCTCAAATTCTATTTCAGGTTACTAAACTGGAAACTCAGCGGAAACAAAAACACTTTCAAGGAGGCCGAGATCCTTGAGAATGAATGGCATTTTTCAAACTCGATTGGAAGATACATTGACGGGGGTGATGTCCAAGTTGCTGAGGAATTCAGGTAGATGATATCTATACCCTTTATTTTCGAGGGATACTTACGACAGTTAGCTCCCTAACTGCCAAACTCCTTCTGCGGTTGACATTGCATTTCGAAAAAGAGCTGGAACGAGTACATCCTGAGCAGAATGGAGTGGAGGTGAGCAAACGGTATAAGCAGATCATGGACTCAGTACGGATACGTCAGCGGAAGTTGTTCCGCTTCACAAGGTATCTCACTCAATTATGTCCCCTATTCAATTCCTCAATTATGTCCCCTATTTAATTCCCCAATTATGTCCCCTATTTAATTCCTCAATTATGTCCCCTATTCAATTCCTCAATTATGTCCCCTATTTAATTCCTCAATTATGTCCCCTATTCAATTCCTCAATTATGTCCTCTATTCAATTCTTACATATTTCCATTAGGTTACTGAGTCAACGGTTTGAAAATTCTACCGAATTCAATGTCGACAATGATAGGCTCAGAGACTTGGTGGCATCCCTCATCACTTCCGGGCATTTTTTGGTATATACAGCCACTGTCGAGCATGAAGGGGTCTATCTAGTTGCGGACCCATCACTGCTTGACCGACCACAGCAAATTAATCAGATAACGCGCACCTGTTATCATGATGACAGCACCAGAGATGACCCATCATGTCCTTATGTTCTTATCATATGCCCACAAACCCAACTGATTTGGGACGGCCGTGTAGTTCCTGTTGATATGCGAGAGCCAATTATTGACATCAAGCCTGGAAGGGTTAGACTTGTTGCTGATGGTTCGCAGGATCGGCTCGCAATTGCTAGGGATCTATTTCATTTGTCCACCAACCACGACTTGGATATCATCACCAAACAGCGTGCTAATCTCCCACGAGTCAATTGGGAGCTATTCAAGATAAAGCGGACGACGTACCGCCTGTCCAACACAATCATGAATAGTGTGAATACTATTCGCCGGCAGACTGATGGTCTCGATTGTCAGGATCTCATTCAGTCTTGCTTTGCATTTGCTACAGAATTCGGTCAGAGGTCTGTCCTTTTTATGGATAACGGCCGGCGGGTCATGAATAACCACAAGTTGATACGTCTTGCAGTAGACTGGGTTAGCTTCATTTGTGATGACTGCGTAGCTTCCGATAGGAGGACATTCAAGTGGGCCGTTGTAGCACTTGAATTTGCTATGGGAATGACCCGAGGACAAAATATACTTTCTATCAACTATGAGGATTATAAAGTCCTACAGTCAAAGGTTGCTGGGTGCATGTCCCTATTGATTGGGCACTTTGATATTTTGGGGGCTCGCTCAACGATTGCTGCCCTGGCAGAGAGACAAAGGATGGAGGCTATGGCAGGCCAGCTAAAGAAGATGGATGTCAGTAAGATGATGGATGACGAGGAGTCCTTGAAATACGTTCAAGAGGAGTGGACACGTCGGCTACAAGAGATTGATGAGGTTCAGAGAAATAAAGAGTTTAACCGGCAAGTTATCGGGCGGGTTTTGGATGACAGTGATCAGACTGACCGTTCACTCACTACCCTTTCATCATCATTTTCAAGTGTTGCCCTTCGTTGGCAGCAGGGCCAGTTCCTTGGGGGCGGCACCTTCGGGTCTGTGTATGCTGCGATGAATCTGGACTCCGGAATGATAATGGCGGTCAAGGAGATTAGGCTTCAGGATCCTCAGTACATCCCCCAAATTGCCTCGGCAATTCGTGAGGAGATGACTGTTTTAGAGCAGATGGATCATCCAAATATCGTTCAGTACTTTGGAATCGAAGTTCATAGGGACAGAGTATATCTCTTCATGGAATATTGCTCAGGAGGATCACTTGCTGGGCTACTCGAGCATGGTAGAATTGAAGATGAGACGGTCATCATGATTTATACGCTACAGATGCTTGAGGGTCTTGGGTACTTGCACGAGGCGGGAATTGTTCATCGTGACATAAAGCCGGAAAGTGGGTGGGCTCCTTTACTACCGCATCCACTGGGAAAGAACACTCCATGTCGCTTTTTAAGACATAGGCCAAGCTCACGCCGGAAAGTCGATATACAAGGTCAAGAAAAAGTGGCTTTAACGTGAGCTCGGCCTATGTCTTAAAAGCGACATGGAGTGTTCTTTCCCAGTGGATGTGGTACCACATCAGCATGGTGACCAGTAACTAACTCCTACCATTGCAGATATTCTTCTTGACCACCATGGTATTATAAAATACGTCGATTTTGGTGCCGCCAAAGTCATAGCCAAACAAGGCAAGACCAAGGTTGCTACCGCTGCCCCCTCAAAGGTCAACGGAAACTCTATGACCGGAACACCCATGTACATGTCTCCTGAAGTCATCACCGGAACATCAGCAGGCCGCCGTGGATCTATCGACATCTGGTCCCTTGGCTGTGTTGTCCTCGAGATGGCTACCGGACGTCGTCCATGGGCGAATCTAGACAATGAGTGGGCGATCATGTGGAACATTGCCTCAGGGCATAGTCCGCAACTGCCAACACCTGACCAACTGAGTCCTCAGGGTATAGACTTTTTGGAAAAGTGTTTCACCCGAGACCCTGTATTAAGACCATCGGCTGCAGAACTTTTGCAACATGAATGGGTGAGTCTTACCCTGAGAACGAGTTACCCTGAGCGAGGGGACTTGGAAAGCTAACATGACTTTTAGATCCTCACCATCAGGAACCAAGTCATTGAGCCGACTACCCCAACATCGGATACAACAGGTACATCCTCACGATAGCCATCGCTGGTGTGGCTATTGCTATAGGTGGTGCCGTCTTCTACTCAGTGACGACATTGAAGAAGAGTTTCAGAGAGGTGTTTGCTTTCCTTTGTTCTGTACTTGTTCTAACTAGGGCTTCTGTGCAATGGCAGGCCACATGTAGGCGTTAATAGCTTTATTCCTTTTCTTTCTTGCTATAATCGTTGGGATCTGTCTACATTTCTACCAGTACTAGCAGGGCATTATACATATCGTGCATGGTTTTGTTTGCTTTTATTTCTTGTGAATACATTTCACGTGGATTAGCTGTTTGTTTCACCCTATTTTTGCATCACTTACAAAATTTACACAATTCTCATCCAACTGAATCATCGCTCCGTGAACCCCTCCAGGTCTGACTATATGTTGTGATATATCGCCTAACCTTTAGTTTTACCCTCACATCTTGGCATACCCTGAGTTATGGCTACACAGGGAGCACCATCCTATCGGCTGAGTGAGGATTACCAGGAAGCATATGGACCTTCCTCCCACGTCAACAACCCACAACCCGCTACCCATTCGTGAAGAGGAGTGAGAGCTGAGACCCGAGACAGATCAGATAGGTCAAGTCAAGAGCACCTCAACCCCCCCGCAAGTATATAAATAAGAAAGTTCAATTTTCCTCAGTGGGAGATTTTTGTTCGTGGTGGACAGCAGTTGAAAGACAAGGTCTGTGAGAAGAGGGAAATATTGGGTTGCGGGAGAGGACCCCAACACCACCTCCACGACGGTCAAGAGAGTATGAGGACTGCCTGGCCACAGAAACACAAGAAGAAAGTCCGAGTTGTGTGTATCTCCGACACGCACAATCAAACTCCTGCTCGCCTGCCTCCCGGAGACGTACTCATCCACGCTGGGGATCTCACTAATTCTGGGACCTACAAGGAACTGAGTAGAGCAGCGGAATGGTTGAAAAATCTGAAAGGGTATGAGTACAAGATTGTGATTCCTGGGAACCATGATTTGGGCCTTGATAGGAGATGGATTGAGGATTTCGGGTATGAGATTGGGATCGGGTTGAAGGAGGAGGAATGTTTAGAAGATAGAAGGACGTGGGAAGAATGTGTGGAGTTGTTTCTGGGAGAGGAGGCAAGGGATAGGGGGGTGGTGTATATGGGTCCAGCGCCGGGAGATTATGATCATAGTGGAAGGGATAGTAACACGGAAGGCATCACAGAAACGGAGGAGGGGCCGAAGGGGCCAGAAGGGGAAGTGGGGATACCGGGAAAGATGAAGGAATTGAGGTTGAGCAATGGAGTCAAGTTTACGGTATGGGGATGTCCAGCTATACCGAGAATTATGCGGTCGGGGCTTTCTGAACAAGAGGTATCAACACGAGAGGGCACACCAACAAATCACAGTACCGGCTGTACAAAGCCGAAGAGGCGATGGGCGTTTGGTTACTCCACTCCCTTGTCGGGGGAGGAGTCGTGTTGGGTCAATATACCCGCCTCTGGAATTGATATCCTTGTCACCCATACTCCTCCCAAATACCATCTCGATTCTCATGTATCTGGTGCTAGTTCAAGGGAATCATTCACAGTACAGGCTGGGCTGGAGAGGGCAACGTTTCTGGGATGTGAGTTTCTTCGACGAGCATTGTGGCAGGCAAGACCGAAATTGCATGTATTTGGACATGTTCATGAGGGGAGAGGAGTACAGGTTGTTCAATGGGATACAGACAGTAAATGGCTAAGATGGAGAGAAGGGAGGGTTGTGGAGTGGATTGAACCTGGAGGGAATAAAATGAGTTTGGTTGACTTGACTGGGAGAGGCAGGGGAAGAACACAAGACTGGAAAGTCGTCGTGGACGAGGGGAAAGGTGTAGGCGGGGAGGCGGAGACAGAGAGTTTGAAGCCGGGCACTATAGCTTCTGGCGAAACGTCAAGACATACACCTCCCACTGCTCCCTCAATCATTCCTATTGACAAAACCAACACCCAGCAGATACTCCTAATCAGTACTGCTGGCACAGCTGGCACCCAGATACACCCACGGCCACAACATCAGCCAAACCAGCCAGTGCCTATTCCCCCTGCCCCGCATGCACCACCACCTTCCGTAAATGCCCCAATTCACTCCAACACCTTTCTTGGCGTTCGACCAAGCATACAGCCTAGCATGCTCAAACCCGAGCCGTCCCAGTCACAATCCCTAAGACCCCCTTCTCCCACCCACCATGATACCCTTCCTCTAATGACATCCCCACCGCATAGCATCCACCATAGTCACCAACCTAGCACACAAAATCCCACAATCACCAGGGCAGAAACTGCGTCAAATTCCACAACCGTAAACTTTGTACCGACCCCCGCTCCGGCACTTCTCCCAGGCCAGGAAACATGCCTAGTCAACGCAAGCTATGTTACCAGTAGCTACCACTCTCGAGGCGCTGCACACGCTGCAGCAAGTAGTGTAAACGCGGGAAGTCGGAAGGGGAGAGGGTATAGAGGGAAAATGGCGAATGGGGTGAATAAGCCTATTGTGGTGGATTTAGAGTTGGAGGTTGAGGCGGGGGTGTTTGAAGGAGAGGGAGAGGGAGAGGGAGGAAAGAAGGGGTGAGGAGGGGGTGAGGGAGAGGGAGCATAGAAGGGCCACAGCTGAGCCCATGAGATGGAAGGGGGTGCATGAGCTCTGGCAGAATTGCCCTAGTACTTTCTGTGGTTTTGTCAATGTGTGCTGGGATTGTAAGGGATGAGTGATGTCATTAAGCGTTGTTTTGGAATGGCGGTTTGGTATCATGATACCCAATACCCAGGTTAGTGTGTATTCAGTTAAAGTATCTCTGCTACAGGGGCAGTAGCCTCGGCACCATCATCGCACACGTGAAACACAGCAGTGTTTTAACTTGCAGATTGGCGATGTATTATTAGGATTGGACTCGAGTACTTGTATACAAAACATACCCTCCCTACACTAGGTACACCAGGGAGCTTCATATTTGGGGATTGCCACTACCGGTCGGTGATGCTCTCCCAGCCTTAACCAAAAAAAAAGGCAAAAGAGAGTTTTTTTTCCTTTGAATAGCCTAAAATGTGCAGGGTTGCTATTCATAGGTGGTAGGTAGTGCCTATATGTGGAGATGCAACCAGTAGTGAGTAGTTCCTTGAGCAGGTTTAGTAGATTTTATTCTTGGTTTGGGCCGGGCCTCTGTAATCTTGAGCATAGTGACTCTTGGTGTATGTGTATGTGTATGTGGATATGTATGTGTATGTATACTGTAATGAGGGTATAGAGGTTGAGGGTCTTTTTTGTACATTATGTTTTAGTTGTGGTCTAAGATTTGTTCTGGATGGGGAAATATACTGTATATAGAGTTACCCTCAATTTGGAAGTGAAGATCATATAATCTTATTGGCTTAAGGATTAAGGTTTTTGTTTTGTTTTCAAGTACTGCAATGAGGGGAGTTATTTGTCTTGTCTGGTGGTGGTGATGTATACGTTTTCTTTGTATTGGTGAGGATTGGTTTTAATCAGACCGTGGAAGGGGGAGGGGGGAATTCTTACTTTGCCATATATAGATAGATACTTGATACATAGATATATATATACATACATAGTTGTATACGAGTAAATGCTAGGTAGATAGATACCTTGATATATGTCGCACAATGGTGTACTCGGAGTGTCGAGTATCGACTTCCATCATTCTACAGTATATGGTTGTGGGTTAGAGCTTACTTACATACTGGTACTATCAAGTCCTCCCAAGTACGGTACCAGTGTGGTACACTTTACCCAGCCTTTACGTATACTATACTCACCCAATACTGACTTTATTTCCACATTTGGAACATATAGCTCCCTTCAGTTAGAGTTAGGCCCGGTCCAAATGGATGTTTGTTAATTGGATGCCAGGATTGAATTCAAAACATGTGTTTGACCAATACACACATAGTTACTGCGTTTATTTTTTAGTAAAAAAGCGCAATACCAATGATCGATGCCTATGCTGAATGGCAAACAGATATTGAATGAAGGATTGGTGAGCAAGTCAGGAGAACTTTGCCATGATATCAAAGGAGTCTGTCAGCCCTGGGCGGTTAGCATAGGTAGGTATGTCATAACATGGAGGATCCCCTCTAGCCACAAGGAATGCTCCGTTGTAAAACAAGTACTCTGGTAATGCCTCAAATCATAGCATGAGTGCTGATGCAATGTAGAGTACTGGTAGTATTGGCCAAGGCAGTCCGTATAACCACGTGAGTTTGTGCCAGCCAGACATCAGGTAACATAAAGTGCCAGCGCCGACAGTTACCCTGAATCAGAGTATATTCGGCTGGAATCCAACCCAAAACATGACGTTCCTATTGTCAATTCCACAAATATCAATCGACAGATACCATACCTGCGAACACCATTCCCGGCCCGACCCCGTCCGTCTCCGATCCTAGAAAGTCATTCCATCCCCAATATCCCCATAACAAACCCCATATTTACCCATCCACATTACCTAACTGCCTCTCATATCCCTCACTCCCTCCTCTTCGGCAGATATCACCGATCCTAAATGAGATTGGAGCGGCTAGTTGCCGAAAGTTTTTGAGTTAAATTCAGAGCTGCGGGGTCTGGTGGAGTGAGTGGGGTTGGTAGGAATAGAGGGCGGGGTTTGTATCTGTCTTATGTATGTGAGTATTTGCAACTGAGCTGAATTCGTGTAATTTGCTTTTTGGGTGGGTTGCTTAGTTGTTTCTTGGGTCACATGATAGGTATGTATGACTAGTACTCTACGCTGGAAGCTTTCGTTTTTTAAACGCATAGTTGAGGATAGGGCTGAGACAGCAGTTGTATGTACATATTCTACAGCAAGTAGAGCCCTTCTTTGGGTGGAGAATTACCAATAGGTACCAGCGATTGTGTGAATCCCACGCGTTGACCCTGAGGGAGATGAGGTCATTCCTCATTTAGAGTAGTAATATGTATTAGTTGCACCCCACGCACAGTTCAGTACTCTACTCTATCCCAAACCCCGTCTAGTTGAAAATCATCCCAAGAAATGACAGCATTGTCTCCAGTTTCTTTTTTGTACGGTTTTTTTTCAGTTTGAATTCGCATCTGCATGTAGGTATATAAGTAGTCTCAATGTAAATAATGCTCAGGAGAGGTATCGCACTCTTCTCCACAGCTGGTGAGACAACTCTTGTGTGACGTCCAAGCAGCACGGAATGCACATGCCACATAGGTAGGCCCGTTGCCCGTACCGTACCTACTGTTACATACGCAGCTTTCCATGTGCACATAGACGATGAGCACGAGACACAATAATGTGTGTCCACATCTACCTCTTTAATTCAGGCCTGTTACTCCATGTTCCTCCCGAGACCGGAGGTGGCGGAGATGGAATTTCAGATGTGGCTCAAACCCTGCATGAACTCTGTTGTGCGAGGCTGACTAGAGTATCCACAGTAGAGAGCCTCCAGAAGGTTATGATCTCAGCAGGCTTGGCAGGGTTCTGGTCATGTGAAAGGGTTTGGGGATCTGTTGGGCTAAAGTCGCAATCCGAGTATCATGAGCAGCACTATAAACGATCTTATGACGTACTTCTTTAGACCCTTATGCACAAGCTCGGGTCTCGTAATTTCTCTGTTTTATCAGGAAGCCCCACCCGCGTGGGTAGATATTTATAAGTATTATTGGGCTCCACATGACGAAACCCACACGATATCATCGTTGAAGGACTCATGTGATGTATAAACACCAAATCATCCCACAACGAAAGAAAAAAAAAGATCATTTCAGATGATATTTCTTTCCCCGGATGTTTAGGGTGGCGTAGCATTCGCCGACCGACTAGGCAACTTTACCTTGCTTCTTCATTTATGCTGGAAATAATTTTTTTCCAAAAAGGCATCGACTTACCTGAACCTTGTGTCGTGGCTCACCTAACGTTGTCTTGTCTTCCCCGGGTCTAAATGTTATGGGCCGGTCGGTACCCAAGTAACTTTCGACAGGCAGACCGAATAAAAACTGCACTGTGACAATCGTGGGGTGGGCAGGGGTGGGAAAGGCTAAAGAGCTAAAAAAGTTCAACCGGCTACCTACTACCACGTAGAGTAGACTGCTGGTGGTAGGAGGCTGGTATGAATACAACATGATGCATTTGCCCCCCTGGGCAACAATGGAATGCTGACATGAGAGGCCTGCTGTGGGTAGAGAGAGGGCGGTAAACACTCGCAAGGAAATCCACAACAGTGAGACGGAGGCAGAGGCAGACTTGTGAGTGATAGGACGGCGTGCATGAATGAAGTATGGATATAGTGTAGTCTATGTATGATACGTATGTACAGTACATTAACTTGTCTTGCATTTTGCTCACGGGAGTTAAGGATGGCACACTGCAAGACAAGACAAGCGACTCAAATTACTTTTTCCCACAGGCGTAGCTCATTCTGTATGGTGGCTCGTTGGTCAGGCTCACTCAGAATTGATACTCGTGTTTTTCCAGAGTTTCCCACGGTTTTGGCGGATCGACTTGCCCAGATATATGCACCTCTCCTGCCGTCGGTGACCACATTGATATATCCCCGTCAGCATTCTCTCTCGACAATCTCCCCAGAGAGACGGCTTTGGCTGCCTGTTGCCGCTCCCACACACTCACACGTTTCCTATAAACCCAAATTGTGTACAGGCCCATTTCTCTACAGACAGTTCTCTCGCCCTACTCCTTCCCTCTGGCACAGGCTGCTTGCTTCTTCCACGCAAGACCCGAGACCTTACCGCAGAAGCATTCCCTGTCAACAACGGAGCGGATTGACGTGCTCTACTCGCGGCCGGCAATCGTGCTTCTTGTAAGGATCAAGGAAGCAAGGGCGTGGGTGGGAACATTCAGCGGAAGAAACCTTTTGAGAACTGCGTACGGTCTTGAGGGCAGCCCTATACATCCGAGAGTGTGCGCACAAGGAGCAGTATTAGTACTCCAGGCCAGGACAAACCGAGGGCACTTGGAAAGAACCATCGACGAAACCTGGGCAGAGAAAAAGCGAACCGACAATCTGGTCTAGCAGATAATAGTCACCAACCCACCACCAACGCATCCTTACACCCCCCCCCCCACCTCCATCCCACACGTACACCCACAAATTCCACAGTTCAATCATCCTCACA
>Ga0307514_10004796_pt1 | contig 12323 bp, 5 predicted proteins | sample 16_EM_MG_FD_203088 | JGI IMG/M metagenome (GOLD analysis project Ga0307514, IMG submission 203088) | Populus trichocarpa ectomycorrhiza microbial communities from riparian zone in the Pacific Northwest, United States - 16_EM | ecosystem: Host-associated > Plants > Roots > Unclassified | place...
TTACAATTATGCTTGCCAATGTGATCTAATATGTGATATATAATTATGATTTTTTAATAATTAAACATTTTAATGATATCCAAAATTATATTTAATGAAAACAAAACTTTTTTCTCATTTGACAAATTAGTTCAATTTTTTTTTAAATAAAGCAGGCAACAAGTTAAACTAAATTTTTTTCATTATATTAATACATTTTCTCAAAACTTAAAGAAGATCAACGTAATAGTTAAAGAAGTATACTTCCTTATCATAAAGGTTCAAACTCCAAACAAGAATGTGAAAATTAGTTTCTCAAAAAAATTATAGCCATTTCATTGATACCTTAACTTTAATTGAATCACGAAATTAATCTAAATAAATAAAAATTAAATCCAAAAATATTCAGTATTTTTTTTTTGCAAAATTAATTTTTAGTCGTTAAAATCAAATTTAAAGGTGTATTTACAACTAAAATCACTTTAAAACACACAAACATATGTGATTTTAGACTAAAAACAAATATCGCTCCGTAATCAGTTTAATAATAATTATTTAGTTTGTATATATTTGCACATTGGTCCTTATGGTATCCTTAAACTGTAAAATTTTACAAATCAAAACTGGTTTTTTAAAATCAATCCAGCCAAATTTTAGATAAACCATAGATACTTATAACTGTATAGTCTAAAAAGGAAATTTCTATAATATATAATCAGATAAAAGCTTGTAAATTGCATTAAACTATTTTAAAAAAAAATATTAAGGAGCTGAAAAAAATATAAAAATACAGCGGCAGGACGGCACAAAGTGCGCCACTAGTCGCTTTTTTATCCAATCGCATATTTCGCATGCAAGAAGCATACATACTTGAAAGTACCAGAATAACCTTAATGTCTGTCTATTGTTTTCTGCGAACCCATGCCTTCATAACTGCCCCCACAACGACCAACTGAATCCTGCCAACTGTCAACGACCCCATGTTATTCAGCAGCTGAATTTTAAAATACTCTGTGAAAATGGCATTTATGACGCCATATTTATGAGGAGATGATGTAAGAAGACCTAGAAGTGCGGGGTCACCTACCACGCTGATGGAGAAACGCTAACCCACGCGCCCTAGACATGACCAGTCACGTCTGACAGCTGACGTGCTCGTGGGTGCACGCGTGTCCACCGCGCCTGGAATAAATATTATTATTTTCTTTTTCTTGTGCCTCTACGACGTCGTCGGGAAAACGGTTGACCCGTGTGCTGTCGTAAAAGAGAATGTTTTAGGATAAAAAATGATCGTATCGTTGTTGGGTGATCATACGAGGTTGCAGCAACCTCTTTTGAATTATCAGCTTGTGATTATTACACCGTTACCCAATGATATCCTTACAGGTGTGATGATTTTCATAAGTGTTTTCAGATTTGGCCGTTTTGAGATTGTCTATTTTCTGATGGACAGGGATTTTTCATATGAAATTATACACATTATTTAATGATTTTGAGGTAGATATCATGCATGATAGCCCTGTTATTTCTAATTATTTAGCTTCTAATCCACTCGAGTTGGTCCATATAAATTTTTTTTTTAGAATATTTGCTATTTTACACATTCAACCTTTATAGAGCCCATCATGACCCATTCACTTGCCAGAAATTTTCTATCTCATTGATCATTTTGAGATAATTATTCATTACTCTCTTGTCTTTTTACTAACAACATTTATGTTATTAGTTATCTTGAAAGGATCAAACTGTTTTTTATAAACAAAAATGTCTCATTGTCTCATTGTCTCATTGCAGGGAATGTTCCTTTTTTATTGCTACTTTGAACAGATTAAATCTCATTTTAAATACAACATTACCCCCTTGTACTGATCATTGAAACATATACTAAAACGCATCAGTGTTTTACTGTGGACTGCACAGTGCAGTCCACAGTAAAACACTAATGCTTTTTTTTTTTAACTTTTTTTTTCATTTCAGGTTTTTTTTCTTCTTTCTTTGTTTTTTCTTCTTTTAATAATTTTTTTTATTTAATTAGTTTGTTAATGTTAATTTTTTTTTATTTAGTTATCAAACTTTCATGACACGGATCCCGGGTTTAACAGGTTAACATGATTTAACGAGTTAACCTGAATTTTTTTTTTTGCTTTTTTTCTTTTTAATTAATTTTTTTCATTTACTTTAGTTTGTTAATGTTAAATTTCTTTCTATTTATTTATCAAACTTTTATGACACATATCCCAGGTTTGACGGGTTAACCTGGTTTCACGGGTTAACCTAGTTAATTATGGGTTAACCCGTCTATTTTTTTTTCTTTTAATAATTTTTTTATTTAATTTAGTTTGTTAATGTTAATTTTTTTTATTTAGTTATCAGACTTTCATGACACGGATCCCGGATTTAACGGGTTAACCAGGTTTCACGAGTTAACCCAGAATTTTTTTTTTGCTTTTTTTCTTTTTAATTAATTTTTTTCGTTTACTTTAGTTTGTTAATGTTAATTTTTTTTCTATTTAGTTATCAGATTTTCATGACACATATCTCTGGTTTGACGGGTTAACCCAGTTAATTCTGGGTTAATCCGTCAATTTTTTTTGTTTTTTTTGTTTTAATAATTTTTTTATTTAATTTAATTTGTTAATGTTATTTTTTTTATTTAGTTATTAGACTTTCATGACACGAATCCCGGGTTTAACGGGTTAACCAGGTTTGACGAGTTAACCCGAATTTTTTTTTCATTTTAATTAATTTTTTTCGTTTAGTTTAGTTTGTTAATGTTAAATTTTTTTCTATTTAGTTATCAAACTTTCATGACACGGATCTCGGGTTTGACGGGTTAACCTGGTTTGATGGGTTAACCTGGTTTGATGGGTTAACCCGTTAATTTTTTTTCCTATTTAATTATTAAACTTTCACGACACGAATCACAGGTTTGACGGGTTAATCTGGTTTGAAGGGTTAACCCAATTAATTCATATTTTTTTCTTTTTCTTCATTAGTTTTTTTCTTCATGTTGGTTTTTTTTCTTTGTTTTTTTCTTTTTAATTATCACATTTTTATGACATGACCTTGCAGCCAGAACCACATCTAAGGCTATTGGGTCTGATATTGCAGCCAAACCTACTTAAACTTGGGTCATGCAAGTTTAATGTTATTATTAATATTATAAATATTACTCTTGGGTCAGGTGTTGCAGCCAAACCCAAGACTCTTTGATATGACTTTGTAGAAAGACTTAACATTATTAGATTTTAGCTTTTTTTGATAGTTTTTATGCAAAAAAAAAAAAAATTAACCTGCGGCATCGCGCGGGTCATGTAACTAGTTACCTCTAAGTGTGCTTTGACAATTACTCAGATAAATAATGACTTTGAATAACCTTTTTTTTTAGTTTTAGTGAAAAAATCTTTATCCATAATGAGTTTTGAAATCTTGAACATCTTGCATTTTGAAAACGAAAATTGTTTCGATGTGAGTTTAAAACAATCTTGCAACTCCCTGGGAATTTTTGGAAGAAAAAAAAGATGATTTGTTCTTGTGTCGGAGATATTGAAATTGTTGAAGGTACATAATGAAGTGACCTTCTGCTTTTGTGGATTTCAAAGCAAGAGGTTTAAGTAAAAGCTCGAGGTTTTGTTTGAGAAAAAATTATCTAACTTTTTTCTAATACTCATTTTATCAGCATGAATAATAATGAGTAGCTTGCTCGCAATGTCACGACTCCTATGAAAAAGTCTTTTGCATTTTAAGAGCATAATTTATTGGTCTAGATTGCTTGTTGTCTTGATTAGAAAGGACTTTTAAATGCATGTGATGTAGACTATGGCTTATGACTATGAAAGAAATGGATTTATAAAGCTCAAAAAGTATTTCAAGGTTTAAAAGACTCGGGATCACTATCACATGTTTGACTCATTGTGTCTTTCAATCTTTTTTTTCTCTTGTCACTTTTCTTTGATTTGCTTTTTTTTGTTTTGGTAGGGCATCATTATTTTATTTTGACTATCACTTTTGCTTTTGATTTGAGCATACCTTTTAGCATTTGAGTTTATCGGGCTCTTTTGGCTTTCTCATAGTTTTTTTCATCAATTATTGATCATTGAGAAATGTCACTTGCCTTAGTGTGGAGTGTAATCCTAGTCGAGATTTTTCTAAAGAAAAATTACTCAGGCTCAAAAGGGAATCACAAGGGATATATTCATTTTAGAACGTGAAAGGAATAACAATGATGACTTTTTTTCATTTCAAGCGCAAGCGGTTAAAACCAATAAACTTTGACCTTATCTGGTATAATTGTAACAGCCCGGCCAAACATGCCATATATTATTCGCTTTGGGCCTTACCGCCCTCACGGTTTTGTTCCTGGTGACACGAGCTCACTTCTGAGCCTGACGTCCCAAAACGCGTATGACAAGTTGACAACTAACACTCTTAATAAGGCTAGCTACCACTCCCTCACCCGCCGATGTGGAATATTACAATAATGATCTGAACTTTGCAAAGAGATGCATTTCATGAGTCTATGATCATTGAATCCACTACATGCAATTATGCATACAATTAAAACATGTCTCAAGAGACATAGTATGAGGGTGACTGTTCGTTTTGCAATTCATATATTCTGGTTTAGATCATGCAAGATTACAAAGGTATGTTTGCGGGTTCTTTGGTATCAACTAACATCCATAAGTAAATGAAAGATATGCAAAGAGAATTTCTTGTCCAAAACTTTGTGTTTATTGATTTGATGAAAACTTATACATCATAGATAATGTTTCTTTACAAAATCAAAGTTCACAAACCTAATCAAATCTTCTCCATTCATTCCTGTCAGCATTAATGCTCCTCTTGAGAATCAGTGGCGAAGCCAAGATTTTTTAAATGAGGAGGAAAACTATTAACAAATACTTGATATTATGTATTATGTAAATATGCATTATATAGAGAAATCAATTTGAAATACATGTACTAACTCATATCAAACAAAATTAATTTAAGAATACTTTTAAAATAAAAAAACTTACGTTATAATTGTTTTTTTCGAGTTTTTATATTTTAAAACCGCTTCAAAATTAATTTATTATCAATCTCATCGAAGATATTTTTCTCAATATATACAATCAAACTGTCATTTATTTATTTTTAGTTTAAGGTGGGTTCAATGCTTGTGTTTTCTAAATCTTCCAAGGGCTAGTGAAGTTCTTGGCAACAATTCTATGCTGATATATGGTAGAGAGTAGTTAAAATCATAGCTTAAAAGGATTGTTATGACAAATTAATGCTGTTATTATTGACTTATTGTTTTTTACAGGTGGGTTAAACATAAATGTTAAATATATATTTTTTATTTCTCTATTGTGTCCCTAATTTTTTGAGTTGTCCTATATTTCATTTTTAATTACTAGTAAGTTCATTACCATCCATTTTCAATATGAAATTCATAGCAAAATACATATCAATTCATCAAAACCCATTTCATTTCTTATTCATATGCATATAATATTCATGCCGGTGTTTGTAGATAACTATTATTTTCTGAACAATTTTGTTTTATGTTTTTATTAACGGTTTAATTAACGGTGCTATTCATCTTTTTTCTATAAAAGGATGAATTAGAATGAATGATTTTCGTATCCATGCAAGATCCAAGCGTGCAGCTCATGATGCTAGCCAGCACCCATCGTGATATATTGCTAATGTGTGCCGTCAACCTCTGTTCTATCTTCTTGTCGACCAAGGAAATGAACCATGGTGCCTGTAGTCATGTCATCATCTCCCAATTGTCTACGGATTTGGCCGTGGGCACAATATTTTCACACGTGCCATCTTGCCACCTATACTCGATTAGATTGGACCACCAACATCAACAAGAGATGTATAAATTGGATGGATGCTTTTGCTTTTGTATCTCCCTGTAATCGCATGCTAATCATTAGATTCATTCTCTCCCTTTCTCGGCAAGCTTCGTTTTAATGTCGACATGGATATCTCTCTCTCTCTCTCTCTCTCTCTCTCTCTCTCTCTATATATATATATATATATATATATATATATATATATATATATATATATATATATTATATAATTGAGTTTTCCATGAATGTTCTCTAGGTATATTGGTTGAAAAGCATCGATGCTTTCGAAAGAAGTTCTTATGGGCATCACACTATTTGACAAGGTTATTATTGTTAAAAATATTAAATTGATAAAAATCAATATAATAATTTTTTTAACTTTTTTTTATTTTACAAAATTAATCGATATATTCAGTCATTTCTTCAATTTAGAATTAGAGTGACTGTTTTGTAGTTTGGTAATGTATAGTTATTTTTTAAAGTATTTTTTATTTGAAAATGTATTAAAATAATATTATTTTTTAAAATTTATTTTTGATATAGTGTATCAAAATAATCCAAAAACATCTAAAAATTAATTTTAAATAAAAAATAAATAAAAATTTAATTTCTTTAAAAGATACTTTTAAAACGTGGTAACATTATGGTAAAAGGGAAGCCAGATTTTAATGGGCAAGGCCCATTCTATCAAAGGCCCAATCCAAGCTCAGACCTTCTTCCCTTATCTATATACTACTCTGTATTTTTTGAGGGGAAATGAAATAAATAAAGAAAAAATCTTCTCTGCCCAAACCAGAAACAACTGCCATTACCATGGCGCGAACTACAACTGCCACTCTCTCTTCACCTTACTGCATCCTTCACCGTTCCTCCTTTTCATCTAAGCCCTCCTTTCTTCCATTGCGCATTTTCCCCAAAACACCATCGCCCCCCACTTTTCCAAGTAAGCCCCCCCTCTCTTTTCAACCACGTTGGTATTAAAACAAAGATGACAACTTTGTTGTTTTTATTGCTGTTGCTGTTGTTTTTCTTGCAGGGATTTATGCTTTGTCTAGTAATGATATCAAAGTGGGCTCCAACATTGAAGTTGATGGGGCTCCTTGGCGAGTCCTAGGTAATTATGTTTTTTTTTTTGCTTTGATTTTGTTTACGTTTCTGTTTTTTATGTAATATTTGATTTTATTACATTTCGGGTTGGTGTAGAGTTTCTGCATGTAAAACCAGGAAAGGGGGCGGCATTTGTGAGGACCAAGATGCGTAATTATGTTACAGGAAATACTGTTGATAAAACTTTCCGAGCTGGAAGTACGGTAATTCATCTCTCTCTATGTTTTTTTTTGAGTTTGACTTTACTTGTCTTTGGCTCGTGTAATTGGTGTTTGATAAAATGTCTATGAGGAAAGATTAGTTAATCCAGCAATGCTGTAATGGGCTGGCATAAAAAATGCTGCTTTTTTTTTTCTTCTAATTTTGTTTCTGCTCGACCATTATGATTAAATAGATACTAGTGGCTCAAAATAGGCAAAATTTGTGTGTTTCTTGCAATGGTTGGTCGGGGAATTTTTGGTACATTTGGTGTTGGACGCCTCCCTCTTGCGTGAAGGTGGGACTTATGGATAATTTTCATGGTGGGTTCCCATGTTTATGTGAGAGGCGGGGTGGGGGGAGTACAACTTTTGGTGTAACTAATATTTTGTCTGGTCATAAAAATTTAAGGTGGCAAACGGGCATTTGGCAGTTAATGTTAATAAGGGGTAGGATTAGGTGGTGATGGATAAGAAATTCAAGCATCTGGATGAAACAATTTTTTAAGTTATAGGAATTTCAGTCCCCCTTTTGTTTCAGCTTGAGGTTATGGTTTATTTGCTGATCTTGAAATTTGATTAGTTGGCGGCTTCTTTGATATGTAGATTTACAGCAAAGGCATGCAAGTGTCAATCATAGTAGGTGATGCTTGTGTTAGAGGGAACCCTTTTCTTATGTTCTCTTCTGTTTTTTGTTTCTGCAGATTGAAGAGGCAAATGTATTCAAGGAGGCAAAGCAGTTCACGTACAAAGATGGAGTTCAGTTTGTTTTCATGGACTTGGTATGGCTTACTGTGCTCATAATCAAATTTGTTAGACTGCAGAGATATTTTCAGTCATAATCTGCTTTATTTCCTTCTTGAAGATTGCAGGTTTCTGGTTGGTAGATATAGCTGTTTATTAGCCCCATTAATGAGTGTTTGAGCCTGAATATACTTGGTTTTTATTTACCTTCTTTTCTTAAATTTGTGTCATTTGACTTGTCACAGAGTACTTTTGAAGAATACCGTCTCAATGAGGCAGATGTCGGAGATAAGACAAAGTGGCTAAAAGAGGGAATGGACTGCAATTTGCTATTTTGGAATGGAAAAGTAATTCCCAATTTCCTTCGATTTGGGACACTATTTTTGTTCATATATTTGTGTGCAAGTATTGTTATATAGATGTCCATATTGAACTCCTTTACTTAATTGGATGCACAATTAACCTGGCTGACATGCATTTGCAAAAACAAGGGTTGCTATTTTGTGCTGATGCTGCTATTTATAAAATTGCTTGTTCATTTTCTTGCAGGTTATTGATTTTGAACTTCCAACCACAGTTCAACTGACTGTTGTTGATGTGGATCCTGGGCTCAAAGGTGACACTGCTCAAGGTAATGTCATTTGGCTTCTTTAAGGAAAACTTGAGACAAACTATTCTCTGGGTACAAATGCCTCATTAATTTATCATCCTGTAGAGATATAGAGTCAAGCTCGTTTGTAATTGTGTGTTTAAGTTTTCCCTGGCTGCATGTATAAAAAGTGCAGTTACAGGAAGCAGAGTAGAAAACCAGGTAAGTCTGTTCCCGGACCGTAATCATAGGCTAGCCTGCCAACACACATGTTTCCACTGTAATAAGCATGCGTTCAGATGCCAAAGAAGAAAGAACAAAGTAGTGAACTGTGGTCATTTCGTTCATTGTGTGCTTAGCTAGCTATCATGCCATATGTGGATACCAATAGGCAACTGATTGGGTTAATCTATACTTGACTTTGTTATCTTAGCTTTTGTTCCGTTATTTACCAATTACAGCATTGCTGTTCTTATGTTTTCTTGGCCTTAACATTTGAGAAATGAATTTCTTGTGACAGGTGGAACAAAGCCAGCAACTCTGGACACAGGTGCTGTAGTTAATGTTCCATTGTTTGTTAACATCGGCGCAGAAATATTGGTAGACACAAGAACTGGACAATACATGAGCAGGGCATGAGTTTTGGATTTGGAGTTTTTTTGTCTATCGGGCTTAGATAGCAGAAGAGTTGCCTGCCATATTTTATTGCTGTTAGTTCTATAATACACATGTATTCATCATCTGAGAAATCCCATAGGGCACAGTTCTTTTTGTAAGAGAGACAAGGTACCTTTTCTCCCAGGCATTGCAAGGCAGAATAGCATTTCTGAATGAAAAGGGTCATATTGGCTCTGCTGTTGTATCATTTCCATAATTTGAGTCAAATTTGTGTGACATTTTTCATTAATTATAGATGGCTGGTAATACCATCACTGAAGTATTGGTAAAAACAGGAACTTCCACGCTCAGTAACGCAATGGCATTGCATAAACAACTACCATGAGGCATTTTTCTCATCGTCGAGGCTTTTTGTGGGGAACCACACCTCGAACTAATGCAGCACCATAGACATTACATGCACCCAAAGTCCTTTCCTGCCGATTCAACTCATGAATCAGTAAGTCATAGGACATTCTACTTGGGATTTTACTATTTTCATACATGAGAACTAGAACATAAAATGCCTCGTCTACCTTTCCTCCGACACAAAGTGCTCGAATTACGTTGTTAATGGTGATTAATCTAGGAATATATCCTAATCTAACCATCTGGTGCAAATTTATAAAAGCATCGTCAACTTTCTTTGCCACCCAAAGAGCTTGAATCACCAAGGCATATGTGCTCTGCTCTATAACAAAACCCCGTTTCTTCATTTTCTCGAACACTTCATAGGCAACCTCAACTAGGTCATTTTCTTTAATAGATTTCCTACATAAACCTCTAACAAGACTATTCATCAACCTCTCATCCGCTTCAAGTCCACTCCCCTCCATTTCATTGAAAATTCTCAACCCAGCTAGAACTTTTCCCCAGAGCAACAAACCATGCAGCAATGTGCTGTAGCTAATATAATCAGGCATGCATTTTCTCTGTTGCATTAACTTCAGCACACCAAACCCTTTCAATGGTCTCCCTTCCTTGGCATATCCATCTAACAGGGTGTTAAAAGTGACCACATTTGGTGCCAACCCCATCTCCATAGCCTCATTTAGCAACTCCATTGCCTCATCTGATCTGCCTACCTTACAAAAGCCATCCATCATGGCAGTATATGTATAAATATCCGGTTCTACAGTGGTTTTCTTGATATCTTCCATTAGCTCGAATGCTTCCTCTATTCTCCCCACATAACACATCCCCTTTAACAAGCAATTGTATGTTTGAATGTTTGGCTTGCACCCAATCCTATCCATGACCTCAAAAACTTGAAAGGCATTCTGCAATTGACCCATTTTGCAGAATGAATTGATTAGTATGGTCAATGTTGCAACATTTGGATTAAACCCTTTTTGCATCATCTGGTCTAAAACCCTTTTGGCCTCACCAGGGTCCTTTTTCTTGCAATGACACCTGACCATGATTGAAAATGTCCAAGAATTTGGCTCTAAACTGTAACATGATAAACCCGAGTACAATTTCAAGACAAGATCAGACTCATTGGCTGTGACCAAAGCCATGAGAACATCATTGAAGTCTGAGATGTTCAAAAATCCAATCTCTTTATCAAGAACCCTGACAATGTGATCAACTCTTTCTTTACAAGGTAGTGCTTTTACTGCATTTAAAAGATCCAGTACCTGAAATTTACTAGCTTTCTCATCAAAATCCAGGCTTTCTTGTTCTTCTTCTTCTTTCATAGGCAAGCCCTTATGTTCCTCACCCTCTTTTGGGTATAATCTTTGCTCCTTGTTACCAAGAATTGGACTATGTAACACTGTGGTTTCTGTGGGATACGATTTTGTGGTGGATAGTGACGCTGCTGGAATGAAAACAAGCTTGAGGCTAGAGAATTTGTGGCAACAGAGCTTGCGGGTGTTGTTGAAGAAAACGGGGTGGTTGCTAAGTGAAGGAGATGGAAGGAATTCAGACAGCGGAGAGCGTGGAGAAGGCAAAGGCATCGACATCATGTCGTGAACGAGGGAGAGAGGACAGGGTGGTGGTTTTTTCCAGTGTTTGGTTGTTGATGACTTGATTCACTTTATCCCAACTCACAACGCCACGCCCGAGTTATGGCTCACGAGGTCGACCTGATTTTAGTGTTTGTTTTTTTTTTGTTTTTTTTTTTAAAGAAAAATAATATAATTTTAATAAAAAAATAAAAAAATTATAGGTTAAGAGAGTTCAAATCAATTTAAGCCAGGATCAAAAAAGTTTTTTTTTTATCGAGTCAATCAAAGGTTTTTTTTTTACTTGAATTAATCTTTGGATAAATGGATAAATCAAATCTTGAATCGACCATCAAATTCATCTAAGTTTTATAATTATATTCCAAAAAAAAAGCAAAAAAATTATAAATGGTATGATCACATGTTATCTTCTTTTTTTCTATCTTATTATTTTTTATTCTACATTAATTTAGAATATACTCTAGTTGATTTATATATTAATTTTTAAAATATATATATATTTTACATTGAATTGATGTATTGAAAAAAGAATAGATTTTCATTAATATTGGCTTTAAAATCCAAATTTAAAAGGTCAACAAAGGAAACAAATCGTTCTTCTAATTATATCAATCCCTTAGATTCATATGATATAACTATCTAATTTATTAGTATTTATAAAATCCAAATAAGGAATAATAAGAACAAAACTATGTTGCTTATTATCATTCATTTGAAACCCTAAGGACATGAAAATGCCATAATCCTAAGTGAAAATGAAATTAATTCCATCTCACTCGAGGCTCTAAGTCCAAAGAGTTATCTGAAGATGTCATTAGAATAAAATAAATTGATAAAGAGGACTCAATTGAGAAATATAGAAAACTATTAGAACCTAAATGATAAAATCTGTGTTTGAAATGCAATTAAATGGGCATATAGGTCAGGGACTAAATTGATGTTTTACATACTAGTACTGCAAATCAAAGAAATTAGAATGAAGTGATATCCATTGATTTCAAATTTACCGAAGCAACACAATTTAGTCCTTATAATTTCCACTAATATTGAAATTTTATTACCAACATAATGTCTATATATATATATATATGAAAGGTGTACATAATTAAGTAGTAGATTAATTATCCTAATCAAATATTTAAATCAAGAAAAAGGATCATATCGTGGTAGTAAATCTGGACATTAAGATGAGCTAGAGAAGCAAATGTAGCTCTTACAATTAATCAAA
>Ga0307514_10004797_pt1 | contig 12323 bp, 10 predicted proteins | sample 16_EM_MG_FD_203088 | JGI IMG/M metagenome (GOLD analysis project Ga0307514, IMG submission 203088) | Populus trichocarpa ectomycorrhiza microbial communities from riparian zone in the Pacific Northwest, United States - 16_EM | ecosystem: Host-associated > Plants > Roots > Unclassified | place...
AGACGGTGTGAGAGGGTCTTTCGATGAGGAGCCTAAGAGGAATGGTAGGGGTTCGGAAGAGGATGGTCTTGGCGACGTTTCTGGAGGCAGAGGAGGAGGAGACAGGTGCTGAGGTTCCGAAGGTGGTAGCGCTGGCGAAGGAAGTCGAATTGCAGACGAAATCGTTAACGGCGGTAAAGGGGGTGGCGCTGTAGTTGGGGGCAATGGAGGAGGCGAAGGGGGAGGTGATAAACCCGGTGGTGGTGGCGGTGGAGGTGGACATGTTTCCAAAGGAGGTGGAGGTTCAGCAGACGTCGGGGGTGGCGGAGGGGGCGGAGGGGGGTCATAGTTTGGAGGTGGCGGAGGTGGCGGAGGATGCTCTGTTGAACGAGTCCGATTTTGAATAGAAATATGTACTGCAGGTCGATCTTGCTTTAATTCTCCTGGTCTAACAACAGGAGACGAAATGGTCGGTGATACAGACATCTTAAATCCATTGCTACTCGACGATGCAGTGCAATTCGAAATCCCGTTGATTTCAGTATCTTTCCGGCCGTTGGGCGGCGAGGGTGATGCTTGACTGCCCTAATTACAAAAATAATAATCAGGATTAATCAAACTGTAAAATAGTCACAACAAAGACACATACAGGCGCAGCATCTTTCTTTTTGCTGTTAATCGATATGGGATGTCGATTACTTTGCAGTACATGACTTGAACTAACTGAGTTTGTATGGAGCAAGTCGCCGTTTACTAATGATTTTGGAGCCTGTGGTGGCGGTTTTGATTGATTATTACCCTGTAGACTACGAGGACCTGTCGGTGGTATAGCACCTATTCTTGTTCCAAGGTACGAAGGACCTCCGCCTGTGGCTGAAGACGATTTTGCAGACGTTGGTCGTGCAGTATTCTGTGGTAGACTATTTAGAGGGGAGGCTGATGATGATGATGAGGATGAGGCAGCCTGCGTCCCAAGCAAAGCCCTCGGCCCTTTTGGAGGCGCCTTGCCCGACATAAGTCGCGCCTGGGACTTGGGGATTCAGAGACGAGAAAAGGAGAAGATGAAGGAGAATGGCGTTGACGCGCGTGGCAGGTATACGACATAACAGCGGCCAAACAACGACCACCAAAAAGTCTTCTCACAACCATCACCACGGTGTTCTCTGGTGACATTCATATTTTATCGGTTTAGAAGTTGGGTTCAAAATGGGTGTATGGTCCAAGCGCATGTCGATGGTGCGCATATGAATTCCACGAAATATAATTCTCTTCGACACGACAGCTTGTGAATTTTATCACTGCAGTGGTTGGCTGGTTCTGATCTTTTTTTTTTCTTCCTAAATCCGTCTGTTCAAATCTACTTATTGTGTGTGACGAACAAGTCAGTATTGGCCCAGGACTATGGATTTGGGTTGCATGTTTGGAGATGTATACCAAGAACAATGCGGGGAGGTGAAGATACGAAATCGGCTTACCGTTAGTACGCATGAGATCAATGGCGATGGTGCAGATCATATGAGTTGGGATCGCACCGTCCTGCGGGTCGCTGTCACGCCTGGCTGTTCGAACTCGGCAAACTGTTATTTCGACGTAGGTAATTGCTGCGCCTAGCTCGCTAAGATTTTCGGCGGCCGAACTGGTGTGAAGGAACAAAGGTCAAAAGTGCCTGGCCAGGTGGTCGGGGTTTTGTGGTCATGGACTTCATCTCTCAAACTGCTGGAAGACCTTACCTGTATACAATGTGCAGTTTAGAGGAGTCCTAGTTTGTGTTGATAAACATTGTATGTTCAACCTTTGTAATACTTGTAACATGCTGCACATGAAGACCTTGTAAAAAATGAGACCAAAAAAGGAATTTGATTTTTGGATCAACAACCAAAACCGAGTTCGTACCTCGATCACTTTTCACTCAGCCGCATGGAAGGTCGTCTCTTTAGCAACGCACTGGAATGCGATGGCAGTGTGTTGGCTGTAGGCTGGGATGAGGAACACGTATGAACTGCAAAACTTGCTATGTGAAGAGCGCAATATAAATTCAAAAGGTTTATATGATTTGTATTCGTAATCAAAAAGATGCCAATTATTATAATGCAGATCCGGACACAAAAAGAAGGGGGGGGGGGTCAATTGCACGGGAACTGTAAATTACGAGTGTAAGTGAGAATGCACAAAACGAAAAAAGAGAGAGGGGGAAAGCCAAAAAAGAGGGCTTAGAGAGATCTGAGGATGTCGCGGATCATCCCATAGTCCTGTTCCGTAATCCTTCTACCATTTTTTTCGACAGACCATTTCGCAAAATGGACATCACGCGCTCGTTGTCGAATCAGCGTGTTGTTTCGTAGTGCCCAAGAGTAGTCCACAGGCATGTCGTCTTCATCGTCAGCTTGAGCGTCTACGATGTGAACTTTCGGTTCGTAAGCGCCACCAGTAGGATAATAGACATCATCATCCTCTCTCGTGCTAGCATCAGTTTTTGCAAAGCTAGAAACGGGACTGGAATTGTCGATAGAGGATTCCCAGTCGTCGGACGATCCCCTCCATCTCACGTCATCCCAACTCAGATTCGGAGAACTTGTTGGACAGAACGTGTTGGATGTGTTTTGGAAGTCATCTAGAGGGGAATCCGGAGGCGGCGAATATAACGGATCGGGGTTATCATACGACAGTTCCGTGAAGGCACTTTCTCGCCGCACTGAAGGACGACTGTTGCTCGGAATAGGGAGAGGTCTGACTGGTCTACTTGGAACTTCGTTAGTGTTCGTTGTGGATGATGATGATGGTGACGGGTCCAAGGTTCCGACTGGTAATACTGAAGAGGGAGAGGTTCTCAAACTTGGAGGAGGAGGGAGCAAACGGAACTGGCGATCTGGCATCGCTGGAGGAAGTGGTCGAGAATGGGTAGTAGAGACCGAATTTTTTGATGTGGATGGGACGCTGGGCAGGGGCCGTATAGTTTGTATACGAGGTGATTGTGTTTGAAAAATGTTATCGACCACATTCAAGTGGCCCGTACAAGTGTCCAACATGGTTTTAGATCTATTCGGACGTCCTCCTATAGGCGTGGCCACACTAGTAGATGCCCTAAGGCCCGTCCTATTGAGTCTTGTCCTAGAAGACGACATTGGATTAGTTTTGAGTAACCACCGACTATGAAGGAGCAGTTATAAAGTCAACATATGTATGTCTTTTACGCGAGCCAGCGCGAGCCGGATACGAATCCACTAAGCGAAGAAAACTAGTCAACTGCATTTTCTGACCATCTCTTCCATCTGTGCAATGAATTTGTAGGCTATGCAGCAGTGTCAGTTTCCACGGCCGCTCGGCTACGCAACTACAGTTCTTGGAAAATCACTACTGTACTTCGCATCCTCTGGGGTTTAAGTTTATGTGCTTCTCCTAAACGTATACCATGAAGAGATAAGATATGCCTTCGGCATTGCCCGGCGATGGTGTTCTAACTCGCCCATTAAGTTGGGGGTGGTTGCTTCCGTGCCTTGCTTTGCAACATAGTCCAGGCTGTCAAGGTGAAACCTTGAGGATCATCAAGGTCGACTCCAAACTCTACTCCACTCTGGATTGGTCTGAGAACCCCAAAAACAAAGTCATTTGTCAAGTATTTGTAATGTTTGAAATACTATGAGAATCAGGATGACACGACGTCGACTGACCACTGGCGAGTGCCACGGTATTGAGATTTCAACGCAATATTTTGGTGAATGCGCATATATTGTTTTCCTAATTCAGTATAGTGACCATATGGCAGGCACGACCTACACTCCAGTCTCTAGCGCTAAGAGTGAGAACGATCATCCGAAACCGGACCAACCTCAGATGATTCCGGATGTTGACCACACCAGACCACATCCCGGGCCAAAGTGTTACCGGTGCACTTAGCGTTCAATAAATGCAGCTCGACTTGTCAACTGGTACTTCAACTCCTCTCTTTGGGCCCTTCGTCTTTAGTAGTCGCCACTGGTAATGATATCAAACTACGGGCCCACTTGTATTCAAAAAAAAATACAACGCTCGGGCTTGGCCTCGTGGTACCGGTTATGTGTGCCTGGATTTTGCTTATGTACTTGCATCTCTATGTTCCGGCCTTTGTGCAGCCTGGATAAGTTGTCAGGAAGTCGCGGCGGAGTTCCTTCTTACTTCTAGCGGCCAAGCTATCGGACAGGTGAGAAGTGTGCTACATGTACAGACTGTTTTTCTGTCTGGTATACAATTCTCCCAACTGCCTTAGACTGCCAGTGATTGCATGCTTTAGTCACTACAGTGCGTATTATAAATGTCGTCTGGTTATCTCCCTACAATTTTAGAGAAAGGATTCCTGCCTAGTTGTCTCTACGTCTGTCTATATACTTATAAACACTTGAAGTTGTGCCTGGCATGATCTCATTATGGGTCCTCCCTGAAAAGGAAAAGATATCTCTCGCTATTCGACCTGCATTAATTATGCCTGCATAGCATCTTTATCATGATGGACGACGTCTTGAAGAGGCCAAGGACTAAGTATTTGATGTCATGAGGTAATATAATTATTTTCGTTGCTCATGAGAGGGCTTTTACATGCGTAGAAATAAAATATTGTTCGGTATACAGTTCCCGTGCATTCGCGTTTGGAGTTGCTTGCTCGTGAGGAAAGTGGACAAGCACGAACAGCAGCCCTGTGACATGATATTCGGCGAAGGCGGTTGAGCTCGCACTGCCAAAATGGGTTCGAACAGGGCTTGAATCAAGTGTGACGTTCAAAGGAGGAAAAAAACAAATCTGGTCATTGTTGATGTGAACATGAGCATCACCAGATGAAATCTGGCATGTCAGATCTGTGTCTTGACTTGGGTGGCAACAGTTGACAGAATAAAATTTTGGCTACATACCCAACGCAAACAGATCATTCGCGGTAGAGAACTGGTTCCTAATCTCCACTATGAAGTCCAGGGGCACGACAAGTGACCAGTCGGTATTCAGGCATTACGATGGATCGCCTGCTTTACAAAATCGCGATGGATAATACTGAGAGTGTGTAAAAAAACTCCGTCAATGATTTTCAGCATCCACTTTCTGATATTATGGCTAAGATACTTTGGGAAGACGAGGTCACCGCGTTTGGTCCGGACGGTCGTAACGAGATGATGAGGAGAGGTGCCATCCCATCGGTGCAACTCCTCGAGGTCGGGGTCATCCTTCTCTAAATCACTCTGCGACGTTCCACCACCTCATAATGTCATTTCGACGCGGCATTGATAGCGAGGTAGATTAATGATTTTTTCCAGCCAAGATGTTTGGAGGACCACTGAGTTGTACACAGTAACGGGGCTGTAGACATTGTAAACCTCGGGCATACGAATACATACGTTTTGTTCCCTTTTGCAAAAAATATAATGATACTCCAGGACTCGGAGCAGAAGAGAAACTGGCAACTATGGCATACAAGCAATAACATCAACTCACTGACCCATAAGGAAACCGATCACAAGCGGTGCAAGTTACTTTGTTTTCACGTTATTCTTCTCATTACACTCTATTTCTACACTTTTTTCCCCTGTCAAATACCCATGGTTTCACGAATATTTTGAAAAGCATGCCCAACATGATTACGAATAATACAAGGCAACGACTCAGCATGCTTGGACTTGCCTTTTTGCTTAGTACCTTTACTTTTGCTCTTGCAAACCCGTTGCACCTCAGAGAACCTGGTGTGCTATTCGTACGGAGAGATGATAACTCAGGTCCAACTACTGTTTGGGTACGACATTCACGCTTTCTTTACCAAGCGGTTCAGTGAATTTACATCCATTCGAACTTCAGACACCTACAGTGATCGTCCTGGTCGTCTTCGGTATATTTGGTGTGTTCGGATGCTTTACAACGGCCTATTTCCGACGGATAAGAGCAATCAATGCCACCAACGATACAACACCACCTGTGGACACGAGAGAACTGACAGCAGAGCAACTTGCTGGGGCTATCAACGGTGATGCCGCAACTAACAATGCAACAAGACGTAGTCGTCGACCTCGCAGACCTCGTCGAACGCCATCTCAAATATCTGTAACCTCTTTGCCTGAATACATGAAGGAACCGGGTGCGGAAGAAGTTGTCATCTTTCGGTGCGTTCTACTTTAGAATTGTAACCGCTAAACTGCTAACCTGGTTGTCTTTCTCAGTGGGCAGGGTTTGGACGAAGCTACGGCTATGCCTGCTGCCGTGGTTATGGATACCTTGGACGAGGAGATAGAAGATGGTGTTTCCCCAATGACTCAAAGATATTCTCTCATACCGACGACGTCAAATGACCAACCTCTGCTTCATGATGAGCACGAAGAGGTTGGGAATATACCCCTACAAAATTTATCTCAGGATGTCATTGCACGACGAAGTTTTGGAAGCGGCTCAAATGACACCAACTCGTTAGCGAGAGTTGACAGTAGAGAGTTGATCGGCCCTTCGCCTGCATACTTTGAGGTGGTGGACGAAGACCCATTGGCACAACCTCTAGATGACCGCCCCCTCTCTAGTGCCTTCTCGTCTCCGTCGCCTACCCCATCGCATGATAGCCCTTCAACGAGGAGACAATCGGGTTTCCGCACTTTCCTGAACCGAATGTCAGCGACGACGGGTCACCAACGGAATGGCTCGGGCAACTCGGCCGTGTCGGCCGTCTCTGGCGCTCATCACCGCACAACACCCTCCGCATCCTCCTCTTTCCTCAACTCGTTACGTCCCTTATCCAGACAGCGATCCACGCACACCCCGAGTCTCGGCTCTAATTCGCGTCTCGAGTCTCCCTCGGTCATCTCACTCGGATCAATATCTTCCCCGCTCACCCACACTGCTGTCCGCACGGGGTTTACGTACCCCAAGAGTGGACCCACTCCCGAACAGCTGAAGATAATTGCGTCGGTGGAATCGATTGGGAGATTTGCCGTCCCGTATGGACGTGATGCGATCGCGTTTGCGGCATCGACGTCCAGACATGAGTTGGATTTACCGCCACCGCCAGGGTTTGGCTCGGAGGAGGATCTTTCTGGGCCTACTCATTCGACATCCGCTAGTATTGAGCCTTTGGGTTCTTTGACAAGTACGGTGTCGTATGATGTAGAGGATCAAGATATATCAGTGGGAAGGTTGAATGGATCATCTGCGCTGGATATGAGAGACGATGATGAGCAACCTGCGCCACTACCACCATTGTCGACGTTACATATACCACCTGCGGGCAGCAGTAAAACCCACGCATCATCATCCGTCCCCACTGATGACATTCGTGAACCACAGCTAAAGTCAAGTCTGACATTGCTGAACCTCAGCTCTACAAATCTGGGCTCTACCTCACGCCTCTCTGAATTTGGACATACCCTCCCCCTGCCCTCTGCCGCTGGTCGTCCGAGCTCCCTCTATAGCCCATCTGCCTACTACCTGCGTTCCGAGTCTGTTGTGAGCATGCATTCTGCACGAAGTTACGCCACCGCTGCTGAATCGCTCGATGCGCGATCGAGTGTGCGATCGTTCGTCACGGTGGGAAGCAATAATGATGTGGATTCGGATAGTGAGTTTGAGCTGCCGTCGACACCGAAGAGGGCGAATGGTCATGAGCTTGAGTTGACGGAGATGACGGTCAGACAAGTGCAATATGAAATATAAATAAGTGGGATATTTATTTTCTGGATCTTTAACAATCGATACAGGAGCTGTTGCAGGCTACGGAATAGTACTGTAAAGAAATGAATTGGACAAATCTTTGCGCGCGATCACGTAGGTGCTCCGTGATCGTTCCAATCTCTCCCTAATCAAATTCTTCTGGATCTCTGTAACTGATCTTAACAATAATTTTCCATACGTTCACGAAGCACGAGTTCGACGAAACTGTAAGACCTGTTGGGGCCCCGTCGTCTGTAAGGACTACAAAGTTCAAGTTGCCCCAGATCTAGCGCAGTCTAGAGTTATTGATTTTATGACATTGGTTGCTGGACGGTTCAAAAGGAGCCCCAGTGGTTATGTCGATTTGCGTCTGGGTGGAACACCTGGTTCATCAGCACAAGAATCTGAAATAACCGGTACATCAAGCCATACAGCGGATTCTAATGTTGCTGCGTAAGTTATTTAAACCATCGCTTTGGTTGCGAAGCGAACTATGGTATGCAGCTCAAACATTTCCATCTAGTGAAAATTCACTAGACGCGGAAGACCTCCGATTGACGGGACCCCAATGGACCCAAAGACTGCGAAATTCGTGCTTGTCTATGACAAGTTGTCGGGTCTAATCCAAAGAACTCGGTAAAGTATTTGTTTCACTCGATCACCTCCTCATTAACAAGACGAATGGAACACCACAGGACACGGAAAAAGAAAAGCGGAAAAAAGTAAAAACTCAGCTGATAGCTGAATACTCTACATTTCTTGCGATTCCGGTGCCATGAACCTGATGGTTCTTCCGCTCCAAATTTTTTGTAAATTGAACGGCGTTGATGTCTGGGTGAATGACCTTGCAAGCATTCTGAATTAAAATCAACACAGTCCGCGCCATAATGATAGGGCGACTGTAAATGGTTAGTGGGAATGACATCGGCAAAAAGTAACCCTTCTAACGGAAACTCCGACGCAGAGTAACCTCGCCTCGTTACATTCCTGCCACCATAAATTGGGATACGCCAGGGCGTAGTTGTACTCTATCCTGGCATGATGCAGGCAGCCGAAGTTAGCGAGGCCGTGGGCAGGCAAAATGGACAAAATCGGAACAATGTTGTACCTCCAGATCATCGCCATTGGTCGACGTTCATGCAGCACGTCCAATTGTCCAAGCGTCTTGACAGCGTTGAGAAAACGAGAAGCTATAATTAGGTTCTGTTGTGACACAATTTGTGTGCGGAGTCCCCTTAAATACAGAATGTTTAATGGCCTGTAGTGTCGAGTCCCTTCCCCCCCAAAACATACGTTACACTGTCCAGCGTTTACACTTTTGACATGTCCTCCTTCCCTTATATTGATAACGACGCTGACTCGTTCATGATGCTTCTCAATCAACCCTGGGCCATGTATCCTGAAGGTCCTGAAGGTTACCCTTCGGTGGATGTCGTCGGTAAGTCTGGAAAATGTTGTGCGAATCCCATGACTGAAGTAGACAATCTCCAAACCCCTCAGACAGCGACTTCCCCAACGTCCGTCAGGACTACATGGGTGACCCAGGTGTTCCTGGCTCGTCCAACCAATTCATATCTTCGTCACTCTTAGGAGTGACGGATTTCAATAACCATAGATCAGCGCAAGAATCTGGTACATCAAGCCAGACGGCGGATTCTGATGTTGCTGAGTAAGTTATTTAAACCATCCCTCCGAAATTCAGCGGATTAATTCAGATGGTAGTATGCCCCCCCCAAACACGGGCGGCAAGCCTGAGTACCCTTCAGATTGGTTACAAAGTGAATCACGGTATGCAGCTTAAACATTCCCATCTAGCGAAAATAACCCTTTTCACTAGACGCGGAAGACCTCCGATTAACGGCGACCCCAATGCACCAAAGACCGCAAAATTTGTCATGGTCTACGACAAGTTGTCGGGCCTGATCGCAAGAACTCGGTAAATTTGTTTCACTCCACCTCAACCTCTCATTAACAAGACGAATTGCACATCACAGGACGCGGCGAAAGAAAAGGGCAAAAAAAGTGCGGAAGGGAAAAAACTCAGCTGATAGCTGAATACTTAGAATCTCCATTTCTTGCCATTCCGATACCATCTCGTTTTCCCCCTGTATTAATTGATGTCTTTGGCTCCAGAGTAGTTGTAAATTGAAAAAGGGCTGTATACTAGTATTTTTTGGTTTGCGAGAGGACCTGAAGAAAGAAGAGAAAAGAAGAGAAAAGTGAATCGCGATTATCGATCCAGTGATCACATGAGTATAGTTTGGACTTGTGTTTTTTGATATTTCGCAACCGCATCACAAAATGAGGCTTGTATTGCTTGCCGCACAATTCCAGCCAGCGTTTGCAGAAAGGTTAATAAAAATCAAGGTCCTTCGAGCTATAGATACACTGGCACTGTTCTAGTTCTTTATACACTATTTGCATGATATCTGGGCATGCCAAATGCGGCATCGTGGTAGAAAGGACGTTGTGAGGAAAGAATCAGAGTCAGAGGCAACCAACGGTTGAGCGACGGTAGGACGGTAGAGGATGGTCGCAAGCTGAGAAAACGGCCGGGAAGATATGTAACCTAGGATTCCCAGATTCTGGTTGCCAGAGCTTTCGAAACGAGAGGTGACAAGAGATGTCAATATATGCGTTACAAAACACAAAAAAGCGAATACATGCGCCACAACTTGAAGACACAAGCGAATACTAGAAAGCCACGAGAGTGACGATATATATATAAATGCCACGAGCGCCAATGGGTACAGCGAGTAAGCACAAGAACTGGATCAAACGTGTATTAGAGGATAAAGAATTGTTCAGACACCAAGTGTCATTGGTTTGCGAATGTCGTGTTCGTTCTCGCCAAGCAGCCAAGAAACAGTCCGGACCTGGTCTGAGACGGGAGACGTGACGGTCTCGCAGGAAGACGACAGAAGGTCCTTGTAGGCGCAGTTCCAGATAGCACAACCCGGGATTAGGTTATGTCCATCGACTCTAATGGAATTGCTTAGTGGGAATCACAACATTCGGAAAAAGTAACCCTTCTACAACGGACATCGTTGAAAGAAAACTCCAATGCAAGGTAACCTAGCCTCGTTACATTGATGTTGCCATAAATTGGGAAACGCCAGGGCCTAGTTGCACTCTATCATGGCAGAAGTTATCGAAGCTGAGTTTGAGAAAAAAATCGAACAATGTGTTCTCGAGATGGCGTTCATGCAGCATGGCCAACAGCGTTGGGAAGATGAAAGAAAGACCACCATGATAACATCCCCTTTGAACCACCGTCTTCACTCTTAGGAGTGACAGACGTCTGAGATAAGCCACTCAAATCGAATTGGCTACGAAGCGCACCACAGTACGAAGCCCAAACAAATCCCATCTGGTGAAATGACCCATTTCCGAGTCACTAGACGCGGAAGACCTCTGCTTCGAAAGTTCGTGCTCGTTTATGACATGTTGTCGGAAGAGCTCGGTAAAGTAATTACTCCACTCAGACTCACTCATTGACAAGACGAATTGCACACCACAGGACGCGGAAGAGGGGAACGGATTGCTGAATAGCCGCGATTCAGATACCATTCCTGTAATAAAAGATGTGAAGCATTTAACTCACTCTTTTGATATGTCCTCCTTCTCCTTTGTTGACAACGACGCCGACGCGTACATGATGCTTCTCAGTCAACACTGGGACATGTATCCTGAAGGTCCTGAAGGTTACCCTTTGGTAGATGTCGTCGGTAAGTCTGGAAAATGGGGTGCGAATCCCAAGACTGAGGTAAACAATCTCCAAACCCCTCAGACAGCGACTTCCCCAATGTCCGTCAGGACTACATGGGTCGCCCGGGTGTTCCGGGCTCATCCGAACTGTCCAACCAATTCATATCTTCGTCACTCTTAGGAGTGACTGGTTTCAATGACTATAGATCAGCGCAAGAATTTGCTACATCAAGCCAGACGGCGGATTCTGATGTTGCTGAGTAAGTTATTTGAACCATCCCTCCGAAGTTCAGCGGATTAATTCAGATGGTAGTATGCCCCCCCAAACACGGGCTGAAAAGGGCAAGCCTGAGTACCCTTCAGATTGGTTACAAAGTGAATCACGGTATGCAGCTTGAACATTCCCATCTAGTGAAAATAACCCTTTTCACTAGGCGCGGAAGACCTCCGATTAACGGCGACCCCAAAGCACCAAAGACCCGCAAAATTCGTGATGGTCTATGACAAGTTGTCGGGCCTGATCCCAAGAACTCGGTAAAGTGATTGTTTCACTCCACCTCAACCTCTCATTAACAAGACGAATTGCACACCACAGACGCGGCGAAAGAAAAGTGCAAAAAGAGTGCGGAAGGAAAAAAACTCAGCTGATAGCTGAATACCTCACATTTCTTGCCATTCTGATACCATGTCGAATGTCGTTTTTCCCCTTGTATTAATTGATGCCTTCGGCTCCAGAGTCGTTGTAATACTAGTATTTTTTGGTTTGCGAGAGGACCTGAAGAAAGAAGAGAAAAGTGAATCGCGATTATCGATCCAGTGATCACATGAGTATAACCGCTTACTGAGAGTAACCCATATGCATATAGTCTATATGGGGATGGGCACGGCCTGTTCTAAAAGTGTGATATTTGCCTTTGTTTGTTTCCCTGCCAAACCGAAATTGAAAACGGTTCCTCCTCGATTTTGTTCGTTCTTTGCTATAATCTGCCCTC
>Ga0307514_10004798_pt1 | contig 12322 bp, 12 predicted proteins | sample 16_EM_MG_FD_203088 | JGI IMG/M metagenome (GOLD analysis project Ga0307514, IMG submission 203088) | Populus trichocarpa ectomycorrhiza microbial communities from riparian zone in the Pacific Northwest, United States - 16_EM | ecosystem: Host-associated > Plants > Roots > Unclassified | place...
ATCTCCAGGACCTGGGGGCGGCCGACGTGGGCGCGCTGCGCCTGCATCTGGAGCCGGTGCGCGTGGACGACCTGCTCGGCCAGGTCGCCGCGGCACACCAGGGTCTGGCCGAGACCGCGGGTGTCACGCTGGCGGTCTCCGCGGCGCCGCCCGACGCGCCGCGGCCGCCGCTGCTCGACGCCGACCCCGTACGGCTGCGGCAGGCCATGAGCAACCTGGTCTCCAACGCCGTACGCCACACACCGTCCGGTGGCCGGGTGACGCTGCGCTCGTACGTCGCCGATTCCGGGGGGCAGGTGGCCGTGGAAGTGTCCGACACCGGCAGCGGCATCCCCGCGGACGACGTGCCCCATGTGTTCGACCGCTTCTGGCGGGCGGAGAAGTCCCGCAACCGGAGCACCGGCGGCAGCGGCCTCGGCCTGGCGATCGTCCTCAAGCTCGCCGAGGCCCACGGCGGCACGGCGAGCGTGGTGAGCACGGAGGGACAGGGCTCGGTCTTCACCCTGTGGCTGCCGATCACGCGGGGCGAGGCAGCCTCCACCGAACCGGGGCCCGGGGAGACCCCTGGACAGCCCTGATGCGATGACCATGAGCTTCTGACAGCTTCTTCACAAGTGGGCGCAAGTGTGGGGCCATGCCCGGAACCTGGTGCGGCTCGCCAACCAGGTACCACCAAGGCCGGGCTGGAACTGGAGCGATACATGTCCCGCCAACTCACCCTGCGTTTCGCCGTGTTGAGCGCCGTCGCGACCGGCGCGATGCTCGTCCCGGTCGGCGCGGCCGTCGCCGACGACCCGAGCCCCACGCCGACCGCGGCCACCGGAGAAGACAAGACCGCGGCCGAGAAGAAGGCCGAGGACGCCAAGAAGGCGAAGGAGCTCGAAGCCAGGAAGGCCAAGGCCGGCAAGGACCTTCCGAAGGGCGGCGTCGCCGCGGGCGAGGCCCCGGCCGGAGACACCGGCACGGCAACCCTCGTCGGTTCGGCCACCGGCGCTCTGCTGCTCGCGGGCGCCGGCACCATCGTCCTGCGCCGCCGCGCCGCGGGACGCCACAACGGCTGACGCCAGGCACAGCCCCACCGGGCACAACAGTGGCGCCGCCCTTCTCCGGGCGGCGCCACCGCGTGTGCGCCCGGCCCCGCAAGTCGTTCAGGTCCCTTGGTTCCGCTCTTGGTTCTGCTCTGGAGTCCGCTGTGTCACCTGCACCCCATCCGGTCCGGCGCTTCGGCACCCTGCCCGCCCGTGCCCGCCTCGCCGCCGTCGTCGTACCCGTGGCCCTCGCCGTGCTCACCGGCTGTTCGTCGGCCGCCGACAAGCCTGCCCCGGCCGCTCCGAACACCCCTGCCGCCGCCGGTACCGCCTCGCCGGGCGCTCCGGAGGCCACGCAGCCGGGCGTCCCCACCAAAGTCGCGGTCCCGTCGATCGGGATCACCAGTTCCCTGATGGAGCTCGGTCGCAACACGGACGGGACGGTGGAGGTCCCCCCGGCCGCGAAGGGCATGACCGCCGGCTGGTACATCGGCGGCTCCGTGCCCGGTGAGGTCGGTCCCGCCGTGATCATCGGCCACAACGACACCCGCTTCGGCAAGGCCGTCTTCCACGACCTCAAGAAGATCACCAAGGGCGCGGACATCACCGTCACCAACGACCGCGGCGAAACGGCGCACTTCACGGTCACGGACACCGAGAGCGTCAGCAAGGACTCCTTCCCGACCAAGAAGGTCTACGGCCCGACGCAGGACCGCGCACTGCGACTCGTCACCTGCGACGGCGACTTCGACGCCCAGGGCCACCCGGTGAACAACCTCATCGTCTACGCGACGTTGGCCTGAGGCCTGAGGCTTTTCTCAACCATGAGTAGCTTTTCCATTTCGTGCGGTAATCACAGAACACCGGTGAAGGGCACGCCCACACCGGTACGGTGCCTGCCAGATGGGGAGTGACGCACCTATCCCGGATTCGACGGGATGAATGTGCCACTTTCCGAATTGGACGACGCACTCGCCAATCTGCGGGCGCACACCACCATGGACGCCGAATTGGCGACCGCCCTGACACTTCCTCAGCTGACGGAGATCCAGCTGGCCGTCGCGCAATCGGCGGACTCATTCTCTCCCCCGTGCCGCGTACGATCGCCGAATTCCGCGACTGGGTCTACCCGGAAGCCCTGCCCGATACCCGGCACAAGGTGCTGTTGACGCGGCTGCGTGAACTGCACAGTGCCCTGACGCCATCCAGGGAAACGGCGAAGTCGAGGTCCGCCACACAACGGAAGTCGTAGCGGGCCCTTTCGAATTTGGCGGCAAGTCGGGGTGCCGAACGACAGCGCTCATCACCCCAACAGCGACGGCTCATCGGCGCACCGGGCCCACAAGGATCGCCGTGGTGCCGTCCGCCCTCGGGTCGCTCGCCGCGTCGGTCTCACCTCCGCGCAGGCGTGCCGTCTGCACATGGCCGGCCTCGTCGTGCGGTCCTGCCGTCCGGGCGACCTCCAGGCCCAGACGGTCCGCGACGGTGGTCAGGTGCTCCGCGTCGGGAGTTCCGGGTTCGAGGAGGAGGGTGGGACGCGAACGGTTCAGGTCGCGGGAGCCGATGACCCAGCGCGGGCGGGCGAGCAGGGCTTTCGGATCCGGGGCGTCGAGAAGCTCCTCGGCGACCTGCGACAGGATCCACGCCTGGGCCCTGCCTCCCTGACAGCCCAGCGCCACCACACGCCCCGGGGCGGTGGCGAGTGCCGGACACAGGGTGTGCGGGGGCCGCGCCCCGGCCCGCAGTGCCCCGGGGTGCGCCGGGTCCAGGCTGAACGCCGAGCCACGGTTGTGGAGCACCACCCCGGTGGCCGGTTCGGCGATGCCTGATCCAAAGCTCTGGAACACGCTCTGGATCAGAGCCACCGCGTTGCCCTCGTCGTCGACGGCGGTGATGGCCACCGTGTCCCCGGTGGGTCTGGGGCCGGAGGGCAGTGCGGCGATGTCCCGCTCCGCGCGCAGCAGCAGGCCGTCGAGGTCCACGACACCCGACCGGGGGTCGCCGAGGAGCGCGTCCCGGCTCAACTCCGCCTGCCGGGCGGCGGTGAGCCGGTCACTCCCGCGTCCGAGTACGGCCAGCAGGGACGCTCCCTGACTGGGCGGCGGGGCCGCCCACCAGGTGACGCCGTTCCCGGCCGTCATGCTCAGCGGGACGGTGTTCTCCGCCCGGTGGCCGGCGAAGTCCGCCGCGTCGAGCAGGCTGCCGCGTTCGCGCAGGCCCGCGACCAGGCGTCGGCCGGTCGGCCCGGTGTAGAAGTGGCGCCAGTCGTCGGCGAGTTCCTCCAGGGTCGCGGCGAGTGCCGGCTGGACCAGGGTGGCTCCGACGGACAGGGGTTCGCCTGCCTTGTCCAACAGCAGCGCCGACAGCCCCGGGTCGGCCCGTACGACATCGAGGCGGTGGTGGATCGCCCGGGCCAGGCCCTCGCTCACCGGGACGCCGCCATCGGCCAGGGCGATGGCAGGCGCGAGGCTGCGGGCGAGCGGCAGCCGCGCTCCGAGGCGGGCGAGTTCCGCCCAGCCTGCGACCACTCCCGGGACCGTCACCGTGTGCGGGCCGCCGGGCGGCATCCGGTCCCCCGCCGCCCGCAGCGGCGCCGGGTCGGTGGCCGCTGCCGCGGCTCCTGCCGAGAGCACCGCGCGGACAGTGCCGTGCGCACCGTCGCGGACCAGGGCGACGAGGTCGCCGCCGATGGAGCACTGGTGCGGGTAGGCCACCGTGAGCGCGGCCGCGGCGGCGAGTGCGGCGTCGATCAGGCCGCCACCTGCGGCGGTCACCTGGCGTGCCGCCTCGATGGCGGCGGGATGGGGCGCGGCGATGGCGATCGTGGCCACGGTCAGTCCCGGGTGGTGAGGATGGCGCGGGCGAAGGAGCCGTCGGCGCCGACCAGTTTGGTGGGCAAGCAGGTCAAGTCATAGGTCCCGGCCGGTACTTGGTCGAGGTCCGCGTTCTCCAGGATGAGCACGCCGGCGCCCAGCAGGGAGTGGTGGACGTCCCAGGTGTCGGTGCGGTGGTGGCTCTCGATGGTGAGGTAGTCGATGCCGATCAGTTCGACCTCGTGCTCGATCAGCCAGTCGGCCGCCTTCGGGGAGAGGCCGACCCACTGCGGGGCGCGCTCGGTCTCCTTGAGTGGACCCGCGGAGTTGGAGGTCTTGAGCAGGACGCGGGTGTGTCCGGCCGCCCCGCCTTCTTCCAGGTGGTGCGGTTCCACGTCGCCCTCGACATGGGTGAGGTCGATGACGAGGGCGGGCCCGACCAGCGCGTACAGGGACACCTCGTCGATGGGGGTGGCGCCCTCGCGGAAGTGGGCGGGAGCGTCGACGTGCGTGCCGGTGTGGGCGCCGAGCCGCCAGCGCGTGACGTTGGAGGCGTCGCCGTTGGAGAGGGACTCGACGATCTCCACCTCGGGCTTGCGTCCCCAGTGCAGCATCTCGGGGTGGATGGGCAGGGTGATGTCGTAGATCTTCACGCGGTCGCTCCAGGACGGTGGGTCGGGTCGGGCCAGGGTTCGCGTACGGCGGCCGACACGGCTCGGGCGGTGGTGAGCAGGCAACGGTCGAATTCCTCGCCGCCGTGCTTGGCGTCGGCTTCGGCCACGTCACGGCCCCAGACGCCGGTCTCGCTGACCTGGTCCATCCGGTAGTCCCAGAAGGAGTCCACGTCGATGTGCGAGGTGGCCTTGTCCATCCGTACGAGCCCGGGGTGGAGGTGGAGCATGACCGAGGTCTCGAAGAAGTTGGCGTGCATCAGCGCCCGGCCGTACTGGACATGCCCGTCGACCTCGGGGCCGGGGTACATCGTCACGTAGCCCAGGGCCCGTACGCGGGCGTCGCGGTGGCGCACCCGGAGCTTCTCCGCGGACACGTCGAGCGCGCCGTTGTTCCAGATGTGCCCGTTGAGGAGGATGAACTGCCGTACTCCCGAGGCGTACAGGGAGTCGATGACGTCCTCCACGACGGCGATCAGCGTTTCCGGGCGCAGTGCCACCGTGCCGCCGAAGTCGCCGTGGGAGGCGGAGACGCCGAAGCTGAGCGGTGGCACCACCGGTACGCCGGTGAGGGCGGAGACGCCGAGGGCGACGGCACGGCAGATGAGGGTGTCGACGGCCAACGGCAGGTGGGGGCCGTGCTGTTCGGTGGCGCCGACGGGGATGATCACGGCGTTCTGTGCGGCGGTGGTGGTCTCCGCCTGCTGCCAGGTCAGTTCCTCCCACCGCACCGGGACACCGGACCCGCCCAGTTCGGCGGCGAGTGCGGGAACGTCCAGGCCGGTGGGGACGGGCGGCTGTCCGGGGAGCTCGGGGACGGCTGGTGTCATGGTGCTTCCTTCTCCGCTGAGGTCACAGTGCTTGCTTCGTCCGGGCCGCCGGGTTCGCGGCCCGGGTTCACCATGCGCGCCGGCTCTTGTCCGGCAGCAGGTCGAGGGCCCTGACCGGGACGACCTCGTTCTCCTCGACCGTGGTGATCCAGACCGTCGCGTCCGGGCTGTAGTCGCTGATCAGTTCCCGGCACACGCCGCACGGCGCGATCACCCGGAACCGTCCGGCGGGCTTGATCTGGACGGAGACGACCGAGGTGACCTCCAGCGGCCGTTCACCGGGGTATGCCCCGCGGGCCGCTCCCAGGGCGACGCCCTCGGCGCAGATGGAGCTGCGCCGGCAGGAGCCTTCGAGGTGGACCCCGGTGTGCACGGCACCGTCGGCCGTGCGTACCGCGGACGCGACCTCGTGCCGACCGTCGCGCCAGACGCGGGCCAGCAACTCCTGTGCCAGGGTGAGCAGTTCGGCGTCGTCGTCGCTCATGGACGCAGGGACGGCGACGCGCGCGACGGCGGTGGGCGCCGTGCCGGGGAGCGCGGCGCTCATGCGGTGATCCCGAGCAGACGGGCCATGTTGCCGCCCTCGACGAGCGCACGGTCCTTCTCGTCCGGTATCGCCTTCGCGATCTTCATACGCTCCAGGTCGAAGTCGGAGCCGGGCCACTCGCTGCCCATGAGGATCTTCTCCGGCCCCAGTCGGGCGTAGGCCCGCTTCACGTCGCTCATCAGCGTCGCCGAGGTCTCCAGGTACACGTGGGGCTGCCGCTCGGCGACGATGATCGCCTCGGGAACGTTCCACACCGCGCCCATATGGGCGATGACCGTGGGGACTTGGGGATGGTCGCGGGCGATCTCCTCGATGGCCAGCGGGGCGCAGAAGGAGTCGTCCAGGGCGTTGACCAGGACCATCAGTCCGCGCCGCGCGCATGCTTCGAACAGCGGGTCCAGCAGGCCGTGGTCGGCGACGTGGTAGCCGTGCAGGCTGGGGTGGAGCTTGAGGCCCACCAGGCCGGCGTCGGCCATGCGGTCGATCTCCTCGATGGCGTCGTCGGCCTGCGGAAGGACCTGCCCGAAACCGAAGAAGCGGTCGGGGTGGCCGGCGACCAGAGAACTGATGAAGTCGTTCTCGATGCGCTGGGCGAGCGAGCAGACCATGGCCATGTCGACGCCGGCGGCGTCCATCCGGTCCAGGATGCGCCGGGGTTCGAACGGGGTGTACGGCGGCGGCGCCTGACCCTTGCGGACGCCGGTGAGGTAGTCCGAGCGTCCCCGGACGTCCTGGGTGGTGTTGTACGCGTCGATGATCACGCGGGATCAGCCTTTCTCGGTGGGACCGGGCACCAGGGGCAGGTGGCAGCGCACCGTGCGGCCGGGTGCGATGGTCCGCAGTTCCGGCATGCGGGTACGGCACTGCTCCTCGGCGAAGGGGCAGCGGGTCCGGAACAGACAGCCCTCCGGCGGGTTCGCGGGATCGGGCAGTTCGCCCTCCAGGACCCGTCGTTCGCGCCGCCCGCCGGGGCGCAGGGACGGGACCGAGGCCAGCAGCGCTTCGGAGTAGGGATGGGCGGGGCCGGAGAAGAAGTCGTCCCGGGACGCGACCTCGATGATCTGGCCCAGGTACATGACGGCCACGCGGTCGGCGATGTGCCGTACGACGCCCAGGTCGTGGGAGATGAACAGCATGGTCAGGCCGCGCTCGCGGACCATGTCGGAGAGCAGGTTCAGTATCTGCGCCTGGATGGAGACGTCCAGTGCGGAAACCGCCTCGTCCGCCACGACGAACTTGGGCGAGGAGGCCAGAGCCCGGGCGATGCCGATGCGCTGGCGCTGTCCTCCGGAGAACTCGTGCGGCTTGCGCGGGCCCGCCTCGGCGCCGAGACCCACCCGGTCCAGCAACTCGGCCACGACCGGCCCTGCTTCGGCCCGGCTCGCGCCGCGCGCCCGCAGCAGCGGTTCGGCGACGATGTCGGCTATTTTGCGCCGGGGGTTGAGCGAGCCGAACGGGTCCTGGAACACCATCTGCAGGTCGGCGCGGGTGCGCCGCAGCCGGGTGCCTCTGAGCCGGGTGATGTTCAGGCCCAGGAAGTCGATGGTGCCGGACGTCGGCTCGATCACCCGGAGCAGGGCCCGGCCCAGGGTGGACTTCCCGCATCCCGACTCACCGACCAGGCCCAGCGTCTCGCCTTCGAGGATCTCCAGATCGACGTCGCGCAGCGCGCGTACTCTGCCGCCCGAGCGTCCGCGGTACTCGACGCGCAGCTTCTCGGCCCGGACGAGCGGCGTCCCGCGCGGCGCCGGAGGTGTTGGCGGTGTCGGGCCGGAAGCCGCGGTGGCGGATGCGGATGCGGATGCGGCCGGTGGCGAGGTCATGAGTGCCCCTTCTCGTTGCGTACCGGATCCCGTTCCGCCTCGTTGCGTGCCGGATCCCGCTCCGTCCGCACCGGCTGCGGGTCCGGGTCCGGGCCGGCATCGCGCGCTGCCTGGCGTACGGATCCGGTCAGCACGCAGGCGTCGAGGTGGCCGGGTTCGCCGTGGCGGTGGCGCAGTTCGGGCTGCTGGGTGCACGCGTCGTGCGCGAAGGCGCAGCGTGCGGCGAACGCGCATCCGCTGGGGCGGTCCACACCGGTCAGCGGGCTGCCGGGGATGGCGGGCAGCCGGTCGGCGACCGGTCCGTCGATCGGCGGAACCGAGCCCAACAGGCCGATGGTGTAGGGGTGTTGTGGGTTGAACAGCACCTCGTCGCGCAAGCCCTGCTCGACGATGCGGCCGGTGTACATCACCGCGACGCGGTCGGCGACCTCGGCGACGACTCCCAGGTCGTGGGTGATCAGGAGGACGGCGGTGCCGTGGTCGGCGGCGGCCTGCTGGAGCACGGAGAGAACCTGGGCCTGGATGGTCACGTCCAGTGCCGTGGTGGGTTCGTCGGCGATCAGGACGGCGGGGTCGTTGGCCAGGCCCATGGCGATCATCACGCGTTGGCGCATGCCGCCCGACAACTGGTGGGGCAGGGCGCGGGCGTTGGCACGGGGGTTGGCGATGCCGACCTCGCCGAGCAGGTCCACTGCCCGGTCCATGGCCGTCGCGTACGGCATCCGGCTGTGGGCGCGCATCATCTCGGTGACCTGGGCGCCGACCCGGTGCAGCGGGTTGAGTGCGGCCAGGGCGTCCTGGAAGACGACGGCGATGTCCTTGCCCCGGACCGAACGCAGTTCGTGCTCGGACGCCTCGGCGAGGTTGCGGCCGCCGAAGGCCACCTCGCCGCTGATGTGCGTGCGCGGGCCCCGGTTGAGGCCGACCAGGCTCATGGACAGCGCGGACTTGCCCGAGCCGGACTCGCCGACCAGCGCGAGGATCTCGCCCTGGCGCAGGGTCAGGTCCACGCCGGCGACGGCCGGGAGCCGGCCCGAGGGGACGTCGAACCCGACCCGCAGCCCGCGGACGTCCAGGACCACGGGCGGCTCCGCGGCAGGACTCTCCTGTCCGTGCGCGACGGCCGTCGGCCCGCTCACGACGTGCCGCTCACTGCCGTGGCGGCGGTGTGGATCAGGTCGGCCACCCGTCGCGGGTGCACGAGCGTGGTGTAGTGGCTGCCGGGGACGTGTTCGGTGACGGCTCCCATACGGGCGGCCATGTCGCGCTGCGCTTCCGGGCGCAGGGTGCGGTCGTCGTCGGCGACCAGGTACCAGGACGGCAGGGTGCCCCAGGCCGGCTTTCCGGTCGGCTGGGTGAAGATGAGGTTCTCCGCCTTGCGTCCCTCGGCCTCGACGACGGCCCGTTGCGCGGGCGACAGGTCGGGGCCGATCTCGGCCCAGAACTCCTCACTCGCCTCCGACTTCCACTCCCCGTTCGGGCCGCGCCGCATGTACGCGGAGATCTCCGCGGGCTCATAGCGTTCGACGATGCCGTTGACGGTCTCGCCCTCGTCGGGGCCGAAGGCCGCGATGTAGACCAGGCCGCGGACGGCGGGGTGCCGGCCGACGTTGGTGATGACCGCGCCCCCGTAGGAGTGGCCGACGAGGAGCAGCGGTCCCGCCGTCCCCTCGATGAACTCCTCGACGGCGGCGGTGGTGTGGGCCACGTCCTCCTCAAGAGAGGTCATTGGGTTGGTCACGGCGACCGTCCGGTGTCCCATGGCTGCGAGCAGGGGCTCGACCTCCGACCAGGTGGTGGGGCGTCCGCCCGCCCCGTGGACCAGCACGATGTCCATGCGGCTCAGCCTTTCCGTATGCGTGGATCGAGGATCATGTAGAACATGTCCACCGCGTAGTTGACGAGGACGAACAGCAGGGCGATGGCGAGCGCGGCTCCTTGCACGACGGGGTAGTCGCGCTGGAGCACGCCCTGCACCAGCAGCCGGCCGACGCCGCCGTAGGAGAAGACGGTCTCGGTGATCACGGAGCCGCCCAGCAGGGACCCGAACTGCAGGCCGAGGACCGTCACGATCGGCAGCCAGGAGTTGCGCAGGACATGGCGGCGGATCACCGCGGACTCCGTGAGCCCCTTCATCCGGGCGGTCCTGACGAAGTCGTCGCCGAGGACGTCCAGGACGGAGGCGCGGACGATACGGGTGATGTAGCCGGCCATGGACAGCGCCAGGGTGGTGGCGGGCAGGATCAGGTGCTGGATCCAGGGGCCGATCAGTTCGAGGCGGTTCTGCAGGATCGCGTCGAGGAGGACGAAGTTGGTCGTGGGCCGGTAGTCCAGCGAGCTCGGCAGCCGTCCCAGTACGGGCAGCCAGCGCAGCCAGACGCCGAAGACGACGATGGCGATCACTCCGAGCGCGAACCAGGGCAGGGAGAAGCTGACGGTCGCCACGGTCCGGGTCGTGGTGTCGATCCAGGTGCCCTTGCGCAGCGCGGCGATCACCCCGGTGACCACGCCCAGGAGCACGGCCACGGTCATCGCCGCCAGAGTCAGTTCGATGGTGCCCGGAAGCGCGTCGCCCAGCAGGCTCAGGACGCTGTTGGACCCGAAGAACGATTCGCCGAAGCGCAGATGCACCAGGTTGTCGAGGTAGGTGCCGTACTGGGTGAGCAGCGGCTGGTCGAGTCCGAGCGCCTCGCCGGCCCGGGCCTCGTTCCGCGCTATCTCGGCGGCCGTGAGGTTCGTTCCGCCGCCCGCCAGGGAGGCGGTGGGCGAGCCGGGCAGCAGGCGCATCGCGATGAACACCAGGGTCGCCAGGGCGAACAGGACGACCGGGATGCCGAGGAGCCTGCGGAACACGGGCCACAGGGTGTCGGTCCGTTCGGACCGGGGACGGTGCGGGCGCCGCAGACGCGGCAACGGGAGGGTGCTCATGCGGTGCCCTTCGGGTCGAGCGCGTCCCGGAGGTCGTCGCCCACGAAGTTGCAGGCCACGACGAACAGCAGGGTCAGGGCGGCCGGCAGCACCACCAGGCGGGGCGCGGAGTAGAGGAACTCCTGTCCGGCCTGGACCATGTAGCCCCAGTCGGGGGTGGGCGGCTGGATGCCGAGGCCGAGGTAGGACAGGCCGGCGGCGAAACCGGCCGCTACCGACAGGGTCATGACGACCTGGGCCACCATCGGCCCGGCGATGTTGGGCAGGATCTCCTGCACCAGGACGCGCGGTGTACGGGTCCCTCCCAGGCGCGCGGCGACGATGTAGTCCCGGGCCGTCTCCCTCGCCGCGAGTGCCCGGGCCAGCCGCGCCAGACCGGGGGCGAGGGACACACCGACCCCGACGACGAGGCTGGTGGTGCCAGGCCCGGCCGCGGCGACCAGCAGGATGACCAGGAGAATGGACGGGAAGGCCAGGGCCAGGTCGACGACCCGCATCAGCACCTGCTCCACGACGCCGCCCGCGTAGCCGGCGAGCAGACCGACACCGGTGCCGATCACGGCGGCCAGGGCTGTCGAGGCGAACGCCACGAACAGGAGCGGCCGTGCCCCGTGCACCAGCCGGGCCAGTTCGTCCCGGCCCAGGTCGTCGGTGCCGAGGAGATGGCCGGGCGAGCCGAAGGGCAGCATCGCCGAGGAGGTCTGCCGGACGGGGTCGGCCGAGATCAGCAGGGGTCCGGCCAGGGCGACGAGGACGATCGCGACCAGGAACACCCAGGACACCTTCGCGGGCCAGGACGTGCCGATGCCAAGCCGCCGCAGTTTCGCCACCGGGCCCCGGCGCTCACGGTCCCGCCCGTCACGATCCCGGCCCCGGCGGGCGCTTCGGATCGCGCCGCCGGAAACGGGGGCGGCGGCGAGCGCATCGGCCGTGCCGAGGCCGGGATCGGAACCCGTCCGGTCAGACACTGGCTTTCTCCATGAAACAGCGGTGGTTGCCGAGTGCGGCGGCGTTGACGCCCTTCACCCCGGCTCCGCTGACCACCAGGTTGGTGGAGCAGGCCAGCATGGCGATCACCATGTACTCCTCCGCCCAGCGCCGCTGGATCTTGGAGTAGGCGGCGGTGCGCTTCTTGCCGACGGGCAGGTTCTTGGCCTCCAGCAGGTCCTCGGCCATGGTGTCGACGCCGTCCAGCGTGTCCAGGCCGGTGATGGTGCTGCCGTAGAGACCGGCGGGGTTGGCCATGGAGCCGACCATGTTGTTGGGGTCGGGGACGTAGGAGTTGCGTTCCCAGATCATCAGGTCGTGGTAGTCGTCCTTGCCGTCGCTGAGCCGGCTGAAGTACGAGGCGGGGTCGACGGAGGTGGTCTTCACCTTGAAGCCGGCGTCCTCCAGGTTCTGCTTGACGATCTGCGCGGCCTTGGGGTGCCACGAGTCGCTGGCCGCCATCAGGCCCAGCTCGCGGCCCTCCGCCCCGGCCTCCTTCAGGAGCTTCTTCGCCTGTGCGAGGTTCTTCGTGCTCAGGTCGGCGAGGCCGGTGTCGTAGCCGTTCTGGGCGGGCGGGATCGCGTAGCCGTCGGGCTCGCTGCCGACGCCGAAGAACGCCTGCTGGACGATCGCCTTGCGGTCGATGGCCAGGTTGATGGCCTTGCGCACCTTCAGCTCGGGAACGCGCCGGGCGT
>Ga0307514_10004800_pt1 | contig 12322 bp, 7 predicted proteins | sample 16_EM_MG_FD_203088 | JGI IMG/M metagenome (GOLD analysis project Ga0307514, IMG submission 203088) | Populus trichocarpa ectomycorrhiza microbial communities from riparian zone in the Pacific Northwest, United States - 16_EM | ecosystem: Host-associated > Plants > Roots > Unclassified | place...
GCAGTCACTGAACAACCATAGTGTTGTTGGGTTGGAACGAGACTCTGAGAACATGTTCAGAGAGGTACCCTCTGTAATACGTGTGACTTTCGTCAGGTTCCGACTACTAGTTGTTGAGTTACATCAAGTTGAAAATACTTAGCACCAAAATTATATGGTGGCTATTACCGTGAACTGGCATGGGTTACCCTGAACTTACTACCCTTACCCTGAAGTTTAGTCAGCCCTTACCCTGAACTCAACTTCGGAGCTTAGTAACTCAATGAGCGTCACCTGGATTAAATTGACAAAATTACCATGATGTCCGACTCATAGAATACCCCTAGATTCAACCCTCAAAGTATGAATCCCAGAACATTTTTGCGGAAGCATAATTCCGTAAAAATAAATAAAAAAATCAACCACGTAGGGGGTAATTTAGACCTAAGTGGGTCTGGTGACACTATAAGGGGGCATGAGTTGAGCTGAGCTGAAAATCGAGTGTAGCGAAAAGTTAATTGGAAAAAATCCGGGTCAAGTTAATTCTAGGACAGAATTACGCGCTGATTCCAAATCTGAACTCAGAACATTTTTATGATTTAAACTCGTGAAGTTATTGACCTGTTTTGTGGTGGGCTATAGGTCCCCAAAGCGGCAAGTCAGGCTTTTACATTTATCTCATGAAGTATGTTTCTGATTAAGATGAACTAAGATTCTATTGTGAAGTACGCATCAAGGGCTTTCCAATGAGATGACAACTAAGTCATTCGGAGTTATATCCAAGGGGTTATGAGCAGTTGAATTATAGGATCACCTATAAAATCAATGGACACTAGACGCCCGCATGCGGAATTACCGAATACTTACTTTGATATCTCATAATACTTGGCTAGCCGAGTCTAGACTCGTATCGAGGATTTGCTGATGTATCGCAATAAAATAATGTGGGATCGCGTATGACTTCCAAATTAATTCGTAACTACTTAATAGTTGCAGAATGCTTAATGCAAGAACAGGATATTAGTTCTCAGTTAAGTCAAGTGTGTACAATGACTTCTTAGGCAGGGGTAACACCAGTGACTGAGAATTAAACAAGATGGTATGAAGTGACTATTATTGGAATTGAACGAACTGCGCGAATTGAACGAACCGCGTGAATAAGAACACTACTCTCCAACCGTGCATTATAAATAGTTGAAAGTAGCTGTAGGTTGGGATCGCACCCACCACAAGTGTTAATCAAGTCTCGAGAAACACACCGCCTACAAAGTTCTAAGTTAACGTTGGAATACGGATTTCACCTAGTTAAGGAAAATACTTGTTGAGTTTGACTTGTATTGAAATCGTACTGAACTTTATATCCTGAAAGACTTAACTTAAGTTGCAGGTTATTTCTATTGTGGAATTAATTTGCGGCCCTGCTATTTATCTGCTGAAGTTCAAGCATAAAGGGATAATGGTGGCTCTGTAACAGATATATTCAAATTCATAAATATATTCAAATTCACAGATATTTTCAAATTCATGGTTATATTCAAATTTGTATATACAAAATGTAAGTATGTCACAGTTGTCAGCAGCTGAAGTAAAGGTATGGTGATGTTGATGTACTTTATCTGACGAATATCTTGCAAGTGTATGTTGTATATGTTATGGGGCCACTATTATCCCTTCATGCTTGAACTTCAGCAGATAAATAGAGGGGCCGCAAATTAATTCCACAATAGAAATAACCTGCAACTTAAGTTAAGTCTTTCAGGATATAAAGTTCAGAACGATTTCAATACAAGTCAAACTTAACAAGTATCTTGCTAACTAGGTGAAATCCGTATTCCAACGTTAACTTAGAACTTTGTAGGCGGTGTGTTTCTCGAGACTTGATTGACACTTGTGATGGGCATGATCCCAACCTTCAGCTACTTTCAACTATTTATAATGCGCGGTTAGAGAGTAGTGTTCTTATTCGCATGGTTCATTCAATTCCAATAATAGTTATTTCATACCATCTTGTTTAATTCTCAGTCACTGGCATTACCCCTACCTAAGAAGTCATTGTACATACTTGACTTAACTGAAAACTAATATCCTGTTCTTACATTAAGTATTCTGCAATCGTTAAGTAATTACGAATTAATTTGGAAGTCATATATGATCCCACATTATTTTTTTGTGATACATCAGCAAATCCTCGATACGAGTCTAGACTCTGCTAGCCAAGTATCATAAGATTGCAAAGTAAGCATTTGGTAATTCTGCATACTGGCGTCTAGTGTCCATCAATATTATAGGTTATCCTATAATTTAACTACTCATAACTCCGCGGACATAACTCCGAATAACTTACTTATAATCTCATTGGAAAGCCCTTGCTGCATACTTCACAATAGAATCTTAGTTTATGTTAATTAGGAACATACTTCATGAGATAAATGTAAAAGCCTGACTTGCTACTTTGGGGACCAGTAGCCTATACCAAAACAGGTCAATAACTTTACGAGTTTAAATCATAAAAATATTCTGCATTCAGATTTGGAATTAGCGCGCAATTCTGTGCTAGAATTAACTTGAATCGAATTTCTTCCAATTAGCTTTTCACTACACCTGATTTTCAGCTCAGCTCAACTCATATCCCCTTATAGTATCACCAGACCTACTTAGGTCTAAATTACCCCCTACATAGTTGATTTTTTTATTTATTTTTACGGAATTATGCATCTGCAAAAATGTTCTCAGATTCATACTTTGAAAGTTGTATCTAGGGGTATTTGGTGAGCCGAGCATAATGGTAATTTTCTTAATTTAATTTGTGCGATGCTTATTGAGTTATTAAGCTCCAAAGTTAAGTTCACGGTAAGGGCTGACTAAACTTCAGGGTAATGGTAGTAAGTTCAGGGTAACCTATGCAAGTTCAGAGTAATAGCCAACATATAAATTTGGTGCTAAGTATTTGCAACTTGATGTAACTCGATAACCAGTAGTCGGAACCTGACGAAACTCACATGTATAACAAAGAGTACCTCTCTGAACATGTTGTTAGAGTCTCATTCCAACCCAACAACACTACGGTTGTTCAGTGACTGCGTTGTCCTAGTTAGAAGTACTTAAGTATTTCTAACTTGAGTAATATGTGCAAGACTTCCCCAAGTTTTCCTGATTTCTATCCAGGGTTATCAGGGTCATTCTTTATTGATACAAGTTTCTCAGGAAGGGCTGGGTGTCACCTCGTGGCAGCATGTGTATCTGGCACAGTTTCGAGTTTAGGGTCAAAGTGGCAGAGAATGGGTGCAGATATGAATACCTTTTTCAAGGCATCGAAGACCTGCTCACAAGTTGTATCCCATACAAAAGGTAGATTCTTGCATAATAAGTTGAATAGTAGTTGGCAAAGGTATGAGTATCTGTAGATGAAAGGACAGTAAAAGTTGGCAAATCCTAGGAAGCATTGTATATCCTTTACTGACTTTGGCGCTTCCCAATTCAAGATGGCATTCGACTTCTTAGGGTCCATTTCGAGACCTTCATCTGAGATGATGAAGTCCAGGAACGTGGTTTTCTTAACAGAGAATTTGTACTTCTCAGGTTTAATGAATAGCCCAGCTTCTTTCAGCTTCTGCAGGACCATGCGAACTTGTTGTTTGTATTCCTTCAAGGTTCGAGAATAAATTAGGATATCGTCTATATAACAGATGCAGAAGATATCGAGGTATTCGCGTAGGATGTCATTCATGAATCTTTGGGCAGTACCAGGAGTGTTGGTGAGCCCAAAGGGCATAATGAGGAATTCGAAAAAATCGTAGTGAGTTCTGAAGGCAATTTTCTATTCATCACCTTCTTTGATACAGATTTGGTTGAAGCAGGCTCGAAGGTCAAGGCGGGTGAAGTATTTACAACTACGGATCTGGTTGAGGGTTTCCTCAATTCAGGGTAGTGGGGCACAGTCTTTAACGGTGATGTCATTAAGGGCCCAGTAGTCGACACAGAGGCACAGGGATCCATCCTTTTTCTTTCTCCACCCAGTTGCATTTGTCTCTGAAAAAATGACACCTGCAGAATACAATTATGGAATCAGAGATAAGGAACTTCTTGCCATTATCAATGCTCTCGAAAAATGGCACATTTACTTGCATCAACTACCCTGACCACTCACTATACTCACAGGTCACTATAACTTACAAACCTTTACCACAAAGGCTCTCCTCTCTCATTGGCAAGCCATATCAGCAAAAAAGCTTGTGCATTGCAATGCGCCACCTGGCTTTGCAACGCAACCGTCATGTTATATGCGTTCCCTACGTTGCCAATATAGTTCTTCCCTGCATGCATTCCCAATTCCCTGCCACTCCGAATTTGTTCTGCAACGCACTACGTCTGATCTCAACCTCGTTAGCAACATACTCTGATTGTACACTATTATTTATGAATACAAACTCTCATTTTATTTCCCTGCCATTCCTAGGTAATGCCCATTACTATCTATGTACAAAACCACGTATTGTATTTCTCATCTTTTCTCATAGTGAATTCCACTTTCCTCTCCAAGTCTGCTGGCCTATTTCATATAGCCCCTCTCGACTTGATTACATAAAACTCACCACTCTCTCTCTGGATATCACTTTGTTCCCTCTCGCCTACTTCTATACTACCCATCATTCATCTCATTCCAAACATGATAATCGACATGATTATTCCCTATCCAATTCCTCTTTGGTTCCAGAGATATCAAATGTACAGCCTCTTCTATCGTACTTAGCCACACAATCCTCTACCCACCCCCTTCTGTATATGCTTCGACTCTCGACATTCCTTCCGCACCATGCGGCATTGGATTGCCCACCCAATCCAGCAATGTTACATAGGCTAACTTGAATGACTCTCAATTTGTCCCTAGCAATTTGAACAACACATTCAAAAACCCTATAACTCTGCCCCAATAACATTTTGACCACCCACCAACAGATGCAGGGCAGAGCCTCATAGACCCCACGTGTACCCATACTGTATCTCTTTGCGGTTCCCCACCTCTCCAACCTTTTCACCCCGTTACGCGTAAATGTTGCACTTTGTACATATTGTCTGCATCCACATCCTGATCTGGTACTGGGATTTCCAGACTGTTGTATGCCTCTACCGTGGCATACAAGAGGATTCGTTCTGCGTCCGATTGCAGATCAGCTCCGGCCTGACAGACATTCTATTCCAAAAAATGTTTCACATGCCTCACCAGGTCTGGAATCATGAATGCCTTCACTATGTGTGCAATATTGTATATTTCCTTAATCAACTGCTTGCCACGTAATATCATGCACATCCTGGTTTCTTCCTTGATGATTAGTACATCATTGGTCCGTTTCGGACGCAATATACCCTTCATCCTTTCCTTTATGTCCGGGATTTCCACTGCCTAGGTTTCAATCTCAAGCTCTTTCACTGCAATGCTATGGGCGCGGCCATACCCTTTGATTATTTGCGAGATGCTCTCAATGTACTTACTCTGATGATATGGTTCCTTCAATGGCTTGTGTGAAGCTTCACAAATCTCCGTTGAAAACTGTGACAAGCTACCATATTGTGAGATTTGGTCACTCCAGTGCATTAGCAAATGAATCTTTGGAAAATTGAAGTGTGAATCCTCTACCAAGGCCTGATTTACCAGGTATGCGCATTCTTCTCTATCTTTGGTCAGTGCACAAGCCTTCTGAGCTGTTGTGCGTCCGTTAACCTTTTCTTTGAGTCTGCGAGCCGTAGTTTATGCATTCAGTCCCTTTGAGACCATGTTAGCCTTTGCTTTTGCCACTTTACCAGCTCGATATCTTAAAAACACGTCTTTGGTTTTGTGAAATTGTTGCAAGTACTCCTCTATATACCCTATGCTGCTGTCTATATGACTTTGATATCAGGAGAGCAGTGCAAAATCTGTCACACACCGCATACAAGTGATTGCTTTCCTAAAATCTTGTTCTTGCCCCGTAGTTGAACGTACCACATTCGTTTTTCTGCACAGAGAAGCCATGAACACCCCTGAAATAACTATCAGAATTGATCGCATTTCCTTGCCAGAGACTTGACTTAAAAGCCGATATGACTTCCGTGGCACATAATTCCCATAGTAAGGTGCCATCGAACTCCAGATGCTGTCGAATGCATTTAGTCTGTCATGGCTTTCAAGAAACCCCTTAATCTAATCTAATAAATGTTGAAGATTCCCCAAAAGGATCGTATGAAGAATGTCCGATCAGACGAGTTCCCATGGTATCATGTCCCTAAGTGTCCACAGGGTATTTGTAATGCACTTTATCCCCCTCATGTGGAGATTTTCTGTATCCAATTTGTCAACTCATTCCTGATATTGTTGTGCATCACGCAAGGGATATTTCTGCAGATTGCCCAGCCGGTCCTGAGGTGATTCGCAGATTGTGCATCTGGTTGTATAAATCCCATGTATCGCTGAATTTCCCATATAGTCAGCAAGCCAGCCTGCAACCCGGAAATAGCACCTCCTGACAATCTCGTACCCACACTTGATATTATGTCTGTTCCGTGCAGAGTTCGATAACGGACGCAGGACGAACTTTAACAAATCGTGGAGTACCTGCATTGCCTCATGCTCCTGCTTCTCCTCTGACCATCCAGGGACCTTTTTGATACGCTTTGGAGAATTCGGCAAAATCGCTACTGGTATCCAGGCATGAGATGTTGGTTTATTGCAGATACTAGACCTGATATTCCCAATGCTCATATACCAAGGTCACACTTTGCTATCACCAGAAAAGTTCATCAGGTATGTGGTATCGGATGTGAAGAGTACCGGAACCAACGTGGAACCAACGGGGAGAGTCATCTGAGATTTCCTATCAATACCAAGCCGGCTCATGCTCTTGGAGTGGAAATCCGTACCTGTCTATCCCACCACCAGGAAGCTGTATTCATTTTGGCATACACCCTCTCATGGCATCCGTCAAAGTTCTTAACTGGGGCCCAAAACATGTGTGAAGAAAAGGATTTCCAGCGCAGAAGGTACTTTAATACTTGCAAAATGTCCTGGTACCAGAACTCGGTACCCTTGGCCAGTCAGAAGTCCACAACACCATTTTTCCATGCCGGATCCATCATCACATCATCTAGTTTCTGATACAAACCATATGCAGAATGAAATGAGAATCTTGTAGACAAAATCGGGGCAAGAGGCGACCCTTTGGCGTCCGTTTTCACTGCCAAGATGCCATCTTTGAAGAACTCATCGATTTGAACCTTCAGTACATGTGCTGAGTAAAAAAACCTAGCGAGTTTGAAGTCCAAGGTATTTTGGAAGGGTCGAAAGAAGTTGTATATTGGGTTCTGCTACTTTACAAAGAGGTATGCTGCAATCACCTTGCCTGCCTCACGTTCCAGTGGAAAGCTTATCGTACCATCTTCTGTGCATTCATTTGTGTCCAATAGTGAATCCTAGTGATTCGAGTCTCTATTGTCTTCATCGCAATCAAAAATGATTTCTTCACATGGTCCCCACAGTAGTTCATCGCAGTCATTCCGTTGCGAGAAAAAGACACCAGAATCTGAGAGTAGCTCTGTCAACCGTTGTTCCAAGTCTTGATCAGTTATGCACTCTGTTGTTCTCACTGACTTCTGTGTCATATCCGTTTCTTCCTGGCTTGAGGCGCTATTGATACGTTTTCGTTTCTTGGGTAGGCCCTGCAGGTTTGGATGTGCTTTTTCCATATGATTTGTGAGTCTACCAGCTGATTTGAAAGGCTGATTGCAAAATGGACAGGCACCCAGTGCTGAGTAAGAATTCATTGAACAAGATAGAGGATCAGATAATATGGAAAATACTGTTTGAGCTGGTTCATCAGAACCAAGGTAAAATTCCAAGTAGAAAACACTCTTACCAAGAAGTCTTCTCATGTCCAATCTACCAGTTCCTTGACACTTCCCTTCTTGTTTCCAAAATTAGCCGTTGGATTGTAACTAGGATAGAAAGAACCCAACAGATTGCATGATTGCACTTGGCATCCGATTTAGTCCACAATGCGGTTGGTTGAGACTAGACTATCCACGAACTATGGTGTTTCAATAGGCTTTGTTTCGGAATTTGTTCTGTAGATGCACGATGGCCCTTCGCGTGCGATTTAGTCCCAAATGAGGTTGGTTGAGACTAGACTACTTACGAATCTTGGTATTTCAATGGGTTTTGTTTCCGAATTCGATCTGTAGAACCATGCTATTATAGAATCACTAGGCGCACACAAGAAACTGAGATGATTGTACAGTGTCCCTTCCTTTATTCATGAGGCCATACTGTTTTCAAACTCATTACTTACATACTGTTTGACAAGCCCCTTGTATTGTAGGTGTTTTATAGCATATTCAAGAAGATGAAAGGTCATGAAATGCAAGTCGAGATGGAGTGGACTAAAGGGCTTCGCAGCCTGACTGTATGCACAGCTAGGAGAAGTCAATATATATAAAGGGCTTTACTCCCTACCAGGTATATATACTGAACAACCTTAACAACATCTAGCTATAGACCGCAACAGAAGAATTAGCCATATTATAACTGTTGATCAGTAATATAAATCTTGCTTCTATTATCATTCTGCCTCAATTACTTTGATGCGCCTATTACTCATCCTCAATTAGATCCTAAAGGTATGTCTTTCATGCAATATCGGATGTAAGATGTCACGTGCCAACCAGACTAGCTAATTGCCACTTTTGGCACTGCCCCATTAGGTAGTCCCCAAGAAATATGCCATGTGCAGTAGTAGCCCACAAGGAGGAACAAGCCACCTCCCGTGCCAAGACTCAACTCGGATGGGGTGAGGATAATATAGAGGATTACAAGAAGTAGAGGAGGCATCTGAAGGTATATGCACTTATAAATAATATTACAGGTAGGCAGGGAACATCGAATGCTACCTGGAATGCATTCAAAACATTCGCGATGCAGGCCAATCACAGACTCCCGGCATCTGGACGCACATTGTTGAATACTCCAGTAGGAGATAAAGAAGGTGACAAGGCAAGGGACCGATTTTACCATCTCTTGTTGGACAGCCTGAAGAAAGATCGTGAGACTAGGGTAAAGGAAGGTCTGACATTAGCGGCAAGATAGTGGTAGAATGCTGCCAATGACTCGGATGGGAATGAGGAACATCCGATTATCCTACCATCCATTCTAGTCCAGGTAGCAATTGTCAATCCTAATATAGCAGAGGATACTAATGCCGCCGGCGAATACGTATGGGCTACCATAAGGAGGAGGCAGTTTGTGGCATTGAAAAATGTCACAATTGTGGAAGTCATCAAGCGGATTAAGGACCGGATTCCGGCTGGGAAACATGTTCGGGCAATCTACAGTGCCATCACCAAACCTAATGCTCATGGCAGTGAGCCGGATAACCTAACATGAATTATATCAGACGAGGACTTGACCAACTTCCTCGTGGCTGCAAATGGAGTATGCAGACTAATTATACTCCAGGTCGAATTGGTCAGGGCCGGGGGAGCACAAACTCCACCTCCTGACAAACGACCATACTTCACGGCAGCCTATTGGGCTGCCAGGAAAGACCCTTGTGACCTTCCAGTATCCGATTCTGAAAATAACTTGTATGTGAAGAAATTCGGGAAGTGAAAGGCTAAAGCATGGGCAAGAAGTGACCACGGCTTTGAGCTCGAGAAGGCAAAGGTACGCAAGTATATCAGACGCATGCAGGAGCATATGAAGGAGTTAAAGAGACACCACTGGGTGTTCATGGGCCCAGTGGTGGGGGACATTATCAATTTGGATAATGAGGAAGATTTCAGCTGGCTGAAGTGGTTAAACCCCCAAAATGGCAAGGAATATGTGAGGGGGTGAGCAGCAGCTATCACTGGTGGGCAACACTACCAGCAAACTAATGATGAACAGGCGGCAGAAGGGGTGGCAATTGCTGCATTCGGTCCCCGAGGGGTTGAGGATTTCAATTATGAATCACAATAGATAGCTAGAGGAAGAACATCGGGTGTAGAGCGTCTGATTAGGGGTATAGAATAGTGGCTCGAGAGCAAATAGGGAACGATTGCAGATAGAGGCCAGTAGGTAAATAGATACTTGAATAGATTATAATTGGCCGAGATTGCAGTCACCTGGTTCACTAGACAGAGCAAGCTAACAAACATGCATTAGCGTCAATTCCAAGAGGCTGGGATATGATTAGCTATGCATGTGGTACGTAGTAGATAGTAAGAATAAAGAAAGGAGAAGAGGAGATCCAAGCTGACCAGAGAGAGGTACTTAGACCTGGTCCCTCTGGGACCAGAAGAGTTGAACAGTATCCACTTGCTTCTGTCCCCCTGACCAGCATCTGTTACTATCTCTATTCAGGCCTATTTCCTCTTCTCTGCGAAGCCAACCCTCTTCTTCACAAAAAAAATCATAGGGTGAACCAATATGCCTAAACAGTCTACAAGAAAGTGAGCTAAGCTAACACGAGTATTGTCTATATCTGCTAGTTGGAAGCGAGAGGCGGAAGAGCTCTACGACTTGCCACAAAATAAACAAATCTGAGTACAAGATCAAGTGCAGGCAGGTGGGATACTAGTTTGCAAAGTTAGAGGCTAATGAACAAGAAAGACAAATGAAGAGGAAGAAATTACAGAGGTATCAGACTCAGACAAGGAGGAATACGATGGCGAGTACAGGGACAGGATGCTAGATTCAGAAGATGTGATACAACTGGAGCAGGCAGGGCGAGGGAGTCAGTCCTTTGTTGCCATTGTGCCAGAGCTTCAACCACTATGTTTTATTGCACAAGCTTAGGTTACCGACTATACCTATTTCCGTAACCCCTTATTGAATTCATTAGACATGATACACTTGATCAATGATGTATGGGAGTTCTTACAAGATCGCGAGAAATCATACCTGATGAAAACTAAACCATGTGCTACCTTGGTAAGTCATCCACAGTGATGAAAATGTCTGATAACTAACAAAAAGTAGCTGAAGAGCACTCACTCCCGGGTCAGGTCATATGTCGTGCATGAGTGCCGAGGCCTGATTTGGAAGTTATACAAACTAGAGTATTAGAGGAAGAATGAGGTGGGAAGGAAGATCTCCTGGCAGGTGGAAAAGAACCAGTTTGTGTGCTGAGAAGAGCAAAGAGAGGTAAGTAGCTCGAGGCCGATAATAAATGATTAATCGGATACTGAGAAATGGATAACAGATGTTGGGCTATCGATTGCACGCTCACGAGATTATAGAACTCAGTTATGAGATCTTTTTTAAGTGAGCGAGAATGAGGGGAAGGCAAGACAGCTCCTTTTTTGAGAAGATCAATCCCTGCTTTATATGCTTCCTGGCTGCAGCACTGCAGCACTGTTTGAAAGAATGGAAGGAGAGAGAAATCGTCATCATAGACTTCAAGTTCAAAACTGCTGGTGGTAAGTCAAAAATGGGACGCACGAGGACTGGATCCTGACAAGTAATAGTCACCTACCACAGACTTTGGAACACATGGGGTCAGCACAGCGAAAAGATATGGAAACTCCTGCTGGCCAATATCAAGGCAGATTTGAGGACAAAGGTTGAGGGATATGATAGGAGAAGTGAGGTAGAGTCCAGCATCCCATCAGTAATTATTAAGGATGATGGGTATGAGGAGAAACTGGAAAAGGAATTAGAGAAGACTTTGTCCATGTAGCAACTACTAGTGCCAGACACAGATAGGCAGATCGAGATCCTAGATTCCCAAAAAGTAATCTCAATGGAGAGGACTAACATAGGGATAAGTCAGCTCTGGGATCAATGGGGAAGTCAGGAGAAAGTGGAAGATTAAGCATAGAAAATACCACAGTGGGTCCAATTGGGGCAGTAGAGGGGAGTGGTCACAAGCATGTTGGGAATTTTTTTTTTTTTTGAGTAACGATTGATTTGTTGGGAACTTGAGTGATGCTGGGTAATGGGTGAAGATTTTTTTTGTTTGTTTTGTTTGTGGTTGTGCAGGAATGAGTAGGAATATGTAAATTTTTTTTTTCCGTGATATAGTGGAGGATTTTTTTTTTTTTTTTTTTGGTAATTTCGTTGTTTTATTACACTTTGAGATGAGAGGGATCGTGGTAGTGGAGGGAACATAGGACGTCCAATGGGAGCTAGTAAGGTTTTAGTTTTGGATATAGTTTTAATGAAAAGGAGAATTTACCGCAATCATAGGCTGCAAGAATGTAGAGTGAGTGAAACTGGCAAGGGACACGTTATAAACGAAAACGGACATGAGCAGGACGTTGTAAATGACAGAGAGGAAGGCAAGGCGTTGGCAAAGCCATGACAGGGAGCAGGACGTTGTGAGAGACAGAGAGAAAG
>Ga0307514_10004802_pt1 | contig 12320 bp, 11 predicted proteins | sample 16_EM_MG_FD_203088 | JGI IMG/M metagenome (GOLD analysis project Ga0307514, IMG submission 203088) | Populus trichocarpa ectomycorrhiza microbial communities from riparian zone in the Pacific Northwest, United States - 16_EM | ecosystem: Host-associated > Plants > Roots > Unclassified | place...
CTCGTGTCGGTCCCTACTTTTGGATATGACGTCTACCAGCCCCAGTATTTCAATCAGTGTTTGCCAGCGGATACCACTCACCGTCAACGCCAACATATCACCCACTTGTCCTATTGATTACCATTTGAAAAACATCTTTTTCTTTTATGTTCTTCTGCTGGATACAGAACAATTCCTAGCAACCAATTGTTTGCAATTTTTTTTGTAGGTCAACAGCATAAGGCTGTTGTTTACTTTCTTCGGTTATGGGTTATGTAGTTTCTTGCGACAACACTGTCAGAGGTGATGGACGCTTATGAAAAATTTACAAGTCTGAAATCACATAATTTTATTTCAAAAAGTTGGCATGGCAGTAGGTAGGTGGTTCTGAGCGTCTTATGGCATTTTTATAAAGCAGTTTTACATAACTTATCGTCCGACGTTCGTAGAGAATTTCAAGGCCATGCCGCCGCTGTCCTCCTGTTTGACACTATTTTTATTCGAAGTTACTCACACAACACAACATGTTCGGAAGTTTGTTGTGACCACGGGCCCGTTTCCAGATTCCTCATGACGCGCTTTGCGGCATACTCCAGCGGCAGTAGCACAGACGAAGAGGAGGAGATATCTCGGGAATCTGTTTCTCAGAAAAGGCGATCTCAAGCACCCCCGGACGATGTGGACGACGACGACGACTCCTCGGGGAGTGATGAGGGCGAGACGACTTCTAGTTCTGATTCTGAGCCATCTGAAATGCTCGAAGGTGAATTGATAAACTCTCCTCCACGGCGGCCTGGAAGGACGAAACCAAAGGACCGTAATGCGCTTGTCGAGGATGAAAACGGAGAAATACAATATGCGCATGAAATGGATAAACGCGCTTCTCCTGGATCCACGTCTTCACGATCTTCACCAGGCGCCAAGTCAAATCCGGGCTATCATGGGGATCCGACGGTCATTCCTTGGGCTCAGCTTGTTGGCGTTGACGCCCAGAAGATGCATGTCATGCAAGCGTCCTTATTCCGGACACAAGACGAGGCAGCGGCTCTTAGAGTATTGAACCAACCTCCTAAAGGGAAAGGCTCTGCCACTCGTTTGGAAGTCAACATGAAGGCTACTACTGGCAGAAAGCACCGTCGAGACTCTGGTGGAGATGCATTGAGATATGATTCGCGAGAGGTGTGCATGTTCAATGATTCACTTCTTCTGGTAGACTCAGCGTTATTATAGCGTGCTTCATTTGGCCATGACATTGAACCTGCTGCCTTTCGACCCTCCAGGAAGTACACACGAGTGGATACTAAATCTTCCATTGTCAACGGAAATGAAGGAGCTTACTTCGACGCGGGTTTGTCGATGGGTCGGTCGTTCAGGGTAGGCTGGGGCCCAGGTGGGCGTTTGGTACATCTTGGTAGTCTGTGTGGCCCAACGTCAACTCCGTAAGTAATTTATTCACGAGCCATTCAGGTTAAATCTCATTGAACTTAGGCATACTTCTGCCAATTCCTCTGTAGTATCAATAACTAAAGTCTTGCATTCCCTATCTCCACAAACAGGAGAGACAAGTGGTCTGGTGTCGCCTTCCTCAACTCCTGCATCACTGGCCTCAAAATTGCTTCAACATCATCTCAGCCACACCAATATATCACCCGACGAAGCAGGATTTCCTCGAGCGTATCCTCACGCACCTTCCTCTCTTCACTTCCAAAGTACAACCTCATCGGAACCTCTTAACTTTGCTTCTTTTGTCTCCCTTTTGCCTCCAAACGATCCCTCAAACTGTGCGCCAGTTTTTCGACTTGGAAGCGCTTTGTTCGATCCCATAGATCTGCGCCTCAGCCATACAAAATCAGATTCGATCACTCCAGACTTCCGGAATCGTGTCGGCATTCTTCGAAGGAAAGCGGCACTGAGTAAATGGTTGGAGGATGATGTGAAGTCAATTGTCGATGGTGATCTACGTGTTGAAGCTAGTGGTTCAAATGGTGCCATTTTTTTTGTGTTTTATTATTCGGTTTTTGACCCATTTGGACCGGTTAGCGAAGTATACCGCTGCAGATGCCGCATTCACCTACCTGACAGGCCATCAAATCACTGAAGCTTGCTCAAGGGCTGCAGACGGTGGCTATTTCAAACTTGCCACTCTTATTAGCCAAGCTGGTGGCGATGAGCTTTTCAGACAAGACATTCGTTCTCAACTCGAAATTTGGAAGGATGAGAAATTAGCACCTAGCTCCAATAGCATTGTTTCCGGTTCGCAGAGCGGATTGGTCGCAAGGGGTGTTTGGCGGACATATACTTTGTTAGCTGGCTTAATAGTCGAAGACGACGAGAAGAGCCGCTTGGAGGACGACATATGCGCTGGTTTGGACTGGAAGCGCGTGTTTGGTTTATGTCTTTGGTATGGGACCAGTCTAGATGCCACCATTGCGGATGTGGTCAAAGTGTACGAAGGGATGATCCTCCGGAGTTCCCGAAGTCCCGCAAAACAGGTGGCGAAACCCATACCCAAGTGGACAACGGAGAAGAGAAGAGGGCCTCAGCCACCACCATTAGGTTCTTCTAGGCTGGGTCTCTACGTCAGTTCAGGCTTTGGGACATTGGATGACTTTCCTGAAGACCCACTCTACGCTCTGATCAAGCTGCATGCCAATCCTGCTTTATCACTATCAAAAGCGCTCAACCCTCTTTCGTTTTCTTCTGCCGGAGTTCATCTAGGCGTCTTAATGTGCTGGCATTTGTACATTATCCTCTCACGTGTCATGCAAGTGAGAGACTTTGCGGATCGCGTTCTACAGCCCCAGCCAAGAACAAGTAGAATACGACAGAGCGACTTTGTCAATGGGATTGAAGAAGAGGGTCAAGACAGCAGCAGTGACGATCAATCGATCCTTGAAGAGGATGGACTCAGAACTGATGGACATAGTCCAACTGCTGATCTGTTGACAAGTACCTATTCGTTTGAGTTGGAGAGCTGGGGAATGTTACAAGAAGCAGCCTTCGTTCTGTTGCATATAGAAGGAAGCGTCGGGTGCGTCTCAAATTTGTGTGTTTCCGCTCCCATGTTCATATCCCTTTGGGATACACGTTTTTTAGTCGAGAGAAAACGATCAAGGATCTTCTAGCTCGTTCAGCAGACAAACTCGACGACTGGGTGGTTCGTGGTCTTGTTGGAAGTCTGAAACTTCCAATGACCTGGATTGACGAGGCGAAGGTATGTTTTGTAAAACGACGGTTTGATACAGTACTGACCTTATGTTTTCGTTCAGGCCATGTACGAATTTGACAGGGGCAACGTATATGCCGCATATGAACTCTATATTTCCGCTCAGCAATTTAACGCCGCCCATTCTATTGCCGTTTTGGAACTTGCACCTGATGCTGTGATACGGAAAGACCTTGAGCTTTTACGCAACCTTTTCAGCCCTTTATCCTCTACCGCTAGACGTGAAAAGATTGACGGTTGGTTTGTGCGAGGACAGGTACTCACTCAGTCTTTGCCCACGCAAGTGATTCATGCATATTGACAAATTGCACAGATGTTCCTCGATTATGTTACTATCATGACACGTCTTCCACAGTTGTTGGATGCAATCACCGCTGAAAATGATGAAGGGGCTGTGCCTGATGTGAGTCAGGCAGAGGAAATTGATAACCTCACGAAGCGAGTACAAAATATCGTCATGATGTTACCAGATATATTGCATCGGAGCCTTTCTACGGATGCTAGACATCCTGCAGCCCTCGAGGAGATGACGAAAGACTTGATTAGGCTCGTTGAGCGGGCAAAGCCCTTGCTTTTGGTCAGTGTGTCCATCAACATTCAATTGTATAAATCTAAAATGAAATTGCTCCTGCAAGAAGGACATTCAACAGTCAACACTAGGCGTATTGGATGGAGCCTCCAAAATAAATCTTGTAAAAGGACTAGGTTATGCTCGATTTTTGCAGAGCATCGAGGTGTCGTAGTTAGACTCGTCTGGTTGAACATTAGACTTATCCACCCGGGAAGCAAGACTTGCGCATTCAACAGACTGTCTGTACATTCGTTCATGGTACAAGCAGCAAACAGCTCTGACCGTACTCAATATATAAATTTAATTGCACAGCGATTGCTAATAACTTGCCAGAATTGGATATTAGAACAAGGACGTGAGAAATGATACTAAGTACAAAGGCTAAACCTAGACGCCAGAGACCTCTCTAGACCCTCTACATAGCATATCTAAAAGACCAGATTAGACGACATTGATCGGGATTGTGTACATATAACCTACTTCCTTGTCCATTCTCTTGCCGTGGCTTCGTAGCGAGGGCGATCAGTCTTGTATAGATGCGCAATGTCAGGCACCAAAGGATCATCCGGATTTGGGTCCGTCAACATCGAGCAAATGGACAGCAAGACTAATCAACGAGTTCAACCTTTTGAAAAGATAAGAGAAATGAAATAAGGTGCTCACCCTTGGAAATCGTCAGTGCAGGCGACCACTGATCTCGCAGTATATCCAAACAAATTGAGCCATTTGCATTGATATTGGGATGATAAATCTTGGTCGTAAAGCTGACTTTGGGAGGTTTGAAGGGATAATCGGTAGGGAAGGTAATCGAGAGGAAGAACACGCCACCAGCGTAAGGGGAGTCACCCTATTTCACGAAGAGAAATGATGGATGAGTCACCGCCACGTGTGAAATCCGATTGGAACAGAAACTCACAGGGCCCATTATTGTCGCTTGCCACTGAAACATGTTATCGCCCGTGGGGCCAGCGCTGCAGGACGAGGGCGGATCACGACCGAGATCGACCAATTCCTATGAGAAGCGTCTCTTTTAGTTGCATTGGTGTTGACAAAGAACATACCCTGTTAATGCGCCTGAGAGCCATCGTGGGAGCAAACTAAAGATGTAGAAAACTAGAATGCACCGCAAGAGATCACAGCATGCGACACAAGAACAAACGAGGCAGATGCGTCCAGCAACGATTGAGAGGCGATAAAGAAGATGGAAAGAAAATCAAATCAGGATATATATGCGTGAAAAGGGTCTGATAGGACTTACGACAAGTCGAGATTCGGAAGTAGGTGAAGGCGACCAGGTGGTGGTCAAGGGATAAGGCGCTGCGATTTGTTTGGCCCCTGTTTTTGTAAGCCCGAAACCGTCCAAAAAAGCTTATGTAAGCTCCGCTTTCTCCCTCATCTGATTCTATGGCGTCTATCACAGATTTACGACTCAATTACCTCAATGGCTGCACTGTAGGCAATGCGGCAGGTGTGTACTTGCCCTTAGTTCCACAGTTTGGGCGCACCGTGGGCGCATTTAAATGTTCGCCATCTTATACTCAAAAAGAACAATCAAATTGTTTATTTTAACATTGAAAACATTATTCCAGGTATTCTAGAGTCTAAATCGCAAAACAATAAAGGGCTGCTTTGCATAACCATGTGAACGAAAAGCGAAAGTCACTGAAAAACCAGAGTAAAACAACAGAATACAACAAGTGTAATCCTGTAGACCCAGGACTTCAAGTGGAACGGAGAATGAAGTACACCGGTGACTGAAGGAAGGAAGGAAGTCCTTGCCTATCAGCCCAAAGTACCATGCAAGGAGATTGGAAAAGACTCTAAGCCCATGCCTCCATGGCCTAGCTCCGGAATGTTGCCACAACAGATTATACAGAAAGGGAAATGGTCAATGGTGATCCAGACCAACTCGACGTATCGCAATAACGAGAAACAACGAAGCCAGATCTGTAGGTTTGCAGCAGTCAATTTCTGTAGAAAATTCACCAGAACCATTCTACGCTCGTAAGAAAAGACTCACTTTTTGTCACAAAGCACGAAAATTTCTTTGCCCTATAGATTCTCTCAGGAAAAATATCACCAGGTCAGATGACAAAAGAAAGAAATACAAGAAGCTGGATGCAGTTTGTCCTGCAAGGTGGTCTATCTAAAGACGAAGGTGGATGACTCCCATCCGAATCTGTCAGAAAACGTGGTCAACACACAGGATGCACACCTTTCTCAATCTTCGTCTTCGCTAAGGATCAAGATAGAATCATACTGAGTAGTAGGCCACTGTTGAAATTGCAGAGTCATGCCCGTCTTCTGTGTCTGAATCCGATTGGCCGCCTTCTCATTCTCACTTGCCTTATTTTCCTCCTCGAACAACCTTTGGACGTCATGAACATTGCGGGAAAGATGACGTAAATTCAAACAAATATCGAAAGCATAATAGAGAGAGAAAAAATGAGATATTGTAATCAAAAATCCGCGGAAACAACGCACCGGGTGTTCTCTCTCATGATCTTTAACAATACATCTTTCTCTTGCTTGGTCTTCGCTGTCGAAATTCTCTCCATTAAAACTTTACTCTCTTGAATGTGCCGCTCCAACCGCTTCTGCCTCGCCGCAAGCTCAGACACGATATTGTTCGTTGAAGATCTCGGAAGCTTGGCAGATGGAACATCGTTGCTCATATTTGTAACTGCACCGGAAGGTTCAGGAAGTCCAACCGCAGGAATGTGAAGTGCTGGGGTAGTTGATGTAGAGGTCGCAACACTGCTCAAGCGTGCCTCTGCAGGCACATGATCGAAATGAGATTGAGGATTCGCTTTGACGTTTTCAATCGTTTGAGTAATGAAGGAAACAGCCAGGTCTTCAAATGAAAAGGTTTTGGAAGAAGTGGAAAAGTTGACGTCTGACGCTGTCGATAAAGTGTTGGGAAGTGGAATTGTCGGAGTGGAAGGTACAGACGGCGAGAAATCGGACGAGACTACGACATCGGCTTTGCCGATTTGATTGTGGTCATTGTCAGCTGGCGTCGCCACACCAGTCGCACACACCCCACTCATTTCGGATGATGTGGAAGTGTAGAGTTGTGGAAGGCCCGGCTCGGTAGCCTTAAACCTTTTCTTGCTCGCAAAAACCAATTGCCTGAGATTTTCTTCTATAGCATGGCCCTCAGAGTCCGCGTTCAAAAACTTCGGATTCCTAGAAACAGCAGGCGCCAAAGCCTGAGAAAGAGAGTTCATAGTCGCAGCGTCTAGTGGTTCCATCGCAGCGCCAGACACCATTTGAGAAAAGCTGGACTTGGTCGATGAAGATGTCTTCGCATTTACTTCCTTCTTGAAAGGATCCATGATAGGGACGAGATGTGGAGTACAAGGACTAGGAAACGCCAAGTCCATCGGAAAGTTTGTAGAAACGGAATCCTTCATTGCGGGAATACTTTTTCCGCTTGGAGCAATGGCGGATGATGAACTCACATATGACATAGAAGAGGGCACACTGGAATGCTGCCACGCTGAAGCACCATCAAGTGGAGATCGAAGCTGATTTTTCTGGAGAGACGGTAAATTCTGCACGACGTTGCCGTTAACTTTTGAATCTGCAGAGAAATGCCGAATGGAGTGACGGTGTGATATAGGGGGATCCTTGACTAGAGTTGAACCGTCCAATTCCTCAGACGGTAGAATAGCCGGAGACAACACAGCAGCGACAGTGGACGAGGCCGCTGAGGGTATGGTATAATTCCTTATATTTCTATTTGCACCCACATCAACATCCATATCCAGCTCCTCGTAATCGGCCAAGTCATCCGCTTGTCCAACTGTAGAGGCCAGGACTACTTTGGAGGATGAGGCAATTTTTTGGGAAAGGAGTGGAGACGATGGTCCGTCCGAGGATGCGATTGAGGCAGAATCGTCAAATCCTTCTCCAGAACCTGGAGGTAGAGACGCGCCAACAGCTTTGTTTGAGATTAAAGACGGATTACGGGTAGGATATTGAGGTTGAGGCTGAGGTTGTGGTATCGAAGTCAGTCTAGAGTATTGCCAAGGTTGTGAAACAGGTAGCTCGAAAGATTTTTGAACCGCTGGTGGCAGTCTAGGCACTTTAGGCGGAGGAGGCAGATGTGGACTTGAAACTCCGCGCGGAGCTGAGGGAAGTGGAATAAGCATCTCGGTACGCTCTTCGTGAGGAACCAAAGAGCCCAAAGCCAACGAACCACCAATATTCTGCTTCTTATCTTGATGTTGCATCTTCTGCTGCATCTCCTTTACCATCTTCCGTTCTCGCTCTTTCGCCAACCTCGCCTTCTTCTCCGCCTTCGTCTCTTTGCGAGGAAGTTCAGGCAAAGGTAATTGTGTTTCCCTTACGACGACAGCATCCCCCTCAATCTCCCCCTCCTCTAGCTCACCCACACCGGCACCGGCACCTATACCATCCACACGATACCACCATATTTTAATCAAGTCCTCCCTTGGCTTGCCTTTTAGCAAATGAGACTTTATCCCAAAAAGATTCTGACCCAATCTAGGACTGGCCCATGCTTTCCTCGCCAAATCTGCAGTGGCAAACTCGACGAGAGCCTTCGCTGAGGGAGGGTCAACAAAAAGGTGTAGCGCAGGTACACCGCAGGCGGACAGACACCAGTTGCCCACAAAACCTATGGTTCTATGAGTTTTTGGCAACTGTTCCATGACCAAAGTTCGGGCAGGGTTGGGAATGTATTGCGACTTCCTCTTCTTCTGAGCCGTTCCAGCCTCTGTCGTAGACTCAGTAATGTGAAAAATGCCATGTTTGCTATTTGGGTCTTGTTCTGGCTTCATTCCGATGCTCTGCGAGGTCTGCGAAAGCGTCTGCGTTTGTGTTGGGATAGGAAATTGCGTAGTCATCTTGAGGTCCATATTGATGCGAATAGGTGGCAGAATTTCCGGAGGAGGCGATGTTGACCTGGATGAAATATGTGGGGAAGACGACGACTGTTGTGAGACGGTTTCGACAGCCTTAATACGTTTGGGCCCACTGGCCATGACCATGGAAGATACCCAGTTAGAACTTAAAGCAGAAGGAATGGGAGGAAGGTGTGGTCGACCTGAATGATCGTCATAGGACCTGGCACCCTCAACACCAGGATGACGAGTGATTTCGTTGAGCGAGTTTAGTTCTGAGTGCCTATGTTCCGTTTCTAGTCGCGCTTGCAACGACGGCATCGATAACTGAGACGCAAGAGGTCGAAGCGGCAGGAACGCTAAATTATCGGTGGTTTGCTGTCTCTGCTGTTCAAGTGCAAGTCTCTCGGCCTTTCGCCTACGCTTTCTCGCCTTTTTGCCCTCGGGTTGAGAGATACGATTCTCCAAACTCATGGCGGCACGAGAACAGTCATTACTCGGCCCCACCATTGCTTGATGCTCTTCTTGTCTCTTTCTTTTTCCCTGCGTACTGAGAAATGGCTCTAAAGGAGGAAAACAATTAAAGAATAAATGAAATAATTTGGCTCAAGTAAGACGCACGTTGTGAAGGTTGACGGGCTACATCATTAAGGTCGTCGGCACCTTGGGTGGAAGATCCTTGATAAAATTGACTATGAGTAAGCTCTTGGACGACTTCTTCCTCAGAATCGTCAATAGAGATTGGCGAGTTCATGGTTCCAGCTCCAGTACGTGCCATCTGGAGGGGATGACGGGTCTGTTCTAAGTGTTGAAATGTTTCGCCAGCAGACGGCCCGCCAGTCTGCCGCAAATGCCTTCTGCTGGCGCCCTCATAGCGCTCGTGCTCTCAGTTCTGATTGCGGCCTTGTATACTCCGCTAAACTCGAATACCCTCTTCATAACTCAAGGGGTTGGAGAAAATTACAACAAAGCGAAAAATGTTCTACTCGTCACAGCCCATCCAGATGATGAGGCCATGTTTTTTGCGCCGACCGTCTTGAGCCTAACCAAGACGCGGGATATTAGCCTTTTTCATCTCTGTCTATCAAATGGAAATGCAGATGGACTCGGAACCACTCGAAAAACTGAGCTGGGTTATAGCTTGGACATTCTTGGCGTCGATAGACGGAAGCGGTGGCTTGTAAATCACCTGTATGTGCACCTGTCATATTGTGCCATGTGGCTCACCGAACGGAACAGGGAACTTCAGGACAATATTACAGCTCACTGGGATCCTGAAGTGATTGTACGAACTGTTAAGCCGTACATATCAGGGCTTAAGATTGACACTGTATGTTGCATGCCTCCCTCTCAGCCTTGGCCCTGACTCGAATTGTGTAGATTCTCACATTTGACTCCCATGGCGTATCAGGACACCCGAATCACAGGGCTATCTCATCAGGCGTCAAATCCTTGATCAAAACTATACAGTCAACGTCTTCTTCAACCGCACCACGGTTGTTCTCCCTCGTTTCCGACCCTCTGCTATCTAAATACCTCGGGGGTGTTGCCGTGCCTATTGTCAAGGTCAAATCTTCCATTCACGATAGAAAGAGGAAATGCGAAAAAGTCATCGCCAATGTCATTGGTTATTGGCGGACAACAACTCCAGATACTTCCATCACTCCCATATTCCTCTCCGGCTATTCGGAGTACTTGACGGCAGTTTCAGCCATGTTGGCACACTATAGCCAAATGGTGTGGTTCCGCTGGCTATACATTACATTCTCAAGATATATGTGGATTAATTCTTGGGAAGAGGTCAGGGACTTCAGTACATAAACGATTTGACATCGTAAATATCATCTTGTCGTCTGCACAGTACTTTTATTAGCATGAGTCCTAATCCTTAGACTTTGCAACCAATTCCGCAACCATGATATCCCCTCCCCATCACTTGTGGGTTTGCGACCACTCGTAAGTGTAGCCGCCCCAAACCGAGATGAAAGAGGGTTCAAATAATAGCTCGCAAGCGCCCTGTCATATTAATTCAAAATTTTAAACTGCAAATGTACTCCACCGCTCACCAAAGCGCACCCTGGACCAGCGGACTAATAACCTGATCTCTCATTGTCACCCACAATACACTCCTCAATTGAATCTTAATGACTTCATGAGGCGTGTTTTTGAGCAAATTTGAATCAGTAGCGATAAGCCCTTGTTCCTCCGTAAACCTTCCTTCCCCGTCCGACGATTGGTCAAACCTCTCCGCCCGCTTCGTTTGCGTCCGTCCGCCTTGCTCCTCCACCACCTCAACCTCGACGAAATGTTGTATACTCTTCAAATAGCTATATTCGAAACGCAAGTCGGGTATGACAGGCAATTTTGTGCGATGTGAATGTTGCCCAATTTCCCGCCCAATTTCTTCAAATTCTGGGTAGGCATTGTCGGGTTCGTGAAAAATCTTTGCACGCGCTCCAGACATTCTGGTTAAAGGAACATTTTTGAGTTTGGCTTTTGCAATGTTCGGAGGTAGCCGATCCGCGTTTCTTGATATCAACACCTTCAGCCTCAGTTCTGTTCTCCTTCTCTACCGCATTCAATGGCTCAACCCGACTTTGCTGCTCTCTCGCAGCACCTCCTTGGTGCTGCGGCGGAAATTGCTCTTGTCCCCAATCTTCCCGTGTTCGATATAAACCAGCAATTAGACCAGATCAACCAACAACTACAACTCTTAACTGGTCAAGTTGGAGCCTTGACTGACCAAGTTGCGGGATTGGCCGCTCAAATGGCCCAATTGTAGAACCCTTCTTTTGTCCTGTAACTTATAATGATCTAGCCTGAAACAGTGGCGCCGCCCAGGACTTACTTCCCATGCGTCTCCAAAATGCCTCTTCGCCAGTAAATGAACCATTGCGTTATCCTCCAGGATTTGCTATGGTGGCTCAGGTCCCTGTTTTTAAACAGGATTTGTTGTCCATGAATGGTGAGTCCCAATCAGCTTCAGTTAGCTTGATCTAATACAATGTGTCTCAGCCGCCGCCTGCCAAGTGACTGTGCAGGAGCTGGGGCTTCCCCAGCTGCCAGGCAACCCTACGATTGCGCAACGTCGTCAACAGATTATTGACTACCTGGGTGCTGCTTTGACTGCATGAGGATCAAGGTCTGCGAATCCGTTATTTATTTTGCTCATATATGCGCTTTCAAAGTCGCTGGTTTCCTTGTTGATGTTATCTCACTACTCGGTCTTACTTTTACTTTTCAGCTTGCCTTAAACGACTCTGTTCAATTTCCCAAAGCATTCCATGATCATGTTCATGGAGCATCTCAGATATTGAAATCCGATGTTGTATTATAATCAATAGATAGAATATTGCCAAAATAAACGTCACCCGAGACAGTGAAATTGTCAAGTTCAAATGATGTTCGGAGTCTGTTTGAAGCGTTGTTGGATCTAATAATTGCTCGACCTAAAAGCTCTTGAGAAATATTTGTTACACCTTCTTAAAGTGGTCGCCAAGTTTGATAACCGGCACACCCCCGAATGTCCAGTCGTGGTTCAAAACCAGATGCCCATGTTCGAGAGATTGCTCTTAACATGGAGCAAGTTTTGACAGGCAAGAAGCGCAATCTTGGGACGACGACGACGCCCAAAAGCTGGAAGTGTTCCAAGCTGACAAAATCCGCGTAACAC
>Ga0307514_10004803_pt1 | contig 12318 bp, 5 predicted proteins | sample 16_EM_MG_FD_203088 | JGI IMG/M metagenome (GOLD analysis project Ga0307514, IMG submission 203088) | Populus trichocarpa ectomycorrhiza microbial communities from riparian zone in the Pacific Northwest, United States - 16_EM | ecosystem: Host-associated > Plants > Roots > Unclassified | place...
GCCAAGGAGATGGATACCAAAATGGAGGGTGACGATGGAAATGTAGAACATAACCAGCCTACTTCTTCAAGCATGACTGACTCATCAAATGGCACTGGTTCAATGATGCATGGCAGTATATCAAGCTCTTCGAGCTTTGAGGAGAGGAAGCATTCAAAAGTGCGAACTAGTTTTTGTGATGGTGATTTAAAAATTACTGTAAAAGCCAGTTACAAAGAAGATATAATCCGCTTCAAGTTTGATCCATCAGCGGGATGTTTGCAGCTCTACAAAGAAGTATCAAATAGGTTCAAATTGCAAACTGGAACATTCCAACTCAAGTATCTAGATGACGAAGATGAGTGGGTACTGTTGGTGAGTGACTCTGACTTGCAGGAGTGTCTGGAGATAATGGAATATGTTGGGACTCGTAATGTGAAGTTCCTTGTTCGTGACGCTGTTGCGCCTTTTGTAATGGGAAGCTCTGGCAGCAGCAATAGCTTTTTGGTAGGAAGCTCCTAGCACATGGGTGATGCGTTCCATGGGCCATCTCTGACTTTTGCTAGTGTCTTTCTTCTACCTTCTAGCTAGTGTTTTGCTTTTTCCCGAGATTTCATGATTATGCAGGTTCTGCATCATACTAGGTGAGTAAAACTATGGAAGTTGGAATGGGGAATATGAACTGGCTATACTTTCTCTGCGTTTCTTTCTTCCGAAGTTTATAAAAACCAGTCACAGAGTGGAAGACATGCTGTTCTTTGGCGTTGAATTGCCATTGGACTTCCAAAAAGTACAGCTGAACAGTCCCAGCACAAACTTATCTTCTATGATTGGTTGTCAGAATTCCAGAAAAGAAAGAGAGGGGATAAAACTAGGAAAAAGTAAAGGAGATATGATTTTGTTTGAAATATTATATGTTAATATGTAGTGCTGTATATGCTAGTAGTGGCAAAGGAGGTTGTAGAAACAATCGGGGCACTGTATTCTTATGTTATGTACTGGGGAGCCCTTGAATCTAGATTGTACAGGGATTGCATATCAATATGAGACAGTGGCAATGTTCAAGTTTGAAGGTGTTCCTTTTCTACTATAGCTGTCAAGCTTCCTTGTCTGTCAGCATTGTGAAGGAGCATGACATGACAGCATTACACAGATAAACACAAATGCACACTCCTGCAATCTTCTTTATAGGTGTATAAGCTACTAGAAAATCAATAAACGTCAAAATGATTGACCAGATCAATGGAACTCATTGAGCAAGCATTCACTGTGCACAAACATTTTCACAAAGCAACTGCATTTGATGTATGATCATATTTAATCTGGTTAACTCCACCTTATGGCTGGAGGGTTTATGATTTGGTAATTCTTGAAATACTTGAGAATTTAAAGATTAAAGGGTTCTTTCTATGATTAATGAGTATTGTATATAAGTATTCTACCGACATTACCAAACCCAAAGAAAAGAAATTAGAAGCAGCAAAAGCTTTCTAATATCTTTGGGAAAGTGGGTTGGACTGATTTAACAAATGAGGCATGAATCGCTTTGGAGATAAAAGTTATCATTTTAGTTAGGTTTAATTAACCAAACTAAATTTAAAAAAAAAACCAAAACCGGTACAAACCGACTGGTTTCGGTTTAGTTTGGTTATTTTAAAACAAAAACCAAAACCCAATCAACGGTTTCGGTTCGGTTCGGTTCGGTTTGGTTTTGGTTTAGTTTTGGTTCGATTAAGTTATTTTATATTAAAAACAAAAAACTATATTGTTTTTTAGATTTTTTTTGTAATTTCTAATAGGTTTGGTTTCAGTTTGGTTCTATTTGGCTCGGTTTTCTCGATTCGATTTTTTTATTAATTTCAATTCGATTTGATTTTTTGATTTTAGTTTTATGAAACATAATTTAATAACTTTTCAAATGCTTCTCCTAGATAATATAAACGATTGGTTACATTATAATAATGATAAGTCACTAATCTTGATTAAATAATAATTTTTATTGGTCTCGACTTAGACCACTAGGTAAATTAATAATAATTCACCAACTTATAAGATAATATATAAAAAGGAACACATAAATCTCACTTGAAATATAAATTAATAATCTCTTTATAAATTAAAATTATACACACACATGACTAAATCAAAAGGCTTTGTAAAATATAACTCTAATATTACTTGTTTTTTCTAGAAGTTAAGTTTCATTGAACCTCATCTAACTTTTCTTAGTTCATTATGGAACTATTATATAGTGTTTTTGTATTGCAATTCAAATTTATGCAATGCAACTATTGCTTTCAATGCTTCTTGGCATGAGACAGGTTCCAATACAAAATTATCGTCTTTAATTTTATTTTATTTTTATTATTTTTTATGTTGTTCTTAATAATTTACTTGTTACTTAACAACTCTAGAGTTTCTCTATTTTTCCAGAGATAACTCAAAAGATATTCAATACTTATTATATCACTATACTTCAACTATTCTATTAGAACATACAATTGTTGAATGCCTTCATCATCTTATTGTTGATTCAAATTCTCTAAAGCCATATTATTTATAGACCTAATTTTACCATGTTGAAAACAATTTATAACTATACTTGCTTGAATAATTGTTATCCAAGCTAAGATTACATCTAAAACATTTATCTTTCTTGAATTTAAGATTTCAATTTCATAATCCTTTAAAAGATTTTGATAAAATCAACAATGATAATATATTTTGAAAGCTCGTGTAATCCCTATATCATAGAGGCTAATTATTTGATATTATATTGTGTGGCAAGAAAAACAATTCAATATTTCTCAAACCTTTAATAGTTTTTGGACAAGAAAGATAATTTTCAACAAGTAAGAGGATTTTTCTTCCATCCTTTTTTCTACCATGTTATTGAACATATTCTTGGAATAAAATCACCATAATTCATGCTTGTTTGTTGGCATAATATTCGCAAATCATACTATTTTGGTTCACATTCTTGAAAAATCATGGTTTAGCATATTTGGCAATGAACCACAAGGAAATTTTCTCATTACATCCTTATTATAATAACTAATAATTGTAAGTCTTTTCTTGTCTTATTTCTTACCTTCAAATTGTTTTGTTGCAAGAGAATGACAGGGTTATAACCTATAAAACAATCTTGTTTTATTTAAATTAAAAACATATTTTAAGAAAAATTAATCTACTTTTTTTTTTCATAGATTGCTCTTCAAAAGCTTTTATCAACTAATCACTTCCTCCAAAAAGATGATACATCTTGATGCTATGTCTTGATTTCAAGCACTCGAGTCAACTTTGAAAAAAAATAGAATTCTAGCATGTTTACATAGTTCATCTTTTTCAAAAATAGTTCTCTAATCATATTCACACATTTTTGATATGGAATAAACCAATCGTACAAAACCTTCTCTAACTCCGAGAGTTTTATAATTATGAACTTGTTTTGGTTAAATAAATACATAGATTAATGATAATTTATAATGCAATAATTAGGTAATATTCATCAAAATACAGAAATACCTATACATATATTAAGTTCATAAATGTAATAACACTATGTAATTTTTTTTTATCCAACTCAAAATAATAACTATAAAAAAACTCATTTATTCAAATCAATTCATTAATTCAAATAGATAACACAATTTTTTTCCAACTCCAAATAATAACTATAAAAAAACTCATTTATTTAAATACATATTAATCAGATTCAAGTTTAATTCTTATCCTCATGTATCTTGACTAATATTATTAAATTTAGCTTAGTTTAATAGGATAACTCGATAATTTATTGACTTGAAATTTAACTCGAGCTAGATTTTATATTGAAAATTAGCTTAATTAAAATATATTAACCTAAAAAATTATTTCATAATTTAGTCAATACCTAGCTGAGATCCTGTTCGACTTTTTTAAAAGAGTTTTCAAAACCACAACGTTTTTTACTTTTCTAACAAAAACCTTGAAATGTTGATTTGGATTAACTAGGTTAATCCATGGCCTAGGCTTTGAACCAGGCAATGAATTTTGAGATTGATTATGGAATGAGTTGAGTTTTATAACTATATGATTTCCACAAGTCTGTTGGCAATAGGAAAGGAAAAGACCATGTCAGCAACATAAAAGCTACAATCAGCACAACTGGATCCTTGTAACGGAGAGGCAAGAGAGTATAATAATAACAATCACGAAATAATAAAAAGGAAAAAAAAAAAAAGGAAAAAAAAACAAAAATAAAATAAAGACAACTCTTTTCCTGGTTATGCTTTTGCAGTAGCTGGTGCCTTGGTCTTACCAATAACTGATGCCTTGTCTCTTCAACTCACATGGCATCTAATCCTCAGCCATCAGGTTTGTTTTGAAAAACAAAAAAACCCACCTTTCTGATTCTCTCAAATTATGATTTAAGCTTTATGTGCTTACCCTTTTTATTTTGAAATGGTCTTTGTAGTTGAAATGAAAGAGGATTGATTTATGGGTTTGGGATATTAGTAATCAAGAGATGATGGGAGGTTTTTTTTGGTTTTAAAGATGGGATCTTTATGGGTTTTTGATTGTAACTATGGGTTTGTGAAGTCGCGTTGTGTTTGGTAGGTGAGAAAAATGTGAAAGAAAAGAAAAGAAGAAATGGGGTATTTTTTATTTGATAAAGGAATATTGGGTTTGGTGTTGGTGACAGTTACAATAATAGTTTGAAGGTCTTTTTAGGTTAGAAAATTGTGAACTTTTTTTATGGGATTTTGTCTTTGATGATGGAATAGAATTTCTTCAGATTTTTTGTTAGGACTATGAGTTGAAGTTGTGAAATCCAAAAGGTTCTGTAATCATGTGGAGACCTGTTCTGATTCTAAGCTATGCTCGAGTTGTTTTTGGAAGATGCTTAGGAAACATGATTTTTAGCTATTTGTGTAAAAGTTTATTCTTTCTTTTTCTCTCTTGCATTGACTTTGATCACTGCCTTCTCTTTTTGCATCTTTTTTGAATGTCTCAACTTGCTGTGATTCATTTTGTGAAATGTTGATTATGCTGAACATGTATTTTCCTTGAGCTGAACTTAACTGCTAAGATGCTTTTTATTAGCTCTGTAAAAATCATGTCATTTATCTTCTCTACATACAATCTTTTGGCCTTGCTAACTCTTTTAGGTGTATTTTAATTTTCCTTTGCTTTACTTTGTAAGATTTTTTTCTGTGAGATAATCACGTGGTTGGATATTGCAGCTAACAATCCTCCTCCAAAACCATGGGAGCAATCTGGTGGTTCTTCTGGTGCTACACCTTTTAAACCACCATCAGCTGGCAGCACAAGTGATGTTGTTGAAGCTTCAGGAACTGCAAGACCTGGAGAAATTGTTCAAAGTTCAGGTAATACCACAAATAACACAAATGCTGTTGGTAGGCCTCTTCCTGCAAGACCTTGGGAGCAGAGTTATAGCACAAGCAACTATGGAGGTGAGTAATGATTAGCAATATAAAGTTTTACTCTACGGTCTGATGGTTGAATCTCTTTTAACTTCTTTTTTTCTCTTAACCTGACTCAGGTTATAATTCCACTCTGAACTATAATTCCGGATATGGTTCAGGGACCTATGGCTCATCATATGGTGGGGTTGGAGGATCATATGGTGGGGTTGGAGGATCATACGGTGGGGTTGGAGGATTATATGGTGGAGGGATGTATGGAAACAGCATGTATCGAGGCGGGTATGGTGGGCTTTATGGTTCTGGGATGAATGGTGGTGGTGGAATGTACAATAGTGGTTTTGGAGGCGCAATGGGTGGTTATGGAATGGGCATGGGTGGTCCTTATGGAGTTCAAGATCCTAATAATCCATTTGGTGAACCTCCATCTCCACCGGGGTTCTGGATTTCATTTCTTCGAGTGGTAAGACATGGTTTTCTTTTGACTAGTTATATATCCTGTTTCGAGAAATGGTTGGAGGTGTAGATATATTTTATTAATAGACTTGGCCCAGCTAAAGGTATATCAAACTCGTAGTTGGTTAAGACCTGAGACTTCTTCAAATTAGATTATCAATAGTATAATGGATTTTTATCTGTGTTTTACTTGGTTGCATCGATAAAAAAAACTTGCAGCTTTGTACGGGGCAATAAAATTGTTTTGCTGCTTGTACTAAGATTGTCTACTGCTTACTCTTGAACTCTTTTTTCATGGTTGCAAATTGCTACAATGTTATTATTAGTTCACCAACATTTCTAATTAGTTAAATAGATTTTATTCTTCTCTGGACATTCACCATTTTCTCAATGATGGCAGTTGCAAGGAGTGGTGAACTTTTTTGGCCGCTTATCAATTCTCATAGACCAGAATACACAGGCTTTTCACATGTTCATGACTGCGCTTCTTCAGGTTTTCTCCCTATCTTTTTCCTTGCACTTTGTTATTTACTGGATAAGTGATTTCCAATCAAATGTTTGCTTACATTTTCTAGTTCTCTACACTTTAGCTTCTTTCTGTTTCTGATATGCCATTGAGCATGAACAAACCTATGCCATCCAACTTGATAGTATTAACTAGTTCTCATTCACTTAAGCTACCTACTGCAAAGGTGTTAACCTTAGTGGTAAGTTCTGTAATTGAGTGTGATCACGATCACTTCATGGTATGCATTACACTCGGAAGCAATTTCTTCCACTGTTTGTGAGAGTGCATGTATTTAATTCCCATTTCATATTTAAATGCAGTGTTAATGGCTGGAGGGCTTTTATTGTGTTTCATAGTATATCACGTTCTCTGAGTTGAAGTTTCTAGACGGCCATCTTTCAAAATTCAAAATTCTTTGAACTGCAGCGCAAGGAACATCTGTCTTTAGCTGTCCAAATCCTTAATTAGTTAATTGTTGTTCTTTTGTCAGCTTTTCGATCGCTCAGGCATGTTGTATGGAGAGTTGGCTAGATTTGTATTGAGGCTGCTGGGGATCAGAACAAAGCCCAGAATGGTCAACCCACAAGGTCCCAATGGACTTCCTCTTCCAGGACCTGAAGGTACAAATGCGAACTCTCGCTACATTGAAGGACCAAAGGCTGCTCCAAGTGGTTCTTGGGACAATGTTTGGGAGAATGATGCTGGCAAATGAAGAAATAACATCTCTTATGGAGTGAATCTGATATTCTTTATTGATAGAAAAGACATCTCTGGTGTAATCCTCAGCGACATGGTTTGCACATGGAACTTTCAGTGTGGAATGAAATGTAATCTTTGTAACCTTAGCAAAATCAAATTGTATTTGATCTAAATTTAATAGCGAGAACAATTATTGGTGTGCTGAAAACTTGGTTTGGATGTTGGATTTAACTGTGAAGGTTCTTCATCAAATTTGTGAACTTGAGTTGAAAGGTTTATCTACGCTTGATGGGGAATAAGAAAGGGCACTAAAAACCAGCACAAATCAACAATGCAAGAAAATGGAGTTTTCAATATTGGCAGTCTTTTATCATATATAAATATTTCCAGCTTCCACAGGGGTTAGAAAATCAAAATGCAAGGAAAATGGGACGATGCAAAACAAACGTGCTAGTTCTTTCTCATAACTTGACTGCATTGGTATTCATGTTGAGGCAAAATTTTAGCTGTTCCAGATCAACGAACAGCAAATGGTTATTACATCGTGTGATTTTAATTGTAACAGCTTCACTGAACTCTGGTCAAAATTGACTATGAAGTTGCTGTCTTCGAGTAAGCTTGTCCAAAATCCTTCTTGGATGGGGGCACGGGTATGATTCATCTAGCTAACCTTGATCACAAAACATGGCTGTTAGAACAGGCGATTAAAATCCTGTCGCAACTCTGTATAATGACCAGTCATAATTGATGAGGGTGTTACCCATCTTTGTTGCCGTCCAAAATGGCTGTCCTTGGCAGTTCACAACTCATTGCTGAAGATTGGGAAGAATGGAGAAAATCTTAAAATTGCAAGCTTGAATGACAAACCAAGCTGCTTATATTTTTTTCTTTTGTTGTTGGAATGCTCTGAAATGTTCCATGAAAGTCTTGAAGAGTTCTGCTATGTGGCCATCAACTCCTTTAACCTTGTGCTCTCACTGCAGTCACAAGATCCCAAATATCAATGCTATCGACAAAAAAGATCTAGATACATTATAGTTCATTTTACATAATTCTATCTCTTCCTAATGTTGCAATTATTAACATTATTTAAGCCCGGTAACGAAAAAACGCTCAGTTTCATTATATAACTTATAGTATTGCATCAAAATGTGGACTGGACACACCAGTATTATGCATCAAGTGATAAGAAAAGGAGAATAAAATTCTATTATTCAGTAAAATTTAGAGAAGAAGCTACTTACCTCTTCGGGAGGGAAGGTAGTAACTCTTCAACAACTTGAGCAATATCTGAACCAGCCACATTATTCTCAGAAGATTTCTTTCTTTCTTCTGCAAATACAAATGGAAGACCTCATTAATTGCATTCCTAGCATAGGCAATATAGGTTCATAGAGTAAAAACCAGTTGGACAATACTTCCACAATCAATTCCTTAGTAGGTTTACCTAGTAACTATTTGTTTCTAAAAAAAAATGCAAAATAAGTAAACCAGATCACTAAAATGATGAATTAGACAAATATTGGAAAAATATTCCATAGCAGATTCTATCCTCTAGAATTTTGTGCAATGAAAGCAGACAAAAGAAAGGAAGGAAAAACAAAGGTGATATGGTTAATGATATTTAAGGGGTACCCCAGTGGCATTTGCTTTACTTAGTATGCAGATTGCACCAAAAATACAACATAAAAAACTACAAAAAACAAGTCGAGGTAAGTTGTCAAATCATTGACACATGAAAAAAATATTGATACTTGAAGCAGCAATATTTTAGTCTCTCAAAGCATGATTAACCAAGACGAGCAAAGGTTTGACTCACAAACTTCGCTTGTCAGAAGAGGATTGATTTTAACTCTTAATATTAAAGATACCATGTGTTTTCTAAGACTTCGAACATTTCTGTCGGTTCACTTCCAATACAGGGTAAAATTTAACCAGAGTGACAACCATAATAGCACCATCTTTATATTCTCTCTGGGATAATTTCTGTAGCTAGTAGGGCATGCATATTTGAAAAAAAGAAAAAGAAATGGAAAGAAAAAACAAGTTCACTACCTTGATTTTCTTTGCTTGACTTATCACCTCTGAGATAAGAAATATCTCCCCAATCTAAATCCAAGCCCTCTTTCCGTGCCAGCCCCTCCATTAAGTAACCAATGAGATTGTAAGCAACCATACTCGTCTCGTCACAGATCTCTTGGATGCCAAGGTATAGGTTACCACTTATGTTTTTCCCTTTCAAGCAGAAGGTAGAAGGTGGTGATACATCCTGAGAGTTTCCTGGATCAATTGCAGCACCCTTTTCAGGTTCATTTCTAATTGAAGAATGGACTTCTGAATTTCCATTTGGAGAATGGTGCACGGACAAGTCATCTTCATTTACACTAGATGTCCCAAATGTTGCTATGCTCAACTTACTGACATCTACATTATGATTTCTTGTTTCATGGAACAGAGTAGGACCACGACTTGTGTCAGGGTTTGAGATAGGTGGAGAGGAGTCCATTGGTATATGCTCCCCACAACTCTCTTCTTGGTAATTCCAATCAATTGAATATGATTTACCTTCACCAATATCGTGATGATCAGAGACAAAATCATCATCTCCACCATCACTTTCTTCCGACTCTTCCACATAAGCATCAGCAAAATCCTCGTCAAATTCATGATGAGGAAAAACATCCCAAACCACCTGCTTTATCTCAGAACTTAAACCTAAAATGCATTCCACCTCTTCTTCAATTTGCTCCTTCGGGTAGCATCCACTCCGGGTTTTGCAAGAACTCCTGTTGATAATAGCAAGAGCTTCTGTTAAAGGTTTAGGAACGGTACTAAACTCACTGCACTCGAAAAGATATTCTGTTAACAATTTATTCATCGCTGTTCGCAGACTTCCTTTTGGTACATCAGCCTTTGGGTCCAGCAGAAGCTGCAAGGTTTGCACCTCCGGTAATTTAAGCTTCTTCATTCCTAGTAACCAGAGAGCCTTCAATATCTCATTCTGCAAGACTTTTATTTCTGGAGAGAATTGACAGAAGTCGTTCGAAGAGGAATTTAGAGAGCCTGATGTTAGCTTTACAGATAAACCTGCAATCCCAAGTGCTTTGGCTAGTGGTTCCTGCAGCTCATCCCCTCCACCAATTTCTGAAAGCATTTTCTCGCTAGTCTTCCTTATGTAATGAATCACACTATCTCGACAGCGATTGTATTTCTTCTTCAGTAAACGGGGAATGCTTGCTGGGACACCACTAAGTTTTCTGCGCATAGCAAGCAGGGCTTCAGTTGGCAAGTCCTCTAGTTCATCCAGTACTTGAATAGCTGCAGAATGATGAGATTGAAATGTGGAATTCACCAATGCCAAACAATTCTCTCTAAAATTTTGAGGGCTATTGATTAGTTGATACAGCAGCATCAAAATTTCTGTTTGGTCATGATCGCAATTTGGATCCCTAAGAAATCTTGATTGTTTAATCACCTCTTTCATTTTTTTACGAGTGGTTTCAAAATTGACTGCACCTCCTGTAAGTAACATAGCAATAAGGTGAAGCCCTTTATTATTCAGAGCATCCAAGCGTGATAAGAGCATTCTTCTCATCTTGGTTCTGTCAAATAAAAGTTTAGAGTCTGGAGCAATATGAGCCTCTCTTTTAGCATTACATGCGCCAAAAGCTTCTTCAACATACTCTTTTACTTTCTCATAGAATATCTGGTGAACAAAACATGCAAAATATGAAAGTCAAAACTTCAGGATGTATGGCAAGCCACACAAGCTAGAGAGAAACACATATTCATGCTCAAGGGTTCGCAGAAAATATAAATCTCATCTACAACTAAGATAAAATCATTACCTTTTAAAACCATCTTAAAGTCCAAATTCTTTTCCAATTAATTAACACGGACAGAACAATAAGAAATTCATATTTCCCCTTCATGCCTCCTTTCTATTCACATGGAGACCATGAAAAAATTCTACAAAACTCTATGAAATTCCACACAAATACAACAAAAATAAAGTGTATAAAGTACATATCACCCTGACTTAAACACTAACTATTTCCCAATAAAACTAAAAGCCCACTTCCAATTACTCATTGTTCATATGATCACCCTGACTTATACACTAACTATTTCTCAATAAAATTAAAATCCCACTTGCAAATTATCATTATTAACATAAACCCTGACTCAAACACTAAGTATTCCTCAATGAAACTAAAAACCCACTTCTAATTACTCATTATTGATATAATCCCCTGACTTCAACACTAAATATTTTCCAACAAAAACAAAAACCCACTTGTAATTCAACTTACATCATCATCCCTTTGCAAAGATTCAGGCACAAACCTAGAAACACTACAAAAAAAAAAACACAAATTATTACTATAATTATCATAATAAAAAATAATAAAAAGCAACCAAATTTATGTTAAAAAGGAAAAAAGAAACTGACTTACACATATTTATGAAAATTTTTGTCTTCAGATTTTGAAAAAGGCAGTCCTAATAACCACCTGCATTTCAAAAGACCCAGTTTGGTTAGTAGCTTGAAAAGTTGAAAAAGTTTTGATCTTTGAAGCTGAATTGGAAGCAAACTGACCTTCTTTTGAGCTTAAGAATCTTCTCTTTGTGTTTTTCATGTGTAATTATAGCTTCCCCATCTGTTCGGCAAAGCCCTAATTTGGCTTCCATTCATTAGAAATTAGGGGTTTTGATTTTGAGGTTTTAGCACAAGGAAGCTGGGCGAGAGAGTTGTTTTATATATATAGAAAAAAACAAATGTGAAAAAACAATTACGTGGGCCAGGGAAGTAGGCTAGTCAGGGCCCATTTTATTTAACAGGTAATACATGAAGCCCAAGTACCCTACAATAAAGCTTGGGCTAATAGATAGATATGTGGGCTTCCAAATGGAGACCAGGCCCATAATCAGTGGGTATCGTGGGAAAATTGTAGAGCTGTCGCCAGGCACCACCCACGATACCTGGTAATGAGAAAATGCCGTTTGTGCTATATGCTTATATTTTAAATGATTTTTTTATTTGCATTTAGTTTTAAAAAATTTTTCTTAGAAGAAATTGTCATAAATATTTTTTATTAGAATGTTTTTTAAAATTCTTTTATTAAAAGAAATTTTCATAAATATCTCTTATTGGAAATAAATTTTGATTTAAATCAAAATTTTATTTTAGAATTAAGTAATTTTTTTTGCTTTAATTAAAAGTTAACATTTTTAACTCATTTTTTTTTT
>Ga0307514_10004805_pt1 | contig 12315 bp, 11 predicted proteins | sample 16_EM_MG_FD_203088 | JGI IMG/M metagenome (GOLD analysis project Ga0307514, IMG submission 203088) | Populus trichocarpa ectomycorrhiza microbial communities from riparian zone in the Pacific Northwest, United States - 16_EM | ecosystem: Host-associated > Plants > Roots > Unclassified | place...
CCTTGCAGGGTGGCTGTGGCTCACGCATCAGAATCGAGTGCGTGAGCCGTCACCTTACGCAACGCACGGGGGGCTTGCTCCGCGTAGCGGCTTCGTCCAACCGTTCAGCGCACCGTGGTCTTCATCGCCTCGATGATTCAACCTCGCGGTGGAAGACGCGCACGGCTACTTCAACGCCGTGCCGAACATCGCACGCAAAGCTGCTGAACGCCCTCGGCGCAGCCGGGCCGACCGCGGGCAATCCACGCTTGAGTTGCAAATCGACGACCTGATAATGGGTGTTTTGGTTTCGCCGTTGCCAAGACATGCCGCCTGCGTCTCTGCCCGCTGACGAATCTCACAGGCTGGCGACGCTGCATGCATCGGAAGCCATCGCCTCCGACCCCGACGAAGAACATGCGCGCCTGCTCGACTTTGCGCGCGCCTCGGGCGACTGGATGTGGGAGACCGATGCACGGCTGTGCTACCTCTGGGTCTCGGCCACGTTCGAAGCGGTGACGGGACTGGCGCCGGCCGCACTCAAAGGCCAGGCGATCGCCGACATGCCGATGCTCGACGGCCTGGGCGAGCCGCTCGCCGGTGGGCAGACCTTGCACACGCTGCTGCGGCAGCATCTGCCCATCACCCGCGTGATCACCGACAAGCACACACCGCGCGGCAAGCTGCAGGTGTCGCGCAGTGCCGTGCCGGTGTTCGATGCGCAAGGCCTGTTCTGCGGCTACCGCGGCACGGCGCGCGACGTCACGGCCCACATCCAGGCCGAGCAGCGCACACACAGCCAGGCCGAGCTGCTGCGCAAGCTATCGGCGCAAGTGCCGGGGGTGATCTTCCAGCTCTGGATGCGGCCCGATGGCAGCAGCCGCTACACATATACCAGCGACGCGTCGCGCGAGCTGTTCGGCTTCGAGCCGCCGCGCGACGGCGATGGCGGCGAGCGCAGCATGGTGCAGCGCCAGCTCCACCCCGACGACGTGCCCGGCTATGCGCCCAGCCTGATAGCCGCATCTCGCGCGATGGTGCCGTGGCAACGCGAGTTCCGCATCGTCCACGATGGCCGCACGCGCTGGATCGAGACCCGCGCCGTGCCGGAACGCCACCCTGAAGGCGGCACGCTGTGGCATGGCTTTTCTTCCGACGTGACGGCGCGCAAGGAGATCGAGCTCGCGTTGCGCAGCAGCGAAGAGCGCTGGAGCCTGGCCGCCGAAGCAGCCGGCATCGGCATTGCCGAACTCAAGCTCGAGAGCGGCATGGTCGGTCTCGATGCCCTGGCCTGCGCCAACCATGGGCTGCCGTTTCCGCAAACGCTGTATCCGCTGGCGGACTGGCTGGCTGCCATCCACCTGGGCGACCGCCCCGCGGTGAAGGCGCTGTTCGATCACACACTGGCCACCGGCGGCATGCTGGAAACGCGCTACCGCCTGCTGCGGCCCGACGGCATCGAAGCGACGCTCGAAATCTTTGCGCGCTGCACGCGCGGCCACGACGATCGCGTGAACGGCATGGTCGGCACCTGCCGCGACGTGACCCAGCAGGCTGCGCACGAGCAGCTGCGCAACGACAAAGAAGCGGCCGAGCGCGCCAGCCGCGCCAAGAGCGAGTTCCTGTCGCGCGTGAGCCATGAGCTGCGCACGCCGCTGAACGGCATCCTCGGGTTCGCGCAGCTGATGGCAATCGACCGCACTCACCCGCTGGCCCCCGACCAGGCGCGGCGGCTCGACAGCGTGCTGCGCGCGGGGCGCCACTTGCTGGAGCTGATCAACGACATGCTCAACCTGGCGCGCATCGAGCAGGAAGATTTTTCGCTGCAGCGCGCGCCGGTCAACTTGGCCACCACGCTGGGCGCCTGCTTCTCGCTGATCCAGCCGCTGGCCGACAGCGCCGGCGTGAAGCTGGTGATGCCGCCGCGGCGTGCGCTGTGGGCGCAGGGCGACGCGCGCGCGGTCGAGCAGGTGCTGCTCAACCTGCTGTCGAATGCCATCAAGTACAACCGGCCTGCCGGCACCGTTCAGGTGGCGCTGTCGCGCAGCGGCCCGCGCGTTCAGGTCGCCGTCAGTGATGAGGGCGATGGCCTGAGCGACGTGCAGCAAGCGCTGCTGTTCCAGCCGTTCAACCGCCTCGGTGCCGAGCAGCGGCGGATCGAAGGTTCGGGCCTGGGGCTCGTGATCGCACGCGAGCTGGCCGCTTCGATGGGCGGCGAACTGCGCGTGCACAGCGAACTCGGCAAGGGCTCGACCTTCACGTTGCTGCTGCCCGCGGGCGCCGCGCCGAACGCCCCACAACTCGGCAGCGACCCGCAGGAAACGGCGCCCGCGATGCCTGCACCCGCGCGCCGGCAGGTGCTCTACGTCGAGGACGAGCCGCTCAACGTGCTGCTGATGCGAGAGGTGTTCAGGGCGCGGCCGCAGTGGGAACTGCAGGTCGCCACCGACGGCAACAGCGGCTTGGTCGCGGTGCGGGCGCAGCACTACGACCTGCTCTTGATCGACATGAACCTGCCCGACATGAGCGGGCTGGAGCTGATCCGCGCACTGCGCGCCGACGCTCACAGCAGCGGCCTGCGCTGCATCGCGCTGTCGGCCGACGCCATGCAGACGCAGATCGACGCTGCACTGGCGGCCGGATTCGACGGCTACTGGACCAAGCCGATCAACGTTGCGCACATCCTTGATGGACTCGGGAAAGTATTGAGCCCCCCAGTCGCTATCGCTCCTGCCCCCGAGGGGCGCCAACCCTGAGCCCGGGGGACCCGTGCTCGGGTCGTTGCTTGATGAGGCACTTCGCTGCGCTCGTGCGCCTGTGCCGGTTCGGACTGAGGACCGGATGCGCCATAAAAAAAGCCGGTGCACTGCACCGGCTTTTTTGATCAGCAGGAACCTGATTTACTTCAGGTGACCGTTGATCAGCTTGGTCATCTCGAACATCGAGACTTGGGCCTTCTTGAAGATTTCCTTCAGCTTCGCGTCGGCATTGATCATCGTGCGCTTCGCCGAATCTTGAAGGCTGTTCTTCTTGATGTACTCCCAGACCTTCTTGGTGACTTCCGTGCGCGGCACTGGGGTGGAGCCGATGATGGCAGCCAGTTGTGCGCTCGGGGTCATTGCCTTCATGAAGGCTGCGTTGGGAGTGCGCTTCTTGGCCGGAGCGGCCTTCTTCGCAACAACCTTCTTCGCAGGAGCCGCCTTCTTGGCCGGAGCGGCCTTCTTTGCGGGAGCAGCTTTCTTCGCCACTACCTTCTTGGCCGGAGCGGCCTTCTTAGCCGGGGCGGCCTTCTTCGCTGCGGGTTTCGCAGCTTTCTTCGCAGTTGCCATTTTGAATTTCTCCATCAAAGAGTTTGTTGATGTGCCCGTGTTGGGTGAGAGCCGCATGAACTCTCTGTTCTCCATGGACCACGTGCGGAGCGAATACTACTGCGAGAGTGCTGCATTGAGAAGCAGTTTTCATAGGTAAATCGCGCATTCATGCCCGGTGAAGTGCGCTTTTGTCGCAGCGGCACGTCACTGCAGTGCGCTTCTTGCAGCGCGAGAGCCGCTCAATAGACGTCGCGTCGATAGCGTCCCGCGTCTGCGAGAAGCGCGAGTTCATTGGCCCCGAGCACCTCGGCGAGTGCCGCATCGACACCGCTCGCCATGCCTTCGAGGCTGCCGCACACATAGATCGCCGCACCCTCGGCAACCCACTCGCGCAGCCGCTGTGCATGCGCGAGCACGCGGTGCTGCACATAGAGACGCTGCGCCTGGTCGCGCGAGAACACGAGGTCGGCATGCGCGAGCACGCCTTGCGCGAGCCAGCCATCGATCTCGTCGCCGAAGTGGCGGTCGTGCGCCGACTGCCGTTCACCGAACAGCAGCCAAGCCGGCGGCCTCGATGCCGCTGTGGCGCGCGTCTTGAGGTGGCTGCGCAAGCCGGCAAACCCGGTGCCGTTGCCGATCAACACCAGCGGCCGCGCCGCGTTGGCGCCGATGTGGAAGCTGCTGTGCGTGCGCAAGCGCAACGGCACGATGGCACCGACGGACGCCTGCTCGGTGAGCCAACCCGAAGCGCAACCCAGGCTGCCATCGGCATGCCGCTCCTGCCGCACGAGCAGGTGCAAGTGGCCATCGGCGGGCACCGACGCGATCGTGTATTCACGCGGCCGCGCCGGATCGCCCGGGGCGCGCACCTGCACCAGATCGCCGGCCTCCCACTGCGGCAGCGCGGCACCGGCAGCCGGTGCCAGCGTGAGATGGCAGACCGGTGCGCCGACGCTGCCGGCGTTGAGCACACGCCGCTCGATGAGCTGCCAGTCTTCGAATGCCGGCGCCTGCCAATCGGGCAGGTCGGTGGTGCCGGCGAGGTGCGCGACCTGGTGCTGCCAGGCCGTCAAGGCGGCGGCATCTTCGTTGTCGAGCTCGATGCGCTCGAACAGCGCGCCCGCGCCGCGCGCCTGAAGCCAGGCATCGAGGCGGCGTCCGAAGCCACAGAAGTTGGCGTAGCTGCGGTCGCCGAGTGCGAGCACGGCGTGATGAAGTTGCGGCAGCTTCGCGTCGGCCGCCATGGCCTGCTGCGCGAAGCGCGCGCCGTTGTCGGGTGCATCGCCCTCGCCGTAGGTGCTGACGATGAAGAGTGCGCGTTCGGTGCGCGCGAGTTCGTCGAGCGACAGCTGGCCGAGCGGCAGCACGCGCACCGGCACGCCGGCGGTGTGAAGCAGGCGCGCGCTTTGCCATGCCAGCTGTTCGGCAAAGCCGGTCTGGCTGGCGAAAGCCACCAGGATGGGCGTGACGCCTTCTGCGGTGGCGCCGAGCACGGCGGCATCCTGTTCGGACTTTTGCTGTTTGCTTCGCTGCGCGCGGTAGATGAATCCGCACAGCGCGGCATACATGAGCAGCACGACCGCCGCGGCCAGCAGGCGCAGCGTGCCGGGGTCGAGCAGATTCAAGGCGCTCACCGGGTTGCCTTCGTGCTGCGCACTTCGTAGTCGCCCTGGGGGCGGCCCGGCGGGTTCATGCCAGCGCCGCGAAGGCGCTGCTCATGCGGTCTTCGAGGCTGCCATCGGGCCGGCGCGCGACGAAGAGCGCCGCGATGCCGCGTTGCTCGGCCCAGGCCGGCCCGTCGACGGGGCCGAGCACGGTGAGTGCGGTGGACAGCGCATCGGCCGCCATGCAGCTCTCGTGCAGCACCGTCACCAGCGCTAGGCCGTGCGCGATCGGCTGGCCGCTGCGCGGGTCGATGGTGTGCGGGTAGTGCGCGCCGCCGCGCTGAAAGAAGCGCCGGTAATCGCCCGAGGTGGCGACGCTCAGCCGGTGCAGCGCGATGCGCGTTCGCGGCAGGCTGTCGTCGACGCTCAAGGTACCGCCATGCAACTGCGGCGCCGATTCCAGGGCCACCCACCAGGGCTGGCCATCGGGCTTGATGCCGTTGCCGCGCAACTCGCCGCCGACTTCGATCAGCGCATCTTCGACCTTGAAACGCTGCGCCAGCATGTGCGCAACGCGATCCACCGCGTAGCCTTTGGCGATGGCCGACAGGTCAAGCTGCATACCGCCCGGCTGCCGCACGCGGCGCGCCGATGCATCGACCTCGATGCGTTGCCAGCCGCTTGAAGCGCGCGCGGCCGCAATCGCCGCGACCGAAGGTGGCGCGAAGCCGGGTTCGTCATGCCGGCCTTGCGGCCCGAAACCCCAAGCGCCCACCAATGCGCCGGCCGTCGGGTCGTAGGCACCGCCGCTATTGCGCGCGACCGTCAACCCGTACTGCAAGACCTCGAAGAACGCCGCCGGCAGCACGTGCCAGCTGCCGGCCGGCGCGCGGTTGAAGCGCGAGATGTCGGAGTCGAGCTCCCACGGGCTCATCTGTACGACGACCTCATCAAGCTCACGCTGAATGGCCTGCGTGATGGGCTCGAGCTTCAGCATGCGCGGCCCGACGAGCCTCACCGACCAGGTGGTGCCCATGGTGCGGCCTGCCAACGCGTGAACGTGCCCGCCGAGGGCCGGCGCGCGCGCATCGAGCGCGTGCGGCACCAGCACACGCACGAGAGAGTCGGCCGCTGCCGACGGCGAGCCCATGCCGGTTCGGCTTATTGCGGCAGCACTTCGACGGTGGCGCTCAGGCTGGCGCGACGCGCCGGCTGCGCCACCGTGCCGCCCGGTCCGCGGCCGCCGGAGTTGGCGCCTATCCAATAGCGGCCAGCCTCGGGCCACTTGACGCTGAACTGGCCCTGCGCATCGGTCTTCAACGCGATCTCGCCGAGCTTGTAGCGATAGCGGTTGCCGCCGCGCAGGATGGTCACATCGACATCGGCGGCGGGCCTGCCGTCGAGCAGCAGGCGGAAGCTCGAGCTGTCGCCCGCGCTCAGGTCGGTGGGCGTCGTCAGCGGGATCAGCTCCAGGCCGCTGCCCTGCGGCGTGAAGGCCTTGCTGGTCTTGGGATCCGCTTTGCCGTCATTCGTCACGTAGGTCTCGACGCGGTTCTGCATGCGCGTGACCTGCAGCTCCTCGGCATTGGCCGGCACTTCCTTGGCCAGTGCGTCGAGGCTGCCGCGCCAGCGCTTGGTCTCGCCGCCGATCTTGTAGCTGGCGCTGGCGGTCTCGTTGAAATTGACGATGCGGTAGGTGCCCGGTTGCGTGAGCTTCACGTCGAAGCTGCTGCGGCGGCGCGTCGTGCCGAGGTTCTCGGCGCTGAGCTTGCTGCCGTCGGGCGCAACGATGCTCAAGCCGTCGAGCGCGAGCGAGTTGGTGTCGTACTCGAACAGGTCTTCGGACACGGCGGCGTCGACCGACACCTGGGGCTCCTTGCCGCTGACCACGGTGGCGGACGGCAGCAGCCAGGTGCGGTGTGCGTGCGCCGCGGAGGGCAGCAGCGCGGCCAGCGACAGCAGGGCGAGAGAGGACAGAGAGAGGCGGGAAGCGTTCATCGCGATGTTCCTTTGCGGCTCAGGGCTTCAGTTCCAGCGACAGCGCGCCGAGCTCGTGCTCGCCCTGCGCCTTGATCGTCTGCGCCTTCTTGGCAGGCCAGTCGAAGGGCACGTGCAGCACCTCGCGGCCACCGTTCTCGCGCGCCGCTTCGACCACCAGCTGATACGAGCCGGGCGGCAGCGCCTTCACGTCGAGGCCGATCACGTGCTCGCCCGGCGCCCGCGTTGCGGCGCTCACACCATCGACCGGCATCTGCACGTCGCGGCCGCTCTTGCGCCACCACTGGCGCATGTCTTTCAGCCACTTGGCACCGCCGTTGTCGCGCTTCTTGATGTCGTACCAGACGGCCAGGTTGCTCGCGAAGCTCTGGTCGCCGGCCTTCTCGACCCACATCGCCACGTAAGGCTTGTGGTACTCGGCGACGGTGAGCCGCGGCAGCTCCAGCTTCAGGCTGGCATCGGCCGCGAAGGCAGGCGCGGCCAGCGCGACAGCGGCTCCCATGGCCATCGAATAGCGTAGTTGCATCTTGGTTCCTTCGGGTCAGTAAGAGGGTCGGTGAGATCTAGTGGATGAAGAGAATGGCCAGCAGCAGCGGCAGCACCAGGCCCAGCGCGACGATCGGCCAGGTGCTGGGGCGGTTGGCCGCGTGCATCTTGAGAATGAACAAGCCGGTGATGGCGAACACCAGGCAGGCGAGCGCGAACAGGTCGATGAACCAGCTCCAGGCCGTGCCGGTGTTGCGGCCCTTGTGCAAGTCGTTGAGGTAGGAGACCCAGCCGCGCTCGGTTCGCTCGTATTCAAGTTCGCCGGTGTCGCGCGCGATGCGCAACCAGGCGTCGCCACCGGGGCGCGGCAGCGGGAGGTAGATCTCTTCGGGCGACCACTCGGCCTGGTGATTCCCCACCTCGATCTTCAGTTCCGAAGCGACCCATGCAGCCAAGGCGGGTGGCAAGGGTGCTGGCGGCTGCTTGCTTTCCTTCTTGCCGGTGGCGTCCGCCGGCACGGCAATCAGAGTCAACAAGGATGGCGGCAGCTGGGCCTTGCGCGCGCTCACCTGCGGCTTGGATTCGATCTGCGTGGCGTGGTTGAGCGTGAAGCCGGTGACGGTGAACAGCAGCAGCCCGAGCAGGCTCAGGGCCGAGCTGATCCAGTGCCACTGGTGAAGCGTCTTGAGCCAGTAGGCGCGGCGTTGCGGGTTGCCGGCGGGGGCCGTCGTCATACTTCGGCCCACATGCGCAAGAGGTTGTGGTACGTGCTGGTGAGCGAGACGACTTCGGCGTCATCGCCATGCCGCGCGCGCAGGCGCTGGATGGTCTGGTCAAGGTCGAACAGCATCGAGCGCCGGCCGTCGTCACGCACCATGCTCTGCAGCCAGAAAAACGAGCAGACACGCGCGCCGCGCGTCACCGGCAGCACGCGGTGCAGGCTGCTCGACGGGTAGAGGATCAGGTCGCCCGCGGGGAGCTTGACCTCGTGTGCGCCGTAGGTGTCCATCACCTCCAGCTCGCCGCCTTCGTAGTCGTCGGGGTCGCACAGGAAGAGCGTGCACGACAGGTCGGTGCGCAGCCGCAGGCTGGTGCCCGGCACGCCGCGCACGGCACCGTCGACATGCAGGCCGTAGTGCTCACCGCCTTCGTAGCGGTTGAAGAGCGGCGGCACGAAGCGGTGGGGCAGTGCGGCCGAGACGAACAAGGGGTTCGCCTCGAGCGCCGTCAAGATGACGGCGCCGAGGCGGCGCGACAGCTCGCCGCCTTCCGGCAACTGCCGGTTGAGCTTGACGCGAGCGCCTTGCGCACCGACGGTCGCTCGCCCGTCGGCCCAGTCGGCCGTGTCGATGGCCTTGCGGATGTCGGCCACCTGGTTCGGCGTCAGAACATTCGGCACGTGAAGCATCATTTCCAGCCTCCGTCTGCTGCTTTCGTTGAGGTCAGTACTTGAAGTTGGCCGTCAGCAAAGCGTTGCGCGGCTGGCCCGGGGTGTAGCGCGAGCCGCCGCTGTTCACCGAGGCCACGTACTCCTTGTCGAACAGGTTGTTCACGTTCAGTTGTAGCGACACGTTCTTGCTGATGTCGTAGATGGCCATCGCATCGGCCACCCAGTAGGACTCGGTGCCGGGCAGGTTGCTCGGCGTTGCCTGGCTGCTGGTGCGCGCCACGGTGTCGATGTACCGCACGCCGCCGCCCAGGGTCAGGGCGGGAAGCAGCTTGTAGCTCACCCACGAGGTGAAGGTCACCTTGGGCGAGAAGACGATCACGCTGCCGGTGGTGGCGCTGGCACCGCTCGCACCTTGGATGATGGTCGGGTCCATGTAGGCGAAGCCCGCATTCAGGTTGAGTTCGGGCGTGACCTGGCCTACCAGGCCCAGCTCGATGCCGTCGACTCGCCGTTTGCCGATCTGGGTGAAGGTGGGATTGGCCGCGCCGTCCGACACCAGCTCGTTCTTGTTCTCGCTGCGGTAGATGGCGCCGGTAATGGCCAGCTTGCCGCCCACCACGTCCCACTTGGTACCCAGCTCGATGTTGCTGCCTTCCTGCGGTTCCAGGTCGGTGCGGGACTGGCTGTTGTTCGAGTTGCTCAGTGCGAAGTTGGTGCCGCCCGGCGGCTGGAACGAGTTGGAGACGTTGACGTAGACGCTGCCCTCGGCGACCGGTTTGAACACCGCACCGAGCTTCCAGCTCAGCAGGTTGTCGGTCACGCTGAGCGGCGCGTTCTGCACGAGCGATTCGGACGCGGTGGCCGTCGCCGCGGTGAAGGTCGAGCCATTGGTCTCGGTGTGGAATTTCTCCCAGCGCAGGCCGCCATTGATGAGCCACTGCTCCGACAGTTTCAGCGTGTCGAAGGCGTAGACCGCGGCGCTCAAGGTGTTGCCTTTGGTGTAAGCGCCCTTGTACGGTGGGCTGAGGAAGGTATCGCCCGTGCTCGGGTTGTACAGGTTGGCCACGGGCTGCTGCAGCGAGGCTGGCACCGTGGTCGTATAGGTCAGCGTCTGTGCGTTTACCTGGTTTTGCCGCTCGTAGATGAATTCGACGCCGGTCGACAGTGAATGCTTCACCTTGCCGGTCGCGAACTCTGTGGACAGGTTGGTCTGGTTGGTCAGGATTTCGTTGGTTTGGTGACGGCCCTGGCGGCTGCGAACCACCGTATAGGTCGAAGGATCGCCAAGCACAAAGCCGCTACCCGTGGGGTTGATCCCGTTCACGCCGGTCAACACATAGTCTTGCTCGGTGTGGCCAAGCCGGGTGGTGTTGCGCAAGATGGTGCCGGGCTTGAATTCGTGCTCGATGCGCGACGTGAACATGTGCAAGGTCACGTCGTCGTAGTCGTCGAGTGAGCCGTAGTAGTTCGACCGGTCGACCGCGGGGCCCGTGGCACCCACATAGCCCGGCAGGCCATAGGTCGACACGCCCCCGTCCGGCCGGTTCTTCTGGTCAACGTAGAGGTAGTTGAAGTAGGCGCGCGTCGGCGTACCCGCTCCCAATACCAGCGACGGCGCGAAACCGAAGCGCTTGTTTTTGACGTCATCGCGTCCCGGTGTGCCGTAGTCCTGCGCCATCACGTTCAAGCGCAGCGCCGAACCCGGAATACCGAGTTCCAGCGGCGTGTTCAGGTCCGCCGTGGCACGCACGCGGTTCGACGTTCCGACGGAAAGGCTGCCGTTGTTGAAGGCTTCGCGCGTAGCCACTTTCGAGACCAAGTTCACATAGCCCGACGAGGCGCCGCGGCCGTTGTCGGAGCCCGACGGGCCTTTCACCACTTCGACCTGCTCGATGTTGAACATGTCGCGCGAGACGTTGCCCAGGTCGCGGATTCCGTCGACGAAGATGCTGTTCGTCGTGTCGAAGCCGCGCATGAAGATCGAGTCACCGGTCGTGGTGTTGCCGTTTTCGCCCAGCTGCAGCGTCACGCCCGGGGTGTTGCGCAGCGCCTCCGAGAGCGAGGTCGCCACTTGCTGTTGCAGCAGCTCCTTCTTGATGACGGAGATGGTCTGCGGCGTGTCCACCAGCGGCTGCGTGAACTTCGGCGATGCGACCGTGTCGGCCTTGTAGTCGACGTCAGGCGTCGCGGCGGCCTTGGCCTTCACGGCCGGCAGCGTCACTTCAGGAGCGGTGTCGGCCTTCTTCGGCGGCTCGGCGTTCTGCGCAGCAACGGGCAACGCCATGGCCATCAGGCCGATGGCTGCGGTGCTGCTCAAGGTGGATTGCCGCGGCGCCGCGTGCTTGCGGCTCTTGATGTAGGCCAAGTTCTTCTCCAGATTTGTGATGACGTAACAAGGTTTCCGCGGCTGGCGAAGGCTGGCTCAGGGGTGATGAGAGCGGGCGAGGCCACCCGCACGGCGGCGCCTCGCAAAGAAAGTTTTGGGCGCGCTACTTGGTGAGGATCAGCTTGCCGAGCGAGGTCTGGCGCAAGCGGTACAAGGATCCTCGGTGCTCGATCTGCACCTCGAGCGCGCCGGCAAGCAGCTCGTCGCTGGAGATTCGGTGCACCGGCTCAGAGGCGCTGGCCTGTTGCGTCGGCCGCACGGTCGCGGGCGGCAAGGCGGAGGGGTGTTGGGGTGGCGTGGCCATGGCTCAGGGTGCTTCCGGGTCGCTGATGAAGCCCACTTTGGTGAGCCCCGCCTTGGTGGCGTCCGCAAGCGTCTGGGCGACGTTGCGGTAGGCCACGCTCTGGTCGGCCTTCAGGTGGATTTCGGGCTGCGGCTGCTTCTTGCCTTCGTCCATGAAGCGCTTGGCGGCTTCGGTGCGGTCGACGGGCTCGCCGTTCCAGAAGCGTTGGCCGTTGGCATCGATCGCGAACTCGACCTTCTCGGCCTTGACGATGTTGGGTTGCGCGTTGGCCTTGGGCAGCTCCAGCTTCACAGCCTGCGTGAGCAGCGGCGCGGTGACGATGAAGATGACCAGCAACACGAGCATCACGTCGATCAACGGCACCATGTTGATCTCGGCCATCGGGGCGCCGGCGTTGCGGTTGTCGAAGCTTGCGAAGGCCATGCGCTTCTCCTCAGGCGGCGCGCGGGCGGCCGACGGACGGGTTGCGCACCGGCTGCAACGGCACCGCGCCGGTCTCGCTGCTCAGCGGCTGGCCCATCGACACGAAGGTGTGCAGCTCGTAGGCAAAGGCGTCGAGCTTGGAGAGGATCACGCGGTTGGAGCGCGTCAGCCAGTTGTAGCCCATCACCGCAGGGATCGCGACGGCCAGCCCGAGGCCGGTCATGATGAGCGCTTCGCCCACCGGGCCGGCCACTTTGTCCAGCGTGCCGGCACCGCTCACGCCGATGGCGACCAGCGCGTGGTACACGCCCCACACCGTGCCGAACAGGCCGACGAAGGGCGCTGTGGCCCCCACCGTGGCCAGCATCGCCAGGCCGTTCTCGAGACGCGTGGTCTCTTCGTCGAGCACCTTCTTGATGGTGCGGGTGACGAAG
>Ga0307514_10004806_pt1 | contig 12315 bp, 10 predicted proteins | sample 16_EM_MG_FD_203088 | JGI IMG/M metagenome (GOLD analysis project Ga0307514, IMG submission 203088) | Populus trichocarpa ectomycorrhiza microbial communities from riparian zone in the Pacific Northwest, United States - 16_EM | ecosystem: Host-associated > Plants > Roots > Unclassified | place...
CGGCCAGCGAATTCTGGGTGCGCAACGGCGGGGGCTCGATCGTCACCCGGATGGCCCGTGAGCTGTCCCTCTCCAGCAACACGACCCCGCCGCCGGCCAACCAGGACGGCATGTGGGGCTACACAGCCTTGACGGCCGCGGACACGGTGAAGATCTACCGTTACCTGCTGGACACGGCGCCCGCCCGCGTCCGCGAACTGATCATGGGCAATCTGAAGCAGTCCACGCGCTGCTCCGCCACCGATCACTTCGACCAGCACTTCGGTATCGCGGGCGCCTTCAACAAGCCGTGGGCCGTGAAACAGGGCTGGTCGGGTTTCGGCGACATCGAGCAAGGTACGTGCCGCCCCGCCACGTCGGCCCTCAACGGCAAGGCAGCGTCCGTCGACCTGACGAAACCGGCGCTGCACACGACCGGGACGGTGGGTTCCGGTGACCGCTCCATCGTGGCCGTGTACACCCTGCACGACGTCGGCACCTCGTACGGCAAGGCGTACACCGACCTGGGCAGGCTGACCCGTTCGCTGAACGTTCCCGGTGGCGTACGACCGGCGGGCACGTGGTTCGGCACCTGGAGCTCCGGTGTCAACGTCCGCCCCGAGCCCAACACCACCCGCGACCCGCTCCTCCAGCTCCCCGCCGGGGTCGAGGTGCTGGTCGGCTGCCAGACGCGAGGGGAGACCGTCTCGGTCCCGCCCTACACCAACGAGTGGTGGGCCTACCTGCCTCAGTACGGGGGCTATGTCAGCAACATCTACATGAGCAGTCCGGACAACCAACTGCCCGGCGTCGCGCAGTGCTGAGCAGTGCATCACGGTGCTGCGAAGGGCCTGCGGAAAGAGCCGGGCAGGCACCCGGCACCTTTCGGTCGAACTCGAAAACCAGTGAGAAAAGGACAGGTGGATGACCAGGACCAGGAAGTATCTCTCCCTCTGGATGGCAGCCCTCGCCCTGACGGCGGGCGGTGTGATCGCCGCCCCTTCGGCCAGTGCCGCTGCCAGCGCCGAGTGCGGAGTTCGGGCGAGCGACGGCCGGCTGTGGTGCGGGAACGGAGCCCCCGCCATTCTGCGTTCGGGCGCCTACCACGAAGCGAACATAACGGGGCAGCTCTATTCCACCTTCAGCTGGTTCGACTGCTGGACCTATGGTGGACTGCACGGCGGCGGCAACACCACCTGGTACCACACCAAGGGTGACTGGACCGCTCCTGGCTACGACGGGTGGGGCTACGTCCCGGCGGACTGGGTCAACACACCGTCCTCGTTCGACGCCGATCCGAGCGCGCGCGGTCTGCGGCACTGCTGAGAGCAGCACTGCCGAGAGCAGCACTGCCGAGCTCGCCGGACCACTCCTTGATGTCGTCGGTCTCGTCCACGAGACCGGCGGCATCGTCGTCGTGGCGTCCCATAGCCAACCGTGCGCTCCATCAACTGCGGATCCGCAGGAAGCTTCGCCATAGGGGGACTATCGCAGGTCAGGGCGAGGTACGGCATACGAATAAGGAGCGAGGGCTCAGTAGCCGGCCAGAGCATCGCTTGTCATCGGCAACGGTCAAGGGCGTCATTCGGGCCGAGGCGGGCAGATGTGTCTCGGCCAGCGCCACACCGTGCGCTCCGAAACACCCACCACCTCAGCGACCGCACGCACATGCCGTGTGGTCAGTTCCCCCGCCTGCTGCCGCTCCAGCAGACGACGCACCACCAGCCCTCTGGACGGCACAGCCCCACGGCCGGCCCCTACCGCTCGATCCACCCCACGATCACACCGACCGAGCAGACCTCACCGCGTAAGAACTCTCGAGCCTGAGACAGCATCAACTGACATGCGATAAAGCCCCACGACAGTGATCCCACCCATCAATCTCTCACCCCGCGACAGCGCCAGCCCTACCCTCAAGACCCCACTGACCAGCACCAAAACACCAACCACCAAACCAACACCACCGACCCTCACCACCACCGACCCCACACCGAGAGATCGCAGCGAGGGCCGTGCTTGAAATTCCTCGCGATCGCCTCGCACGGCGGCGCCAGGAGATCGGTGGTGTCGGTGTCGGACAGGTGTGCCAGGGCGACTTCGAGCATCAGCTCCCCGATCACGTGCGTGCAAGCGACGGTCCACAAATTGCGCAGCTATGGCGGATGTCCGATCATGGACTTAAAGGCCATTCCTAATGCACGAATACTCGCTAACGGAGCGGCGCAATGTCGGGCCTGTAGCACCTGCGGGTTCGCTATGCAATCCGGTGAAGTCGCGGCCCTTCGATAGCAGAAGGTGAGAGGGGCTCCGACTGATGACACTATTGATTTGACTGACTATTTGCGCCCGCGTAAGAATTCCGGCGAGTGCGAGCGGGCTAATAGGAGGAGGGTTCCCATGGGTGGTCCTATTGATCCGTTGATTATAGGGGACGTTAGGCGATTTCACGTACCATGGGAGTTGGCAATAGATGAAAGGGTCAAACTCTGGCAGAGTGGGCGACCCATTCACGTATCTCCGGATGACACTAAAGAGCTCGACCGGGGTTGGTTTTGCCGTAGGACCCCCTACATCAGGACAGAGGATGGCGACTACGCTCCTGGGGCTAGATACCGTGAAGCAGAAGTCCACTGGACGCGTGAAACTGGTGCGCTGCTCATCACGGATGAGATCGCCGAACGCCATCGGACGATTCGGGACTACGGCAAGCCGACAGAGGAAAATCAGTACGTATCCCGCCGCTTCCGCGCGCCTGTTTCGTACGTGACGTTCAGCCGACAGGGAAGTCTGCGACGGATCTACCACATCCCAGACAAGGGCACCTTTACAATATATGGCGCCATCTTCGAGAAATGGCTCCAGATGCAGATGGAAGAGAAAGACCCAGCAGCGCGTCCGTTGTGGCCTACCACGGACGAAACTGGAACTCCCGATGGGCGGGGTCGATTCAATCACCTTGAAAATGGGTCAATCTACTGGACACCAGAAACCGGCGCTCATTTCATCCATGGCCCTTGTCGGGACAGGTGGGCGACGCTCGGGTGGGAGAAATCCTACCTGGGTTATCCCATATCGAGCACGTCCGCTACGGGAACCGAATTCGAGAGAGGAACCCTCTCCATCCTAGGTAATGGTCAAATAGTCGAGAGGCCAAACCAGCGTGTCATACATACACGCGAGATGCACACCCCAGACGGCACACCTGTTAGGGGCTGGTCGCGGCTAGTAATCCAGAGTAATGGCGTTTATGAGTTCCGGGGAAATGTTCATTGCAGTGGAGCGCCGAGCTATGATGTTTCAGTCGCGGTGGTGCCCATAATCATCGACGACTCCGGGGGAACTAAGGCTTGGATCGAGCACGGAGACGTCGAAGGATTCCTCGTCATCGGAGGTAGCGTTGACCATCCATGGGACCACGGACTCCTTTGGGACTCCTGGATCACGAAGAACTGGGACCAGCTGAAGTCGTGCGACTTTCAGACGACGTTGCGAGTCGATTTCAGTCCGGAGGACTTCTTTAAGCTTCTCGGTAGCATCGCTGGGGGGATTGCCGTAGCAATCGGTTCCGCATTCTTCTTGTCCGAGGCGGGGGAACACACTGACGCCTGCGGGCAGGAGCTTCCGGATGGAAGCAAGGAGGTCGTGTTTGTTCCGAAGGGCCAACCATGTCCTCCTGGATTCCATAAATGATCAGCGTGACGACATTGTGCGCACTTCGACTGAAACACCACAGCATCGCCCCTCGCCCGCCAGGCTCTCGGCCAGTACTCCACGGCAGCCCGAGGACACTGGCGGCGGCATCAGACGGGGACTGGCAGCGCCCTGCTCCTCTCACCACGCGCGATGGACGCCCACCCGGTCGTGGTCGGGTGAGTAGAGAGCCGGCCTTGCCCGGCGCCCGAGCGCGGAGGCCCCGCTGGCCCGCAGCGTCTCCACGTAGAGCGCGTAGCGCAGCCGGGCGACCTGTACCGGCTCCTCCGGGTCGGTCATGCCGAACTCCTCCTCCATCGAGCCGGGTTGGCGGTCAGATGCGCCAGGAGCGGATCCGGTCGGCCGCGTCGTAGCCGTCGGCGCGGCCGGTGTCGATGTCGCGGGCGAGGTCGATCAGCGCGCCGTACGGCGGGTCCACTGCCTCGCCTGCGGCGTTCATGTACGCCGTGACGATCGCGGCGCCGTACAGGGCGTTGCGGGCCGGGAGGGGGCGCAGCCGGATGATGGCGTGCATCAGGGCCGCCGCGCGCCAGGCGTTGTCGACGGCGACGCCGACCTGGGGGGTGTTGACGCGGTGGCGGGCGACGGCGGCCACGAGGTTGGAGAAGTCGTGGACCGAGGGGTGCTTGGGCAGCACGTCCGCCTGGCGCTCCAGCAGCCAGCGGATGTCGATGTGGAGCTCCATGTCAGGCAGCGGCCCGTCCGGAGGCGTCCAGCCGGGCGGGAGCGTCATCGGGGAAGGCTGCGTCGAAAGCGGCCGCGTTGTCGGCGACGAACGAGCGGAAGACCTCGGCGGCGTTGTCCAGGCGGGGGTCGCGGACGGCGTTGTGCGCGGCTTCGGTGATGAGCGCGGTGACCGTGGTGCCCTCGGCCTCGGCACGTTTCTGCAGCTGCGCGTGAAGCTCTTCGGGGACCCGGATCGTCACTGACTTCGACATACTCGGACCGTACAGCAAGGCGTACAGCACCGGGGCGGTACGAACGGAATCCCACCGCAGTCCCAGCAGCCGCGAGAGCCCCGCCTCGCAGCTTCACCTGGATGAGCCAGAAGCGGGAACCGGGTCACGGCGCCGCGTCGCCGTCGCGGTGTGGCACGTTCTCCAGGGCATGGAGTTTGTGCTCAAGAGGCCACTGTGACCGTCAAGGCGCTGCCGGTGGGCGGCAAGCGGATGTCGAAGGCCGTCTTCAGCCAGTTGCCCCGGTGTAGCCCCCTGCGCGGTCACGACTGCAACCCAATGCTTTCCGACAGCCACTGAAACAGCGCAGTATCCAAACCAACCTGCGCAGCACCCCGCCAACAACCGCATCAGCCAGGCCAGAAACCCCGCCCACCGCCACCCCTACTCACCATCACCGGGCGATCAAGAGACACTCACCACCCAGTACACCTGCACACCCCCAGCTCACGACACCAACTACTACCCAGAAGAAACGACCGGCGACAAAAGGATATGGATGTGGGACTCCAGTGGCCGCTGTGGTCGAGTATCGATAGCAGGCACTCTTCCGCTCTTCCCCATTTCGGCCTAGCATTTCGGCATGGATTGGCTACCCTTAGTCACCGCAGCTTTCGGTGCTGGAGTCGGCATCGGTTCCACTCTGTTGGCGGATCGAGCTCGTTGGCATCGTGACAGAAGTGACCAGCACCGGACGTTCCGTCGTGATGCATATGCTGACTTCTTCATGGCCTTATCGCAGGCTCGAAATGGGCTGCGAAAGTTGGCGCACACTTCAGCTTCATCTCTTGATAGCCGTGCGGAGGAAGCCACTGATGCCTGGTTGTCTTCTGGAGCTTACGAACAGAGAATTCGACTATCTCTGATCGCTCCTGGGCATCTGAACTCGCATATTGGTGCAACGTATGATGCTCTCCAAGTAGCAAGAGAGGAAATCGCTGATGGGGCATTAGCCGGGGACGCCCCCTATGAGGACGCTTTGGCGACGTATCATCTACTACTCGATAAACTGCGCGTTCAAATGCAGCAGGATCTATTGGGGTAGGTTTTTCTTTCAGTGAGATTCCTTCAGGATCGGGAAAGATGAAATGCCAAGACACCGATGCTCATTGCCAGCGCGAAAATCACCGGACTCACTCTGCTGTCAAATAAGTGGGGTACTGCCAAGACCAGAAGCCAGCCGGTCACCCGATATTGCCGAAGGCAGGCTTCGAATTCTTAAATAGCCGTCGATGCCGCCCGTGGCGAAGAGCCTGCTATCCGGGGAGAACGCTGATGCCGTCACGTGGCCACTGTGGCCGATTTGCGGACTGGGTAGCTCAGTCCAGGTGGTTGTTTCCCAGATGTTGAAGCTGAAATCTGGTTCTTCCGGTTCCGCGTTTTCCCAGTCACCGCTAATGGCTACGAGGATGCGCCCATCCCTGGAGAATTCCAGCTCCGTGACCATGTCACCCGAGCACTCCAAAGGTTCGTGAATCATCTGGCGTGTCCGTACGTCCCAGAGTTGGACGTCGTCGCTTCCAGTGGCGAGGACATCGCCGCCCGGTGTGAGAGCGAGGGCTATGACGTCCGATGCATGGCCGCGCAGGGGTGCATCGATCCTTTTCTGCTTTTGTGCCTCCCAGAGCTGAGCGATGCCTCCAGCGTGACCGGTGATCAACAGGCCTTCGGCGGAAAGGACAGGTGCGCTGGTGAGGTTGTTGGCGAAGTGTTTGTCCCCCTTGCGTGGCTGTCGGGGGTCGGTGATATCCCACCGGCGGATCGTGCGCCCTTTGATGTAGAGGGACTCGCCATCGGGCGCGAAGACAAGGCCGTCGACGAAGTCCGCGCTGTCGAGGGGTTCGGTGATGAGGGTCCGGCTGTCCACGTCCCACAGCCGGGCGGTTCCGTCCTCGCTTCCTGTTGCCAGGAGACGGCCGTCGGGAGAGAAGGCCGCGCTCCTCACGCGACCGGTGTGTCCGAAGAGTGCCGGCCCTGCCCTGCGCTGTTCGACGGTGTCCCACAGCTGCACCGTCTTCGCGCCGTGCCCGGTGGCCAGGAGAAGGCCGTCCGGAGAGAACGCCATTGCCCAGATGCCACCCAGGTCGACAGCAGTCGGCTGCATCTGTACGTGCTGGCCCCGTCGTAGGGCGGCCAGGACGACCTGCTCTGACAGGACAGCGTGGTGCTCGGTCGGCCGGAGAGCGGAGGAGCGGCTGTTCTGTGCATGGCGCAGCAGGGACAGCCGTTGCCAGCGCTCTCGCCACGCGGGTATGTCGGGATGTTGAAGTGAGGCGACCTTGTTGGTGTCGTAGGCCAGCAGGACGCGGACCAGGGCGAGGTAGTACTCACGGGTGGGCAGGCTGATGCCTCGTAGAGCTGCGCTAATCCCGGACTGAGACAGGCGCTGGCCCCGCGGGGCCCGGGTCGCGATCTGTGCGAGTGTCGGGTCGCCGTGCAGTACGCGGAGGGTGCGCAGTTCTGCAGCAGCAAGTCTCAGTTCTCGCCCGAAGTCGCCTTCGGCTGAGCGCATCTGGCCCTCCATGCTCGATACAGCGGCAGCTCTTCCGACCGTCCGGCCAGGTTAGGGAGCAGCCTCTGCAGATCACCGGAGAATGCTGAAGTCTGCTGAAATTTACTGGAGAACGGTGCAGGTATGCGCCGGTGCAGCGTTGTGTGCGTCTTTTCGCGCTGTGCGCGAGAACAGGCGGGGCTGGGCTCGAATAGTTGCCCAGGAGGTAGCACTTGATGACAACCCGTCGGGCACCCAGGGCAACACACGCACTGGTCACCGCTACGCTGAATACGCCACCCTGGGCCAGGGCCGAGCCCCCACAGGGATGCTCTCAGGCAGAGAGCAGCAGCACCGCCGACCGCGAGGCGCGCACCACCCCCACGCGGACGACACCACCACAGGTGTCCGCTGGCTCTGTTCCTCCGCCTCGTAGGAGATTCCCGATGCATCGGGACCCGCAATTCCCCATGCCCGCCCGCCCGGAACCGCCCAGCCCGCCCAACACCGGGCTGCCGTCCGAGGCGCCGCCGTTCCTGTCCCTGCACACCACCGTGGTGTTCCTGGCAGCCGGCTTCATCGGCGTCATCATGGGCGGGCTCATGTTCCTCTCTGAGAAGTCCGTGCCCAAAGCCGTGGGCACAGGCCTGGTGGCCGCCGGCGCCAGCGTCCCCGTGCTCCACAAGCTGATCGGCTGACCGGCGGCGGGGGCCAGCAGAACAAGCTCTTCCCGGCCCCCGCCGCTTCTCGGTCGCACGGCGGTACGTAGTCGTCCGAGCGCGGCGGGCCGGGCCGCGTGCTGAGGACCATGTCAGCGGCCGCGGGCTTCCAGCGGCTGCCGGAAGTCGTCAGGGGGAGGCGGAGAGCGAGAGGCCCGCAGTCTTCAGCGCCACGTCGGCCCGCCGGGGCCCGGCTCCCCAATCGGGGCAGTCACGGCGGCGTCGTGCGAGCTACTGTTCGGCGGCGAGATTCGGACAACCAGCGAATCCGCAGGTGAGCATTGCCTAGCGGAACCATGCGGAACCTAGCGGTTACGTGCCAGATACTCGGCAGATCCTTCTCAGCCCCGTGACCCGACCTGCGTCTATGGGCTCCGTGGCTGCGAATTGCAGCCCCCACCCGCGCGCAGGCCCGATGTGCCCTACCGTTCCCGCATCCGCTCGTTCAAGACGATCAGAAGGCAGACCAGCATTCCCGGAAACCGAAATGTGGTCGCTGTCACAGCGATGCCGTTGAAGGCTGCATTTCGTTGAGACCGAGTGGGATCCAGTGAGATCGAGTGGGATCGAGTGGGATCCAGTGGCAGCTGAACGGCTACCCCGAGGTGACCCGCCATCACATCCTGTGTGCACAGCGAAAGGTTGTGTTGCTCCGGTACTTCATAACCGTTCGGCGTCTATACACTCGATTCCGAACGCAGAAGGAGCCCATCCCCAACGCGAGTTGTCGAGGCCCGGTGTTGGGAGGGCTCCCTGCGCGATGTCCCATCCGCCAAGGCACTGAAAGGCAGTGAAAGAACACCGTGATGAAGAGTAACAACAATTCCCTACCTAGGGACAGCTGGCCGCGTCGTATCGCCCGCTACCTGCGGCAATGGCAGCGGCGTCAGGGACGAATCGTCTCGGGTCAGATGCTTCGCGGGGCTTCGTACAGCGTCGGTAGCGGCGCCGTCAGCCTGATAATCATCTGGTTCGAGACCCGCCGCTGACCCCTCGAACAGATCAAGGGAGGCCCCGCAGACCTGGTGTCTGCGGGGCCTCCCTGTACCTACTTCCTCGCCTGCCGGGCCTGCACCGGTCCCAGACAGATCGCGCACAGCGCTGGATGCCTTCACGCGGCGAAGCCGAAGGAGCCGGATCATACGCAATGAGGTTCTTCGAGTTGGCCACCGATCAGGTGATGGTCCGTGAAGCGCAACGAGCGAGGCCCCCGGGCTGTTGATCGAGATGTCTGACGTCTCAATCACGTTGCTCGGGGGCCTCGTTGGTCATCCATCCTGCCGCACTCGACCTTCCGCATGCGCTCGTAGAGTGAGTCTCAATGATGGTGTCAAGCCGATTGGGCGACTGGCGGGGTGAGTGTGAAGTGCCTCTTGTCACGGAGCATGGCCCATAGGACGTCGACTCGGCGGCGTGCGAGGGCGAGCAGTGCCTGGGTATGGATCAGTCCTTCGGCACGTTTCTTGAGGTAGTAGTCCCGGGAGGGGCCGGGGCGCATCATGGCGGTCTGCGCGGCCATGTAGAAGACGTGTCGCAGGCGGCGGTGGTAGCGCTTGGGCCGGTGGTGGTTGCCGGTCCGGCGGCCGGAGTCGCGTGACACCGGGGCCAGTCCCGCGTGGGCGGCCAGGTGGCCGGCGTCTGCGTAGCCGGACAGGTCTCCGACGATGGCGAGGAACTCGGCCCCGAGGATGGGGCCCATGCCCGGCAGGGATTCGATGACTTCGGCGCGTTCGTCGAGGTGGAAGGCTTCACGGATCTCCCGGTCGGTGTCTTTGATCCACTCGTCGAGCATGAGGAGCTGATGGGCGAGGTCGCAGACGAGTTTGGCGGCTCGCATTTCGCCTGGCAGGGCGGTCACCTGGGATCGGGCTGCCTCGAGTGCGCTGGCGGCGACATTGGCTGCGTTGCGGACCGTGCGTCGTGCCAGCCAGTCCGCGAGCTGTTTGGCACCGGCCTGCCGCAGGGCGGCCGGGGTCTGGTACTCGGTCAGCAGGATGACCGGCCCCTTGGCCGCCGAGTAGTCGAATGCCCGCTCCAGAGCAGGGCAGATGCCCACCAGGGCATCGCGCAGCCGGTTGATCAGTCGTACCCGGTCGGCGATCAGGTCGGCTCGATGTGCGGTGAGTAACTGGAGATCAGCCACGGTCTCGTTCGGCAGGCTCAGGGCTGTGAAGTCCTGGCGCATACGCGCGGTGTCTGCGATGACCAGGGCGTCTTTTGCGTCGGTCTTCCCTTCGCCGCGGTAGGCCCCGGACATTCGACTGACCGTGCGTCCAGGCACATACACCACGCCTTGGCCATTGGCGATTAGCAGTGCGAGCAGCAGAGTTGAGGACCGGCCGCAGATATCCACCGCCCACTGCACCTCGTTGGCCATCTCGCATGCTGTCACGATCAGGGCAAGGATCTCGTCCTCGCCGTTGATGACCTTTTGCGAGAACACTTTCTCTCCGCTGGCGTCTACTCCGACAGCCCAGTGATGGGCCTTGCCGGCGTCGATGCCCACCCAGACCTGCTCATGACGTTCCGTCACCGTCGTTGCTCCGTTCCTCTGGAAGCAGCACCCTCTGGGTCCGGGAACACTCCGCCGCCAAGCCCTTAACCAGCGATGACCGCAGTTCTCAATCAGCAGCCGGAGCGTCCCGAAGGACCGGGCAGCCACTCACTCAGAGCCATCAATGGCAGGTCACCATCAGCTACACCCAGTCCTCCCGGACCACGACCATTCTTAAGGGGTGACCATGCTGATCGTCACCCGTGAAGGTGACCGTCGCTACAAGCTCCGCCCGTCTCAGCGCGCGATGGTGGCACTGGTGTACCTGCGTGAACACACCACCCTGGCAAAGATCGCCGCGGGGTTCGGGATCAGCGAGTCCACCGCTCACTCCTACACCAGCGCGGTCATCGATCTGCTCGCCGAACGAGCACCGGGTCTGCTGAAGGTCCTGCGCGAGGCCGATGCGGACTTCGTCCTGCTGGACGGCACGCTCGCCGAGTGCGACCGGGTCGGCGACGGACGGGCCGACTACTCACACAAGCACCGCCGGCATGGCGTGAACGTGCAGGTGGTCACCGATCCTGGAGGCCGACTGCTGTGGCTTTCGCCCGCTCTGCCGGGCCGCACTCACGACCTGACCGCCGCTCGCACCCACCGGATCATCCGGATCTGCGAGCGCCAGGGCGTTCCTGTCCTGGCCGATCTCGCCTACCAGGGTGGCGGCCCGTGGCTGACCACGGGCATCAAACGCAGGCCCCTTCAGGAACTCACCCCCACGGAAAGGACCCTCAACCGGGCACTTGCCGCTGCACGAGCGCCGGTCGAACGCGGCGTCGCACGCCTGAAGTCCTGGCGCATCTTCCGCAGGTCCCGCTGCAGCCCGAACCGCATGACGTCAATCGCCAAGGCCATCCTCACGCTCGAGCGGCAACGCTGAAGAAGCTCAATGAGTCCACAGAGTCTTGGCTCTGCGTCGACTCTCCACGGAAAAGCGTTGATCGAACTCTCGGTTCGAGCGACGATCGCCGTCAGTTGGATCTGCTCATTCACCACCCTGGAGGGGACCCCACATGCGGACGAAGAACCGAGTGTTCACGCTACTGGCAGCCAGTGCACTTCTTGCCGGCAGTTGTCTCACTCTCGGGGCGACCAACGCCGCGGCTGCCGACTGGACCTTCTCCAAGAGCCCGGTGGATGAAGACGGGGGCTTCACGATCGCCGCCTACACCCCGAGCGGCACCTACGCGGGCGTCATGGTGTGGAACGCCGATCCGGGGTGCTGTGAAATTCCAGGCGACGCGTTCCAGGTGGTGGACCGGCTGTCGGACGGATGGGGCATGGAGGCCAAGATGATCGTTCCGGTGAGCTCGCGCAAGGCGACCACGCGCGGGCACGAGGCCACCTACTACAGTCCCTGGAGCACCGGCGATCTGCCAGAGGGCTCCCAAGTCGCCATCCAACTCTGCGCGGTCAAGGGCACATCCTCACACTGCAGCATCGCGTACAACGGCCGCGCGTAACCACACCGGCACCTCACCTCAACACATCCCGTCGCCCGCCCCCGGAAACCGGGGTGGGCGACGAACTTCCTTGCTGACGATGCTCGAACCCAGGGCTTGGGTGATCTCCGAGATCGTCGGCCACAGGAAGCCAGACGGCCCCCCAGCGTCAGGCGGCGAAGCCGATGTTGGTGACGTACTCGTACTGGCCCCACTGCAAGCCGGGGTCGACGACCTGGTCGACCCGCGCGTCGTCCATCTCTTGGTCGTCGCCGGCCGCCCACGCGGCGCGGTCCGGTGCCACCGGCGGACGTCATCGTGGACTTCTCCGCGGGTGGGGAGTGTAAATCTAACGGCGGATCCGACGATCATGGGAGCGACGTCAAGTGACTGACACCGCCGTGGAGTTGGAGACCGTGGAGCCTGTCGAGAGTGCCCAGTGTGGGCAGCCTGAGCCTGTGTC
>Ga0307514_10004807_pt1 | contig 12314 bp, 9 predicted proteins | sample 16_EM_MG_FD_203088 | JGI IMG/M metagenome (GOLD analysis project Ga0307514, IMG submission 203088) | Populus trichocarpa ectomycorrhiza microbial communities from riparian zone in the Pacific Northwest, United States - 16_EM | ecosystem: Host-associated > Plants > Roots > Unclassified | place...
ATGTGCGACTGGTAGGCAAACTCGTCCTGCGCGTCGCGGCTCACCTTCCACTGCTGGGCCACCTTCTCGGCGGTCAGGCCCATGCCGTAGGCGATGCCGTAGCTTTCAATGTCATCGGGGTTGGAAAAAATGGCCGGCGACAGCGAAGGCGAATTGCCCATCATCGGCACCATGCTCATGCTCTCGGTGCCGGCGGCGATCATCACGTCGGCCTCGCCCACACGAATGCGGTCGGCCGCCATCTGCACCGCCGACAGGCCCGAGGCGCAAAAGCGGTTCACGGTGATGCCGCCCACACTCTTGGGCAGCCCGGCCAGCACCGCGCCGATGCGCGCCACGTTCAGGCCCTGCGCGCCTTCGGGAATCGCGCAGCCGCAGATCACGTCTTCAATGGCCGCCGGGTCCAGGCCCGGCGCCTGCGCCAGCGCGGCGCGCAGCACCGTGGCCAGCAGGTCGTCCGGCCGGGTGTTGCGGAAGAACCCGCGGTGCGAGCGGCCGATCGGCGTGCGGGTGGCGGCGACGATATAGGCTTCTTGGATTTGTTTCATGGCAGTGTGTCCTTGTGGTCTGGCTCGCCCGCCAGCACGGCGGGCGGAATTTTGTCTTGCCCCCTCTCCCGCGTGCGGGAGAGGGTTGGGGTGAGGGTCTGCAATGCGTCGAGGATCTTTTCGCGCACCGCATCGATCTGCGTCAGCACTTCGTGATTCCAGAATCGCAGCACACGAAAGCCGTTAGCCTGCATGAGCTTGGTTCTGGTCTCGTCATAGATGGCCGCTTCCACATGTTGTCCGCCGTCGATCTCGACAACCAGCATGAGCTCGACGCAGACGAAGTCGGCGAAGTATTTGCCGATGGAGTGCTGACGGCGGAACTTGTGGCCCCCAAGGCGACGATCGCGCAGGTGGAACCAAAGCAGTGCTTCGGCTTCGGTTGGCATCTCGCGCAGAGCACGCGCCCTCACCCTAACCCTCTCCCGCACGCGGGAGAGGGGATCAGCAGGGGCGTTTACGGCGCGCATGGTGGATCAACCCGGGGTCAGTTCCGCACCGGTTTCCCCGTGCTCAGCATGCCCATGATCCGCTCCTGCGTCTTCGGATGCGTGAGCAGCGCGCAGAACGCCCGCCGCTCCAGCGTCATCAGGTATTCCTCGGTCACCAGCGTGTTGGCGTCCACGTCGTCGCCGGTCACCACGCCGGCGATCAGGCTGGCAATGTGGAAGTCGTGCTGGCTGATGAAGCCGCCGTCGCGCATGTTGACCAGTTGGCCCTGCACCGTCGCCTTGGCGGAGCGCCCCGCCACCGGGAACTGGCGGCGCAATGGCGCCCGGTAGCCCGCGGTGAACATGGCCCGGGCCTCGTTCAGCGCGACGAACAGCAGCTCGTCCTTGTTGGGCACGATGATGTCGCTCTCCAGCAGGTAGCCGAGCTTGCGGCTTTCAAGTGCGCTGGTGCCGACCTTGGCCATGGCCGCGGCGGTGAAGCCTTCGGTGAGGAACTTGAGGACGTCCTTGTCTGTCGAGTTGGCGGCGTTCTCGGCCGCGCGGCGCGCGATGTAGGTCAGGCCGCCAGCACCGGGCACCAGGCCCACGCCGACTTCCACCAGGCCGATGTAGCTTTCCATCGCCACCACGCGGCGCGCCGAATGCACGGCCATTTCGCAACCGCCACCGAGCGCCAGGCCGCGGATGGCCGAGATGACGGGCACGCTGGCGTAGCGCAGGCACAGCATGGTCTGCTGCAGGTGGTGCTCGGCCTCGTCGATGGCGCTCACGCCCACGGCCATGAAGGCCGGCAGCATGGCTTGCAGGTCGGCACCGGCGCTGAAGGGCTCGTCGCCCGACCAGATCACCAGGCCCTGGTAGTCCTGCTCGGCCAGTGCCACGGCCTGCTGCAGGCCTTCGGCCACTTCGGGGCTGATGGCGTGCATCTTGGTCTTGAGGCTGGCGATGAGGACTCGGCTACCGGAGGGGCCTTCATCCTCGTCAAGGCTCCAGAGGCGGATGGCCTTGTCCTCGTACACCGTCTTGCCGGCCGTCTCGAAGCCCTGGGCCTGGCTGCCCAGCACGGTCTCGGGAAACAGCTGGCGCGCATGCACGGGCAACACGCGGCGGGCCTCGAAAGCCTGCGTCGTCGGGTTCCATGAGCCTTCGGGCGTGTGCACGCCGCCGGCGCCCACCACCTTGCCGCTGAACACCCAATCGGGCAGCGGCACGTTCGACAGCGTCTTGCCCGCTTCGATGTCGGCCTTGATCCACTCGGCCACCTGCAGCCAGCCCGCTTCTTGCCACAGCTCGAACGGGCCCTGCTTCATGCCGAAGCCCCAGCGCATGGCGAAGTCCACGTCGCGTGCCGTCTCGGCAATCGCGGCCAGGTGCACGGCGGCGTAATGAAAGCTGTTGCGCAGCGCTGCCCAGAGGAAGCGGCCTTGCGGACCTTCGCTCTCGCGCAGCAGCTTGAACCGCTCGGCCGCTGGCTTCTTGAGCATGCGCGCGTAGACCTCATCGGCCTTCTGGCCGCCGGGCACATAGTCCTTGCTGGCCAGATCGAAACGCAACACGTCGCGCCCCACCTTCTTGTAGAAACCGGCCTTGCTCTTCTGGCCGAGGTTCTTCATCTCCAGCAGCGTCTTCAGCACTTCGGGTGTGCCGTAGCTGCCGTAGAACGGGTCGGATTTTTCGTCGAGATTGTCCTGCAGCGTCTTCACCACATGGGCCATGGTGTCCAGCCCCACCACGTCAGCGGTGCGGAAGGTGCCCGAGCTCGCACGGCCCAGCTTCTTGCCGGTGAGGTCATCGACCACGTCATAGGTCAGACCGAAGTTTTCCGCCTCTTTCATCGTGGCCAGCATGCCGGCGATGCCAACGCGGTTGGCGATGAAGTTCGGCGTGTCCTTGGCGCGCACCACACCCTTGCCCAGGCCGCTGGTGACGAAGGTTTCCAGGTCGTCGAGGATGCCCGGTTGCGTGGTTGGCGTGGCAATCAACTCCACCAGATACATGTAGCGCGGCGGGTTGAAGAAATGGATGCCGCAGAAGCGCGGCTTGATTTCCTCGGGCAAGGCCTCGCTGAGCTTGGTGATGCTCAGGCCGGAAGTGTTGGACGCGACGATGGCGTGCGGCGCCACGAAGGCTGCGATCTTCTTGTAGAGATCGAGCTTCCAGTCCATGCGCTCGGCGATGGCTTCGATGATGAGGTCGCAGTCTTTCAGCAACTCGAGGTGTTCCTCGTAGTTGGCGGCCTGGATCAGTGCGGCGTCTTCAGTCACGGCCAGCGGGGCTGGCTTGAGTTTCTTCAGGCCGTCGATGGCTTTGGTGACGATGCCGTTCTTCGGGCCTGCTCCACCGCCGGGCCGCCCCAAGGTGGAGCGCGCCCCCTCGGGGGGCAGCGAACCACGCGCAGCGGGGAGCGTGGGGGCCACATCCGCGGGCAGATCGAACAGGATCACCGGCACCTTGACGTTGACGAGGTGCGCAGCAATCTGCGCACCCATCACGCCCGCGCCGAGCACGGCGACTTTTTTGACTTGAAATCGGGACATCTTTATTCCTGAAAGTTAGGGGACGCGGACCCAGGTCTGGGTCCGTCCGAACGGGCCGATGGAGCCGCGCACTTCAAGCTTCTTGCCGCCTTCGATGGGCGTGAGCCGCAGTGCATAGGTCTTGCCGTTTTCCGGGTCGAGGATGCGGCCGTCTTCCCACACGTCCTTGCCCTCGGCCTTCTTCGCGCCGCGGATGATTTCCAGCCCGAGCATCGGCTTGCCCTTGCGGTCGTCGCTGCATTCGTCGCACACCGCATCCTGCTTGGCTTCCTTGCGCAGCAGCTTCTCGATGCGGCCGCTGAGCACACCGTTGTTGTCACCGATGTGGATCAGCGACTTCAGCTCGCCGGTCTTGTCGTCGATGCTGTGCCAGTCACCCACCGGCGACATCTGAGCCCAGCTCCAGCCGGACATGGCAAGCAAGGCTACCGAGATCAGTGCACGTTTCATCTGTGTCTCCATTTTTGTTCTTGAGAGGACTGGATCAGGCCAGCGCGGCGTCGGTGTCCATCAAGGCGGCACTGCCGGCGCGCGCGGTGCGCATCAGCGTAGCCGTCTCGGGGAAGAGCTTGGCGAAGTAGAAGCGCGCCGTCTGGATCTTGGCCTGGTAGAACGGGTCGGTGTTGCCATTGGCGATTTCGCGCAGCGCCACCTGGGCCATGCGTGCCCAGAAATAGCCGAACACCAGGTGACCGGCCACGCGCAGGTAGTCCACCGCCGCGGCACCCACTTCATCGGGGTTCTGGAAGCCCTTGAAGCCCAGCTCGGTGGTGAACTTGGTCATCTGGTCGCCGAGGTAGGCCAGCGGGTTGACGAACTCGGCCATCTTCTCGTTCACGCCCTCTTCCTCGATCAGTGCGCCAACCAGGCGGCCGAACTTCTTCAGCGTGGCGCCGTTGTTGCCCAGCACCTTGCGGCCCAGCAGGTCGAGCGACTGGATGGTGTTGGTGCCTTCGTAGATCATGTTGATGCGGTTGTCGCGCACGAACTGCTCCATGCCCCATTCCTTGATGAAGCCGTGGCCGCCGAACACCTGCATGCAGGCGTTGGTGGCGATGTGGCCGTTGTCGGTGATGAAGGCTTTGACGATGGGCGTCAGGAACGCCACCATTTCGGCGGAGTCCTTGCGCAGCTTCTCGTCGGGGCTGTGCAGTTCGCGGTCGATCAGCATCGCGCAGTACAGGTTCAGCGCGCGGCCGCCTTCGGCATAGGCCTTGGCGGTGAGCAGCATCTTGCGCACATCGGGGTGGTGCAGGATGCTGTCGGCGGGCTTGTCCTTGTTCTTCGGGCCGGTGAGCGCGCGGCTCTGGATGCGGTCCTTGGCATAGGCCAGCGCGTTTTGGTAAGCCACCTCGGTCAGGCCCAGCGACTGCATGCCCACGCCGATGCGTGCGGCATTCATCATCACGAACATGGCCTGCAGGCCCTTGTTCGGCTGGCCGACCATGGTGCCGATGGCGCCGTCGAGCACGATCTGCGCGGTGGCATTGCCGTGGATGCCCATTTTGTGCTCCAGCCCGCCGCAGTACACGCCGTTGCGTTCGCCCAGGCTGCCGTCGGCCTTCACATGAAACTTCGGCACGATGAACAAGCTGATGCCCTTGCTGCCTTCCGGCGCACCCGGCAGCCGGGCCAGCACCAGGTGCACGATGTTGCTCACCATGTCGTGCTCGCCGGCACTGATGAAGATCTTGTTGCCGGTGATCTTGTAGGAACCATCGGGCAAAGGTTCGGCCTTGGTGCGCAGCAGGCCCAGGTCGGTACCGCAGTGCGGCTCGGTCAGGCACATGGTGCCGGTCCATTCGCCGCTGGTGAGCCTGGGCAGGTAGGTCTTCTTCTGCTCGTCCGTGCCGTGGGCATGCAAGGCTTCGTAGGCGCCGTGCGTCAGGCCGGGGTACATGGTCCAGGCCTGATTGGCCGAGTTCAGCATTTCATAGAAACACTGGTTGACCACCATCGGCAGGCCCTGGCCACCGTATTCCGGGTCGCAGGCCAGCGCGGGCCAACCGCCCGCGGCGTATTGCTTGAAGGCCTCCTTGAAACCCTTGGGCGTGGTGACCTCGTGGGTGGTCTTGTCGAGCACGCAGCCTTCTTCGTCGCCGCTGATGTTGAGCGGAAAAATCACGTCGGTGGCGAACTTGCCGCCTTCGTCCAGGATGGCGTTGATGGTGTCGACGTCCACCTCCGCATGCCGCGGCATGGTCTTGAACTCGTCGGTGACGTGCAGCACTTCGTGCATCACGAATTGCATGTCGCGCAGGGGCGGGGTATAGGTCGGCATGGTGTTACTCCTTGGGGCTCGATGGGGTGGGGATGGATTTCGAGGCACGGCGCGATGCCGGCTTCTTGGTAACGGACTTAGTGATGGACTTGGTGATGGGTACAGGGGACGAAGCCAGGCCGTCATTGGGTGCGCCATGGCGGGCCAGGATGCTCGCAAAACCGGTGTTGGCGCGCTCGACCGCGCCCGGGTACTTGAGGAAGCGCGCCTCGTAATGCAGCGCCAGGATCAGGCCGTGGATTTCAAAGGCGATCTGCCGCTCGTCGGCGTCGGCGCGCAGCTCGCCGATCTCCTTGGCCTGCTCCACCGCACGGTTCATGGCCGAGAGCCAGGTGCTGACCGAGCCGACCAGCGCGTCGCGCACGGCACCAGGCCGGTCGTCGAAGTCCACCGCGCCGCTGATGAAGATGCAGCCCGACTGCAATTCGACCGCCACCCGCTTCATCCAGTTGGCGAACAAGGCCCGCACCCGCGGCAAACCACGCCGGGCGCGCAGCGCGGGGTAGAACACCTCCTGCTCGAAACGGCTGAAGTATTCGCGGATGACGGAGATCTGCAACTCCTCGCGCGAGCCGAAATGCGCGAACACGCCTGACTTGCTCATCTGCGTGACCTCGGCCAGCGCACCGATGCTCAGGCCTTCCAGGCCGATATGGCTGGCCAGGCCCAGCGCCGCGTCGACGATGGAGGCCTTGGTCTGCCGACCCTTCAGCAGCGCACGGCCGTCGACGGCATCGGCGCGCGCGGGCTTGGCGGGGAGTTCGGAAACGGGCATGGTGGGGTGGGTGAGATGGATGGACCGGGCAAAATAAAACGAACGATCGTGCTATTTTGCATCAGGTTCGAGCCGGAAGGCAACTGGCAATTCATCCAAGGGCAGAACAGACCCTGGCCCGGCCGCTCCCTTTGGCCTGGTACAGCGCTTCATCGGCCGCCTTCACCAGCGCATCGGAATTGCTGCCCGGCACAGGAACCACGCTGTGCACGCCGATGCTCAGGGTCACGCAGGCCGCAACCGACGAAGCCTCATGCGGAATGGCCGCGTGCCTGACGCTGTTCACACAGCGCTGCGCCAGCTTCACCGCCGCATCGATGCCGCTGCCATACAGGAGCACGGCGAACTCCTCGCCGCCGTAGCGCGCGAGCAGCTCATCGGGGCGCCGGACGCATTGCGACAGGATGGTGGCCACCTGGCGCAGGCACATGTCGCCTTCCTGGTGGCCGTAACGGTCGTTGTAGCGCTTGAAGTAGTCGATGTCGATCAGCAGCAGCGAGATCGGCTGCCGGTTGCGCGCGCCGCGGGCCCATTCCGCCGCCAGCGCCTGGTCGAAGCGGCGCCGGTTGCCGATCCCCGTGAGCGCATCGGTGATCGACAGCTCCGCCAACTGCTCATTGACGAAGCGGAGGTTCAACTCCGCGGCGATGCGGGCGCTGATGTCCCGGAAGGTCACCATCAAGCGCTTCGGCGCGCCGTCGGCATTCCACTCGACGACTTCGGCACGCACGTTCAGCCAGACATAACGCCCACGAGCGTGCCGCACGCGGTACTCGAGGTTGTAGTCGAAGTCCTTTTCACTCAGCAGCCTTTGCAGCGCCGCCTCCGCCTGCGGACCGTCCTCCGGATGGCATAACGCGCGCCAGTGTGTCGCCGTCACGTTTTCCTGCTCGCCAATGCCCAGGATCTGCCATGCCAGCGCATTCAGCACCAGGGCGCCGCTGGCCACGTCCCAATCCATCAGGCCGATGCTGCCGCACTTCATGGCCAGCTCGAGGCGCTTGAGTGTTTGGCCCAGCGCGTTCTCCGCTTCCTTCCGCGTCGATACGTCCAGGTGTGTGCCCAGAATCCGCGTGACCCGCCCGTCCTGGGCACGCTCCATCACCATCGCCTGGCTCAGCACCCACACCGGCTGGCCATCCAGGCGCAGCATTCGGTGTTCCAGTTTGTAGGACTCCGATTCACCGTCGAGCAACTCCTTGAATCTGGCCCGCACCTGGGGCCAGTCGTCGGGATGGATCAGGCGCTGCCAGACCTTGGCCGAATGCAGTGTGGCGTCGCGGTCGAAGCCGAGCATGGCCGCTTCACGGCCATTGATCGTGAGCCGATCGTGGTCCATCTCCCAGTCCCAGAGCCCGAGATCCGCACCCTCCAGGCCGAATTCGAAACGTCTTGCGCTGTCTTCCTGCAGGCGGCGTACCGACGCGTTGATCACGGCAAGCGCCCTGTGGCGTCGCTGGGTGTAGTACAGCATCAACACCGAACTGATGCAGATGCCTAGCGCCAGCACCACCGTCGTCGTCACCTCGGCATACCAGGGCGCGTAGACCTCTGAGCGCAGCCGGCTGACGCTGATGATCAAGGGCTTGTTCATGAACAAATCTGGCGGCTGCAGGGTTCGCACAGCCACCATCCGGTCTTCCTGTGGGTTGTCGACGGTCCCCGTCCCCTCGTAGAGATTGACGGCCTGGCCACCCTCCTGATGGCGCCTGAAGAGCGAGCCCGGCGTGTCGACGTTGAGCGCCAGCAACGCAGGGTTCGCGGGCATCACCACGACGACCTTGCCGTCGCCGTGCACGATGGCAGCCGCCATGTCGGGCGCATAGAAGACCGATCCCATCAAGGTATCGAAGTACGCGGGATCCAGGGTCGCAATCACCAGGCCCGAAAACCGGTTGTCGGTGCCACGCATGACCTTGCCCAGGCTGATCGTGAAGCCCGAAAGCGGCGACTTGAACGGCGGGGAAACATAGAGCTTCGTGGTGTCGGCCTCCGCCGCTGGCACACGGAAGGTCTGGCTGTCGCTGTAGTTCCTGCCGACCAGGTCGTGGCGGTCGGCATCGACGATGACGCCCAATGGGTTCATCACAACCATCGCCCGCACGCCAGGCATGGCATCGCTCAGCACCTTGAGGCGCAAGGGCGCAATGTTCTGCTTCGGGTCCCGGTCACCGGACGATAGGTCATACCGAACCCCTGCCAAGGCTGCATTGGCGCCACGGAGCTGGCGGGTCAGGTTTTCTTCGATGACACGCGCCTGCGTGCCCAGGCGGTCGCGCTCGATGCTCCCGACCTTTTCGCGCTGGCTCAACAAACCCAAACCGAGCACCACCACCACGAAGAGCCAGATCGACACCAGGCCCACCCACTGTTTCAGATAACGGTGGTCATCCACCGCGGACAGGACCTGCGGCGAGAGGGGCTCGGAAGCTTTGGCGAGTGGGGTCAAGTTTGGGGTCCAGGTCCGCTCCAGGGCATTGTGCCAACGACACTCGCACACAAAGGCGGAGTGTGTCCCCCATCGAGGCGATGCCTGCCCCGCGCGCTGGACTGAAGTGGGACGTTTGGGGATTCTGCCACCTTCAGGCTCCTGGCCCGAAAGCGGGTACCCTGCGGCGCGGATGGCCTTGTCAAAGAAAAAGCCCCGCGCTCCACAAAGGAAGCACGGGGCCGCCGAGGCCAGGCCTTTGCCCGACTACAGCTTGAACGGCACCACGGTTTGCGACTGCTCGCCCAGGCCCTGGATGCCCAGCGTCATGACGTCGCCCTTCTTCAGGTACAGCGGCGGCTTCATGCCCAGGCCCACGCCGGGCGGGGTGCCGGTGGTGATCACGTCACCAGGCATCAAGGTCATGAACTGGCTCACATAACTCACGATCTTGGCCACGCTGAAGATCATGGTCTTGGTGTTGCCGGTCTGCATGCGTTTGCCGTTGAGGTCGAGCCACATGTCCAGCTTCTGCGGACTCGGTACTTCGTCGCGCGTGACCAGCCAGGGGCCGATCGGGCCGAAGGTGTCGCAACCCTTGCCCTTGTCCCAGGTGCCGCCGCGTTCGATCTGGTATTCGCGTTCACTGACGTCGTTGATGGTGCAGTAGCCGGAGACGAAGTTCAGCGCGTCCTTCTGCGACACGTAGCGCGCCTTGCTGCCGATGACCACGCCGAGTTCGACTTCCCAGTCGCTCTTGACCGAGCCCTTGGGCAACATCACCGGGTCGTTCGGGCCCTGGATGCAGGTGGTGGCCTTCATGAACACGATGGGCTCGGGCGGGATCGGCAAGCCGGATTCGGCGGCGTGGTCGGCGTAGTTCAGGCCGATGGCAATGAACTTGCCGACGTTGGCCACCGGGCACCCCATGCGGGGCTTGCCGCGCACCAGCGGCAGCTTGTCGGTCTTGACCTTGGCGATCTTGGCCAGGGCCGCGTCGCTCAGCTGATCGGGACCGATGTCCTTGACCAGCGCGCTCAGGTCGCGCAGCTTGCCGTCGGCATCGATCAGACCGGGCTTTTCCTTGCCGGGGTTGCCATAACGCACGAGTTTCATCAGTTTCCTTTCAGTTGGGGAATTGCGTTTTCAATTAGAACATCAGGGATCAATACGTCGACCGGCCGCCCGACAGATCGAACACCGCGCCGGTGGAGAACGAGCAGTCTTCGGTGCACAGCCAGCTCACCATCGCCGCCACTTCCTCCGTGGTGCCGAAGCGGCCCATCGGGATCTTCGACAGCATGAACGCGATGTGCTCGGGCGACATCTGGTCGAAGATCGGCGTCTTCACCGCGGCCGGCGTCACGCAGTTCACGCGCACGCCGGTGTCGGCGAGTTCCTTGCCGAGCGACTTGGTCAGCGCGATCACGCCGGCCTTGCTGGCGCTGTAGGCGCTGGCATTGGGGTTGCCGTCCTTGCCGGCCACCGAGGCAATGTTGACGATGCGGCCGTAGTTGCGCGCGCGCATCAGCGGCACCACTTCGCGGCAGCAGAAGAACAGGCCGTTGAGGTTGACCTGCTGCACCCGCATCCATTGCTCGGGCGGGTAGTCCCAGAGCTTGACGTTGGGGCCGGTGATGCCGGCGGAGTTGACCAGGATATCGATAACCGGGTTGGCCGCCACGGTCTGGCGCACGGCCTCGACCACACTCGCGTGCTGGCTCACGTCGACCACCACCGTCGCCACCATGTCGCCGAGTTCGGCCCGGGCTTTTTCCAGCGCCTGCGGGTTCATGTCCCACAGCGTGACGCTGCCGCCCGAGGCCAGCATGCGCTGCGCAATGGCAAAACCGAGGCCCACCGCACCGCCTGTGACGACCGCATGGCGGCCCCGCAGATCGAGCTGGTTCATATCGTCATGCCGCCGTCGACGGAATAGGTCTGGCCGGTGGCGAAGGCCGATTCGTCGCTGGCCAGATAGACCACGATGGGCACGATCTCGTGCGCCTGCGCCAGGCGACCCATGGGCTGGCGCGCGATGAAGGCCTGGCGCGCGGCCACCGGGTCGGCGTTGGCGTTGATGCGGTCGTGCAGCGAAGGCGTGTCGACCGTGCCCGGGGCGATGGCATTGCAGCGGATGCCCTGCGCCACGTAGTCGGCCGCCACACTTTTGGTGAGGCCGATCACGGCCGCCTTGGTGGTGCCGTAGACGCAGCGGTTGGGCAGGCCCTTGATGCTGCTGCAGACGCTGGCCATGTTGATGATGCTGCCCCAGCCCTTCTCACCATTGGCGCCAGTCGGGCGTGTGTTGGCCAGCATGCGCGGCAGCGCGGCCTGGATGGCCCAGAACTGGGCCCGCACATTGAGGTTGAAGGCAAAGTCGAGGTCGTCGTCGGTGGCGGCTGCGATGCTGCCGTTGTGTACCACGCCGGCGCAGTTGAACAACACGTCGATCTGCGGCATGCCGGCGATGACGGACTGGATGGCGGCCCGGTCGAGCACGTTCAGCGGCAAGGCCTTGACACCTGCCACGCCTTCGAAGGCGGCCAGCAGTTTCTCGTTGACGTCGGTGGCCCAGACCTGTGCGCCCTCGGCGGCGAGCGCCAGCGCGGCGGCGTGGCCAATGCCTTGCCCGGCCGCCGTCACCAGCGCGGTTTTACCTTTAAGCCTCATCACATCTCCATGGGTTGGGGTGGTGCCGCATCCGCGCCTCGGCCCCGTGCTTCAGGGTTTTGCCGGATGTTGCCTTGAACAGAATGTGGGATTATGAATTGGCCTTACCACTTGGCCAATTAAGGCTTACCCTTAAGCGTTTTGGCCCCCCGATTTCCCCCATGCCGCTGCAAACCCTGGAACCCCAACGCCTGTACCGCCAGATCGCCGAGCAGCTGCGCGCCCTGATCGAAGCCGGCGAGTTCGCCGTGGGCGCGCGCCTGCCCGCCGAGCGCGAACTGGCCCAGCAACTGGGCGTGAGCCGCCCTTCGGTGCGCGAGGCGCTGATCGCCATGGAGGTAGAGGGCTGGGTCGAAGTGCGTACCGGCTCGGGCGTCTATGTGCTCGACCGCAGTGCTCGTAACGGTGCGGCCGGCGCCAGCCGCGACGTGCAGGTGCCACCGACCGAATGGGGCCCGCTGGAGCTGATCCGCGCGCGCCGCGTGGTCGAAGGTGAAATCGCCGCGCTGGCCGCGCTGCAGGCTCGGCGCCGCGACCTCGGCGCCATGGAGCAGGCCATGGCCGCCATGCGCCGTGACACGGCGCTCGGCATCCTGCCGCTGGAAGGCGACCGCGCCTTC
>Ga0307514_10004808_pt1 | contig 12314 bp, 6 predicted proteins | sample 16_EM_MG_FD_203088 | JGI IMG/M metagenome (GOLD analysis project Ga0307514, IMG submission 203088) | Populus trichocarpa ectomycorrhiza microbial communities from riparian zone in the Pacific Northwest, United States - 16_EM | ecosystem: Host-associated > Plants > Roots > Unclassified | place...
GCTCGTGCTACTCGATCCGTCTTCTATTCCATTGAAGGTATTGATGTTTATTACAGCAATGTACAGGCTTATGATTAACGATTCATCGCAAATCAAAAGCCTCGGGTGTCCTTGAAAAAAAGAAGAGCAGGGGATGTTATATTGTCAAAATGGTTTCTACGTCTTTCAATATAGGATCTTTTCAAGTATTAACATAATTATATCTTACCATCACTCTCCTAACAATCTTTCTATAAACTAAGAAGGTAACTCTGTACAACCAATTGTCCATCATTCAATCTATTAAGCTCTCTAAATCAAAATCAAATAATTGCATATCATTCAATCTTTTTAAATCAAGATATTACAACTAACATCCCTTCTTAAATTGATGTTGGTCGATAACAAAATCATCATTTTGTCAATCTATCATGAATTGATGTCAATAATGAGATAAAGTTTTGGTAAACACATTAGCTATCTATAATTCAATGGAAATGTAAGAGAGATTAATTATATGTTGGTCAAATGCTCACAAATAGAATGACAATCTAGTTTAATGTGTCTAATGTGCTCATGAAAGACTAGATTGGTAGCAATTTAAATGGCATTCGGGTTATCAATATGAAGAGAAGTAAGAGTAAGCTAAGAAATACTAAGTGCATTTAACAAATCCCAAAACAAAACAATCTCAGAGCATATGGATGACATAGTATGATACTTAAACTTGGTGAGGATTTAGAAACTCGATCCTTCTTACTTTTCAAAAAAAAAAAAAGAGCTACCAAGAAATATGTACCAACCTGTAACTAAATAATAAATATTAGGACAACCAAACTAATCTATATCACTAGAACCTTTCAACTGTAAAGAAGTCCTGATAGAAAAGAATAATCATGACTAGAAGTATCATTGAGATAACAAAAAATACATCATACAATAACCAAGTGAGAATGGTAAGGAGCTCACATACACTAACTTGCTGCATAACAAAACAAATATCAGGCTGAGTAATTGTTAAATAATTCAAACTTCTTACCAACTACCAACACGACGAGGGATTAGATAATAACTCGTCATCATATTGCTATAGCTTCAAGTTGACCTCTGTTGGTGTAATGACTAAGTTGCTAGTCTTCTGGACTAAAAATCAGCTAAGGTGAGAAGCTCCTAAGTATACTTGTGCTTATGCAAAAGTGTGTTAGTCAGACAATAATGTACCTTAAGGCCAAGAAAATATTGCAGGGTACAAATTCTTTCATATGAAATAAAGTCTTAAGATGCGCATATAGTTACTTAATCAACTAAGAATCAAACCCTATAATAACAATATCATCCATATATACAACAAGTACAATAACCTAGTAGTAATTATTCAGAGAAAGAGAGATGAGTCAAACTGACTCTGAATAAAATTAAAATCAAGAAGAGTATAACAAAACTTCTCAAACTAGGCAAGTAGTGCCTACTTCTCAATCATATAGAGATCACTTTAAAGGACAAACCTTAGAAGAGGAGTGAGTGAATATAGAAATTCGTTCCTCACATCCATATGTGGGATTGGCCACCCTTTTGAGGCAGTAAAAACTATAATAGTGCAAACAATAGTCATCTTTGCCATAGGTGCAAACATTTACTCATAATCAAGCACATACTCTTATTGACTCCGAAGAGCCACTAAATGGACTTTATACCTCACAATATAACCATTAGACCATAGCTTTATAGTATAAACCTATTTTTCAACCAAGAAGTTTGATTCCATCAAGACAATAAACAATGTCCTAGGTGTGATTGTATTGAGAACTTAGAGCTCTTATTTTATAGCTTTCTTCCAATATGCTTGAGTAACAGTTTGTGAGTCAGACTTAGGTACAATAGTAGTATTAAGAGTGACTTGGAAAACTGTATAAGAGAACCTATCCCTATCTGAAGGACATGAAATCTGAGATGATTGATGAGGTTCAACCAGGACAATTTAGGGCTAAGTCAGGCAATAGGGCTGATAGACAATGTCTTCGATATATAATTCTTAGCTTAAAATGTTTATTTAAACTTGATAAATCATCAAAATTAGGAAGAGTAATTAAATAGGAATTATGAGAAGTAGAAGACTAAAAGAAATATTGATTTAAAAAAAAGACCGTATTTTGAGAAATATGGAGTTTATTAACATCCAAATCATAATACACAAATCTTTTATAAACATTATTATATTCTAGAAAAGTACACCTTACATATAGAGTAGTAAGATTGTATTGTTTGATGGATGGTAAGAGAACAAAACAAATGCAACCAAAGATAAAAAGAGTTACACCTAGGAATAGTACCAAATAAGCAAAATATAGAGAATCAAAATCGAGAACTTAAGAGGGTAGATAATTAATCAAATGAAAGCCATAGATAATGCTTATATCCAAAATCTAGGTGGTACAAAAGAGTCAATTAAAATGGTATAAACACTATCTAAAAGGTGATTATTCTTACGATCTGCAAACCATATTAGACATAATGGTTTCTGAAATTATAGAAATTACTTTCATTTTGAAAACCCTAGGACCATTATTAGATATACCTAATATATTAACAAGCATTTGACAATTAAATTCATGGCTTTATCTTGAAGACTACTTGATATCACCTCAAAAATATAATCAATTGAATGCATTTTGGTGAAATCTTAAGAGAAAATCTGGGGGTTAGGGTCTTTGAGTGTTTTTACTCTCGGCTTGAATAGTGATAGTCATATTTATGCTGCCGAGCAACTGGTCAATTGGTTGCTATAGGTTAAGTTCAACTGGTTGGCCGGTTGAAACCTAATTTGGGAATTTCTTAAATTTCTCTTTTGATCCTTTCTTTGCACTTAAAATGGAGCTTTTCCATATAAAAACTATGTCCATAAAGTAAAGAAATTAAGGGGATAAAAATCAAAATTTAGGCAATCGCTTCGCTACCAATGCCCTGACTTAACCGATTAGCTGTTTGATCTAGTTATATGAACCAGCCGATCAATTCACACAAAAATCAGAATTTTTCAAACTTTTTTCTCAAAATATATTTTATGAGTCGAAGTTGATCAGTTTGTCCAAGTTTTAAACTAAAAAATAGTCTCCAATGAAAAACTTAAAAAGTTATTGTTCACATAGTAACTATCCTTTGTTTTTCAGTATCAACCATTCGGCCAGTTGAATTGACCATTATGATTTGGTTGATTGGTTTGTCTTAGACTTGGATAAACATCAAAATTTGCAACAAAATAGATTTTTCATGGTATTCAAGCTTAGCAGATATACATTTTATCACTTAAATATGTCAAACTTATTTCCATTAATGTATACACAAAATCAATACTTCAAATATCTTTAGCATGAATAAAGCAAAAATTTCTTCTAGTTGGTGTTCAATGCCTATAAACTCAAGTACGATATCTCTTTTTACAATATGATCCTTTAGGAAGTGATGTCTCAGTTCTATATGCTTTGTACGAGAGTGTTGAATAGGGTTCTTAGAAAGACTAATTGCACTAGTGTTATCATATTTTATGGGTATATGATCAAATTTAAGTCCATAGTCCTCTAAGGTTTGTTTCATCCATAAAATGTGAACACAACTACTACCCGTTGCTATATATTCTGCATTGGTCGTTGATAAGGCTACAAAGTTTTGTTTCTTACTATCCCAAGATACTAGTGAGGATCCTAAGAAATGACATGTTCCACTAGTATACTCTTTCTATCAATTTTACATCTAAAAAGTCTGCATCCTAATAGCTTATAAAGCTCAACTCGTTTCCTTTCGGATACCACAACCCTAAATACATAGTACTATGCAAATAATGAAAAACACGTTTTATGGAACTAACATACGATTTTTTAGGGCAAGCTTGAAAACGTGCACATAGACATACATAAAACATAATATTGAGTCCACTAGCAAGTAAGTATAAGAGTGATACAATCATACCTCAATATTTGAGAAATAAATGCAAAGTGATCACTAATATTTCTAAGTGAATCTCTGGTCTTTGTCCCTTCAAAAGAATTACCAAAAATTAATTCGGGAGAGTGAGAGCTTATATAACTTAGCTTATTTGGGGGCACAAAGAAGTTAAATACCATTAATAATTGATTGTTATCTAGTGAGTTATAGATATATTATAACTTCAATTGTATTATCCACTTTAGTAATAGAGTTTGTTGTGAAAACAAAATTATTCTTGTAAAGCTTTGAGACTTAGGTAAAAACTCCTGGTATTGGTGAAAGAATTTCACCAGGGAAAAAATCTTGAAGAGGGCATATCTTCAAGTGGAAAAAATCTTGAAGAATAGGTTTCTTCAAGTGGTGTAAAAAGCTTGGTGTGGATTCATCAAGTAGCTATTGTACTCTTAAACTTGGACTAGTGAAGAAATACAATACTCAAGTACAATTTGATACCTGAGGTGTGGATGAGGTCTGCCAAACCACATTAAAATCAAGTTTGCGAATTCTCTCTTTTATTTCTTTACTTTAAGTACTTTAATTATATTGTTGATTATTATGTTTACTTGAAGTAATTTGCATTCTTTTTTTAATTTAGTGATACACCTAATTCACCCCCCTCTGAGGTGTTAAATTGCCTTAATCCTAGAATAACAATTGGTATCAAAGCTTAGTTCTCATATATAAAGTTTGCTTAGACTTTGAGTAGAATGACAAGCACTAGCTATAATCTCTAAAATGAAGGATCATCCACATCCAGGTCACCTTTTTTTTTATATATATATATAGTAATGATTATGCATATTGAAAAGCTAGAATGATAATCTATCTTCAATCTATCGATTTTGATCTGTGGCTATCTGTAGAGAATTGACCTCATAAACCTATTAAAATTGAAAATGATATCGAGTTTCCTAAAACTAGAAGTGAATGTACAAAAAATGATAAAAAAAAAAGGTTACTTTCTATGGATATTAAAGCTATGAACACTCTATAGAAAAGTAGAAGTGAACTCAATAGAATTATATCATGTAAAAATGCTAAAGATATATGGCATGCTTTAGAAGTAACTTATAAAGGAACTGACCAAGTTAAAGAGTCTAAAATTAACATGTTAGCTAACCAATATGAATTGTTTAAAATGTTTACTAGAATGACTACCATAACTAATAGTTTGGGTGAACTTGGTAGAACATATACTAATGCAAAAATTATGAGCAAAACTCTTAAGTCTCTACTAAAAACTTGGGAAGCAAAGATGACAACAACTCGAGAAGTCAAATATCTCATCAAACCTCCATTAAAAGACCTCATTGGTTTTTTGATGTCCAATGAGATTACTATGGAGAAACAAGAACAAGAAAAAAAGCCAAAGAAATATTTTGCATTCAAAATCGTTCATCACATTGAAAATGATAATGATGATGATGATGATGATGACACTGAAGAGGACATTACTTTAATTACAAAGCAATTACGAAGTACTTCTTTTTATCATCCTCTAGATGCTTAACCATACTCTATTAAATTGCCACCATCCTCTACTACTAATCAAACTTCATTGCCATTAAAAAAAAAAGAGCCACTATTTTCTAATGTCACACCTCCTATGCCTTTAGAGATGAAGCCTCCGAGAATATATGTCTTTCATATTGAAGGCTGATATAGACCTATAGAGGCCACCTTTACAAGGGTAGATGCCATGCAAAGAGAAATTCCTTCATTCTCAGAGGAGAGTAGTAAAAAATATGGTGAAATAAATGATAGTACTAGAGATATTGTCTCTAATACTATAGAAATCCCTTTACTTATTAAAACACTAAGTGATCTTATTCATTTGTTACTATGGTATGAAATGGACATGGATCACAATTGAATTGAGAGTGTCAAAGAAAAAGAACTTATATAGATTGTTGATTCTCAACCTATTAATCAAACACCAAAAACTAATATTCCTAAGTAACTCACAAAGAGTGAAACCTCTTATTTTATCATTACTGCAAGAGTCTAATGGAATGAAAACCTTGTGCCTTGTACTTTTGATGAATAAGTTGATCCATTAGATCAACCATTCATGACCACTATTTCTTTAAGATAGTGTCAAAGTTTTTATTACCAATTTAATTCAAAATCTTCTTTCATATCGATTCTAATATATATTTTTCTTAATTTTATTCATGAACTTTGGATTATCTTCTCTATCAAATGTTTACCCCTTCAATAATGTTAATGATTAAATTTTTGTGGGTCAACTTTTATTGTTTGATCAATCAAGAGACAATCATCAAAATCATTTAGGAGCAAATCATCTATAGGTTTATACTCCTAAAAACAATCATAATTGATTATAGAATAATGTTAACAAAGAAAGATGTGAAAAAAAAACATATAAGAGTAAGGATTAAAGAATATCTTCAACCTATTTAATGAAGTAGTTTATAGTTATAAGGATACAAACATCCTTTTTTAAAGAAGGTAGGTGTATTTTACTTATAATTTTCATTACCCAACCTCTAATTGGCTATGGTTTATCCACTGTATTGAGTTCATGTAATAGTCATGTTGGATTGGAACACTAACATTCTTGATATCCTTATACATAACTAATACAATCCTTGATTAGTCTTGACTAATAAAAGTCTGGTTCATGATAAACTATCTTATCTTAATTTTAGATGGATAGGCTCTATAGATTCCTCTATAAACCTTAGACATGACTAACAAAGCTTTTTTCTTTTTTATCCTAAACACTTAATCAAGACTTTAGTTTTATGTCTCATTTAAAATAAATTTGTTAACAGGAAATAATTAGTCGCTTTCAGTCTAAAAGACATTAATATTTTTTTTTAAGGGTGTTGTATTTTTTAAAAAAACATTTCCCCTCTCTAATCATTTTATGGATCAAAGACATTAATATTGTTAAGGCCTTTTGTTTGTACCTGGAAAGAAATTTTAGCAACTGTTCTATTGCTAATTTCTTATGCATTTTGACCATAAAATCTATGTTGCTCAGGTAGTTATTACATTTCTATTGGATATCAACAATAGATGATTGATCAACAATCCTTATAAGGAAAATGTCATGATAATCAAAATGTCATTTTATATCTTGATCCATGTTGAGCCAAGTCATTGACTTATGTGTTATTTCTTGTCATTGGGAAAACAAAAATAAGATCATAAATTTTTTTGATAAGGTTTGTTGCTACTTCATAGTATAGAGTTAGCGTAGGATGTTCACACTTGTATTCACTAGCTAACCAGTTGATAATAAGTAACATATCTTTTGTTATTGTAACTAATTTTGTTCCTAACTCTAGGAGTATTTCTAGGCCTACGATGGCCTTGTATTCAGCTTGATTATTAATGCTAGGAAATTCAAGCCAAAATGATAAAGTCACTCTATGGCTACTAGGGATATTACCACTCATGTACCAACCTTGTTATTTGTTTATGAACCTTCAAATTGTAATTACCATGAAAAAAGTTTTACCATGATGATGTTGATGTCTTGTTCTATCTCATGATCGATGTTGATGCGTAGGTGACCAACTAAGAAGTCAACCAAATCTTGGCCTTTAATTGTTTGTTATGTGACAAATCTTTGCAAGTGAACAAAATCACTAGTAGTAAAGTTTTCATAAAGAAAAGAGTGTCTAACCCACAATGACAAATTATGCTATTGAGTATTGAAATTTACTAAATTAATTACTATTTAGAAATAAAACTAAAGTTTTATAGAGATGACCACCTAAATTAAACTAAAGTATTTGACACAAGTAGATAAAAAGAAAAAAGAATAAAACCATAGGTTATAGAGATAATAAAACAAATAAATCTAAAGCTTTTGGTTTCACCTAGTTAATCTTGCACAATATATTATTTCTTATTATAAAATTCTAAATTTTCATGTTGATGATTAAAAAAATCTCTTAATTATTCAATGTTTTATCTCAAACAACATTAAAAATATCTCCTCCTAAGAATTCAACCTATCTCTATCTAAACTTAATTATTTGAAAATTCATTAAGTTCTTTGAATTTTTCTTAATCTAAAACCACACTAATATAGGTAAAGTATCTTTACCTTTCTCTCAACTAATAGTGTTTAGTCTTGAAAGCTTCTAATCATAAATTATCTCCCAGTCTCATTATGATTTATTAGGTCAAATAATAATTGGCTAGAAAATCATAAGTAATAAGATCAAGGATAAACACTAAATATATATAAAAAAAACTTGAAATATAAATTTTGTAATCAAATCTAGACTACATCAAAGCCCTGGAAAAATAAAATTCAATTTATAATGAATATGAAATAAACTATGTTCTTATTGGAAACTATTAAAGGAAAACTAAAGAGAATAATAAAAGAAACTATTTTGCTAGGAATCGGTTGAAGAAGCATTTCATTACAATGTTTAGTTTCTTCTGGTTCTCTCATTCTCTTTTAATGGTAAAAATAACCCCTTCCTTTTTTTAGCTCTGTTGATAGTCTCTTCCCTTGATCTTCTCTCTTTCTTTGGTTTAAATGTTTTTTTTCTTGATTTGCTTTTCAAAAGTAGCAAATTCTAATTTATTTTATACATTATATCAACTTATTTTGAGAAAGTAATAAACATAAAAGTGTGTGTGTATGTGTGTGTGTATTCCCCTTATATTTCTTTTAATACCAAGATCACTTAATTTGGATGTTTGTATAGGAAGTTGTAGTTTAGTTACCGAGACTTGCTTTTAAAAATTATGGTAAGGAAATTTCATTATTTTTACAATAAAATTTCATTTGTCTTTTTTTTCTTCACCAAAACATGTACACAACCTCTTCAAGGTGAATTTATTCATTTAATTGCATTCTAAATGGGCTTCCTCAGTACCATGAGTCTCAATCAAATTATGTATAATGTTTAGCTAAAATTCAAAGATTAAATGTTGAATTTCCACTCCAAAGTCCAGGATTTCAAGAATTCACTTCTTCTTACATATAAATAAAAACTATATAAAATAGAAATATTTAAGATAAACTAGCTTAAATTAAAAGCAAGAGTAAGTAAAAATCATTTAAAAACCAAGCTCATCAAATACCTCTACTTCTTATTTGTCCTTAAACAAGAAGAAAGAGAAAAACAAATAAAAATAAGATTTGGTTTAATTTATAAAATTTGTTGCCTCAAAGATTTTATAAAGTTTATAATCCAAAGGAATCATTCAATATCACACAAGTTCAAAAGTTAATTCAAAACTAAACTTCACCTAATTATTAATTCTCTAATTCGTGCATATGACAATGTCATTCTCACTTCATTGTTAGCTCTCGAGATGATTTTTATGTAAACAAGTAAAATGTGAAATAGATATCTAATTAAAACATTGATATTTTAAATTTTAGAGGCTTGCTTTTAAAATCACTCTCCACTAACATAAAACACAAATATTACTAAGGATCAATAGATCTTTATTAGACTTGTGATGCAAGACTAAGATGAGGGCAACGAAAAAAGGATAGGATTCTAACAAAGCAAAAGAACTAAATTTTTTAACACAAATAGAATATACTCATTTCTAACACATACATGACTTCTCCATCATTTGAATCTTAAAATACATCTATCTTTATCATGCTTCCAAAGATTCAGGCTCAAACAAAACAAAAATCTCAAATAATAGTAAAGAGGAAGAATCCTCCCATTATCAGTCTTGTAATTTTTTGTTACACTATTTTTAGCTTTACACCTCTCTTTCCCTCTCCCATCAAAAAGGCATATCATGTAAAATATCAAACAATGATCACAATGTTTTTTTTTTTTTTTTTGCTTTTTTTTACTTGTAGACTTTCTACCTCTCACATATTACATACTTTTCTAAAAATGAAATTATGTGAACTTAGTTCTCTTGAAGGGTAAGAAGATTAGTGTTTAAGATAAAATTTGGTAAGAAATATGTTGTTAAAAAATAATTATAAGGCTAAAACATAATTAAACAAAGCTTAAAGGGGGTGACTGGGGATAAAGATAATAAATAGGCAAACTTGAAAGGCTCAATCGATTCAAAAAATACTTAAATTATTTTCCATGTAATACTTTATCTAGGACTTCATCTCGAGTGTCATCAAACAAGTCCTAGAGTTTGTTGAGATAAAAATTTATAGTATTCATATAAAATTTCTTTAGGTATGCAAAACAATTGATGATCATAATAATTTGAGATTTATTAGGGGGATAAATTAGGAATCAATCATGAATCGAAAGAATCAACCAAGCTAAAAGAGATTTTAATCGACTAGGAGTATTGAAGGAGCAAACGACCAAATGATCAGAAGTCAAGATTAACCACAAGAAAACGATTGATAAATAGAGTTGAAACAAGCACATAAAACTAAAAGATATAGTTATATTCATAGCATGAGTACTTAATAGAATAACTAATCAAAAGTCAGATTAGCCTAGGATTTAAGAGAATATTATAGTTTGTATTAAAATTTAATAAACCTTTTTATCTAATAATATCATTATCAGTACAAGATTATGATTACTTATTTACTTATTTTACAAACTTTGTAACAATATAAATTGGGTCCTATACTATTATAAGTGATGGTCATTCCCATATATTCAATTTCTACAATTCAATTTATTTTTCATTTTTCCCAAAAAGTTTTTATTGCTTTCTTGATTGCTTTTGTTTATGGTTTTTCTTTATCTTTCCTGTATTTAAATTCTAGCAATTTATTTTCTTACATTCTTGTTCTTTTCTACATGGTGGTGTTTCCTAGAATATACATTCCTTTTTTAAGGATTGAGATCTAGAATCTCACTTCTTGTTTGATAGAAGTAGTTGTCGTCTTATTATAAATTAAATCCTAAGTAAAATTAATTGGAAACACTAATATTATAGCATACCTCAATACTAATATGAAATTCTCAACCCGACTTGGATAAAAAATAAAAAATATAAATATAAATGATTGAAATACTAAAAACAATAAATCAATCTTGTTTTTCTATTATTTTCCTAATTATACACCACTTTAAACTATAATAAATATAGAAAAGCTTTTTAAATCACTCATAATCTATATAGTAACTTAGTGACACTTTATTAACCATAAAAAATCTAAAATGCTTAAAACTCTAATAATATACTACGTCACTAGATATTATTTCAATTTCTTTTTATATACTTATAGATAAAGTAATGGAAATTTTCAATGATTATTATTTTTTAGAGTTCCCATTCTAACCAATTAACAATTAAATACTAAAAAATAATTCAATTTTATGTTACTTATTTTTTAAAAAAATTTCAAAATTAAGGGGTTTAATTATAACTTATCAAAATTTACATGAAATTATTGATATTTTAATATAATAACTATTCATAATTATTCATTTATATAACTCAAAAGATATATTAAAAATTAAAAAGCATAATTAATACATGTAAAAAAATTAGTATTTTTACGCATCACATTCAATCAACCAATCAAGAATATTGTAATTTTTCCCTCGATCAGCTCTTTTATACCTCGAGTCTAGTCATAGTGTTATCAATAATAAAAGAATTACCCACACGTGTTAGCACAAGTGATAAAGGATTTGACTTTAGATATAGGAATGTCTCGAGTTCAAGTTCTTTTTTTGGATGGATTATATGTAAATAAATTCTTGTGAAACATAAAACATAGACCATTTCTTAATAATAATAATAATAAAAAAAAAAGATGAGAGAAGCAAATGGAAACAAAACAAAAAAAAGAAAATGAGTATAAAAACATAGAATTCTATGGAAAATCAATCACAAGAGATTTTAAATTAAAATTCTATAACTCAACTTATCTTTTTAAGTAATTTATCTTTTTAAAAGATTTACAATTCTTTAAATAAATTTAAAAACTATCCTAAACAAATAAGAAAATCCAAAAATAATAAAATTCCTAAATAAAGTGAAAAAATAAAATTATTAAGTATGTTATTTAATTTCCTAAACTAACTAGAAAAAATAAAATAATATTTTCTTATAAAATCTCTTTACATCATTAAGCTCTTGATCATCAAAGGATTAAGGTGATTTATAAGATAGTATTTGGTATTAGAGTAATAATTACTTTTCAAAATATTTTTTATTTAAAAATATATTAAAATAATTTTTTTATATATATATTAAAATTTATTTTTAATATTAATACATCAAAATAATTTAAAAATATAAATTATTATTATTATTATTATTTTGAAAAGAAGGCCCTCTCAGCATAAACAAAGCTGGCGCGTGTGCAATAAGATTTGATATTAGATGGGTGGAGGCGGATAACCCAATGCCATATGCGCTTTGGGCTCAACTGCAGACCTGCCTTTACTACA
>Ga0307514_10004811_pt1 | contig 12311 bp, 11 predicted proteins | sample 16_EM_MG_FD_203088 | JGI IMG/M metagenome (GOLD analysis project Ga0307514, IMG submission 203088) | Populus trichocarpa ectomycorrhiza microbial communities from riparian zone in the Pacific Northwest, United States - 16_EM | ecosystem: Host-associated > Plants > Roots > Unclassified | place...
CAGTCCCTCTACCTTCTTCATCTTCACTACCCTCTTCCTCTTCCTCTTCCTCCTCCTCCTCCTCCTCCTCCTCCTCTTCCTCTTCCCCCTCCTCCTCCCCTTCTTCTTCTTCCTCCTCCTCCCCTTCGCCTTCACCGACTTCCGAGGTTGTTTGCCGTGCTCTTCTTACTTTGAGCAATTGCGTAGAGTGTTCTAGCATCTGACTCAGCTGCTCCTTTCCACGCTGTTGTCGCAACTCCTCGGCCCTCTCCCTCCGCCTGCGATGAACTTCCTACACAGTGTAAATACCATTAGTCAGAGGTTCAATTGGAAAGTGATCAAGAATGCTCGCAACAAGTAATGATGATGTTCAAGTACCTCAACAATCAAGGCCCATTTATTTCGTATTCCTACAACTACAGCCTCTCTATAGAGCTTGTACGTTTCTCTCCGCACCTCCTCCTCGATCTCTTCCTTAGTCTTTGGAATAGATTCTTGAACCTTCTGCGCGCATGCTGCCGCAAGCTTCTTCGCCAGCCCCATATGGTATCTTCGCTCTCGCTCCATGAGCTTCTGAAAGTTCAACACATGAGCTATCAGCTGGTCATGATGAAAGTACAGACGGGGTGGGCCAGGCTGCTCCTCTGGCATGAGAAGAGAGCATCGCTCAGGGGCCAAAACCCCATCCTTGCAAGCACCCTCCACCTGTTGCCTGATCTCGGCCTCTCTCTTAGCCTCCTCCTCCGCTTCATTCATATTCTTTCTCTCTGGTAAGACCTCCTCAGAATTTAAAAAGGCTTCAAAACTCTCGTATTTTGGCTTGGGTGGAACATGAAGTGGGTGTATGATTGTCAATGGAGGTGTACGCCGAAACCTTATTTTGATCTTTGGAGGTTTCCAATCAGGACCCACATCAACTTCACCATCAGAGTCAAATGGAATATCATCATGCTTACGGGACCTGCCCGAATTTTGGTTTGCTCGCCCTGTAGAGGCCTCCGTTGCTGTTCTGGTTGCCGTTCGGGCACTTGCCCGCCTTGGCCCAGAATAAGTGACTGGTGGTCGACTCGGGCTGGGCTTTGGCTTTGACTCAGGTTTGGTGGGGGGATTCTTGCTTGTGCCCTTGGAGGTTGCCTGTTTTGGCGGCGTTAGCGTTATTGCTCGCTTGCTACTGCTTTTAGAATTCCTTGAGGTTGACGCAGGTGTGGATGTCCGAGCTGGAAGCTTTTGACTAATATTTCGCCTGTTAGAGGGTGTAGAAGCATTAGATCCAGTGCGAGAATCCAATTTCAACGTTGCTACCCTTCCGGTTTTACTAAGTTCTGCCTTTGCATTTGAGGATCGTGTTTGACGCGTTGGTGTTCCACTGCCTCCATTCATTATCGGTGACACGAGCTCAATGGGTATTGGATTTGTCCTGCCAGATTTACGTCGCCCATCTACCACGAAGGAGGTTGGTGTTTGTGTTGTAGCACTCTTCCATGGTGGGGAACTGTCAATTTTCCTTTTCTTTGACGGAGGCTTCGGTATCTCTGAAGATGGTGGCCCTGATTCTTCCTCATCCTTCACTGGCAGTGCTGAATCCGTCGGCCTCGGAGTCGTATCCCGTGGTTCTGTTGTTGGCAAAAACGTTCCTGTTGTCAGAACTTGGTTCTAGATTCTACGATGAAGTAACGAGGAATTGAACTTACCGGGAGTGGCCGGCTCCTCGGGACGTTTGCGAGTGTTGTTTCGCATACAAGAACCGTACACCGACAGACCTAGATTATCTCTTCAGCACCTAAGTAAAACCTATTGACATTTAGATCTGCAGGTAGCTGTGGTTTCGGGGACTTCAGTGATGTAGTTTTTGTGCTGTTATCGGCTTCGTGTTGTGAGGTAGGCACGTACAAAGGTAGAATTCAGTGGTATTTGGCAAGGTGGTGATGATGAGAAAATTAGGGACAGGTTACCACAGCCTACCGGTACAGTTGATTTTTGGGTTCGGGAAGTTTTCTTGGCGGTGACGCTAACAGCAACCAGATGGGTGGCGGGAGGAACAAAATGAGCTTCCGACTACCTAGGCTAAATGAATGGGGTGTAGGTACTGTACGATATCATACAAAGGGTGACTCATTATATAGACAAGCACAGTTGTGGCAGGTAAAGATGTGGCTTCTGTTTGTGGCTCAAACATTCCGACTTCGGTACCCCCATCAAACCCCCGACCGAATATCTATTTCTTCCACGAGCCCAAAGGTATCTCATCCCTCACCCTCTGTCCCCCCCCCACCCTCGCAGTTTACCTTGCCAGAGAAATAAACTAACCATGAAGCACGCCGCGCGACCCGCTTGACATAGCCATGTTGCCCCGCCGACTAGCTACCACAACGGCTCTTCTACGCCGGTCCACTCTCATCGGTACTCCCGCTGCCCGAACCCTCATCCCCCGCCGGCTTCTCGCTACACCTCCAGCCACTGCTAGCGATGAACTCAATGAGACCCTCTCCATCCCAAAAATTGGCGGTATCCCAATCGCCAATAACTACGAGACTGGCGTTTCGGGATATAACCATCCGGATCCAGAGATGGTATAGCCCTGTCTCTGCCTTACGCAGTCCTCCATATTGTATTTTTACGCAATTATATACTCTCGACAAGGCAATTGCTGACCAAACACACATAGACTGGGGGATATGTCAACCCCCCAGCAGAGAAACGACAATTCCGTGACCCATACGGCGAGTACTGGAACCAGCAAGAGCGCAAAAACTATGGCGAGACTGTATGTTTCATTTTCAATTATGGGCACTTTCAGTCCATCTCGAGGAATCCATCATACCCTCACCCCTCTCCCCCTACCACCCCACATCCAATTCGAGTTTGCCCGCAGCTATACCCACCAATAACCCTCCTAACAGTTCTCATAGGTAAATGAAGATGAAGACATCCTAGGACGCTTTTCCCCAGAAGCCTACACCTGGACCACCCCTGGGAAGGGTCTCATGCAAATTGGCCTCTTCGTCCTCACTGTCTTGGGCCTCTGTGGTGTAGTTTACACAACCTACCCAGACAAGCCCGCTGTACCACGCACATTCCCATATCATGGCCTAAGAGAAGCTTTGGGTGGAGAGAAAGCACTAGCGGCCGAGCCTGACACAGAGTAAACACCGAATCCCCTTGGGCTAAGTGAATTATTGCATGCATGAACGAAGAGAGAGCTGGATGATATTTCTGGGCAATAGCACGGTATGTGAATAAATCGAGTTCTGTATCATGTTTGTCGAGTTACCATACTCTGCCTAGTGGGCTCTGGTTATTGTGGCCGACATGCTGAATGTAGTCGAGTTGCCATGAGTAACGGGTGGGCAGCACTCCCACAATCCAAAGGGTAGATGAGACTAGCTATAGTGCATTTATAAGGAATTAAATATTTCATAATATAGATCCAAATCCTCTTTACTACTTTGCCAGCCTGACATTCCTCTCTAGTCATCTGCTTTTTGACATGGTTATTCAAAGCACAAGAATATTCTGCTTGGTACAGTTTGAGTAGAAAATTGTGCCAAAAACCCCAACTTTGGGTACCTACTCATGGTTGATAGCAATAGTTGCCAGGAGATGCAAATCAAATTTAGAGACGCTGAGAAATTCGAACATGAAAAATTACCCTGAAAAAGGCCTGGGTTGCAGCTAAAGCTGGTCGGCATGCCGACTTCTCGGCTGCATCCACATCTAAAACAACCAAGTACCCCCTTAATACCAAACCACCATTTGTATTTGAGCGAAGCTTCAGCAAGTTCCCACCGAACCTCAACTCCAACTCCAATTCCAACCACACTACACCACATCACACCACACAGACAATGACCGACTCCATCCCCACGGATCCCCCACCTGCCTACACCGCCCCCAGTGGCCCTATCCTCCGCCCGCCACAACGCCCCCCTCTCAACCTCCCCGCTCTCAACCTCCTCCGCTCCCGCCGGGTAATCCTCGCCTCCGCCTCCCCACGACGTAGGGCTCTCCTAGCTCAAATCGGGTTAACGAACATCGAAGTCATCCCCTCGACTTTCCCAGAAACGCTTGATAAGAGTAAGTACACGCCGTTTGAGTATGTGAGCGAAACGGCGCATGGGAAGTGCCAAGAAGTGTATATTCGAGAGTTGGATAATAAGGAAAAGGGGGAGCCGGGAGTCGTGATTGCGGCAGATACGGTCATTGTAGATAAGGATGGGAGGGTATTGGAGAAGCCAAAGTCAAGGGAGGATCACCTGGGGATGCTGAGGACGTTGAGGGACTATGGGGGGCATCAGGTATGTGTTGAGTGCTGGTGATGGGGTCGGTTTCATTCTCGGGTGTGGGGGTTGAGGTGAGGAACAGGGGTTCGGTTTTTGGATACTCAGTATGACGATGAATTATTGCATTGCATTCAGGCTACAAGCTGCATGAAGTGCAATTATTCATTGTTGTACCGAGTACAGTATTTCCAGGGTTCCCCGATATTGGACATGGGCTAATATATCACTCCTGGAGTCCACATCTGGCATTGGATGAGCAATAGGTCTTAACAGCCATCGTAGCTATGGCCCCTCGAGAAGACTGCGTACATCCAGGATACACAATTGCCTCGCACGTGGAAGAGACGATTGTCAAATTTGACCAGCTGGCTACAAATGACCTGATCGAGTCCTACGTGAATGTACGTATAGGAGGTGTATTATACCCCCCCTAGTACGTAGTGACTAACCCCGTCTTCACAGACCCGTGAGGGGATTGACAAAGCAGGCGGCTATGCCATTCAAGGCCTTGGTAGCATCCTCATTGAGCGGATTGAAGGGAGCTACGATAATGTAGTAGGCTTACCACTGAGGGCGACCTTGAAGGTCATTGAGAAAGTGATGCATGGTGGTGATGAGGATGATATGGAAAACAGTGATGATGAATAAGGCACGACTGATTTATTAGATTTTCTGTACTAGTCAGCAAGAGACAGCATATGGGCTGGAAGTAAATCATGGTGGGGGGGACATCTCAAGGATTTTAATATACGTGCATTCACTTACGTCAACAATTCGAGATCCCAGAATAAAATTACTTATGACGTTTACCCCCTTCCGAAGCAGAGCTTATTGACAAACCTGACAAACTTGCCAGTCCAAAACTGGTACTGAACAGCATGCAGCAGGCCTGGATCCAGAATCTCCCCAGGCAGTCACAAAATGCCACCAGGAGTTACTAGTACTGCAACTCCTCTCTGATCTGAGAAATATTTAAGGTGCAAAATTGTGGGGTACAGTGGATGAAATGATTTAGCAGAGTTGGTTGTGGGTATGGTGTTAGGGGGTAGGTATCCAGGAGGCTTTTGTTGTTCCCACCAATGGCACCTTGGCAGGAACATTTCATTATTTTCATTAGCTACAACAAGTTTGCCATTAACACCAATAAAAACCCAAAGTGCCACTGTGCTATTTTGTAGACCGACATTTGATGCAATGACAGTATTCACCCTCCCTCCATACCTACCAGCTAAATAAGAAAAAAAAATATAATACCAACTCCTTCACAGCGGCTTCAAATGACAACCCAACAACCCCCTACCACCCCATCCCCTCGCTGGAGTTACCGTAACCTCAACTTCCTCCACCCCACGTTCTACCACAACCTTCAGCCCCACCCCCTCATTACTCCCAACCACCTCTGCCACCTTCCGCAATCCGTCATGGTTTAGCGCATGGCAAGGTCCAAACTGCTTGACCTTATCACCTAGCCTCAACCCTGCCGTCGCAGCAGGGGACCCTGGAGCTACCATATCGACTTCTGCAAATGGGATGTCCGGAGCGGCGAGTGGTGATGAGGGTCGTGCTTGGGGTTGGGTGGAGCGTATGGGAGCAGGTGGTGGTGGGGGTAGAGAACTGTGGAGGGCGTGGAGGCCTTTTTCAATCCGGGAGAGAAGGGCTTTGTGGTCGTTCCGGAGATGGATTATCCGGGCGCGGGTTGTGCGGACTAGGTGAGTGAGGGTAGGTTAGTACAAGGCTGGGATGTAAAAAATGAGGAAAGCAAATTATGATTGCACGCACTTTGAGCAACGTCTATATCATCCCTGGGATATCCATCGAAGGTAATCAGGGAGGTGTTCATGTTGACTTTATGCTAAATCATACGTCAGATCGAGTCAAGAAGGTAAATGATGTACATACTGAATCCAGCACAGCCCCGAGGGTTCTTAATTCTCCCTCCAAGATATCTTTCTGGTTTATCAGCTCTAATAGCTCTTCTTTTGTTGGGAAGGCATTATTGCCAAGACCGTTGGAGTTGGAGGGGTTGGTGACGGTGGGGGAGTGGATGTCCATCGGATTCCCCATGAAGATCTTCTGTAATTGATTTGGTAGATATGTGATGAGGTGGATATGGAGCTTTGATTTTTGATCGTCATTGCATAAGCTAATGTGTACTAGCGCATAGCCAAGATTTCAACCACCTAAACAAAAAATTAATTAACCCTCTCCTCGAAATCAGAGCAGCAACCTCAATGGCGCTGAAGAACCTCACTCGCGACTCCTTCAAATGGACCAACGGTCGTGGCCATGACCAAAAACCCATTCTCTACTCCGTCAAAAACAACGTTCGTACCCCAGGTCCATTCTCACTCCACCCCAATACTAACCCCCTACACTGTAACAGTCGCTCGGCCTCGGAAAATCCCTTCACATCGCCCAAACTGACAACTGGTGGGAACGCGCCTTCGACAACAGTCTCAAATCGCTGTCTGTCTCAGAGACACAGGATGGCGGGATCAAAGTTGTTCAGGAGGAAGTTAAGGGCGGGGGGGTTGGATTGAAGCAGATTGTAGCGATGGGGAAAGGGAGGTATGTAGAGAGGATTAAATTTGTGAAAGGGGGTCTGTTGGAGGGGACGTTGAGGGAGTTGAAGACGGAAGTGGCGGAGAGGGTAGTGGGGGAGGATGTGGTTGTGGAAACCATGGGGGGAGTGAGCAATGTAGAGCGGGGGAAGAAAAGAAAGCGGGGTGGGGGTGAGGTGGTAGTGGCAGAGGAGGGAGAGTCGAAGGATGGGCGGAGGAAGAGATGGAAAGAGGAGAAGGCGGCAGTGGAGAAAGCGGCAGAGGAGAAGGCAGCAGAGGAGAAGGCGGCACAGGAGAAGGCGGCAAAGAAGTTAAAGAGACAGCAGAGAAAAGAGAGGGAGGGGAAGAAGGCGAGGAAAACTCAAGAGAAGGAGAGGCGTAAGAAGCTGAAATCAACATCAAAACCAAAGCTGCTGAAATTAGGGGGTGAGGAGGAAACAGCCATGTCAGCAACTACATCACCTCTGCCCACAAAGAAGCAGAAAGGGTCATCCGATAAAGCCCTATTACCCACTCCACCGTCGTCTGGGGAAGAATATGATCAAGTAGTGGCAAAAAAGAGCAAGAGAGACAAGAAAGACAAGACGGAGAAGCAAAAGAAAAAGCTGAAGGAAACAAGGAAGAAAAAGATGACCCCGACTCGAAAGCCAAATTCAAATCGACATTGAGGTCTAGATCCACATAGCCGGCCACAAGTATTCTCCAGATCCGAGCCTCAGCACCAGAACTCTACCTCCGCGCCCTCGTAACAGGCCCTGAATAATTGCTCCTTCAAAATTTCTTTTTTATTTTTATAAAAAGAGTTTTGTTCTGGCTGGGGTGTTTTTCATGTATTTTTTCTCGCTTTTCATCCATTGCTTTATGTGTTAAAATATTATACGTCCCCAGCATCCACATCTTGGCACACTAGCCAAAATAGGGAACTTACATTTAGGGTTTGTTGATGTGAAAGTTACAATTACCCTGAGCCAGTTACCCTGAACTCCTGCAATCATCTAGGTTTTTCATTGAGTAATCACGGAGAGGGGAAGCGGCTACGTGGGTAGATATTCAGGTTGGATGGGGGTATTGTTTTGACTGGTAGATGGCCAGTCGGCTCACGGGGCCCGGGTGGCCCGGGTTGGCCGTGTAAAGGGATGTTGGAGTGGCCACGCTTGAGCTGGGGAATCACCTGGGTACGAGAACCTGCATGGAATGACGTTTATATGAAGCTGGGATGGACCAAGAGACAAGAAAATTGTAGTCTAGATGGGAAGGTGTGTTGTAGGTACAGATCTGTACACGAGAAACATTGCAAGAGGAAGAAACTCTTTGCATTGTGCTTCCCCATCCCTCATTTGTATCGTCACCACTTGTACCTAGGCAAGTATAGGTATTGGCGTTAGGTTGCTCCATTGGAAGATACACAAATAATCACTACCTCACAAGCTGCTCGTAGAGATCTATAGTATATAGGTAGTCTGTTACAAACTAGAAGGTTACGAGGCGATACTTCATAGTCTAGCAGAGGACGTGAGTCGGAGGCCGGGCCTACCTCGACCAAGTATATAACCCACCACCCCTCGTCGTCTCTTTTTTCGTCCTCTTCCTACATCTGCCCCTCACATGCATTAGCACACGCATACACACGCTGTACACAGATACTTTCTGGACAGGTACCTGGGCACAAAGGGGGACGAGATCTGGTACAAAGGTTCCCCCGCGTATAGCACAACCAATCTACTCCTAAAAGTCATTACTTTTTTGACCAGCAATTCTCTAACTCGAGTCAGGCCTCTGCTAAGCTGAAGTAGTAGACAATAACAATGTCAGCCTTGTTTGTCTCATAGGATCTCACTTCAATACTAGGTACTTTGATCACTACCTCAAACCGTATCACGAAGAGTCATAGGCTCCTACAATAATGCAAAGTCCATCGAGGCCTCGTAGGATGTCAGCAGGGCTTGAAAACGCAAAGAAGGCGGGAATAGCAGAGCAGGCGAGACGTGCGTCTCTGACACGAGAAGAACAGAAAGCAGAGCGAGACGCTTACAAGGAAGCAAAGAGAGCGTTGAAACAAAGCAAGAGGCCGAGCATTTCTAGATCCACTAAGCAGCTTGGGTCATCTGCGGATACTGAAACCAGTGCAACTGGCAACAGTTCCGAAAGTGGGGACCCAGCCCCCAACCGCATGCAAGAAATTAGTCACCACTCCTCCCGATATCGACTCGCTGCCCTTAGGCCTGCTGCCCTTAGGCCCACTGATTTAACCTTTCCATATCCTGAGGGGGATCCATACCCACGAGCTACAACTACCTCAAAGCCTCTCAAGAGCAGAAAAGCCGGAAACATGGCAGCGGAGATCGTCCCAGTAAAATCAGACACGATGACGGATCTACATCCTCTTAACATGAGGGTTCGTACATTAACCCACATCCTGAAGCTAGTCACACCACATATCACCAAAAGCCCTACACTGGCTCATGTGCCCAAAGCATCTCGAAGGCTTCGTCTTCTGGATCGTTTATCCCTCCTACTTGTTCGAGATAGGGAGATTACAGCTATACTGCCAATACGCTCAAACGCTCAAGACGCAACTAGAGTTGTAGTTATCTGTGGAGACACAGAAGCGAGTGATGTGCCCAAAGGCCTTGATCATGGACATGGTGAAGAGGAGCTACATGGTGACTTTTGTGTTACTCGAAATCCTAGGGAAGAGCTTGATAAACAGTGAGTTGACATCAATATGGTTCTCCTTGCTCACAGGTAACTAATAAAAGTACGGAACAGTGTGACCGGGCCAGCTCGTATTGAAGTGGGAAACCCTATCTCGGACGAACTAAAGAAAGCAACCAACCCTGATGATAAGTACAGCATCATTGATTATGTCTTGAATCATTGGTATGCCTTCTTGTAGTTACTTTGACTGATTATGAGCACCTCGCTAATATTATCCGTCTGGCATAAAGGAAGTCCTCTTGGATTGACCATTGCAAGGTTATAGAAACACTCTTGAATGTACTCAGGCGCACAGACCCAGGCTCCGCCGCTCATGACTATGCATATAAGAACTTGAAAATTTATGTGCTATGCAGCTCTGCGGGGAAAATGAGCCGCCGGTTTACCCACCACCATGGTAAAGCAATAGCGGCTTCATTCAAAACTCTCAACGTGCAAGAGCTACGCGAGCATGCTGGCTTGGGCAACACAGATGACTTGGATGTCGGCATGTTTGGTAACGAGGTGGAGAAACGCTTTATGCTTAACATTCTCAACGGGATGTCGCCTAAGAAGAGAGGAAGGTTCCAACAGCTTTCCTCAGCACTTCAGATTACTCACGATATTCCAATGACCGAACGCTCTGCTCCATACAACTGGGTGACAATTGGTGAATGGCATGATATATACACAATGGTTTTAGACCAGTGTGAGACACTTCTTGTTTTACTCACAAGGCAGCTGAAGAAACCTAAACCCCCACTTAAGGTTCCTGAATTTCCCGACCTAGTCGCATTAACTAAGGATAACATGGAAAATCTATTTGCGTTGACACGGAGCCCGTTATTCAAAAAGCATGTTGAGCTCTTTTCGCACGTGTTAGACGACAGCTTGCCCCTGAACCCTGACGAGGGGGAGGAGGATCAAGATTATGATGGGGGTCCAAATGAAATCTTGCTTGCAGTCGAGGGGACTGATGGTACTGCTCCAAATACGAAACCTCAAAGACCCCAAAATCAATTCCAGAAATGGCTCGAACTCACCGTCAGCTACCAAAAGGCTCTCAAGTCCTTCAACCCAAAGAAAGAGAATAAACTATTACCACCAAGGATCAGGATACTGACCATTCGTGCACCACTGTCAAAAGACTGGCAAACCTGTGAGCAGCCAGAGACAGTAATTGAAACTGTAATTGGGCATGAAAAGAAAGCAAAGGAGATGATTGGGTATCTCAGGATGCTGGGAGATGATCCAAAATATAAAGGCTTTTCTTTTTTCCAGGACCGGAAAAAGAAGAATCTCGTGAAAGCATTTCACCACGCAGAAGCCAGCTTGGGCACGCTTCGCTACCACTCCTGCCACTGGGACAGGACTGGAGCTGGTTCCTGTGATCATATCTTGGACAAGGAGCTCCAAGATGTCCTCAAATATGCAGGAACATATATCGGGGTTAGCAAGCGCTGCTGCCCTGTATGTACCCTCATTCTTGACGCATTGGCAGCCGACGTTTACGGATCGAAGGTCAAGGTGTCATATACCCATGAAAATTGGTACACATGCTCCTTGCCCATCGGGCTGCCAGTAGGGGTTGCTAAGGTAGTGGTTGCACAATTGGAGTCGAAGGTTAGGGTTGCACTCACAGAATTTCACCGATTGAGCAACAGTACAGCAGGGTGGAGGAGCGATGACTCTGCAGTGTCTCCTGACCAAACTGAAGGCGAGGGTGATTCGGAGCAGGATACACCCTGTATGGTTGACTACGACGATTTGGTGGACAGGCTTTATACGTTGTCTGGCTGTGAGACTGAAGAGCCTGGATACAATGATGAAGAGTCTGGGTGCGAGGCCGAGGAGTCTGGATGTGAAGATGAAGAGCCTGAGTGTGAAGATGAGGAGTCTGAGTGTGAAGATGAAGGGCCTGAGTGTGAAGATGAGGAGTCTGAGTGTGAAGATGAGGAGTCTGAGTATGGAGATGAGGAGTCTGAGTGTGAGTCCGAGCTATCGGAGCTCGGGGAATAAATCTGCTATGGGAAAAGCTGGTAAGCAGGATGTGGGTAGGTAGATTATAGCCAGATTAGTTGTGGATCCATTTTCTTGGTGTGGTAGCTTGATGAAAAGGTTGACTGGCGGCAGCATTTTTGATGTGTAGTAGCTTGAAAATAAAAATCTCTCCTCTCCTGCGCATTAGCATCCTGTGGAAACATGATCGAATAAGTTTGTATTTTCTGTCTAAGCTAAGTTCCATATCACGTTTTTGTGTACATCAAGAGCGTAGCATGCATCAGCATAGGGGCTTACTGTTCTCGTGCCCAGACCGATTTATTTTTGTGTGGTAGCTAAAATCGGTCTGGAACTATGCTTCCCAGATTGCAACCACGCTAGCTGCTCCGGCTGCTCCGGTGCCCGGAGCAGAAATCTTGGCACCGGAGCAGCTAGCGCGTAATTTATTCTATTTTGGGTTAGTGCATCTCTATATGTTGTGCCTGCTACGTTTCCCTCCCCATCCGCCTCCACCTCGTGGGCACAACACCACCTGGGCACAACACCAACCTGCATCCTATTGGTCCTACATCCCTGCCCACAATCACATCCCTGCCAAACATGAGCAGTGCCAAACGAAAGCCGTTGTAGAGTGAGCGAATATTCTTCCCGTAGGTAGAAATAAACGTCGAATACCGGAGAGAGGTAGGACTGGCGGAAAAGCTCAATTATTCGAGATATCACATATAGCGGGCGGGCGGGCGAGCGACAGAGCGAAAGAGCGTATATTTTGCCAACGTGCGATAAGATTCCC
>Ga0307514_10004813_pt1 | contig 12302 bp, 2 predicted proteins | sample 16_EM_MG_FD_203088 | JGI IMG/M metagenome (GOLD analysis project Ga0307514, IMG submission 203088) | Populus trichocarpa ectomycorrhiza microbial communities from riparian zone in the Pacific Northwest, United States - 16_EM | ecosystem: Host-associated > Plants > Roots > Unclassified | place...
TTACTGAAATAAATGAGTAAATGTTGCTGTTAAGTATTCCAAGATTTTGCTGCTTGATTGGTTCATACTTGTGGTTCACACCCGATTGAAGTATTTTGTCTATGTTTCTCAAAATGGAGGGTTTATGTTCTGCTGTTTCCTGATGATTCCCTGAATAGGCTTTATGTATTTTTCTTGCACAATTGGAGGATGAGTTGTTTTCTGTGGCAACTCTACACTGCACAGCACGCTCTCTAGTTTACCTAACATGGGAATGGATTTTGTTGGATACTCACAGTTTCCTACATGGTTTTGTGAATTTAAAGGTGAATTGGTCCCATTATCCTCAAATGACCAATCCTCTTCACCTTTTCTTATGTTGATAGCAACATCAAAATCAGTTAGTACTTCTTGCTTCCTTGTTATATTTTTTTGTTTCCTTGTTTCTCTTTTAATCTTATGGCATGGTGGAGGCTCTTTTGAGTGTTGAATGTGGGATGTTTCAGTTCATGTGCACGAGTTAACAATCATATGAATTTACCAGGGCCATCTTTCTTTACATGTATTGTGTTTCCTACCATTTGCTCATCTCCCCTTTATTGTAGTTATACTTAATTGTTTGTAAGTGTCATAATCACAAAGAAATTAGCTAAATTATGGAAAGATAAAATAAATTTTTATGATGCATTAATTGAGTCTATTTAACAGTTTGTAATCACTTGTTATGAATTGAATAATATTATGTCTTGACGGTAACAATGTGTCTTTTAAGTTGTAATTGTACAATAATATTATTAAAAGCATAATTACAATATAATTAATTAAGCTACCGAGTGGTAAGATAAATCAATATGAGACAATAAACAAAAATATTTATTAGTTGGTAACTTACTATGTTTATAATGCCTTCAAAACCATAGAAATTGCCAGTATTAAGATATTGAACCGGACATGTCCTAAACCAAAAATATACTGGTACTTGCTATGGTTACTTGAAGGCATAAAATTATAGTGCCTTAAGTTTATGAAATAATAATTAAAGTCACTATACAATAAGTGTAGTTATTTATTAGTTCGTATTTACTTAATTGTTTTTTTTGGCGACTAAAATAATATTTTTCTTCTCTAAGGTAATAAAGAACTTTTCTATTGAAATTATAAATTTTTTGTAACTATCACAATTACGGAGCTATTAGCTAAATAATTTTATGATGCATTCGGAGAATCTACTTAACAGTTTGTAATCGCTTATTACAAAATGAACAATATTTATTTTCTTTTGAAAGGTAACAATAAAATTTTTGAGTGATAATTGTGTTATAATATTAGCAACTAGCAGTATTACGGGGTTATCAGTCAAGTTATTGATTGATAATATAACTTATTACAATAGAATAAATAAAAGTATTTATTAATATGTAATTTGAAAGCACAGTAATTGTAATGCCTTCAAATAAATATAGAAATGACCCTAATATAATATATTGGAACCCTTTTCAAGTCAAATCCATTTTGGATTGCCAAATGCCATCTCACCTTCCTTTTCCTATTCACATGGATTTTATTTTATTTTTGAACACTTGCAAATGAAGGAAAACAGTTGTCTCTGAACTGTGAAAAAATTAAAAAATCTGTCCCTTAACTACGAATTTCAGAGTTCTTTTTGCCACCTTTCCTTTTATCTTTTGTAGAAATAGTTATAAAAATGCCCCTTCTATTGCTTAAATTTATTTGTACTATTAACATTTACAAAAAAAAATTTGTTAAATTATTTAGTAATTATTAAGATTTATGAGAAATAAAAAAAAAATTAAAGAAAAAACATGTGGTTAAAATTTGTCAGTTTTCTCAACAACTTTCTTGTACCTTTCAGAGACGGCATTGAAACTTGATACATTGGTTGGTGATATTGAGGATGCGGTATCTTCTGCAATGAACAAAAAACTAAGGAAGTATTCTTCCACACAGAGTGTAGAAGTGAGCAGTCTTTAATTAAATATAATGTAAATAATGCTGCAAATATCTTTTTATTGCATCATTTTTTTAATTTTTTCTTACATTTGCAGGAAATGCGCCTGCTTGCTATTGAAAGACTCGGACATTCAGAAGATGTTTTAATTTCTGTTACAGAGACACACCCTCAGTGGACAAGTCTTGTATCAGCAGTTGACCACAGAATAGATAGGGCTCTTGCCACATTAAGACCCCAGGCAATTGCAGATCATCGATCACTTCTTGGATCCCTAGGATGGCCACCTCCACTTTCCACTTTGACGTCCTCAAACCTTGATGCTGGAAAATCAGCTGAAGTCTCCAATCCTCTTTTCACAATGCAAGGGCTTCTTAAACAACAGTACTGTGAAAACTTTCTTGCTTTGTGTCACTTGCAGGAGCTGCAGTGGCGGAGAAAATCACGGCAACTTGAGGGTCACAACAGGAAAGTGGCTCTGCAGCAACCACTTTGGGCAATCGAAGAACTTGTGAATCCTATTTCAATTGCATGCCAAAGACATTTTTCAAAGTGGATTGATAAGCCAGAATTCGTTTTTGCTCTTGTCTATAAGATTACCAGGGATTATGTCGACACTATGGATGAATTATTGCAACCACTGGTTGATGAAGCAAGGTTAGCGGGTTACAGTTGCAGAGAAGAATGGATTTCAGCAATGGTAACCTCTTTAGTAACATACTTGGCAAAAGAAATATTTCCCAAGTATGTTGCTGAACTGGATGGGGAGAGCATTAGTGGTGTACAATCAAAGGCTAGATTTTCTTGGCTTCATCTTGTTGATCTTATGATTGCTTTTGATAAACAGATTCAGTCTCTGGTAACGCATTCTGGAATTTCGCTTTCCCTTCAGGACGATGGCAACCTGCAGAAGATTTCTTCTCTATCAGTCTTCTGTGATCGACCTGACTGGCTTGATATATGGGCAGAAATTGAACTTAATGACACACTTGAGAAGCTAAAACCTGAGGTTGATGATGAGAGAAACTGGACAGCAAAAATTGAAGGTGCTCTTTTATCTGGTTTTGAAAGTTACAAATCTCCTGCAGTTTCAAGTGCCTTTGTTCGGCGACTTTTGTTGGTTGTTGATCGATGCCGATCACTGCCTAACGCCTTTTTGAGGTCAAGGTTTCTGAAAATGGCTGGTGGGTCTATTACGCAACGATATTTGGATTGTTTGCTACTCAGGTGCCAGGAAGCTGAAGGACTGACTGCATTAACAGATGACAATGGATTGATCAAAGTTGCAAACTCTGTTAATGCTGCTCACTACTTTGAATCTGTTTTGAAGGAATGGTGTGAGGACACCTTTTTTCTTGAATTGGGATTTGATCACAGAGAGCAACTGGGAATAGGGATTAATGATAATAGTGGTTTGGAGGGGCGAATTGATGGACCTGTTGGTTGTGTTTTTGACGAGGAGATAAAAAAGTTGGAAAATTTTAGAAAAGAGTGGGTTGAAAGGATATCAGTTGCTGTTTTGAGGGGATTTGATGCTAGGTGTCGAGAATATATAAAAAACAGGAGGCAGTGGCAAGAAAAGGGTGAAGAAAGTTGGACAATCTCCAAAACTTTAGTCGGGGCTCTAGATTATTTGCAAGGAAAGATGGCAGTAGCGGAAGAAAATTTGAACCGGATAGATTTTGTTGGTGCCTGGCGAAGTTTGGCAGCGGGGGTTGACCACTTGCTTTTTAATGGCCTTTTTACGAGCATGGTGAAGTTTCATGATGCTGGTGTTGAAAGGTTTAATGGTGATATGGAGATTTTGTTCGGAGTATTTAGAGCTTGGTGCTTGAGGCCTGAAGCCTTCTTTCCTAAAACCAGTGATGGCTTGAAGTTATTAACAATGAGCGAGGAGCAGCTCCGAGATACTATCACAGGAGGAGGGAAAAGGATGAAGGAGAACGGCATTATCCATTTGAATGTAGCCGAGGCAGAGAAGATACAAAACAAGAGAGTATTTATGAGATAAAGGATGGAAAATCAAAATCCATGTTAATTTTATCCACCAGGGGTGTAGCACGTTCCGAATAAAACAGGAAGGTTGGTTCGAGTTTATTAATGGAATTGGCATTTTTTATTATATATTCATTTTTTTTATTAAAACTACATGTGATTTTCTTAGTTTAGGGTAAATTTTAGTTTGCTTATCTAAGGTTTATGTATTATCTTAATTTTACTCGAAATAATATATGCATTTGTTTCAATTAACCTTCATAAATCTCAAATCTGTTTCAACATCAATTTCCATCATGTATGGTAACAAAAGTCTAGTAAATCAACCACATGTGAGAGTCACACGTGTGGTTGCTTTTAATTTATTATGTGGTTTTTTAATTTCAAAATTGTTTGAACAAATTTAAAAGAAAGAAAGCAGGACTAAGTATAGTTTTGAAACCCGGCCCGGCTTGATGGGTTGATACGAGACCCGGTCAACATGGGGCTGGAATCGTGCCGGGTTTAAAAAAAATAAGAAAAGGCAAAACTCAGGGTGACTCGGCAGGTTGACCCAGCAAGATCCGGTCAAAAATTCAGTTGTAATCTATTAATTTTTATTTTATTTTATTTACTAAAATAAAAAAAACAGAATTGACGTAGATGATTCAATCAAAACTCAAAACCAGATCCTTAAACATGATTTTGATTATGAAGATAGCAAGGAGAGGGCATGAAGAAGAAACATACTGAACTGAGAGAAACTAAACCTGACTACGATATTTTCCTCTTAATTTTAGTTTTTTTTTTTCCATTGATGATTAAAAATCCTAATTTACTGTTTATAAAGTTTTTTTTTCTAAGAGCCAAAAATATCTTGTTTTCAATTATTCTCTCTTTTTTGTGATGAACTCTAAGAGCCAAAGATTTTATTTGGTGGAATTCAAGCAATCCATAATTAAAAGCTTAGGAGGACAAATTGAATTTTATTCTAAATTAAAAGCAACCATATTTGAGAGTCACACGTGTGAAGGCACACATATGCCTCTCACGTGAAATTGCATGATAAGTTAATAATAAACTAGTCCCTCTAAGTTAGCGAAGTGAATCAATTAGTCCCTCTACTATGATAAATTATTTAGTACTCGATTGAAGTTCACTATAATAGCCTAATTTTAATTTTTTTTAATGAGATTGAGACTTCCTTTTAATTCCCAAACTGAAAATGAAAATAAAAATTGTATAAAATATTTCTTTCATTTAAAAATAAATAGTAACCTTTTTACTAGGACATGTTAGGATGATTGAGGTCTCTCCTAATTGTGCGAGCTACCTTTTTAAGCCGAAGCAAGAACAATAGCAACCTGCTCTTTAGACAAGATGGAGTAGAAAATCTGATGGCTACTCTTTGCTTGAGAAAGCAGAAACAACTATGGATTCAAAAGATAAATGGACATGAAGAAGACAAAGGCGAAACTTTAAAATCTCATCTTTTAATAACCACTAATTTGTTCTTTAGTTTTTCTCTATAGCCTTAATCTCTTCCTAGGTCTCTCCCAATCTAAAAGGAAACATCCTTTCTATTCAGCTTTACCCCTCTTATTTAGAGCAAGAGGACATTGAAGGCGGCTTTCTTGTCATGATCTTATCCAGGCTCTCTCCTACCTTTACCTGCTTTTTTTTTTTATTATGGTTTTAATTAGTTACATATTGATTGATAATATGACTCGTAAACTTATAAATTATTTTACTGTAATCTCAAGATGTAATTTAACTGATCAAATTTTAAATTTACTTTTTAAAAATCACTACTTCGAGTCCCGCAAGTCTTAAATCATTAAAAGTTTACATAATCATTAACTTCAGGTGTGACTAGTCGAGATACACACAAGTTAATCCAGACATTCATATTAATACATATTAAAAGAAAAGATTGACTCCTTGGGCATCCAGAAATTGACATTAAATTTTGTGTTTTAAGGTATGTTTTAATTACATGCCCCATGCCAGCAGACAATAATCGGACGGAGGTACCGAGTATTCAATGCCCTTGCTTGCCAGCGCACATCTACCTTGTTGTGTATAAAACACTATTATTATTATTATTATTATTTGAAAATATTGAAGCATTCAAGCGTCTGCCTCAATTAATCAATATATATATATATATATATATATATATTTTTAAGTAGAGATGTGAATTGTAATACACCACATCTAACAATGACTGATGCAAGCGGGTGGCCCGAATTACAGTGGAGACAATTAAATCCTTTTAGGCTACAAACGACCTGTTGTTGTCTGCATATTTAATTTTATTTTATTTTTTAAAAAAAGAAACAGACGAAATATTGTTCTCCCCTTATGAAAAGAAAAGTAAATATAAATCCAGGCATGCAAGCCTTCCTCATGCTCTGCTATTTTTAATTTTTTAATTTTTATTTTTTAATATAAAATTTTATTTAATTTTATTATCAGTTTACTTGATAGTAAATTAGTTTTTGTATTTTTTATTATATAATAAAAGTTTTTAAACTTTAATTTGTTTTATTTGTTTTTTCAATTCCAACATTTAATATAATATAGAGTTTTTAATTTATTTGGGTTTTTTTAATTTTTTTTTTATTTTTTTATCTTTCAATTTCATCATTTAATATGAGATTTATATTTAATTTTATCTTTTAGTATTGAGTTAATTTATTTCTGAATTTATCCTATAAACAAGATTATATTAGAACAACTCCCACACGATTTAATTTAAAACCCGAGCTAAATTAGAATTTTTTAAATTTAAATCATTGTACTAAGATTTATAACAACGCCAATTTTTTTTGATAATCTAGATATTATTTTTTATATTCAAAATAATTTTAGTATAAGCAGGAGCGAGAATACAATCAATAAACTAGTATTATCCATATTCTCCGTAATAGGTTCTCTTCCAACCAATATATCCAGCCAGCCGAGCACAATACTTTTACTTTTATATGCATGACCTAAAACTCAAAACATATATATATTCAATAAAAATACTCTTAAATTTTAAGAATCGATAAATATCAAATATATTATCTTTCCCTTAATAAAATTATATATGTCAGAATTAAAAAGACTTCTACTCTATATAAAATAAAAAATATATATCTTTTTATATAACAATACAAAATATATACCAATGAATTCAATAGTATTATACATAAACATAAGTCCAGTTTGTCCTTGTATAACAGGGTGATTTTTCAATCAATCCTTGTATCCTTAGTTAAGTCCCTGTAAAATGATTGTGTTTTCAATTTATCATTATGTGTGTGTATATATATATATATAGCTTTATATCATACCAAAAATAGGAACCACGATGGAGAAGGAAGGAGTCACCATTGAGAGATATGTCATGTAGCCAATCGGTTGATTATATGTGATATTATTATATTCATATAAATATATATTTATTATTAATAAAGGCTTAATTTATATTTAATATTCATATAATATTAGATTAATGAATCTAGAGTAAAAATAAAGTTCATGAGATAAAAATGCTCTGCAAAGAAAATTATAAAATTGTTATAATTATGAGATTCTTATTGCATTAAAGCATTGTTCTTAAAATGTTCTTGGTCGATACTCTTTTAAATACTGGATATTTATTAGAGTTATAAAGACGAGTACATATTATGTTCTCTTTTTTATGAAATGAAGCAACTGTTCTCATAAGTTGAGGTATAAGGGATACCTAAAACTAATATGTAAGTACTTGTCATAAGACATGTACACTCTGACTCACAGAGAATTTCATATGGAGATATCACATATGTCTATGGAAAGGCTCACGTGATGGTTGTGTAAGTGATATTTAGACTTGAGATAATTAAATCATCTTATATAAATAATGTTATGCTTTGATCTTGTTACATGTTCTCTTCATCGGGGTAACGAAATGGCAGACATTGAGTATAACATGAACTATATGAAGGTACTTGAGTGATCAAGAGAGGATTCATCACCCTAGGTGAATTAGGAAAAATATTTCATTTGTTCTTAAATAGTATTGACTAAGAATTCTTTGGTCAAGGTGGAATGAGATTTGAAAAGAGTTTCAAGTCTTATTCAAATTATCAATAATTATTATGTAGAGAATAAACATGATTTAACATGGTGGACATACTTCATGCTTTAATGCTAAATCAAAACGTTATTCATCACCCTAGGTGAATTAGGAAAAATATTTCATTTGTTCTCAAATAATATTGACTAAGAATTCTTTGGTCAAGGTGGAATGAGATTTGAAAAGAGTTTCAAGTCTTATTCAAATTATCAATGATTATTATGTAGAGAATAAACATGATTTAACATGGTAGACATACTCCATGCTTTAATGCTAAATCAAAACGTTATTGATGAAATGATATTAATTACACTAAGAAACTAGTCACTAAAAGGTTAATCAAGCCACTAATGACTTTTCTAATATTTGAAAGATCATAACACATTGTTAGATGATACACGTGATCTTCAAATATAAATTAATTAATTGTTTAATTGATAATAAATTAAATTATTTAATTTATTTAATTCTATTTAATTATAATTATAATTTAAACTTAGGCCAACATATAAGGAACCTAATGGGTTACACACATTAAGAACTATTAGTCAGAAATTAAACTGAGATGATTTAATTAAGTATGACTTGATTAAAATATATTTTAGAAATTAAGGACTATAATATAATTAATACATAGATTATATTTCTAGACCTAGAAAATCAAGTAAGGATTTAATTAAGTTAATTTCTAAAATTATTCTAAATTAATATATGGATATTATTTAAGGGAAAATTGATATTTTATCAATTTATAGGTTTTTTCAATATAAATAGTAAGTTATGTCTCTTATTTTTTTAGTTGTCGTCTGTTAGTAAAAACAATATATATACAAAAACACAGAATTAGAGCTAGCACTTTAGGCATAATGATCCTTCTCTTCTAAATAGGGATTTAGAAGTTTCTCATGGGTAGTTCGTGTGGATTATCATTGGAGGCCATAAAATTACGTGACTTGTGGTTTGTGACAACCTAGTCTTTAAAGAATTATTGAAAACAAAAAAAGATCAAATCTTTAGGTAATAAATCCCCAAGCAATTCTAAATCTCTCTAACAGAATCTCAGGGACTCCCAAATCATTTTGTTTCATAATTTTTGTTACAAGTATGATATTCGGGAACCCGACAAGAAGGAGATTTCATAGAGGGAGAGAGGTTTGGTCCTGTTTGGATTTATTAAAATTTTTTTATGTTTGTCACATGTTTTACATATGACTAAAATGTTTACAGAGTTTAAGACCATTTGGGGTATAGTATTAAGTCATACATTATCACATCAAGCATTACAACAAGTCCATAAAAAGCAAAATGCTTGTTTTATGTTTGGAAAGTAGAGTAAAAATAAAAAGATGAGTCGTCACCTTCTATTATGATAAAAAGAAACCCTAACTAGTTTTCAGATGTCTATGGTAAAGGATTGATTATGCTAAAGAAAATATAATATCACCCTAAAGTATCCTACCTAAAATAAGCTATATTGCTAATCTTGTCTTTTATTTTTAACGGTTTATTGTGTCTAATCTATCGGTGGTCTGTCTACTAGATGATAACGGGTTTACTTCAATAAGTTAAACCCTGAGGTAAGGTTTAAGCCTAGTCATTTTAAGGTTTGGTTTATTTTTATCACTTCTAGTTATTATCTTTAGATAACACTTAGTGTAATAACAATTCTAAGGTTGGTCACTCATAATCATAACATGTGACTAATTATCGATTAAGTCAAGCTAGAGAATAATTCATGGGCCTGTGTTAGGCTCATTGAACCCAACCAACATCTTAGAAAGGATTCATATATGACACCTTGATAAGATTCATCTATCTTATAGCACCTAGGTTTCACTCGTAATATTTGTTGAATAAAACTTAATTCTCTTGATTCATATTCAGATGTAATCAGTAAATATTAGACTAAATATTTTTTAATACTCCTGATTTTTTTTTATCGATGAATATTAAACTAAAATTTTTATTATTTGAAAATTAAGAGAATACGCTTCTCCTCTTAATATATAAGGCAATGACCCATATTGTTCATTTACCCTAGATATCAAAAGTGAATAGCAAACCAGTTTTTTAGCCCTATCATGCCGGTAGCGACTACTGGTTTTCTAGCCCTTGGTTTCATGTCGCCAGCTTCACGAGGGATCGATGCTGCTGATAGGGATGATTTTACCGTATCTTTTCCTGGGTATTGTGGTAGGCTATGTTGCAGTCCGTTTGCGGAGAGCCATAGAAGGAGCTCCAGAAGGAAGAAGGTCTATTTCTTGGTCGATTGCGTGCTTACTCCCTGGAATTGTCTTCGTTATCCTTACAATATTTCTGAACTTCATTAATCTCTAGGGAAGCCATAGCACTGGTGCAATTCCTATCTCCTTGTATTTTGTCCTTTAGACCCTTTGGTTTTGCATTTTAGTGCCACTAACTCTTTTGGAAGGATTCAAAGGGACATGAGCCAAGGCCATTCAGTACCCAGTGAGAACAAACCAGATACATTAGGAAGAAGAACCTTCCTTGTATAGCAGACATTTCAAGCTTATTCAAAACACACCCCACGCGGGAGGTGGAAGAAAGAAGAAGAAGGTATAGCAAAGATGTGTTGGTAATCTTATGGCTGTTTTTGTCAGTTTGTGTCTGTAATTTTAGGTGTGTTTTTGCATGATTTGCAGTGAAGAATTGTTGCTTTGGAATTATTTTTACAAATTTGTTTAATTAATGCTAGTTATAATGGTTTTTGAAATGGTAAGCAACACTAGAGAATTATTGTTTTTGGTTGAAACCATGAAGAACTCTTTTTACTTTTTTTTTTTAATTTTTTAGTTATTAAAGATATTTTAATCATTAAAATTATTATAATAATAACTCTGTAAATAATAGTTGATATAACACTTTAAATAATAGAGTGTTCGGTTTGATTTTTATAAAAAAAAAATAATTAAATTGAATTTTTTTTAAAAAAATCGAAACCGAACTGAAACCGGTTCAAACCGATCAGTTTCGGTTCGGTTCGGTTTTTTAGAACAAAAAACGGTTTGGCTTAGTTTTTTTTTGTTTTTTTCGGTTTGGATTTGATTTGGTTTTTTCAGTTTTAGACTTATAAAATCAAAACCAAACCAAATCAACAGATTGTTTTAAAATTTTAGTCAGTTTTTTTTTTACAATTTAATTTTTTTAATTTTTTTTTAATTTTCTTGATTTTTCAGTTTTTTTTAAACACCTAATAAATAACCTAGATTACTCTATGACATCTATGTGCATAAAACAAGGGGACAAAGTTTTGGAGTTTCATTCCCATTTCTCTAGTCCGTCCCTATCTACTAAAGAAGCATCGGTTTCTCTCTCATTCTCTTTCACCGTCCATTTTCTTGAGTTTCAGCTTCTACTCACTAAAAAATTGAAAACACAGTTTTTGAATAATAATAATAAGAATAAAACGTTAACTCCCTAATTTAACGCTCTAGTCTCCAATCAAAATCCAAAACCAAAGCTTTCCTCATATTCTCTCATTTAAAGCAAAACCCATTTCTCCTCTGTTAAGAAAAAAGAAGAAGAGAGCAATGGCGTCGAATATAGGGATGATGGACAGTGCGTATTTTGTCGGGAGGAATGAGATATTAACATGGATCAACAATAGGCTTCAGCTCAACCTCTCTCGTATTGAGGAGGTCTTCTTTTCTTTTCTTTTGGAAATATATTTGTTTGTCCCGGTTTGAGGGAATGTTGGCTTTTTGTGATTATTGTTCTTGTTTTAGGAATTTGGAACATTTTCATGAAATGGGTTCTTGTTTATAAGCGTTTTCCAGTATTTTTCTTAAGTTAATTTCTGTTACGGAGAATTAACCAAAATGGGATGCTCTGATTTAAATTATCTAATTCTGTGGTCGACTTGGTTTTGAAATCATCTTTGTCTACAGGATTGTTAATTTTTACATGTACTTTGGATTTCTTGTGTTTTTAGGTTGAGTTTAAAATCTTTAGATATGGCTTTAGGACTAAAGAGTGCTCTTCGAATGAGATGTATTTCACATCATGCCATTTTAATCCCTTATTTTCTAATGTTATTCGTGTGTGTCTAGGCTGCTTCCGGTGCTGTGCAGTGTCAGATGATGGACATGACTTATCCAGGAGTTGTACCGATGCACAAGGTAACGGAATTCTGCCTCGGACATTTTTATTTTTAATATTTTCCTTGTCGTTTGGTTAAGTATTGCAATTATAGAATGCCTTCCTCTACATTTCAGTTTCATTTGTTGTAGGTGAATTTTGATGCAAAGACAG
>Ga0307514_10004814_pt1 | contig 12301 bp, 14 predicted proteins | sample 16_EM_MG_FD_203088 | JGI IMG/M metagenome (GOLD analysis project Ga0307514, IMG submission 203088) | Populus trichocarpa ectomycorrhiza microbial communities from riparian zone in the Pacific Northwest, United States - 16_EM | ecosystem: Host-associated > Plants > Roots > Unclassified | place...
ACCGGCGCTTGTCATCCCCTAACCTGCCAAAACTCCGGCAGGTCATCGGTCATCCCCAAGTCTGCCGGGCGCTTGTCATCACCTTCGGCAATTGCCGTTGCCGGAGTGGTCGTGCGCCTACAGTATTATGGTTTGCCGTTAAAGCGGTGGTCGTGGCATGTCCGTTCGGCTTTGGTTCGGCTTGCGTACAAACGCGTTCGAAGCGCCCTCGGCCAGCTCCGAGTCTCTTTCAACGCATCGATCATGCAAGTTACGTACATCCACGGAAAGTTGGCCGTTGGCAAGATCTCCCCATAGGAGAGTAGGTAAGCGAAACGCCCCGATATCATTGCTGACCACACTTGTACTCATCCTCCAACAAAAGCTACGCCATGGTCCAGGTGGTAGAGCCGGCCGAGTCTTTGGTATACCCGACGGGTCTCATTTCTCCTCTCATACTCCCTGTCGACGCCTCTCGGCCCTACCCCAGTGCGGCGGCCGTGCCCCCAGAAGAAGTGGTCTTCGTTGTACACTTGCTGCCGGATCACCGACATACCGTCGGTTGCGGCTGTGCTCGCGCCTTAATACGAACGCGCAGCAGGTCCTGTCGATGGTGAAGAAAGCCTCTTCCAAGGTAGGTTTGCGTGTTCCGGTCGACAACTACGGGCCCGGGTGAGGTGCGGAGTGGGTGATGGGTAATCCTGGCAGTGTAGAATCGACTCGGGACGGATGAACAGATTATCAAGTATTGCCACACGACGGTCATTACGCTTTCGAGAGGGTGCCCGGGGCACCCAGTCCGACCGTCCCACCAGGCCCTGCTTCCATTGCCTTATTGCCGTTCTACTCCCCACCCGTTCCCACGAGACATCCAGGATGGTTCCCGGGGATCTGGAGTAGAGTGGCGCTTGCGGCGTTGCTCGCTCTTGGATTACAGTGGGGTAAGCCGCAGTGGCCATCCACTGCTGGAAGCCTCCCGTCAGCCTGGGTTGTAGGGCAATGTCATATATTGGTGGCGGCAACAATGCTATTTCTCCTGCATCAGCAAACCCTCCACCTCGGGTGGCGCTATCCGAGCTATCTCCGCCCTCATTTTCCACCCTCATTCCGCGGCGATAATGTCAAAAACTGAATAGGTTTCACCTAAGCGGTCGGGTAGGACATGGGACGTTTTGCAGCATCCTCGTCCATGTTTCTCGGCCGCAAGGTGACCCACAATATTGGTGTCCTTCGTCTCACGTGTGGGTGAATGCTGGGGTAGCGTTCTGTGGATATTTGGGCAAAGGACTGTCCATCACCTCTGGCGTCGGAATCATGGTCGTGTGCTTCTCCAGACCTCTGGAGTATTTACCAACTGTTTTTGCGCCTCAGCAATGGCACTCACTATATTTATCTGCTCGCGATAAACTACGTGACTGGGCCGGATGTCGTCAAAGTGTGGATTGGTGGGTTAGCCCTCACGCTTTCAACTGCACTGTTGTTCGGATTTTCTGTATACTTGGGTACCTTACCCCGTCGATAGCCTGTCCGCCGTATGTCCATTCAGCCAATAATAACTAGAGATTTTCATTGCGGAAGCGGGACAAGCATACAGCCAAGTCGGGTCAAAAAATGGACGCCCATCCCCACTGGTGCAGTGACGATCGGAATGACCAAACCATCACGCAGCCACTGGACTCCTGGCGTGAGGCAACCTTCCGAATAACCGCCTCATTCACTCTTTGCCCACACCCACCACCACACCCGCGACCTCCCTCTCTTCCGTTGAGGAACCAGCGCCGCAATGGCCCGAAGCCAAGCCACCATTATCTTCGCAGCTGCCCTGGTCGTCAACATATTACTCCTGTCGCAATCGAGGTTAACGAACGTAGCCGTACAGAAGCACGATGGTCGGGATTTCGGAATGGGAGCATCTCCGTTCAGGAACGGGTTGTTCGCCACGGAATCGGAGCAATCTGGAGAGAACGTGCGTCCGCATTCACCCAGCTGCTTTGTTTGAATTTTGGTGTTTTACTGAACGTTTGAACCGTTCTACTACACCCGATTTTGCTTGGGATGCTGAACGCGTTGACATCATTAGTGTAGGCCCACCACGTTGCCCATCGAGGATCAATGTGACCATGTCAAGAAGGAATGTCCGGAGTCGGACTCATTCCTCTCGATCCCTTACATCGAGAAATACTTCTGCGCAGAACCAAAGGCTCGGCCATGGTCCTTCACGGGCCTCGTCGTTTGGCTCATATTCCTCTTCTCTACAATCGGCATAAGTGCCTCCGACTTCTTCTGCCCAAATCTCGCCACGGTCGCTCAAACACTCGGGCTAGACGAAAACGTCGCCGGAGTCACATTCCTCGCATTCGGAAACGGTAGCCCTGATGTTTTCGCGACCTTTTCTGCCATGCGGACCAACACCGGTAGACTGGCGATTGGAGAGTTGTTCGGGGCTGCTTCCTTCATCGTGAGTTGCGTGGTGGGCTCCATGTGCATCATTCGGCCCTTCAAGGTGGAGAAGTTCCCGTTCTTGAGGGATGTAGGATTCTTCTTCATCGCCGTAACTTTGGTGATCGTCGTCCTTTGGGACGGAAAACTTATTTTGTGGGAGTCTTTGGCCCTCGTGGGGCTCTACTTCATTTACGTGTGTGTGGTGGTTATCGGAAGTTGGTGGGAAAGGAGGCAGGAAGCGAAAAGAGCGCGCGAGGCGTTGATCAGGAACGAATACAGTGCCGAGGGAATGCCTCAAATTGCGTTTCACGATGAGGAGCCCTACGTGGACGAACCATTCCAGGATGAACGTAAGTTTTGCTTCTAGGGTCCGCCACGTAGGATTTAATGTTATTCTAGCATCTATTGTCCCCACGCTAGAGGACCTTGACTCTTCCCAGACGCTGGTGCCATCAGCAACACCCATGGACTGGAGACCACCGAGCCGACCTCGAGCCAAGTCCCAACCTGGACCACCTCGCATACATACGGATTTCTCAACGCAACACGGTACCGCCGGTGCAAACCGCGCGAGAACACGTTCCCCTTCACCCACACCATATTCCACCCTCCGCCGCAACCATAGTACCTCACACCAGATGCCGTCGTTTTCGTTGATCGGCGCCTTGGAATTCCGACAGGTAGTGGCTTCATTGGCAAGTCAAGCCGCCGGTGACCCCCTGAACCTCAATCTTTACCAAGAGAGTCCGTTGACACCATACGTCAGAGGACACTACCCCCACCACCACTCCCATTCCTCGTCGTCGCGGCCTCGAACGCCTGATCAGGACCCATGGGATACCGTTGCAGGGAGCGTCCAATTACACGAACGTTCGCCCCACATATCCCCTAGCGGCAGTGTTGACAGGTTAGATCACATGATCTTTCCATCTAATACACCTTCAGAGACCGACGCGTCGTCGAACCAGTTCACACCTCCTTCGAAACGACAGAGGGTCAAACATGTCTTGTACCAGACATGGCACACACTCTTCCCTACTCTTCACCACTTCTGGGATAAGAGTTTCTTGGGCAAGATCGTTTCCTTGTTCGCCGCTCCTGCGGTCATGGCTCTTACGGTCACCTTGCCCGTGGTGGTGACGCCCTACGCATCCGAAAAATCGGCGGAAAAGCTTTCCACAGCTGATGCCGGATCGGTCGACTCCAGGCTGATCGATTTTGAAGAGGAAGGTGTGGAGGCTGGGAGAGCGTTGATCGCAGAGGAAGAGGTTGCCCATGAGTTGCGTGAACTTAAATACAACAAATGGTTGATGGCGGCACAGTGTATTTTAGGGCCTCTGTGGTGTGCTGCTGTGCTGTTTGGTGGGTCCGTTCCTGTCTTTCCTGCATAAGATGGCACTAAGAATTTGGGCTAGATGGAGTAGTGCATGAGATATGGCTGTTGATTGCCACTGTCATCGCTGGTGTCGCGGCAGCCATCCTTGTTCTCATATTCTCCACCTCGGGAGAGAACCCATCCATGCGCATGTTACGCTGTTCGATGGGATTCTTCGTCGCCATCGTTTGGATCATGGCCATCGCTGACGAGGTTGTTGGCGTTCTCAAGGTAAATTGCACCATTCACGATTCAACTTCCCGAGCCCCTGTCCTAAGCTTCTGGATCCCATCAGGCCTTTGGATTCATGTTTGGATTGTCAGATGCCATCATCGGTGTCACCATTTTCGCCGTCGGCAACTCTCTCGCGGATTTTGTCGCAAATATGAGCGTCGCGGTAAGTTCTCCGATCTCACCGTCCCAGTTCCCCGTGTTGTTTATGTACCTTCTCAGGTTTTCGCCCCCATCATGGGATTCTCCGCTTGTTTCGGTGGTCCCATGCTCAACATTCTCCTCGGAGTGGGAGTATCAGGCTCTTACGTCATTTCACAATCCGGCAGTCCGTACCACCTCCCTCTTTCGCCGACGCTCATCACCAACGGTTTTGGTCTGGTGGCGATACTACTCGTGACCGTCGTGGTGGTACCGTTGAACGGATACTATCTGACGAGGGCGTGGGGTATCTTCCTCGTTTCCTGTTACTTGGTTTTGGTGACGATTACCGTCGTCGTAGAGTTGAAAGCGGAGTCTGTGATTTGATCGATTCCGGGTGGAAGAGAGTATCCGGCCAGATAGAATTTCCTCCTCGACCCCCCCCGACTTCCTTTCATTGCTTCTCCCCCCACAGGCCTTCGTCCCGTCGTCGTATATCCCGTGCGCCTAAGCGTCCTGTTTGCGTTGCCTCGTGCTTTCGTCGTTTGTTGATACCTAACATCTAGTATTTCCTATCTCCTCTCCTTCCTATTTCTGGATTTTTGGCCATTTCATGTAACGTAGGGTATCTCGGTTGAAAACAGGTAAGTCATGCTATCTTATTTTTGTGGGTTTGTGTAGCTCTCGTGTGTAATTACAACTTGGGTTGGAAATCAGATTCTGCCTTGATCAGGTCACGCAACTGCCTTCTTAAGATCTTCCCCGCCGCGCTCTTTGGGATCTGGTCGATAATGACCACACCTCCCCTGAGGAACTTGTGTTTGGCCACGCGACTTTGGACCCACTGTTGTATCTCCTTGGAGAATGCCGCGGACTCTGCTCCCGGTGATGGTCTCACCTTGGGAACGATGTATGCCCTGGACAGGAAAAGAGGTTAGGGTACCTGCCGAGATTGATTCTTCAAGTATTGGATGGGAAAACAAACCTTGGCAATTCGGTAACCTCCTTCTTGGAATACACCCCGATGACGGCAGCATCGACGACCTTGGGGTGTTGCAATAATAGGGCTTCTAGCTCTGCCGGGGGAACTTGAGAGCAATATCGATGGGTTAGGGTGGGTCAGTCTCCTTCTCGGAATCTGCGAGCGTACCTTGGAAACCCTAAGTGGAAAAAGGTTAGCGTGTTCAGAGGGCTCAGTGTCGAAGGGGAGAGGTCTGGAGGTATACCTTATACTTGATCAACTCCTTAATTCGATCTACGACGAACCAAAACCCGTCAGCATCACAAGCACAGACGTCTCCGGTCTTGTACCACCCATCGGCGGTGATCGACTCTTTCGTCGCCGTCGGGTTATTCAGGTAACCCTAAAACGTGTGCAGTGTCAGGTTTCATTCTCGAGTATCGATAGTCCCCATACCTTCATAACCGTCGGACCACGTAACCACAGCTCACCGGGTTCACCCGGCTTCAAATCGACACCGTCTTCCCTGACCAATCTTGCTTCGAGGTTCGAAATGAGGGTACCGACTGACCCAGCCTTGGACAAGAACCGATCGGAGGGTAGGATGTGAACGACGGGGGACATCTCCGTCAAACCGTAACCTACGTGGGGGAGGGGTTATGACGGTAAATCTTGAAAGAAAGGGAGTGTAAATCTCTGTTGGCTGACCTTGCAGAACGATGGGATTGGCACCAACCGATTTCAGCTTGTCGTGAACGGCCTCGACCAGCGAAGCGCCAAGTGGCGCGGCACCTAGGGTTGCCACCGGTGTGAAGGTGGTTTTGTGTGGAGAGGAATGCAAGCCAGAATGCGTACCTGACATCCAAAGTCGCAAAGTTATCAAGTTATACTTATTCGCCGCTAAAAAAACAACAACCATTCGTCACGCTAGTTATCTGCAATACACGGCTACGTACCAGGGTGATGAAGGACTGCGAGGCATACGGGTGGGACGACAAGCGCAAGCGTCACCCTGTACTTTTCAATGTTTCGAAAAAACGCCTCAGGTTCGAACTGTGGCATGATCACGACCGGCAATCCGAGCATGATCGCGAAGGGAAGTAACGTTACAGCGGCTAGGATTCGTCCGTTCAGTCTCCTTGCAAAAGGGCAAAGCTTCAAGGCATACCAAAGATGTGGAAGAATGGTAGAATTCCGATAAACACATCCTTTCCTCTCTGAGTGGGAATGAAAGAAGGTTGGATCATGAGGCAGTTCGAAACGATATTCTTATGGGTTGACTGTGGTGAAATCGTTAGGATACGATGTCAGATCACTCGGTGGTTACAAAAACTCTAACCTCGACCCCTTTTGGCTTTCCTGTTGTCCCGGAAGAGTAACAGAGGTACACCGTCTCGTTCGAGAGTGGTCCATCAAATCTTTCCGCCGCACTCAGGTTTCCTTTTCCTAGCAGGTCGTCCATATGAACAAAACCCTTCGCAGTCGAGTCCTTATCACCCACTCCCATAACGATTATCTTCTTCCTTGCTTCTTTCTTGCTCACCCCGCTCGCTTCGAGCATAGTAAGCACAGCAGGTACAAACAAGGGGTGGACAAAGACCACCTTCGCCCTGCTATCCTTCCACTGATACCCAAGCTCCGCTGGAGTGTAAGCAGAATTCGCCAACGTCGTCGTGAGCCCAGCCGCGATAGACCCAAACAGTGCAAGCGGCCACGCGAAACTGTTCGGGCTGAAGATCATCACCGTATCCCCTCTGTTGAGCTCCACTCCCCCAAGCTCGTTCGCGAAAACGTTCCTGAGACCCCATCCAAGAGAGAGACAGGCGGCCTTGAGCTCTGAGCGTGTGATGCTGCGTCCGGTTGGGGCGTCAATAAAGGCAGGTGTCGTGCCAGGGATCTCGCGGTCGAGCTTCCCCTCAAAGAGGAAGGTGAAGAGCGACTCGTCGGGGATGAAAACGTCGGGTATAGGAGAGCGGTAGATGGTCATGGTTCCAGGTCAAGTATAGCGGGGCAATACATCCCGATGGAACCGGACATCTTTCACGTGTTCTTGGCATGTTGGATTCGATGATACCCAGGGGGCGGAGTGACCGATGAATGTGAATTTCTGCGCACAAAGTCCGCTACATGTCACAATGTGACATCCGCTGCCCCCGGTGTTGAGTACACGCACAGCCAGAGACGGGCCATCCGACGTGAGTTCGAGGTGGCACAGCGTTCAACGTCAATCGACGGCGAAATGGATAAGAATTGGTCAACATTTGTCGTCAGGCCGGTGTGGTCAAATACCCCGCACAATACTGATCAGTGCTTTAATCGGGGCGGAGCCGAGATCAGATAAACCAAAAGCTGAATTTCCTTGGCATCTATAGTTTCCCATCCTCCTCCACTCTCCCGAACACTCAAGTACTACCCCAACCTCCTTCGACACGCCGATATCACAATGGGTGGCTCTGACAGCGAACCAGAGTTGAAGAAGAAGAAAGATAAGAAGGATAAGGACAAGGATAAGGGAGATAAGAAGGATAAGGACGAGAAGAAGGATCACGGTAAGGATAAGCATAAGGACGAGAAGGATAAGAAGGATAAAGGTAAAGACGAGAAGAAGGACAAGCATAAAGACGAGAAGGACAAGGACAAACATAAGGATGACAAGGGCAAGGATAAGCATAAAGATGAAAAGGGCAAGGATAAGGATAAGGATGAAAAGGGCAAGGATAAGGATAAGGATAAGGATAAGGGCGAGAAGAAGAAGGATAAAGACAAGGACAAGGACAAGGACAAGGACAAGGACAAGGACAAAAAGAAGGACGCAAAGGATAAGGAGAAACCGTCGTATCCTGTTCAAGGTGGTGAAGCAGCGGGTTTCTTCAATCCCTCTGGTGCGCCTTCCAAACCATCCCAACCCGCCTACCCGCCCCAGTCCGGAGAGGCTCCATGGTTCCTCCGCGATCCGGGCGCAGGGCCTGTCCAACCCCAACCTCGAACGGTACCCGACTTCCCTAACCCGAACCCTCACTACACCTCCCAACCCCCTCCTCTGCCACAACCCGTTCCAGCCGTCGGCGGTGTCGGGGGCGGTCAATCTGCTCATAACTTCCCTCCGTCAGGATACCGTATCCCGCTCGATCCGAATGCACAGTTCCCCAGTCCTGATCAACTCGGTCGACCTCCCGCCACCGATCTTGACGGCAAGACCCCGGTATTCATCGGATCCGTTATCTTCCCCGACTCGGTTTACCCTTGTAAAATCATCCCCTCTCTCCACCCTCCGTGTCGTGTGCCACAGGGTGGCAGTGAAGTCGGACACCATGGAAGGTACGACCTGCTACCCGTTACTCAAGACATGGAGTGGGTCCCAACCAGGGCCGGTCAAATCCCCCCTGGTCGTCGTCCCGTTGAGGGCGGTTACGAATCTGGTGGTAAGCTCTACCACGCTCTCGGTTTCATCCAAGGGGCGTATGTCCCCGGGAAGACGGGTGAACACCTCGTGAGTAGATCCAAGTTATCCATGCTTTGGAGAGAGCTCAAAACCATCGAAACTTCCAGAGAGGCGCAAGTGTACTGTTCGGCGGAAGCGAACACAATCTCCAAGAAAACTATAGCATCCTGTAGGTGACTATCCACTGGGTACAATCCGAATTGATCTGATCTCGGTGGGTGATCAAGGTGTTGGAAGTAAACTTGCTGCCCTCGTCACTCAAACTGGACGAAACGAATGTATCATATATCTAGAAGAAGAAAAACCCAATGTCCGTTCCACTGTAACAAGAATGAAAGATACTACAACTTGACCATTTGTGCTCATGCATACCGTTTTCTGGGTTAGTGGAGATCCCACCAAATATCTCAAGGGCAATGACATCAGTACATTGCGGCCCAACACGTCCTAGTAATATGAACGGCGTTGTATATGCGCATCGATGAAGGGACGAGGGCATTCCGGGGTATGACGTCACAGGGCGGTGTCGGTCGAGGCGCCCTGAAAGTATACTTAAGCATATCCATCCTCGTAGCCCCAACCCCCTCTTCCACCACACACCATGCAGAAACCTCACGACGTCCCCTGGTTCCTTCGCGATTCCGCCGTTCACGACCAACGTCCCCCAAGAATCAATCCAGACTTCCCGGATCCGACCCCCCACCACAACTTTGAACGACCCCCGCAGCACCAGTTCCCTCAACCTCAACCCCAAAACTTCCCTGGTGCCTTCCACCATGGCGAGGATGGTATTGATGAGCGCGGTCGTGAAAGGGGTTTCCACGATTCCGATAAAGACAGAGACCTTAGCGATCCTCAACAACAGCATCAGCCACCTCCGCCTAGAAAGAACTTGCCCCCTCCGTCTGGGTTTCGTATCCCATTAGCTTCAAACGCCGAGTTCCCTCCTTCCCATCAGGTCGGCCCACCCGCTTGCGTGGATGCGAACGGCGTGAGCCCAGTCTTCGTGGGTTCCGCGATATTCGATGATTCGGTTCATCCTTGCAAGATCGCTCCTTCCGTTCACCCTCCATGTCGCGTTGCATACGGTGGCACCGAACGAGAACATCACGGGAGGTATGATCTCCTACCCATCACCCCCGATATGGAATGGGTCCCAACGAAGAACGGGGAGATCCCACCTGGTCGCCGTCCTGTGGAGGGCGGATACGAATCTAATGGAGATAAGCTGTACCACGCCCTCGGGAAAATTGATAACGTAGATGTGCCCGGTAAGACCGGCACGCATCTCGTGAGTGGATCTTCGTCATCTGTACGCCTCGGTTTACTTCTGGACCCATACGATCGAAACCTTGATAGGCGGGTGCGAACATACCTTTTGGCGGGTACGAGCACATCGTTCGAGAATACAAGATCTTGTGAGTAGAAATTCGCATCCGACCCACTACGAGCATTGGGATTCATCTAATACAAATCAGGTGCTGGAGGTAACCTCATCGAACTGACGGAACAGGTGTATCATGCACAATTTGACATTCATTTCAAGCGTCTGTACCGTAAACACAAATGAAACATGATTTGTACTGGTCGAGGTCGCGTTCCAGATCGCTTTTGAGTTTCCACACAAGTGAGGATTAGATGTCATAGCCAGGGGAGATGATCGTTATAGTCGGGTCGCAGACACCGCAAAGCTCGGCTAGTGGCACCCTTCTACGACGGATATCCATATCCCTAGTCCGAGGGACAGTCACCCAGTATCGCTTGCAAGAATACTGTACTTCGGATTCGAGGGAACCGTACAACAAGGATCGTATTTCAAAAATTAGACCGTTCAGCCTTACGGTCGTGGGGATTATTAATCGAGTACACATATCAGAGATAAGTATAGAAGGGTAAAAAGAATGGTCTATCGACTGGGTGGGGTACCCAAGTAGATAGAAAATCCGAATAAAAAAGCAGTAGAAAACGAGAGTACCAATCCACCAATCCACACCCTAATGACACCCGGCCCAATCACGTAGTTTATCGCGAGCAGATAAACATCGTGAATGCCGTTGTCCAGAGTCATTGAAGCGCAAAAACAATTGGAAAATATTCCAGAGGTCTGGAAGAAAGACACGGTTATGATTCCGATGCCAGAGGCAACAGCCAGACCTTTGCCCAAGTACCCACAGAACACTGCCCCGAAATTCACCCACGCATGGGGCAAAGGACGCCAATATTGTAGATCACCCTGTGGTCGAGAAATATGGGCAAGAATGCTGGATGTGAGGCACAGGAAGAACGACAGCGTTGCCGCCACCCCATACATGAGAAATGACACCGCCCTACAACCCAGGCCGACGGGAGGTTTCCAGTAGTGAATGGCCACTGCGGCTCCGACCGTACCCCACTGCAATCCAAGAGCGAGCAACGCCGCAAGCGCCACTCTACTCCAGATCCCCGGGGCCCATCGTGAAGGTCTTGTGGGAACGGGTGGAGGGTAGAACGGCAATAGGGCAATGGAGGTGTTGGGGGTACGAGGGGATACAGGACCCAGTGGGATGATCGGACTCGGTGTTCCAAGCACCCTCTCGAAAGGCGTAACGGCCGTGCAGTACTTGATAACCTGTTCATCCGTCCCGAGCCGATTCTCCGCCGCCACACTCCCAGGACTGCCCACCACCCAATCCGCACTTCGCCCAGGCCCGTAGCTGTCGACCGGAATCCGCAGCGCTGCTTTGGAAGAGGCCCTCTTCACCATCGAAAGGACTTGGTGCGCGTTCGTGGACCAGATGAAAGCCCGAGCGTAGTTGAAGACCGGAACCGTCTTGAGTTCGTCCTTCCTAGCGAGTCCCTCTTCCTCATCTCCGTTCATGAGCTCAATAGCATGTGTCGGTTGGCCAGCGATGTCCCCGGCCGGAGCGGGACCATCCTTCTGGTCGGTGGCTACCCAAGCCAACTGGTTCGCAGCCTCCAGGCTGTCCCTCAAATGGTTTGGTTCGGGTTGAGACCCGACGTACAACCATCCCATGATGAGAGGGAGAAGGTAAGTCCAAGTTGCGACGATTGCGTACCCCACATCCCCAGTGATTGGCGTATAGAAGGAACCGATGACCGTGAGGAGGGTAGCAAAGACCACCCACACAAAGTTCATAACCAGCGGGATCGACCACCTCCTGGTCTTCTCCACCTCTTTGTGAAGGAGGTTCCAGTAGCCATCATTGTGCGGGAGGACGATGAGGGAGGGGAGTAGGGTGGGATTCGACGAGATCCGGATCGGCACGTGTGAGAAGGCGGACATGACAGCGGCGATGGCTTTGGAGTTGGGGTACTTGAGGCCCAAAACCGATTTGGTGAGCCACCAGGCATTGAGGTGGGTGATTTGTAATGAATAGGCAGCCAGGCATGGGCTGCCTATTGTCATAAGAAAGTTGAGGACGTCTTCAAGTGGGTCTGGGAGTGTCTTATTAATGTTCCGGAAGGTTATGAGACATAACAACATCACTCACACTCAGATCCAAATGGGATCTGGAAAGTCAGCGCAATCCACGGAAGGAACCACGCTCCAAACGTCTGGGAGAAGGCCTCCCATTCGATATCCCCAATCCCTCCCCCACACTCGGCCACACACTGTTCGTATGTCAGTTGTAGTATAGGAGCGGGGCTCGTGGAATTTGTCGCGTTCCAGGCGCCTTGTTGTGCGGCTTGCAGCCTCGCGCCGCATTTCACGAGATTCGCAGCGTTCACA
>Ga0307514_10004815_pt1 | contig 12295 bp, 5 predicted proteins | sample 16_EM_MG_FD_203088 | JGI IMG/M metagenome (GOLD analysis project Ga0307514, IMG submission 203088) | Populus trichocarpa ectomycorrhiza microbial communities from riparian zone in the Pacific Northwest, United States - 16_EM | ecosystem: Host-associated > Plants > Roots > Unclassified | place...
GGCGCCACCGCCGACTGGCTCGACCGCAGCCTGAAGAAGGAGTCGACCCTCGTCGAGAAGAACATCGACGCGCTGGCCGGCCTGCTGCAGCTCAACCCCGCCGAGCGTGCGCTGCTGCTTTACGGCACCCTCGCCCGCTACCAGCGCGACCTGCGCGGCCTGCTGGTGGAGTTCAAGGTGTCGAATGCGCAAGAGGCGTATGCGGCCATCGCTGCCGTGGCCGGCGTCAACGAGCAAGACGTGGCCGAGGCCTTGCGCGCCGGCTCGCGGCTCGAACGCACCGGCATGGTCGAGAACCTGATTTCCGAACACAACATCACCGACCTGGCCGATCTGATGAAGGTCAGCGAGCAGTTGCCGCCGGTGCTGATGCGCAAGTACGAAGGCCCGTCGGACCTGATGGCGGTGTTCACCCGCCCGGCCACGCGCAGCGAGCTCAGCCCCGAAGACTTTCATTTCGTCGGTGTCGACCAGCAGGTGCTGACCTCGCTGCTGCGCAACGCGGTGGGCTGCAAGGCACTGGGCGTCAACATCCTGCTCTACGGCCCTCCCGGCACCGGCAAGACCGAGCTTGCCAAGGTGGCAGCGCAAGCTGCCGGGCTGGAGCTGTATGAAGTGGAGTACGCGGACCGCGACGGCAATTCGCTCAGCGGCCGCGACCGCTACCGCTCGCTGCAGATCAGCCAGGTGTTCCTGAAGAGCAGCCCGCAGGTGGCGCTGCTGTTCGACGAAGTGGAAGACGTGTTCCCGCCGATCTCGACCGATGCCGCGCAGCTGATGGCGCGGCTCGACACCGGCGACGGCGCGCTCTCGGGCAGCGTGAGCGGCAAGGCCTGGGTCAACCAGATTCTCGAAACCAACCCGGTGCCGGTGATCTGGGTCACCAACCGCATCGAGCAGATCGACCCGGCGTTTCGCCGCCGCTTCCAATATCACCTCGAATTGAAGAGCCCGCCACCCGGTGCACGCGAGGCGCTGGTGACCAAGGCGCTCAATGGCGTGAACGTGTCGCCCGACTTCGCAGCGCGGCTGGCCGAGCGCAAGGGGCTCACGCCGGCCCAGGTGCGTACCGCCGTGAAGTTCGCCAAGCTCGCGGCCGATGAATTGGCGGGCACGACGATGGAATCGCTGATCGAGCGCCAGCTCGGCAATGCCGACAAGGCCCTCGGCAGCACCAGCACCGAGCGCGGCGCGCGCCGTGTGGTCACGCAGTACGACCTGAGCCTGGTGCACACCGAATCGCGCTTCGAGCTGCCGCGCACCATCGAGGCGCTGCGCCGCAAGGGCTACGGCACGCTGTGCTTCCACGGCCCGCCCGGCACCGGCAAGACGGCGCTGGCCGAGCACATCGCGCAGCAACTGCAGCGCCCGCTGATGATCCGCCAGGCCTCCGACCTCGTCAGCAAGTACGTCGGCGAGACCGAGACCAACATGGCGCGCATGTTCGACGAGGCGCAGACCGAGCAGTCGGTGCTGCTGCTCGACGAGGCCGACAGCTTCCTGCGCAGCCGGCGCATGGCCGAGCGCAACTACGAAGTCAGCGAAGTCAACGAGATGCTGCAAGGCATGGAGCGCTTCTCGGGCGTGTTCATCTGCACCACCAACCTGTTCGACGACCTGGACGAAGCGGCGCTGCGGCGCTTCACCTTCAAGATCCGCTTCATGCCGCTGACTGCCGCGCAGCGCGAGCGCATGTTCGTCGCCGAGGCCCTGGGCGGCGATGCCGCCTTGCTGAACGCCGAACAGACTGAGCGCTTGCACCGGCTGGACGCGTTGGTGCCGGGCGACTTCGCGTCGGTCAAGCGCCAGATCGATGTGCTGGGCGAGGCTTTTTCGCCCGACGAGTTCCTGTCGCAACTCAAGGCCGAGCACCGCGTGAAGCCCGAGGTGCGCCGCCGGCGCGACATCGGCTTCCTGCACTGAACGAGACTTCGGTCACGATCGGGCGCCGCGCTCAAGCCGGTGGCCGTTCAGCCGATAAATACCGGACGACCGTGTGGCCGAGGGTTCGATGCAAGAGACTTTTCTCGAGTGGAGGTTCCGCGCAGATTTGTGGGCTGCCTCCACAGCCATGGCCATGTTCGCCGCCTATGTGGCGCTCGACCTGGCGCGCGGCGTATCGTCGCGCCACGGCTTCACCGTCTGGCGTTCGCTGATCGTCTCTTCGCTGGCCTTGTCGGCCGGCATCTGGGCGACGCATTTCATTGCGATGGCCGGCGAGCCGCTGCCGTTTGCCCGGGGATACGACGCCGGCATCGCCCTGGGCGCCCTGGCACTGGCCTTTGTGAATTCAATGATCGGCGTGCACCTCACGGCGCGGCCGCACCTGGGCGCCGCCCGCGTGGTGATGGCCGCGCTGCTGCTCGGCACCGGCATGTGCGCCGTACCGGCCCTGAACCTGTGGGCACTGAAGATCGCACCGGCCACGCACTGGAACGCGCTGTTGCTGGCGGCCGGCTGGGCCTCGGCCTGCGTCTGCGCCGGCGCGGCACTGTCCATCGTCGCGATACAGCGCCGCAGTGCTGCCCATCTGGGCTTCGGCTGGCAGGCTGGCATAGCGCTCGGGCTGGGTGCGGCCATCGCCATCGGCAACGCGAGCGTGCTGTACGCAGCGTCGGTCTCCGAACTCTCGGTGTCGCTGGCGGCCGGCGGCATCAGCGTGGGCACGATGACGGCACTGGCCGCCTTGGGCGTTCCGGCCTTGCTGGCCTTGCTGCTGATGATCTCGCTGCTCGAAGAACGCTTTCGGCGGCTGCTCAAGCGCACGCGCGAAGAAGTCAAACTCGCGGCCCAGACCGACAAGCTGACCGAGTTGCCCAACCGCTCGATGTTCGAAGAAGGGCTGCAGGTCGCGGCGATCCGCGCCGATCGCCAGCAACAAAAGCTGGCGCTGCTGTTCATCAACGTCGACGGGCTGAAGGCGGTCAACGAATCCTTCGGCCAGAGCACCGGCGACGCTGTCTTGCGCGAAGTGGCGCGACGCCTGCGCGCGCTGGCCGGCCCGGGCGACATCGTGGCGCGCGCCGGCGGAGACGAGTTCCTGCTGATGCTGATGGGCAACCCCGGTTCGCAAGAGGCCGCGCAGGCCGCCACGCGCGTGCTCGGCGGCATGAACGAGCTGTGCCGAATCGAAGACTACGAGATCTCGATGTCGTGCTCGGTGGGCGTGGCGATGTACCCGGCGCACGGGTCGGCCGCCAAGCTGATCGCACACGCTGCGGCGGCGATGCGGGCCGCGAAACGCACCGGCGGCGGCGCGCACCGCTTCTTCGAAGACCACATGGTGGCCGGCGCGCGCGAGCAAGTCGAGCTGCTGCAAGACCTGCGACGCGCCATCGCCAACAAGGAGCTGGAGCTCTACTACCAACCCAAGATCCACGCGCCCAGCGGCCAGGTCACCGGCGCCGAAGCGCTGATGCGCTGGAAGCACCCGCAGCGCGGCATGATCGGCCCCAACATCTTCATTCCGCTGGCCGAACGCTATGGCTTGATCAACGCGCTGGGCAACTGGCTGATCGAAGACGTGTGCCGGCAGATTCGCATCTGGCGCGACCAGGGCCTGCGCATGCGCGTGGCCATCAACCTGTCGGTGCACCAGCTGCGCCAGATCGACTTGGTCGAGCGCCTCGTCGGCGCCTTGAGGCGCAACAACGTCGAGCCCTCGCTGCTGACCTGCGAGATCACCGAATCCTCTGCGATGGACGACACGCGCGCCACGCTGCTGATGATCGAGCAGCTCTCGGCCGTGGGCGTGCACCTCTCGATCGACGACTTCGGCACAGGCTATTCGTCGCTCAGCTACCTGCGCCAACTGGCCGCCGAAGAATTGAAGATCGACCGCAGCTTCGTGCTCGACCTGGAGACCAGCGCCGACGCGCGGGCCATCGTCGACGCCGTCGTGAAACTCGCTCAGGCACTGGGCCTGAAGGTGGTGGCCGAAGGCGTGGAGACCGAGCAGCAACAGGAGATCCTGCGCCGTCTCGGCTGCAACGAGCTGCAGGGCTACCTGTTCGCCAAACCCATGCCGGCCGCCGCGCTGGCGCTGTGGGCCATGAACGACGATGGTCCTCGGGCGCTCGACTTCCGACCCTCTCTCTTCGGGGACACCCTGCCTCAGACCGTTGGAACGTAGCCCGGCAGGGGCGCAGGGGCTTGACACCGTTTCTACAATGACGGAATGAACGCCATCGTCTACACCCGCGCTGCCGCGCTGCCCGATATCCTCAAGAACCGCATCGCCATCCTCGATGGCGCGATGGGCACGATGATCCAGCGCTACAAGCTGACCGAGGCCGACTACCGCGGCGAGCGTTTCAAGGACCACCCGAAGGACTTGAAAGGCAACAACGAGTTGCTGCAGTTCACACGGCCCGATGTGATCACCGAGATCCACGAGCAGTACCTCGCCGCCGGAGCCGACCTGATCGAGACCAACACTTTTGGCGCCACCAGCGTGGCGCAGGAAGACTATGCCCTGGCCCACGTCGCACGCGAGATGAACGTGGCGGGCGCCCGCCTGGCGCGCGCCGCCTGCGACAAATACAGCACGCCCGACAAGCCGCGCTTCGTGGCCGGCGCCCTGGGCCCCACGCCCAAGACCGCGAGCATCAGCCCCGACGTGAACGACCCGGCCGCGCGCAACGTGAGCTTCGACGCACTGAAGGCCGCCTACTACGAGCAGGCCGAGGCCTTGCTGGAAGGCGGCGCCGATGTGTTCCTGGTCGAGACCATCTTCGACACGCTGAATGCCAAGGCGGCCATCTTCGCCCTCGACGAGCTGATGGAAGCCACCGGCGAGCGCCTGCCGGTGATCATCTCCGGCACGGTGACCGACGCCTCGGGCCGCATCCTCTCAGGCCAGACGGTGAGCGCCTTCTGGCACAGCGTGCGCCACGCCAGGCCGCTGGCCGTGGGCCTGAACTGCGCACTCGGTGCGGCGCTGATGCGGCCTTACATCGAAGAGCTGGCCAAAGTGGCCGGCGACACCTTCATCAGCTGCTACCCGAATGCGGGCCTGCCCAACCCGATGAGCGACACCGGTTTCGATGAAACACCGGACATCACCGGCGGGCTGGTCGAAGAGTTCGCGAAGGCCGGCTTCCTGAACATCGCCGGCGGCTGCTGCGGCACGACGCCAGAGCACATCGCCGAGATCGCCAAGCGCGTGGCGGCGTACCGCCCGCGCACGCGCCACGACCCGTTGTTCAGCGGGCTGATGGCCGCTTGAGCTGAGCGGTAGCCGGTCGGGCGGAGGCACCGCCCCCGAACCTCACTTCGCCGAGGGCACGCCGACCTTGGCCTTTTCGCCGATGAGGATCTCGACCCGCCGGTTGCTGGCGCGGCCGGCTTCATCGTCGTTGCTGCCGAGCGGGTCGCGTGAGCCGCGGCCCGCCACCGCAATGCGCACCGGCGACAGGCCGCGTGCCACCAGCCAGTCGCGCGTGCTGGCCGCGCGGTCGAGCGAAAGCGCGTCGTTGGCTGCCGCCGCGCCCTTGGAGTCGGTGTGGCCGACGATGCGCAGGTCGGCGCCTGGCAAGCCGCGCAGCGAGACGACGATCTTGTCGAGCAAGGCCGTGGCACCCGGCTTGAGCGCCGAACGGTTGGGCTGGAAAGCCAGGTCGCCCGGCAGCGTGATCCACAAGCGCTCGTCGGTGGTCTTGGCCACCGACACCCCGCTGCCGCTGAGCGCGGCGCTGAGCTGGCGTTCGGTGGCTGCCATCTCCGGCGACCAGGTGCGGGCAGCAGCCGTGGGTGGCGCCTGCCCGTAGACGGGCCCGGGCGCCGAGCCCGGCACCGAGGTGACGACCGGTGGCACCGGCACCACCTTGGGCGGCGGAGCGGCACAACCGGCCAGCAGGGAAGCGAGGAGGGCGAGTCTCAGGGCAGGATGCTTCAGCATGGTCTTGTGATTTTGTCGTGGCCGGTCATTGGAACCGCTGAACACCCCGAACACGGCAGGGGGGTCTCTCGGGTTTGTAACGAGCTGCTGGCCGCCCTATTTCACGGATGGAGTGGGCCGCGCACGCTTAAAATCGGCAGCTTCCAAGGAGCGTTGCGACGGTACCCACCCTTTCCGGGTACCGCCAGGCTTGGAAGCTCGCAACGACGCTCACCCCTGCATGCCCCGCATCCACACCGATACGGCATGCGCCGCGGGTGAGCACCGCGGCGCATGCCGAGTCTGCCCGCCATGACCGCCACGCCCGCTGCCCGCCCCGTTCAAGCCGTTCCGCCGATGAAGCTCTCGGGCCTCGAGCCCGTGCTCATCGGCGAAGGCAGCCTGTTCGTCAACATCGGCGAACGCACCAACGTCACCGGCTCCAAGGCCTTTGCGCGCCTCATCCTCAACGGCCAGTTCGAAGAGGCCTTGGCGGTCGCGCGCCAGCAGGTGGAAAACGGCGCCCAGGTGATCGACGTCAACATGGACGAGGCCATGCTCGACAGCAAGGCCGCGATGGTTCGCTTCCTGCACCTGATCGCGAGCGAGCCCGAGATCGCCCGCGTGCCGATCATGATCGACAGCTCGAAGTGGGAGGTGATCGAAGCCGGCCTCAAGTGCATCCAGGGCAAGGGCATCGTCAACTCGATCTCGATGAAAGAAGGCGTGGAGCAGTTCAAGCACCAGGCCAAGCTCGTGCGCCGCTACGGTGCCGCTGCGGTGGTGATGGCCTTCGACGAGAAGGGCCAGGCCGACACCTACGAACGCAAGGTCGAGATCTGCGAGCGTGCGTATCGCATGCTGGTCGACGAGATCGGCTTCCCGCCCGAAGACATCATCTTCGACCCCAACATCTTCGCCATCGCGACAGGCATCGAGGAACACGACAACTACGCCGTCGACTTCATCAACGCCACGCGCTGGATCAAGCAGAACCTGCCCGGCGCCAAGGTGTCGGGTGGCGTCTCCAACGTGAGCTTCAGCTTTCGCGGCAACGACCCGGTGCGCGAGGCCATCCACACCGTGTTCCTGTACCACGCGATCAAGGCGGGCATGGACATGGGCATCGTCAACGCCGGCATGGTCGGCGTGTACGACGACCTCGAGCCCGTGCTGCGCGAGCGTGTCGAAGACGTGGTGCTGAACCGCCGCCCCGATGCAGGCGAGCGCCTGATCGAAGTGGCAGAAACCGCCAAGGGCGCCGCCAAGGACGACAGCGCCAAGCTCGCCTGGCGCGCCAAGCCGGTCAACGAGCGCCTGAGCCATGCGCTGGTGCACGGCATCAACGACTTCATCACCGAAGACACCGAAGAGGTCTACCGCGCCATCCTCGCCAAGGGCGGGCGGCCGCTGCACGTGATCGAAGGCCCGCTGATGGACGGCATGAACGTCGTCGGCGACCTCTTCGGCCAGGGCAAGATGTTCCTGCCGCAGGTGGTGAAGAGCGCTCGCGTGATGAAGCAGGCCGTGGCCCACCTGCTGCCCTACATCGAAGAAGAGAAGCGTCTGCTGATCGACGCCGGCGGCGAAGCCAAAGCCAAGGGCAAGATCATCATCGCCACCGTGAAGGGCGACGTGCACGACATCGGCAAGAACATCGTCACCGTCGTGCTCCAGTGCAACAACTTCGAGGTGGTGAACATGGGGGTGATGGTGCCGTGCCAAGACATCTTGGCGCGCGCCAAGGTCGAGGGCGCCGACATCATCGGCCTGTCGGGCCTCATCACGCCAAGCCTGGAAGAAATGCAGTACGTGGCCGGCGAGATGCAGCGCGACGACTACTTCCGCATCAAGAAGATTCCGCTCTTGATCGGCGGCGCTACCACGAGCCGCGTGCACACCGCGGTGAAGATTTCGCCGCACTACGAAGGCCCCGTCGTCTACGTACCCGACGCCAGCCGCAGCGTGAGCGTCTGCAGCGACCTGCTGAGCGACGACAAGGCCACGGCCTACATCGCCGAACTCAACGCCGACTACGTGCGCGTGCGCGAGCAGCACGCGAACAAGAAGGCCACGCCGCTGGTCACGCTGGCGCAGGCGCGTGCCAACAAGACGCCGATCGCCTGGGCGGGCTACAACGCGCCCAAGCCGAAGTTCACCGGCCGGCGCATGTTCAAGAACTACGACCTGGGCGAGATCGCGCAGTGCATCGACTGGGCGCCTTTCTTCCAGACTTGGGACCTGGCCGGACCCTACCCCGCGATCCTCACGGACGAGATCGTCGGCGAATCGGCACGGCGTGTGTTCAGCGACGGCCAGAGCATGCTGATGCGCCTGATCAAGGGCCGTTGGCTCACCGCGCAAGGCGTGATCGGCCTGTACCCGGCCAACACGGTGAACGACGACGACATCGAGATCTACACCGACGAGTCGCGCACCGAAGTGCTGATGACCTGGCGCGGCCTGCGCATGCAGAGCGTGCGGCCCGTCGTCGACGGCGTGATGCGGCCCAACCGCTGCCTGTCCGACTTCATCGCTCCCAAAGGCTCGGGCGTGGCCGACCACATCGGCCTCTTCGCGGTGACCACCGGCATCGGCACCGAAAAGAAAGAGAAGCAGTTCCTCGACGACCACGACGACTACAGCGCGATCATGCTGAAGGCCCTGGCCGATCGCCTGGCCGAGTCGTTCGCCGAGCGCATGCACCAGCGCGTGCGCAAGGAGTTCTGGGGCTACGCGCCTGAAGAAACGTTGGGCAACGACGAGTTGATCGCCGAGAAGTACCGCGGCATCCGACCTGCACCGGGCTACCCCGCGTGCCCCGACCACACAGTGAAGGCCGAGATGTTCCGCGTGCTGCAGTGCACCGACATCGGCATGGCCCTCACCGAGAGCCTCGCGATGACGCCGGCGGCGAGCGTGAGCGGCTTCTATCTCTCGCACCCCGAGGCCACCTACTTCAACGTCGGCAAGATCGGCGACGACCAGTTGAAAGACTGGGCCGAGCGCAACCAGCTCGACACACAACAGGCCCAGCGCTCGCTCGCATCGCTGTTGTGACGCTGCCGTGAAAGCGGGTCGCTGTTGCGGCCGCTTACAGACGATTCACCTGCACGCAAGGCCTGCTTGAATCGTCACCATTTGCCCCGTTGCAAGAGGTAAGCGCTTTCCGAAGCGCCAACTATTCACGGTAAACGGCCCCCTCTGCCTCGAACAATGTCGGCCACAGGTCGCACACGCCGAGGGAGGCATTCGTGAACAGCAAGCTTCATCAACCGACGGATGGCCACGCGTGGGTTCGGCGCCTTGCGCGCGGTCTCGGAACGATTGCCGTGATCGCCGCGCTGTCGGCCTGCGGTGGCAACAAGGAAGGCGAATCGGAGCAGCAGCAAACCTACCTGCCGCCTGCCGGGGCGGACGCTCCCGCTTCTCGCGAGGCTGCGGCGCGCTTCCTGACGCAGGCGACCTTCGGCCCCACCGATGCCTCGGTGCAGCGCGTGATGGACCTCGGCTACAGCCAGTGGATCGATGAGCAGCTGCGCAAGCCTGCATCGAGCCACCAGGGCGACTGGCAGACACTGGATGCCGCGGCCAAGGCAACCCCGGGGGCCACCGACACCACCACCATCGGCGGCGATGGCCTGACCTTCTCCTTCTGGCGCAGCGCCATTGCCGGCGACGACCAGTTGCGCCAGCGCGTGGCCTTCGCGTTGTCGGAAATCTTCGTGATCTCGCTGCAGGACGGGAACGTGGGCAACAACCCGCGCGCCGCCGCCAACTACCTCGACATGCTCGCCACCCAGGGCCTGGGCAACTACCGCGATCTGCTCGAAAGCGTCTCGCTGCACCCGATGATGGGCGTGTACCTCACCTCGCTCGGCAATCGCAAGGCGGACCCCAAGACCGGCCGCGTGCCGGATGAAAACTATGCTCGCGAGGTGATGCAACTGTTCAGCATCGGCCTGCTGCAGCTCAACGTCGACGGCTCGGTCAAGATGAACGGCAGCGTGCCGGCCGAGACCTACACGCCGGCCGACATCGCCGGGCTGGCCAAGGTCTTCACCGGCTGGAGCTGGGCCTGCCCGGTGGCGCCGACAGCCATCAACAGCACCTGCTTCGGCAACGGCTCGAGCGGCGGCCAGTCGGACCCCGAACGCACGACCAAGCCGATGATCAATTACCCGCAGTACCACTCGCCCGAAGAGAAGAAATTCCTGACGGCAGTGATCCCCGCCGGCACCGACGGCGCGACCAGCCTCAAGACGGCGCTGGACACGCTGGCCAACCACCCCAACGTCGGCCCGTTCATCGGCCGGCAGCTGATCCAGCGCCTGGTCACCAGCAACCCCAGCCCGGCCTATGTACGCGCGGTGGCGCAGATCTTCAACGACAACGGCGATGGCGTGCGCGGCGACATGAAGGCGGTGGTCAAGGCCATCCTCACGCACGCCGAGGCACGCACCCTGTCCACCAAGTCGGGCAAGGTGCGCGAGCCGGTGCTGCGGCTGGCCGCGCTGATGCGCGCTTTCAACTTCAAATCGGACAGCGGCTACTACAAGATCGGCACCACCGACAACCCCGGCACGCAGCTCGGGCAGACGGTGATGCGCTCGCCCACGGTGTTCAACTTCTACCGGCCGGGCTATGTGCCTCCCGGCTCGGCCACCGAGGCCGCCAAGCTCGAAGCACCCGAGCTGCAGATCTCGCACGAGACCACGGCGGCCGGCTACGTGAACTTCATGCGAGACACCGTCGCAGGCAACATCAGCCAGAGCGGCGGCCCCTTGAACCGGCGCGACGTGCAGATCGACTACAGCCCCGAACTGGCGCTGGCCGACAAGCCCGCCGACCTCGTCGATCGCGTGAACGCGAAGCTGATGTACGGCACCATGCCGGCAGCCCTGAAGACGCTGATCACCGGCGCCGTCACGAGCATCGCGCTCACCGGCAACGCAACCCAGATCGACACCGCCAAGCGCAACCGCGTCAATGCCGCAATCTTCCTGACCCTGGTCTCGCCAGAGTTCCAGGTCCAGCGCTGATGCGAACGGGAGAACACACATGAGCACACACATGGCTTCACGCCGTCTCTTCCTGCGCCATGCCGGCGCGTTGTCCGCCACGCTGGGCAGCGCCGCAGCACCGCTGGCGCTGAACCTCTCGGCCATGAGCTCGGCGGCGGCGCAGTCGGCCAGCGATTACAAGGCGCTCGTCTGCATCTTCCTGTTCGGCGGCAACGACTCCATCAACATGGTGCTGCCGACCGATACCGACTCGTGGGCCAACTACACGACGGTTCGCAACCAGGCGCCCGACTCCATCGCGCTGCTCGCGCCGGGCACGATGGCCAACACCGGTGCAACCGCCGGTTCGCCGGCCCGGCTGGGTGGTGTGCTGCCGATCAACCCGACGCGCACGCAAGGCCGCACGTTTGCGCTGCACCCGATGATGGGCACGCTGCAGACGATGTTCAACACCGACAAGCGGCTGGCCATCCTGCCCAACGTCGGGCCGCTGATCGTGCCGACGACCAAGGCGCAGTACAACGCCCGCTCGGTGGGCTTGCCGGTCAACCTGTATTCGCACAACGACCAGCAGAACACCTGGCAGTCGTTCAAGCCCGAAGGTGCCACGCAAGGCTGGGGCGGCCTGATGGGCGATCTGCTGATGGCGCAGAACGGCCGCGCGGTGTTCACCGCCATCTCGACCTCGGGCAACAACGTCTGGCTGTCGGGGCAGACGGTGCGCCAGTACCAGGTGGGCGCCAACGGCGCGATCCGCATGGGGACGAACGATGCCAATCAGATCTATGGCTCCGCCGGCGTGGGAACGGCGATGAAAAGCATCGTCACGACCACGCGTGGCGGCCATGTGTTCGAGAGCGATCTCGCGACCATCTCGGCGCGCTCGATCGATGCCGAAGAAACGCTGCGCACGGTGTTGAAGGCGCCCGAGAACCCCTTGTTCGGCACGGCGCCTGCAACGGGCACCTACAACGCCAACAACGACCCGAAGCTGCAGTACGACAACCCGCTCAACGGCAACAAGGCCTTCAACAGCCTGGCCCAGCAGCTGCAAGTCGTGGCCCGCATGATCGACGCGAGCGCCGCTTCAGGCGTGGCCGCCAAGCGCCAGGTGTTCTTCGTGAGCCTGGGCGGCTTCGACACACACGATGCGCAGAACCGCGGCCATGCCGATCTGTATGCACGCCTCGCGCACGCCATGCGCTACTTCGACACCACACTCGCCGCGATGGGTGCGCTGAACAAGGTCACCACCTTCACCGCATCGGACTTCGGTCGCACCTTCACCAGCAATGGCGACGGCACCGACCACGGCTGGGGCGCTCACCATTTCGTGATGGGCGGGGCCGTCAAGGGCGGCGACCTGTACGGCAACTTCCCCGTGCTGGGGGCG
>Ga0307514_10004816_pt1 | contig 12294 bp, 6 predicted proteins | sample 16_EM_MG_FD_203088 | JGI IMG/M metagenome (GOLD analysis project Ga0307514, IMG submission 203088) | Populus trichocarpa ectomycorrhiza microbial communities from riparian zone in the Pacific Northwest, United States - 16_EM | ecosystem: Host-associated > Plants > Roots > Unclassified | place...
GTCGGCATCCCGCGCCTCCCTTCTGAGCACGCGGCAGGGCATCAGCGTGCCCACCGGTTCTCCAACCTGCGGCAGCATAGAAACCGGTACTGACAACTCCTGTCGGAATCAGGGAAGTTCGTTGTCTCGATCGCGCCGACGCGGGTGCATCGTCAGGGGACGGGGGAGGGGGAAACCGGCAGCACACAGGCCCGCGGTGCTGCCTTGCAGGCTCCGCCTTGATTCGGCCAGAACTGGTTACCGAACGTATGACTGTATTGACGGTTTGTCATCAACTGGTCCAGCCTCTGGGGCTGCGGTACATGAAGCCGCGCTTCCCAGAGAGGAACTCATGGCCATGGAGCCGACGAAGGAGCAGCAGGCTGCCCGTGAGGTGTTCGCCTCCGGCCGGGACCTGGCCCTGGTCGCAGGTGCCGGGACGGGCAAGACGTCCACGCTGATCCTTATGGGCGCCGCGACCCGCGAACGCGGGCTGTACGTGGCGTTCAACCGGGCGATCGCCGACGATGCCCGCGGGCGATTCGGGCCGAACGTGGAGTGCCGTACCGCGCACTCCCTGGCCTTCCGCGCTGTCGGCCACCACTACCGTGAGCGTCTGGATGCCTCGGCGAGGATACCCGCCAAGCACACCGCCCGACTGCTCGGCATCACCCGCGACCTTGACGTCAACTCCCGCCAGATCAAGGTCACTCACGCCGCGCGTCTGGTGATGGGCATGGTCCGCAAGTTCTGCTACACCACCGACCGGCAGGTCATGGCCCGCCACATGGAGCCGGTCAACGGCCTCGACGGCCCTGGCCAGGACTACCTCGCCCGCACCCTGCTGCCCTACGCGCATCGTGCGTGGGAGGACATCTGCTCGTCCGCGGGCCGGCTGCGGTTCGAGCACGATCACTACATGAAGCTGTGGGCGATGACCTCCCCGCAGCTCGGGGCGGACTTCGTCCTGCTGGACGAGGCCCAGGACACCAACCCTGTCCTGGAGGAGGTCTTCCTCGCCCAGGACGCGCAGCGGGTGTGTGTCGGGGATCCGGCCCAGCAGATCTACGGCTGGCGCAACGCGCGCGATGTGATGACCGGCTTCCCGGCCGAGCAGCTGCGCCTGACCCAGTCCTTCCGCTTCGGCCCGGCCATTGCCGAGGTGGCCAACCGGTGGCTGGGGCACACCGAGTCGGAGATGCAGCTGACCGGCCACGGCCCCGGTTCCCGCGTCGGCGAGGTTGCGCAGCCCGAGGCGGTGCTGTGCCGGGGCAACGTGGACGCGATGAGCGAAGTCCTGTCCTGCCTGGAGCTCGGCATCCCGGTGGCGCTGACCGGCGGGGGCAGCGCGCTGCAGCGCATCGCCAAGGCCGCACTCGAGCTCAAAGCGGGCCAGCGCACCAGCCACCCGGAGCTGTTCTTGTTCTCCTCCTGGGGTGAGGTGCAGGAGTACGCCGAGCAGGACAAGGCCGGCCAGGACCTCAAAGCGATCGTGCAGCTGGTCGACACCTACGGCCCCGACCAGATCATCGCTGCGGTAGACCGCCTCTCCCCGGAGGAGAAGGCGCAGGTAACCGTCTCCACCGCGCACAAGGCCAAGGGACGGGAGTGGCCGTCGGTACGCATCGGAAAGGGCTTCATGGCCCCGTCGGTGGACGACCACGGTCTGCAGCGCGCGCTGAACGCGAGCGAGGCCCGCCTGATCTACGTCGCGGTCACCCGCGCCCGCCATCTGCTGGACACCGAGGGCATCGCCTGGATCGACGAATACGAAAAGACCATGGCCGACGTCGGCCGGGACGGCACGGTGGCCGGGCGGCCGATGGTCGAGCTGAGCCTGACCGGGCAGCTGAAGTACGACTCCTCACCGATCTCGCAGTTCATGGCCGCCCACCTGCCCCACAGCGAGAACCTGGTCCGCGACTACCAGACGCGCATCGCCCGCCTGGCGCACCCGGTGCAGCCGATCGACGTGCAGTACCCGAACTGGTCGGCCCTCGGGCACGCCATCGACTACCGCCTCCGCCTCAGCCTCGGCGGGCGGCTCGGTCTGGCCGTCGTCGCCGGTGTCATGCTCCTTGACGACACCGGGCCGCTACGCGGCGCACCGACTCGTGGGGCCTGCAAGGCCCTGTACACAGCGGGCCGGGAACTGCTGGCCACCATCGACACCTACCTCGCCGACCCCAGCAGCCTGGACGAGAACGCGCTCATCCGGCTGTGCTTCGTAGCCGGCTTCTTCGAGGACGTCGCCCGCACCGGTGAGATCCGCCGCTTCAGCATGCTCGCCCAGGCCACCGCCGCCACGACCCTGGACGACCTCACCGCGGCGGTCCCCGAGTACGTCGTGACCGACATCGACCAGCAGACGCGGCTCGCCGACGGCCCGTTCGCCACCTTCCGGGCCTTACCACAAAGGGCCCGCGTGTGTGGTCCGGTCTTCGCCGGCAGCGGCGACATCGGCGGCGCCGACGCCGACTACATCCTCGGCGGCCTCCTGCTGGACTGCAAAGCCACCAAAGACCCCCGCCGCCTGGGCCGCGAGGAGATTTACCAGCTCGCCGGATACCTCCTGCTGGACTACGACGACCAGTTCGGCATCGACCAGGTGGGCCTGTACCTCTCCCGCCAAGGCGGCCTGATCACCTGGGATGCCACCGACTTCCTGCGTCGGCTCGGCGCGGCCACGCCGCTGGCGCAGCTACGGGAACGGCTCCGCAGGCACCTGCACGAGGCTGCCCACCGCTGAGGCCACATCGCACCGTGCCGCCTCCGGCCGCTCCACGCAGCTGGCGATCTCCCCCAGCCGGAAGGCGGCCCGGGGCCGGAACCGAGCGCTCGGCTCCACGGGCCATGACCTCAGATTCAGCGCACACCCGCAAGCTGCGCCATGCAGCGATCCATAGCGCGCGAAAGCGATTATTCAGTGACATTTGTCGCACGTTCCTCCGGCAGTCAATGTCAGTGGCGGCGGATACCGTCGCAGACACCAGCCAAGCAGGGCACGAACCGAGGCGAGCCACCACAGAACGGTCACGAGTTCTTGTGCGTGGAGGCGCCGTGGGAGCGAGGGGGTGGGCGATGAGTCGACCGCGCATGTGGTGGCAGGAGGTTCATCCCGGCGACTGGGCGGCGTTCGCGCTACCTGATGACCTGGTCCGGGAGCGGTACACCGCGCTGCTGGCGGCCCTGGAGGAACTGTCCACGCGCGGCCCCATGTCCACGCTGGCGGACATCGCCGACCAGCTGCGGGCCATCGGCTACCACGACCCGCTCCCCGAGCCGGATCTGCTCAAGGCGCTGGACCAGCTGGCCAAGTGGGGCTTCGCCGAACCGTTCCGTGACTACGCCGCCCCAGTACGCAGCTACCAAGGCATGATCATCCGCCAGGAGGCATGGGCGCTGACCCGCAAGGGACGCGGCATCGTCGCCGCCGTCCGAGCGGCCGTCGTCGACGTTCGCCGCGCGCTCCAGCTGCCCAGCCGCCTGCTGGACAGCGTCGAGCACACCGTGCGCGGCATCCTCGACCACCTGAGCGCCGACCACGGGCTGCTTCCCGTCGACCTGGAGGACGTCCGCACCCGCATCGAAGAACTCCAGCGGGTCACCGCCGACTTCTACGCCGCCCTGGCACAGATGGTCCAGTCCGACGTCACCGACGACGACCTGTTTGGCGACAACCGCGACCGGGTCATCGAAGCGCTGCGCCAGTTTCCCCGCGAGTACGGCCGGGCACTGCGACGGGTCGAGGCCGCGCTGGGCGATCTGCAAGCGGCAGGCCCCCGCCGGATCGTCGAAGCCGCCGTGCCACACGCCGGTCTGATCGACCCCGGTGACCAGCAGCACTGGGTCGACGAACGGGTGCGCCGTCTGGGGGACCTCCAGGCGTGGTTCCGCCCCGACGGCACCGTGCATCGCCTGATCGCCTCGGCCACCGGCGCCGTGCACACGCTGCTGGTCGCCATCGACCGGCGCTACACCGCGCGGCGGCGCGGCTCCGACCTCGGTGTCGACTTCCGTTCCCTCGCCTGTAGCCTGCCACCGGCAGCCCACGCCAGCCGACGCACGGCGCGTGTACGCCGCCGCCTTCGGCGACTGGCCAGCCTGGCACGCGGTCATCGGCCCGGCCGAAGAAGACGTCGCCCACGGCACCGCCGCCGCGGCCGGCACCGGCCGGCACCAGGTCGAGGTGACCTTGCGGGAACACGAGCGGCACGGCCCAACCAGCGGCCGGCCCCGCAAAGTACCCGACACCGCGGCTGAACGGGAGGCCGCGCTGGCCGAAGCCGCAGCCGAGGCGGCACGACGACGGCGTTTCGCCGCGTTGCTGGTCACCGACACAGAAGTGGGGCTGGAGCACTTCGCCGGCCTGCCCATCGACGCGGCAGTCATCCTGTTCCGCGCCATCGAGGTCGCCTACGCCCAGACCGCCCCCGCCACCGGCCGCGGGCAGGCCGAGGCCGATGGGGCAGGCGTCGTGGTCCACGTCCGGCGCGGTGACCCCAAACAGACCGTGACCGTGGCTCTCGCAGAGGGCCGCCTGACCGGACCCGACCTGCGGGTACGGGTCACCGCCACCGACCACGCCGCCGCGAGTGATCCACCAGACTGCGTCCCGAAGACCTGGAGCGTGGCATGACGCCGCCGCAGCTCCTCGATCCCGACCTGGGCGAGGCAGCCCGCCGGCTCATCGCCACCGGCCGTCTGCGCGCGGAGAGCGACCCGGAGCTCTACCGCGCCGCCGTCAAAGGCGCCGCGGCACTTGCTCAGTTCTTCCGCGCCGAACTCGGCTGGCGCCTGGAGGTCCATGAAGTCGCCGCACTGGTCCGCCTCCACAAGCGCCGCGCCGACGTACCCGACGACCGCGGCCCCCACCTTCCCCGCGACGGCCGCGCCATGCACATGGCCCCCACCGAGGTCCTGGTACTGGTCTGCCTGGTCTGCGAGCAGCTGTGGCGCCGCCCGCGCGTCAGTCTGCGCGAGCTGCTGCAGGCCGTCGCGCAGGTGTGCGCGGCCGAAGCCCCCACCGGACGGCTGCCACAGTTCCGTATCGTCGCCTCCGACGGCACCGGCAAGAAGGAAGCCCGCGAAAGCCGCCGGCACCTAGTCGACGCCCTCAAGCTCCTGGTCGCCGAAGGATCCATCACCGTGGACGCCGACCTCGACCGCGCCGTCACCGACGAAGACAGCGACCTGGTCGTCACAGCATCCAGGGACCGTCTCGCCGCCAAGTTCTCCTCGCTTTCCCCCACCCTGCTCGGCCTGGACGGCCTCTCCCCACAGCAGCACGCCGCAGCCCTGTCCGCCGAGTCACTCCTGGACCACACCGCCGCCCTCGAACCAACGGACGCCCCGACCCGGGACGAGCGGCGGCTGAAGGCCCTGCGCCGACTCGTCGACGACCCTGCCACCGACCCCCACGACGACGCCGCAGAGACCACCGCCTACCTCCACACGCTCACCGGCCGTGAACGGGCCCTGAGCGTCGTGGCCTGTCTCGGGCTTGCCGCTACCGTCCGCCGCGACTGGTGGCAGGCCACCGATCCGACCGGTCTGGGCAGCGGCATCGACTTCCCTCAGGGCCGCCGCACCGAGCGGCAGGCAGCTCTCGCCCTGCTAGCCGAGCTGCCCCGCCGCGCCGATCCCACTGGCCCGCTTCCGATCACCGAGGTGACCGCCCTGTTCCAGCGGCACCACGACGACCTGCCCCGCTGGGCCGCCGCCTACGACCGGCGCCTGCCCGCCCTGGCCCGCGCCGCCACCGCCGAACTCATCCAAGCCGGGCTGCTCACCGCAGACCCCGACCTCCCCGACCACTGGCACCCCACCCCCGGGATCTACCTCTGGCGCACCCACCTGCGACAGCCTCCCCGCTCCGTGCCGGCCGAACACGCCCCCTCCCCGCCCTCACCGCGCCGCACGCAGGACAGGCAGGAACTTAACCTATGAGCGTCACCGACCCTCCCACTGCGCACCCGGCCACAACCGTGCCCCTCGGCCAGCCCGGCGCCGACGGCCGCTGGCAGCCCACTCGCGCCGGCATCGTCAACTCCTGGGCGTGGGCCAGCGAGGACCTGCTGTTCGCCGACGGCTGGCTCACCCTGGCCGGCCCCAACGGCTCCGGCAAGTCTCTGACCGCCTCCATGCTGGTCACCGTCCTGCTGGACGCAGACACCTCCCAGACGGCCCTGTCGGTGTCCGGCAAAGCGGCTGGCACGCTCACCAGCCGCCACACCGACTTCAACGACCGGGAGGACCGTACCGGCGCCTGGTGGCTGGAGTACGGGCTGCGCGACCCGGACACCGGTGAGGTGACGTTCCTGACAACCGGACTGTGGCTGCGGGCAACCGGCGGCCACTTGCACCGCGCGTTCTTCCTCGCCCCCGGCCGCATCGGGGCCGACCTGCTGCTGCAACGCGACCGCGAGCCGGTCCGGATCGAGGACCTGGCCGAGCAACTGGCCGCCTGCGACGGAGAACTGTTCACCGCCTCACCCAGCCTGCGCACCAAGGCGCTGGCCCATCTGCCCATCATCGAGGACGAGCGCGACTATCGGCAGACCATCCGCACCCGCCTGTTCGCCCCGCTCGACGAAGTCCAGTTCGACGCGCTCATCGCCGTCCTGCGCCGCCTGCGCAGTCTGCGCACCGCCGAGGCCATCTCCCCCACACGCATGCGCCAAGTGCTCACCGATGCACTGCCCGCCCTCGACACCGACAGCCTCACCCTGATCGCGGAGGCGATGGAGCGCATCGCCGAACTGGAGACGCAGCTGCAGCGCACCCGCGAGGAAGCCAAGCTGCTTCAAAGCACCGACCGGGCCTACCGCCGCTACCTCACCACCGTTGCGCAAACCCAGGCCGCGGCGCTGACCGCTGCCAACACCGAGTTCGACGACCAGACCCGGCGGACACGGGAGGCGACCGCCCAAGTCCAGGCGGCCCAGGCCGCCGAGGCGGCAGCCGACCAGGAGCACACGGCCACCCTCAGCCGGATCTCCGAACTCGAAGGCCGCCTCGAGGCAGCCGACAGCGAGCTGCGCGGCCACGCCGGGGCCGACTTGCCGCACCGGGAAATCCGGGCCGCCGAACTGGCCAAGACCGCCGACGAGGCCGCCGAACGTGCCAGGCAGGCCACCACCGACGCTCAGGCGGCCACCGAGCAGGCCGACGGCTCGGCGGACCTTGCCCGCACCAGCCAGCACCATCTGGTCCACCTGGCGGATGAACTGCGCAGCACCGCCACGACGCTGGGTGCCGAAGCCGCCATCGAACGCCTGCTGGCCGCCACCGGGCAGCTGACTTCGGCCGACATCGGTAGCAAAACGGCCATCGACATCGACCCCCTGTGCGCAACCCCTGGGGCCTGGGCCGAAGCACGCACCAGCCAGATACGGGCGGTGGACGACGCGCTGCGCCGCCACCAGCTGGCCCAAGAAGCCGAATACACGGCTGCCGAAGAGCTGCGCGCAGCCGAAGACGACGAGGACACCCACCACCGGCTCGCCGCCGAAGCCACCGCCCACCGGCAACACACCGAGCACGAACTCGCCTCCCGCACCACCGAATGGTCAACCGCCATCCGGCAGATGGAACCCGCCCCCAGTGAACTCACCGCCTGCGCCGACGACGAGCGCCGTGTGGACCTCGGGCAGTTGACCACCTGGCTCGCCTCCGCTGCCGCAGCGGCCCGCGCTCGCATCGACCTGCCCCGCCACCAGCAGACCGCCGCCACCGACGCCGCCCTGGCCACCGAGGCAGCTGCCACCGCGGAGCGAGCCCGCGCCGTGCACCAAGCCGCGCAGACCACAGCCGGCGAAGCCATGGCCGCCTACCGCGACGCGCAGGAGACCGCCCGCGCCGAGACCGAGGAAGCCGAACGGCAACGAGACGAAGCCCACGCCACCTACCAGCAGGCCGAGGACGCCGCGCGCGCCGACCTCGCCGCCGCCCAGCTGCGATGGAACGCCGGCGTGGACGCTGCCGCCCGCGCCGCCCGCACCTGGCTGGGGGACGTGCACCGCTGGCGAGCCGACCTCGTCCATCTGTCTGCCGAGGCCATCCAGGTACCCCAGGCCCCCGCATCGAACAGCCCCGCGGACGACACCGAGACCTGGCTGGGCGCCTTCCGCCCGGCCGACATCGAACTGATGGCACAGCGCGCACACGCGGCAGCCGCTCCGCGCCTGCACCACCACGCTGAGGCCGCCGAACACCAGGCCGGCCTCGCCGCCGCCGACGTCGCCGCCATCGAAGCCAAGCTGGCCGCAAGCCGCCAGGCTGCCGCCACCCCGCCCGCCCCGCCGTGGCGGACCCGCCAGGAAGGCGACGGCATCCCCCTGTGGGCACTGCTTGACTTCGCCCCCCACCTGACCGACACCGAAGCTAGCCGCCTCGAAGGCGCCCTACTGGTCGCCGGCATCCTCGACGCCCTAGTCACCCCCGACGGCAGCGCGGTGGCCGGCGACCTCACTCTCACCCCCACCCTCCACCCCGCAGCCGGAACCACCCTGGCCGACCTGCTGCACCCCGAACCAGACCCGGCCATCGACCCCGACCGGATCCGGCGACTCCTGCACGCCATCCCCGTCGACGCCCCCGGCAGCGACCTGGCCACCGGCCGACTGACATCCGGCGTGCTCACCGCCGCCGCCCCCGACGGCTACCAAGCCGCGTACATCGGCCGTACCGCCCGCGAACGGGCCCGGCTGGAGCGCGTCGCGGCCCTCGAAGGCGACTTGGCCGCCGCCGAGCAGCGCCTGGCCGCCGCGCGGGAGGAGGTCCGCCGCCGCCGCCAGGACATTCAGGCCGCCGCCGACGAACGCGACGCCTTCCCGAAGACGGCGGCGCTACTGACCGCAACTGGGACCGTGGCCCGGCTGTGGCGCGAGGCCGAGACCGTCCAACGACAGACCGACAGCCGTATCGCAGATGCCGGACACAGGCGCCAGCAAGTCCTCGCAGAGCTTCAGACCGCCGCAGTCGCCCGCGCCGCACGTCTGGCCGCTGTCGAACAAGAACTGCGTCACGCCGAGCAGGCCGCCACCGACACCGGCACCCAAGCCGACCAAGCACACCAGGCACTCGATCAGCGGCAGCAGGCAGCACAGCGCAGCGAGGCGGCCCGGGCTGCAGCCGCCGACGCACAACAACAGGCGGACGCCGAACGGGCCGCCTTCCCCCTCGCAGCCCTCGCCACCGCCCGCACAGCCCAGGAGGCCGAGGACGAGGCAGGCGACGCCCTCACCCGCGCCCGCAGCACGGCGCTGGCTGCCGCCGAACGGCATCGCACGGCCGGCGAGACGGTCAAAACGGCCCTGCGTACGCTCAACCGACGGGCTACATTGCCCGACGGAACGCTCCTGCCCACCGAGCCGGCCGCGCTCGACCGCCATCAACGCGCGACCGAACAACTCGCCTCGCAGACCGAGGCATGGAAACACGCCGCGCTGCGCGCCACCGACCTGCTCCAGCGCGCCAGCCACGACGCCCGTGCGGCCAAGGAATGGACGAGCCGCTGCGAACGCGCCCGCCAGGAGGCAGACGCCGCCCGTCGGGATGCCCAGCGAGAAGCCGCCGCCGTCGCCGAGATCCGCGCCCTGCACGGCGCCGAATACGAGCGGCTGCGGCAACACCGCGCGAACACCGCCACCACGCTGAACCAAACCCGCACCCACGCCGAGCAGCTCCTCCAGCGACGCAACAACGCCGCCGTGCAGGCCGCCACCGCCCAGGCGACACTCGAGAGCATCGCACCCTACCGGCAGGCCGCCGAAAGCCGCCGCGACGCCTGCCTGCGCCAACTCAACCGCCTCGCCGAGGAAAACCTCGCCACCGTGCCCGACGACCTGCCCACCGATGCCTCCAAACGGCCCGCTCACCTCACCGCCGGCCTGGCCTGGGCCCGCCGTCTACTAGCCGACCGCCCCGCCTCCGCTGACCGCCTCGCCACACTCACCCAGACCCGCGACCGCGCCCTGGCAGCACTGGAGACCAGCGCCCGCACAGCGAACACCGCGCTGGCCCGCTTCGACCGCCAGGTCACCCTGATCAGCATCGAGAACACCGACTGGCGCCGCGCCGTCGTCGCCGATCCAGGCGCCACCCGCGGAGAAGACCTCCACACCGCCGTCCAGGCCCTCGAGGCCACCGCCGGCCAACTCGAGGACGACCTGCGCGCAGACATCAAACAGACCCTGAAGACCAGCCTGTTCACCCGACTGCGCAGCGATGTGCGCCTGCGCCGTGAGGCGGCCCAGGAACTGGTCCGCAAGATCCGCTCCACCCTCAGCGAAGTCCGCACCGGCGTCGCAGGCGTCGGCGTCCAGGTCGAATGGACGGTACGCGAAGACGAGGACGCCCAGCGCATGGTGGACCTCATCTCCCAACCGCCCTCCGACGCGGTCTTCGAGCAGATGTACGCCGTGCTGCGTCAGCGAATGGACGAAAAGGCCGGCGAGCCCTGGGCCGAGCGCGTCGCCCACACCTTCGACTACCGCGCCTGGCACGACTGGGAAATCTCCCTGACCCACGCCTCGTTCGGTGACGGCAGCACGGAGAAATTCCGCAAGGTAACCGCCCGCTCCAACCCGCTGGAGTCGCTGTCCACCGGAGAGCGGCGACTGGCCACCATGCTCCCGCTGCTGGCCGCAGCATGGTCGATGTACTCCGGCGGAGGCTTCCACGGACCCCGGCTGCTGTCCGTCGATGAGATCGACGCAGCATTCGACGAACCCAACCTGCGCCAAGTCCTCGCACTGCTGCGCTCCTGGGACTTCGACGTGCTCGCCACCGCCCCCTTCATGACCCCCATGATCAAACAGGAAGCCGGGCAGGTCATGGTCCACCAAGTAGTCACCGCCGGACGGCACCGGGTCACAGTGCCCTGGCTGTGGCAAGGCCACGGCGAACCACAGCCCCTCACCCTCGACATGGCCCTGGACCATGCCCATCGCGAGGAGCACACGTGAGCGTGGACCTCGACCTGATCGCCGACGACCCTGACTTGGCCCCCCTGTGGACGGCCATCCATGACCGACTGTGCTCCGGCCAGGCCCCCGAGACGATCGCCGCCGTACGGGTACCCGACTTGCCCCCTGCGGGGACAGCCACCCTGCGCTCCTGGCTGGACACCACCGCCCGCCGCCGCAGCGTCCGCTCGGCCGTCGCCGTCAGCGCGACCGGCGTCCGCGTGCCGCTCCGCGAACTGCTGACCGTCCTCGGCCTGACCGCCGAGCACCTGCCACCCCTAGTGGAACGCGCCGTCGGCCGTCCAGTAGTGGACCGAGCAGCGAACCGGCGCACGGCCGCAACGCTGCGCCAGGAACTGTGGGACCACGCAGCCGGAGCCCTGCCGCGCCTGCCCATCCTGGTGGCGCGGATGCGCGCGGCCGGCGTCGCGGATGACGACGTGGCCGCGATACGCCGCCTCGTCGACGCCCTGGCCGCCGCGACCTCACAACTGCCGCACAGCCCCGCGGTCTCTCTGGCGAAGCTCTCGCACGACTGCGCGGGCGACCCCCACTACTTCGACCTGGACACCACCGCCGGCACCCGACTGGTCGCCGCAATCGCCGAACTGGCAGAGCGCCCCGAGCCGAGCCGCCCGGACCTGGTCCGGGCGCTGCTCGCCGGCTACGGAGTGATCGCCGACCGGCTGTCGGCCACCGTCCTGCTGTACCAGGTGCAGGCGGTGGGCGACGGGCCGGTGGACCGGCGGCTACGGGAGGCGGCTACACCGGTGGCGCTGACCCTGCTCGACCTGACCCGCACCCCGCCGACGCTCGCTCCCCAGGTGCTCACCGTGGTCGAGAACCCCTCGGTTCTCGAAGCGGCCATGGCCTGCGACAGCCCGGGCCCGCTGGCGTGCACCAGCGGGCAGCTCAGCAGCGTTGACCACACCTTCCTGCAGCTCGCGGTCGACCAGGGGATCCACCTGAGATACAGCGGTGACCTGGACGGGAGTGGTCTGCGGATCGCTGAGTACGTTGCACGCACCTACGGAGCCGAGCTGGTTGCGATGGACGCATCGACGGTGCAGCACGCGGGCCCTGAGCCCTCAGCAGTCCCTCTGGGGCCGGCTCCTGAGATAGGAGATGTGACCGTGTGGGACGCCTTGAGGGCAGGCGGGCGGGTGGTCTTCCAGGAGCACGACGCTGTACTGCGCCAGGTGCTGGGCCAGCCTGTGGGCCCGCCGAAGGCAGGCAGGTGAGTGACGTTCACACTAGATCGGCTAGGGGCTGATGTCGCCCATGGAGCCGGCGGCCGCGAGAACATCGTCGGCGACGAACGCATGGCGATCGGCTGCAACGGGGC
>Ga0307514_10004817_pt1 | contig 12288 bp, 17 predicted proteins | sample 16_EM_MG_FD_203088 | JGI IMG/M metagenome (GOLD analysis project Ga0307514, IMG submission 203088) | Populus trichocarpa ectomycorrhiza microbial communities from riparian zone in the Pacific Northwest, United States - 16_EM | ecosystem: Host-associated > Plants > Roots > Unclassified | place...
TCCACCTCTCACTCTCCAGTCTCCGGCGTTTAACACCTTTCTTCTCGTGCCGCATATTGGCCATGTAATCCTTCCTTACTTTATTTTTCCAAACCCGGGACGCGAGAACGGCGTATGCGCTTGCAACGGAAGTGCCTGTGAGATCTCTCCTGACCGCAATGCTTCGACCTGTGACAACAATCATTGGGCCGATGTCGGGAGTGAATGAGTAAAGGGCATGCCTGTATACGCGTTGTTCGGAGGAGCGAGGAAGTTGATGTTCCTCTTGTGTTGGGCCAGCCAAGCATCGTCCGGGGACTGTGGGGTCAGTTTTGTTCGGACAGAGGTGGTATTGGTGGTATCGAGCAGCTTGTCCCAGAGGAAAGGGCCATTCACGGGGGTGGCATTGGTCGAGTTCTGGCGTAATGGCGCGCTGCCTGGTGCCCAACGTCGGGCAACAGTGGTGGAGAGCGCGTTAAAGTACCGTCTGGCGAGTGCGGACATCGACGTCGACGGCGTCTCGGGTGTTCCGTTGTTTTTCCCACAGGGGCAACTTGTCCGTCCTGATCATCATGAACTCTGATGTATTACTGGAAGAATTTGAGGTAAGCGCAACCGATAAAGCTCGAATCATGCGTGGTCGTCGACTCAGATGTCCGTATCTAGGTCTTAGAGTCTATCTACCCGACAGAACTCACGAGTTCGTGTCCAGCCTGATCCAGTTCAACGGTCTCGGATACCCAGACCGCCTAATCTTCGTTTTGATCAGAGATATCTGACACAGAAATCAGAATAGAGGTGGAGCCAGAAGACATCCAGGAGGTTCAGGACTCAAGTAAGTACCCTTTGCCCTTGATATCCACTATTGCGATCCGTGCCAATCTGCTTACGATATAGACTGAACAGTAAAACTGATTCTCAATGTCAAATACACCAACGGATACCCGGACACTCTCCCGGAGCTCACTGTAGACCCGCTGGAAGGTGAAATAGAGGAGGAGGAGCTCGCTGACCTACTCTCTGGTCTCAAAGCCCTGGTATTCTCCCTCACATCTGATGCGTTTCGCTTTTGACCCGATACAGGGAGAAGAAAACGTTGGGATGGCTATGACATTTACCCTTGTTTCCCACCTTCGGGAACAATTGGCCGAACTCGTGCGATCTCGTGCGGAAAAAGAGCGCCACCTGGCGGCCGAAAAGGAGAGGCTGGAACTAGAGGTGGGCTGCCCTTTCGCTTCCACCATGTGAAATGCGTCTTACGGCGTCGTACGTTATCAGGCGGAGGAAGCGAAGACCCGGGGCACACCTGTTACGCGCGAGTCCTTCCTTGCCTGGAAAACCAAGTTCGATAAGGAGATGACGGTTAAGAGAGCGAAGGAGCAGGAAGAAAAAGCAAAGAGTCTCACCCCTAAGGAACGTGAAGAGTACAAGAAGTTCCAAGCCCGGCTCTCGGGTGCGACTATTTCTCACAACCTCTTGGCGCCCTGGCTGAAGTCCTTCCAGGTAAACAAATATTTGAACGCAGCCGAGACTGGTCCGAAGATGAATCACTTGAAGAAGACGGAACTTCCGTTGACGTCGCTCAATACGAGCGCACTCTCCAAGTGGAGGACGAGCATGAAGCGGATCGAGTCTATTTCAGTGATAGTGATTAGAGGGGAAGGGAATGCGGACGAACCGCAACGCGGTCTGTAGATATGTGTACTGGTATCAATACTCGGTATCATCAGCCCGGGGACGGCTAGACAAGAAAGCAAGAAGCAGAGCAAAGGTCAAGTCGAAAGGGACGTCATAGTCCTGCTAAAAGGCCTCCTTCTCCTTCTACACCAACAACTTCTTCATCGTAACCTGCAATCTCCCGAACTCCAAATTGTTCTTTCCCTTCTTCTCGCAAGAACCCATCGACCATGCTGAAAGGTTTAGTGACTCTCCCTCGAATGTTACCATCCTCGTCCAAGTCAAGCAGGCCGATTATGGCTCCGAACCATTCTAGCACGGGTTTCCTAACCCATCTTCGCAACTGCCCGTCCGAGTCGTATTCAAACCAGCCGAGATGACCACCTCGCCGTGTCCATCCCAGTACCACCCAGCCGTTACCTGCACAATCGGGTGGAGTGTGGGGAATGATGGGATCATCGGAAGATTGGAGCCCGAGGAACGGAATCCGGATGTTCTGGATCACATTATCGCTTCGAGCCCACGCGTAGTAGTCCCGGTGTGTTTCAAAGGGGAAGTGAGGTGCTGAACCGCCAACGAGTTTCGTGATTGTGTTGTCAAACTCAAACATGTAAGGACTGCTCATGGCAAGCATCTCGTCTAAGACTGCCGCGAGAGGATGATCTTCGAACTTTGACAATGCTTCCCCGTTCCGCCTGAGGACGGATTGGAGGTTGCGACCCATGGCCTTGGAATAAATCTCACGGTTGAACCAACTACTCTCGAGCCTATAATCACCTTGAGTGGCGAATCAAAAAAAGGACTCAGCTCTCTTACCATGATGCATTTTGGCGCAGGTCCCATGGCTGTGTTGGTGTGCGTTAACATCGGCCCGTGAAGCACTAAAATAAATACGCACGCATCCGAGAGCAACGGCCGACACCAGCCTACACTGATCGCCTTCCTCTGCCACATACCGAGTAATCACATTGGCGCCAAGGGAGAATCCTATGCCCAAGAGAGGCGCCTTTGGGTACTTTGTCCTGATGTACAATATTGCAGCACGGTAATCTTCAGTGTGCCCTGCAGAATATAGTTGGGGACTTGTGATAGGAACACCCGCGCCTATGAAAAAATATGAGCAACCGGTGGCAGGTGATGTGATAGAGATGCTCTTACACCCGCGAAAATTAACGACAACACTCCTGAAGCCTAAACCGTCTCCGGACTTCGGGGTAATAGCGGGCGCTAAGATGGCTCTGACATACGACTCGTGGGAGCCTAGAATTTGTGTCAGCGGGCAGAAACTGAGGATTTTGACCCACGAACCTCCTGTAAGTCCATGTGTTACGACGATAATGGGTGCGTCATCTGGAGCATCCTCATCGTGAGGAGGTGTAAAATCTAGGCCTCTGAGTGTAGAAATTGGGATGAGGTCACGCGATTAGGGTACTTTGCCAGAAAACACACAGTGTACCGCCGTCAACCGTTCGCAGAAGTTTCCTGTGAAAGGATATCGGATCTGGCTGTGAACTTGGCATGGTTTCCAACTTACCTGTGGTATACGACCTTGTCGACTTTGGTGAAATCTCCGACGACGCAGTATGCAGTTTGGACGTGACCACTGTCAAAGCCACACGGTTTACCACGTAGCTACTCGGGAAAAACCAGGCTACATACTTATGCATCCATCCGGGAGGGTTGTACGGTTGGTATAGGCTCGGACATGACTTGGACACGAAAGCGTCCATCGATATTGTCTTTTGATTCTCTTGATTCGCTTTCCTTGGCAATTGCACCGGCACTGGTGCAAACGCCAACCTGGGCACATGGCGATTCGGAGACATGAAGGTGCTGAAGGATACACCCATCCTGAGGGAGGAGGCGAAGGAAGAGGTAAGCAGGGGGGGAATCGCCGATATCGGATGTCCTCAGATGATGGTGGAGGTCAATGATTTCATCATGTATCACCCGTCATCCCGACGACAAACGGACCGGTACCGGTATTGCCCGCGCTCTCTCTCTCTCTCTCATGCGCAATACTACCGTCGGAGGTGCAGATGAGGGCGATGGCGGAGGTCTCGGGGGTGTACTGAGCACACGACCAAGGCTATTGAGGTTGATCGACACCTTGAACCAAAACCACCATGTCCGGTTTCATCAACTTCAGAAAGACCGTCCGCTGTAGAGTGCGATTTCGTTTCACCAGCCACTTTTATGACCTCTGATCCCTTGCGACCAGTATTTTACAGACTCCGGTAGTCCAATCAAACCAGGTTGTAATCAACGGGAACGATGCAAGTATGTTATCTTCTACCAGACGCTCTGAAACGGACTCTGATTTGTACAGTTTCGCTCATCCGGATGACGTTCAATGGCGTGATGCGAGCCCCGTGAACAAGAAACACGCTCTCGAAACTAAAGACTATAGGGATACCAAACGTCGTCCTCCTGCCTTAACGTCGCAGTCTGACCTGTTCAAGCGCTCGAACCCTGAGGACCGGGAGGACAAGGGACTATCTTCGCCTAAAACCTACGACTCTAGGAGTTTCTTTGGCGTCGAGAAACCAGATGACCGCCATAATTCTCGAGGTCCTCGTGTACTCGATGAAAGGCTTCGGGTTAAGAAAGATGATGATTCTGTTCGACTGGCTCTACCCCACTCTCGACCTCTTGATGGAGACTTTGGTGATACTTCTGCACGACCGGTTTATCGGAATGTCTTTGGTTGTGATCTTGCTTCGGGGCCTACACACTCTGATAGGCGAAAGAACACTGAGGCTATCGTAGACCTCTTTCGCCAGCTTGCAAAGTAAGTTCTTGGTGATATAGTTACGCTCTAAGGACCTTACGTGAATCCATTAGGACTTCAAGCAAAATTGTACAGGATTCTGTCAATGTCGACCGTGAAAATCGGCGCGTTGACACCCTCACGGACTTATCTTCTACTCTGGCACAGGTCTCCACCGCAGCAACCTCTTCTGTCGCTCCTGCCTTGATAAATGCTGTCAGGAACCATGCTCTTCTCAAGGATAAGGTCGATGATGATTATCAAGTACTCGCAAACCTCTGGGAAGACCTCTTTGATCTTTTTGTTAAGGAACTCTGGGCTGTGATGGACAAGGCAGTACAGGAAGGTATCACTACTGTGGGACAAGAGAGTGACAGGCTCGTTGGACAACTCCATGAAAAGGAAAGGGAGTGGAGAAAGAGACGTGAAGAGGATGGTAATGTTGGCGACCGCGAATTCAAACGTCGTCGCATCGATGTCGACGATACAGCCTTATTCGAGAGGGAACGCACAGCGCTGGCACAGGAAGGCAGAGATGTGGTTACTCTCGAACAACTCAAGTCAAAGCTCGAGGAACAAACACACCGGCTAGAAAAGCTCGCTCGAGAGAACACTGACGTTAGTCATTTTGTGTATTGGGTTGCTCCGTACTAAGCGATTGTCACAGCTCAAGTCTATCTTGACCCACACGAGGAAAGATTCTATAGCCTCTTCTGTTAATGAACGGGCCAGTATCGGTTACGCAGATTGGACGGAGAGGAAACCTGAGGTTGACGATAGTTCTTCTTCTCTCTGGGACAGGATCGAGCGTGGCGACCGCGCCCGCTGAAGCAAAGCATCTGTCGTTTCTGTAAATGTAGTTCTAGCGAAGAAAGATAAACGCGAATCGCCCTCTGGTACTTGACTAGACTTGACTTTCGGCTCGTATCACGGATTTTCGCGCACGTGGCAGACGCGACCGGTTGAACTTCCCTTGCTCCCAACTCCGCTGCTGCATGATCACAGCGAGGCGCGTTGGCTCGCCATGGACGCCAGAGGTCACGCGAAATCATCTCCCGAAAACCCCATGGATTTTAGCCCTCCTCATCAGAATGGTGACGACGAAACCGTGGAGAGGCCGTGTTCTGGCCCACTCCAGTCTCCCCAGAAACGGTTGATGCAGGAGATGCACCGCACTGAAGATACCACGCCTCGAAGAAGATCGGCACGCCTGGCTCAGACGAGCACGCCAGTGCGGCCGTTGAACCTGAGGATTATCGTACCTCAAGTTGAGGAGGCTGCTGAGGAAACTGATCCAGGTAACGACACGACGGAGATCAATCAGGATGTCGAGGACGGTGAGCATCAACCACTTGTTTTCTTTCAAATGACCCAACACCACTATTAGAGCCTTCACAGCTAGCCGAGAGAGTTCTCAGTGCGGTCAGCAACCCTTCTCCACCACCCGATTTCCTGTCCTTCCCCGACATTCATGTGAATACACCCCCACCCCTTGAGCCACCAGAATCCCAAACCCAGTCCGACAACACCAGTGCCGCCACCACTCCCCCGAATCCCGTAACAGGATCGTCACCAAACGACGAGGGCGTGGAAATTGCGCACGTTGATCTCGTGAAACCCCCATCACCACCCCGCATACCTGGGCTCTCCTCCCGACCAACTGATAGTCCTCGACAGTATGCCCTTATGGTCGAAAACCCCCTCGCCACGGAATCTTCCGCCGATAATACTTTAGACCCACCTTCACTCGTACCCGCGGTGACTTCCCTTGCCAACCCTTTGATCCGTCTGCAGACGGACCAACGTGAACGTGTTGTTACAGCGTCAGAGAATGAGAAAAGTAGGGAAACCATCGGTGAAGAAGCTCGGGACCAAGTAGCAGAGCTGCCTACCCTCGGCGAATCGTCCATCCGGCCAGCGGGTAGACGTCGTTCTGTACGCCGTAGCGCATCGCCGGTCAAACGGAGATCGACGTCCCCTGACGGAACTCTCCTTCAACCTCCTCCCCGCCGTTCTGTAAGGTTTAGCGTATCTCCCCGTCGGACCCCATCCCCTGGTCCCGCTCTTGTGCTCCCACAAATATCCCCCCTGCATCTTCCAACCACAAATACACGGACCGGACCCGACCCATCCGAAATCGGGGCGTTGTCGATGGTCGATGGTATTGATGAAAGATTCAGGGAGGCAGAGACGGAAGAGACGCAGGAAAGAGCAGGTAGGAAGCGGAAACGTCGGGGTGATGCGAACAAGGGAGTTGGACGCCAACGCCTTGGATCCCTGTCCCCTGATTCTCAATCGGTTCTCCAACAGTTGCTGCCACTATCGCGGTCAAGTTCTGACGAAGATGAGAGGGCAAAGGCTACCACATCCCAACAGCCGCTCCCCGGTCCCCAACGTATTCTCGTGAATAAACCGCCGAAACTGGCTCAATCGACACACATACAAACCACCGACCCGCAACCTCACCTAGGCACACCACTGCGAAGAGTCCTAGTCTCAACTTCTGCGATTCCCGAGGGCGGCGGTTCAAACAGTCGTCAGTTTGGACAGACGCTATTCAAAACGCAGTCGTTGGACAACCCGGACCGAAGTCCTTCTCGCCGCGTGCCAGTTGTAACCCACTCATCCTCTACCACTAAACCTGCGGTTCCACAACCAACTGCATTTTCACGACAGCCTTCCACATTCAGTGCTTCTTCGACCCTTCTAATCAATTCCAAGCCCGTCGCGAGACAACGAAGTATATCAGAGGAGCCGACATTCTCTCGTCAGCCTTCCGAAGAAAACCACCGTACCATGCTTCCGTACCCGCTCATTCAGAAGCCCTCTGTCATACCCGAAGAACCTGAGGAGTCTCGGCCGCCTAAAGGCCGTGCTTCATCGGAACCCCCCATCACAGCGTTAATCCCCATCCCTCGATCAACCCTCAGGCAGCCGACGAATCCTAGTCGGATCCCTCGGATCAGTGCCAAGCCATACTCTCGGCCACCCGGAGTCCAACCCAGCAAGTTACCCATACCCGCCTCTACAAAGCGCACTCTCCCGAGTCCGGTATGTCCGAACACACTAAGAGGTGGCTTTTCTGACCTCCAATATCCAGAAGAAACCTCTCAACCAAATTGGAACCATGAGGAGTGTACTACAATCGGATCCTAAGCATGGACCCTTCATCCCGACATCTTCAAGGAAGGCAGCCGGACCGAATGCTGAGGCTTCATCGAAAGCTCCTCCCAAGCGCCCCCTTCCCACGAAGCGCCTTCCTCAGCTTCCGACAGTAGCGGAGAAACCTCCACCATCACAGATTCCCATCAGGTCACCGCCTCCACCACAACCTTTAGCACTTCCCGACTTACAGCCTTCGATCTTCGATATTACACGGACGGAGTCCACCAAGCCAGAGCAGAAACAAACTAACGTCCCCGAACAATCAACCGTTCTTCTTGAGGATCAATTTGCCCCCGAAAATGTCACAATTTCGGCCCGCCCTCGGCCTCGCAATACCGGCAAGGAAGGGGAAGATACCAGCTTAGCGCGTAGAACGACCAGGAGTAGGAGAGGCCCCTCTGCTCTCTTGGAAGAAGCAACGTTTGGTGCCACCAGTGCCTCGCCGTCACGACCCCCGCCCAAGAAGCGGTTGCCGCCTGATTCTTCAGGATTCGCCGGGCTAAGCATCACTGCCCTTAAGAACCTCACTACGGACAACACGATGAAGAACCAGAAGGTGATGAGCCTCTTGGAAACCGAGATCGTAAAGAGAGAGGGGAAGCGACCTGAGAGCCCGGCAGTAAAACTCAGGACGATTGCGGAAAAGGCGAACGAGGAGAAAGCTAAACAGAGGGAGGGGAGAGCCCAAAGGAGGGCGAAGCGAAGCGATAGTGAGGTCGAACCACTGGATGTGAATGACCTGCCCCTGGAAGAGGACGGCCGACATAGGCGTGGCGCTGGGGAAGAGGAAGAATATGAATCTCCGGAACGCTCCATGCATCCAATGAAACCACTCGAGGTGGACGGATCAGAAGAGGTCGATGCAATGATGGTCAAAGGGAGGAGGGTCCAATGGGATCGCCTCTTGTTCAGTGCCGTCTTCATTGACGAAATCCCAGAGAAGCCACTGCGACCTCCTGAGCAGAAGCTCGAAAAGGGCTGTCTTTCCCAAGCGGCGAAGGTATCTCGTCCTCTTTCTCTCATAGCACAGGGTGACTAATCACACTATCACAGTCGCTCGAACTTGATCGTCTAGGGAACGTGCAGGATGCTGGTTTGCCACTCCCTCAACTTCCTGCGGAGAAAGTCGTCGTGAAAAGATACGTCTACGATGATGACCCTCCTCCTGAACCGGAGGCACCTGTAGAACTCGAGACCCCTCCCGCCAAGGTGACAAGGTCTAAAGGTAGGAAGAAGTGAACGTGACGCTCGATCTAGTCCTCGATGTTTTCGATGTTTGTTCTACATGCTCTGATCTAGTTAATTGTCTCATCTCAAACTCAACTTCGGGGTAGGGTACACATGGCACGGATTATTTGTCACTCCTATGTACGAGCCACGGAGTGGCCTGGTTAGTTGGCATGACGAATACCTCTACGATGTTTACATGAGGGGGTCGTGAGGCTGCCCATACGATCTCCTCTGCGATATCATCCGCAGTGACTTGATGTGACTTAGCGACTTGTACAATCCAAGTAATTGAAAACATACGTGGTGTTATACCCTGGTAGACCTTGTCTGCAGCATCTTTGTCACCCCTGTAACGGACGATCGAGAACTCCGTCTCTACCATGCCGGGTTGAATTTCGGTCACTCTGAGCTGGGTCTCGACGAGTTCTCGAAGCAAAGCGCCGGTGAAAGCACGAACGGCATACTTCGTCGCGCAGTAGATGCTTCCGCCGGCGTATGGCTCCCTACCTGCGACAGATCCGATGTTAATGATATGTCCAGTGTTCCGTGCCTTCATTCCTAGCCTAGCGTGAGCTTTGAAGTTTCTCTCTCAATGTCTGGGAGGCGCACCATTGATAAAGACTTGAGTCATGTTGATGAGCCCGAAAACATTGGTGTTGAACATCCCCTCCGTGTCCCCAGAGGATATTTGACCAACGCGTTCCGTTCCAAGTACATATCCAGCATTGTTCACTGTGGAATGGCTCACGGGGCTGCTTTGGGTGAAATACCGAATATCGTGCGCACCAAGGACATCAATAGACTTCAAATCCTCTGGGATATTACTCAGGACGTTGCTGACCTGAGCCTTGTCGGAAACATCGATCTGGACGGTTGCAACCCTGCCCCCTCCTTGAATGCCGGCCCTCTTGTGAGCATCCAGACAGGCATCTGCTACTTGCTTCAAAGCATCTGCCCTACGTGCGAGCAGTACGAGATTGGAACCACCCTAAAAGCTCTCGTTTAGATTCGGCGACGTACCGAGATTTGAGACCATCTGTGTTCTCTAATTACCTTTGCAAACAAGATCGCCGTCGCCTAAGGGTTCGGTAGTCAGAAATGGGACGAAGTAAGAGGGTTCGCTTTTCAGGTTCTTACCGCTCCAATGCCGGAGCTCGCACCGGTTATGAGGACGGTTTTGTTGAGTAGACGAGAGGTGTTGAAGAGGGACATGGTACGGGGGAACGTGCGGAGGCGGTTTGTATCTTGAAATACTACGCTCGCTATCAACCGGGTCGGTGGCTGATAGCCGAATCGTCTGTAATGGTGATGAAATCCCACAGCGTTCATCACAGAGTCGATGAGGGTGATATCAAGGCTCGTCGTTGGAGCCAGTTCCTATCGTGGCTCGAAAGTCATGGGATGGATCTGTCCCCGTCTGCGTTCCACGTAGAGCGCAGACCAAGAACCGGTATTTTTTTCTTCCGCTCGTTTCTCCGACACTGAAGATTGACCCCTGGATCCTGTAATGCAACGCAGACGCGGGTTATGGATTATTCCTCGCCAGTCCATGTCCAGTGGGTTGAATCATCTTCCTGCGATCCTGTGCCATCCATAAACTGAAGAAAGCAGCCATTCGATCCCCTCTTCGTAGTCCCACCATCAGCATTGGTGAACGTGAAGACGCTTGGGCCCCTTTACCCTGGTGGTAAACGCCTCAGTGCCCACCAGCTCATCTCCCTGCACCTTTACCTGTACAAACCTCCCAATGACAATATGGACTCCACCGACAACCTTTTTGGCCCTTTTATATCGATCCTCCCTCGAGAGTTCGATAGCCATCCGCTTACATGGCTTGTCCATAAGAATTTGGGTAACCAGAATGAACTGGAGTCAACGCTCCTTGCGTTGCTCCCTCGTAGCACGCGATCTGCCTTGGATGTTCTGGGAGAACGGTACGAACGAGACTCAGACGCAGTGGCCAAATACCTCGTAGGTTTCATCCGGACACGTAGGGACTTAGGTTGACTCTGCGTAGAGTGCTACCGGCACACCTGGTGAACTCGATACATGCAAATACCTGTGGGCTTGGTTGAATGGTCACTCTCCAAACTTTCGGTGGTACGACATCTATTGACTTCGTGTCTCCTTTTCCCAGTCAACACTCGCTGTATCTACTATCGAATCAAGGAAAAACAGACGGATGAAGCTAACGTCACTCTATGCCCGATCCTCGATTTCGCCAACCACGTCTGGCACCATTCACACATTCAGCCGGTCTCCGATTCTGGAATATTGAATACGAGTTCGAAGGCTAAGGATGCTTTCCGGTTCCTCGCGACAGACTACATCGCAGGAGCAGAGGTTGATGAGGAGGTCTGTTTGAGATACGGAGGCCACTCGAATCAGAGTCTGTTCGTCGAATATGGGTTTGTGAACCTCGTGTCGAACGAGGACATGAAATTGGGGACATATCCTGCAGAAGTAGATGTACAACCTATTGTGGCCAACCTTTTCGAGAAGCTGGGAAGCGTAGGGACATGGATGCAGACAGTTCTTGAGAGCGAAGGATATTGGGGGTGTGTACTCTGAGATGCTGAAAATTTCGTTCGCTAATGTTTCGTAGAGATTGGACGCTCTCCACATCGCCAAATCTGGCCGCTCCTTCATTTCGTTTGATCACTGCGCTGCGTCTGTTCGCCATAGGTTCCAAGATGACTCATGTCCCTGAAGCTGACGAGGAAGCCGCCGTATGTCAACCTTGGAGGTACACTTTACTCGGCATCACCGATACGATATCACCCGACAACGAGGCAATGTGGAGGACGGCTCTCGCAGCTATCTGTGACCTAGTCGTAGAAGAGGGAACGACTGGTTTGCAGCGCACTTTGGGTTCCGCACTTGATGAACGGAATTACTTGTGGTCGAAGTGGATGAGGGACAACATCGCGATGCTGTGGTCGGAGCAGATAGTGGTGGCAAAGGCAGTTTTTCAAGGTTTGGAGGATGGAATTGACTTTTGAAGGTGTAGTTGTATTACCGTCATCACGGATGAAGGGATCCTGAAAAATCGGCGGTGAAAGCGCCGTACTTGTCACCTATGAATTGTTGGTGGTCGGAGGGACGCACAAGCAATCATAAATATCCTATGAGGCCCCGAACCAGCGAGGACTACTTGTACCACTTTTCGTATTGTTGTTTAAGTAAATCAAGTGGAGGCCTCTTCTCGACTGAGTACAAAGCCTAACCTGGGAGCCGACATTACAAACTGCACTGTTTAACTGCATTACTAACCACCATTGAGATGACTTATTGAATGCCGGAGGTCAGCTGGAGTTTCTCGCAGGGAACACAAGGCACAGGACATAGGCGGCATATTTGTCCGCTCGGAGCCCCACGTGCCAACTCACATGATCAGGATGAGCAATCGTGGGAAGGCTAACATGTTTTTCCGCTGTCAACCCTCTGTTTGCCACCATCATTGAATC
>Ga0307514_10004818_pt1 | contig 12282 bp, 11 predicted proteins | sample 16_EM_MG_FD_203088 | JGI IMG/M metagenome (GOLD analysis project Ga0307514, IMG submission 203088) | Populus trichocarpa ectomycorrhiza microbial communities from riparian zone in the Pacific Northwest, United States - 16_EM | ecosystem: Host-associated > Plants > Roots > Unclassified | place...
AAGATATGAAGGTGGCTAGATATCTCTTTGCCAAACGATATGAACATTGGACGCTTGAAGATTAATGAATATTCTGAGGGACATCCTCCTGTGAAACGGAATAAAGAGTATGGGATTGCAATCCGTCGTAAGAGGCAGCTCCGCATTAGAGAGACCAACCGGGTTCACAAGAATGCATGGTCGCTTTTTCAATGTGCCACTGCTGGATTGCCAGCCAAGTACGTTGCGCATCTTAAGTCTTTGGTTGGCATTCAGGAAGCTGCTGACACGGAGGATCTTAAAACTGATGAATGGACGCATATGCCGGAGACTGACCAGATTGTCAGTGTTGATCCAATGGATATCGTGATCTCAGCTGGCCGCAAAGGGTGTAACAAGAAGGCTCCTAGAGATGGTGCTCAGAAGTGCGGGAGGCCTCCAGCATACAAGGCGCGCTTCATGCCACCATTAACACCAGGTGTGGGTTGGGAAGGGGTGAGGTGGTCTGAGTATGTGGGGTGGGAGCACGGGGGATAATTGTAGCTAGTACTTAGTGTGCATATGCCAAGGAACCGTGTATGCATATGCATGCATATGCAGGATTCCCAGATAGGAAGGGGAAAGGACTTTTGTTCTGCACCTCCGTACCCATGTCGCACATAGGACCGTCGATCATTACGCCATTGGCTACCTATAGTATTGGTCCCGGGATCTCCAGGTCCCTGTGTGGAGCTGACATGATATTTGATCCGCCGTTCCAAGAGTAGACAAGTATTCCTTTATCATATCTTGACTGACCACCAGACTATTTAAGCCAGACTCACCGCCAGGTATTCTATGAACCTAAGGGTTATCCGATAAAGTGACTGCAAAAGTTGCAACTTTGTATGCCCCGAGCCCGAGCTGAGCTGCGGCTGGGGACTTTTCAAATGCAAACTTGGATGGTACGTATATGGTCAGCATACTCCGTACACAGATACAGATTCTAAATAAGGGTGCCTACTCCGTACCAACCAACCAACTGCGACGTGCATAAATAAGGCTATATATAAACTGTTATATATAGATATTGTTGTGACGTTTTTTCTGTTTGCTTTTTTTGCTGCGCATGTGTATGTACTGTACAAGTTCAAAGTGGTGATAGGTACTCTATACAATACTGGCTGTGCGAGATACATACGGGGCACCGATTCAACGTGGCACGCCTTAGAACTAGTCTCGGCGCCATGAACCCTCGTCAATTCTCCAAATTCCACTTTACGAAGGTATAGTACGTGTGTAGAGTACAGTACAGTACTATTTACTCTATATACAATTCCACAACACAGTCGGCTATGAGAGTGGCCCTGGCTGCAACACCTCTCGTGCCGGGAAACTGTTCCGTGCAACTAGTCTGCGGCTGTCTCGTTTCCGCAGATCTGCAGTTCTCCTTGAACTAGCTTCTCATCATATGTGCAACACCATCGTGGGCCGGCGCTGCTCATCCTCAACCTGGCTGCATGTTTACGCCTTTTCCCCGACATCCTTAACATTATCTGTAGTCGACGGAGTCCGATTACTGCTCCGGAATACTGCCTGAAAACGTGCCTGAACGAGAAAATTGGCACCAAATACAAGGGTTAGGGGGGGTGGTGGATCTGAGAAACCAGGGGCTGCAAGCTCATTGACTTGCGGCTGACTGGCAGTGACCATTCTTTATTGCGTTGGGAGACAGCCAAACAGATCCTTTCACGCCTGAACGGATTGCAGTGGACTCTCTTATGTAAGTCACAGCATTGATACTTTTTCGTTAGCGGAGTAGCAGGAGATTTGGAGTTATTCCTGTCAAGCCTTTGGTGACGGAGGATTATGGACGTGCAACTGCAGACTTGTTTTTCTTCCAGTGTCACTTTACAAAAACAGGCGGAGAATATTAACATACCTCAATAGTTGCACAGATTCCTGTCCTACAGCCGGTTGTCCAGAATTCGAGGTTGGGTTTGGTTTAGCCCCACGTTCGATCTGTACCGGCAAAAGTCGACAGCGACTCCAAATTAATATTAATAGCTGCCTCAAAATGGGTGGTGACTGGGAGGACCTTCTCATTACAGGCCCTCCTGCTGCTATTCAACTTCACCGTCGGCGCCGCAAAGAGGATGCCGTACCAGCCGCGATGGCTTCCGAAAGAACAAGACCACCGAAAAAGTCACCAGTTCCACCGCTTAACCCCAACTTTGACGGTAGCAACATTGACCACGACCCCACGCGAAAGGAGGACAAACCTAAGCCAGACCAACAAAAGGACACAGAAGTCCAAGATACCAGGGACGATACTGGGAGTGATGATACAAGTGGAAATTCGTCCAGCGATACACCGATTGCCTCGGAGGCCGACCATACCCCACCCAATCAACCCCTAACTGTCACCCAAATGGAGCCAACGGATACACCAGAACCTACACTAGAAATTTCAAGACCGCCAGAATTTGAGTACTCAACAGTTCCCAGCTCGCAACCCGAGAGAAACCCACCTACATCTGGTCCACAAGAGACATCAACCATACATCCTACCGAAACACAGGAATCAACAACGAGTCACTCATGGACTATAACCACGAAGCCTCCGATTATATCGTGTACAACGGCCCCTCATTGTTCGACTGGTACTAAATATTCGCTCCACACAACCTGTTACAGCAAAACACCGGGCAAGTCTGTCGGAAATGATGCACAGGATATTGGGGCCTTGTTGGACAAGGGAAAAATTGTCGTTGTGATTTTATTGACAATGGTTGTGAGCATCCTTATAACAGTAGGTTGCATATGGGTCTACAAGCGGAGGGCGAAGAAACGGAGAGGGGTTAAGTGTGGGGAGAGTAGAGATGGTGACGTGGAAGGTGGAGCAGAAAAGAGGCGGAAGTTCTGGGGTGTGCTTGGAAAGAGGAAGGAACGGGGAAATGCCGACATGGCGAGTGTGGTGAGGAGTGTCGGCAATACCCCTGCGATTGAGCACGCGGAAGCATCGGTGCCACCGGAAATGGCACAGCGGAGTCAACAAAGGCTGTCAATTATTCTTCCTCCGGGTGCCGGTGGCCATCGCCACCGGAATTCAAACAATACCATTCTCAATCGGACTTTATCTGCAGCATCTTCTTTGACGGTCCCACCATACCCAGGTTCCTCGGCAGCCTCAGGCACAACCAGATCAAGCTCTACGCGGACAGCGAGGTCCATTGCAAGCAATACCACTGACGACACGGTTGTGCGTACTAAACGTGAGTATAGAGACGCGGTTGGCCGGCTTACGGAGGAGAACATGCACAGCGACCACGTTGTTGTGGCGGATGGTTTTCACCTTGCACCGCCAAACCCATTTGAAGATGATGGGCCTCAGATAGCTGGTGCTGGGGGTATGGGTGGATCTGGAGTAGGAGTTGGGGGCTTGGGAGATGTGGATGGGGAGGGAAATAGGAGGGTGGGTGTCGGCCCTCCACCGCCAATCATTCGGGTGAGGGGTGCGGTGAATCCATTTGAAGACCAGGATATAGATCTGGATATGGGGGTGGCAGATGGATTTAGGCCAAATGGAGGTGGCGGTGTGATGCAGCGAGATATGAGGATAGGATATTCTCCGCCGTGGCCCCCGCAGTTAGAGAATCCGTTTGAGGATGGATTGGGAGGGTTGGGGGGATTTCCGGAAATTGATGTCGGGATGGGAGATGGGTTTGATGGGTATGTTCCAGGGCAGATGGGTAGGGTAGGGGGTGGGAACGTGGTACCACTGGAGAGAAGAGTTTCAATGAGAGGAGGGGATGCAAGGCGCAGGGTGAGTGGGGACAGAGCCACGATCAATTCATCAATATCAGGAGAGTCCTTGTCCAGCAGTGAAACGCTCCGTGGTGATTTAGAGGACTGGAGTGGTAGTAGTGGGGCGGGAAGCCACGCAGATCATTCCTCTGGGAGAGGATTATAGCCTGAAGTGAGATTTTCCTTCCGCAGTTAATTTGTGGGTGCTCGTCTCATAGTTTGTGGATTCATTTATTCTTGGTTGTTATTTCGTTTCCTCATTACCTTCTCGTGATCTTGTATCTACGTTCCTGTGGTGATCTGCTTTTGTATCTTTTTCTATGCATGGATATCATTGGTTTTTATGGGGTTTGAGGGTTTCATTATGATGTTTAAATTTTGCACAGGGAGAAGATTGCACCCGTCTTGTTTGATGCGCGGATTGTAGATGGATATCGGGGGGCCAGAATGAGTTTATAAATGGGAAAGGTGTTTAGGAGATGCAGATCTAGAACATGCCTGGAGAACATGGACCCCACATGAACTGAACTAAAGCGATGGGTGACAAATACAGGGTAAATGGAAAAAGAAGTAAGAGAGATATAGCTAGGTGGCAAACAAAATGATAGACTGCATAGAGTCCGCGTACTCCAATACAGAATGGCTTAGCACGTGGTGACAACATCGTGATGGGTATCCTATACCTGTATTCATGTGAGCTCAAGCTGATATGATATGGCCAAACATTCTCCCTTAAATGCCTCCCTAAGTGGGCGGTTTAGAAGATTGTTTTGCAGCAGAGGCAGTCAATCCATGCAGGTACGTATTTTAGTTCATTTAAAATGCATCCTATATGAGTGAATAAGCCCATATGAGCAGATATGAGCGGAATGACTGGAGCAGAGTTGGATGGATGTGACAGCAGACCCTACAGTAGGGAAACAAGCAGCCAGTTTGGCAGGGCCTAGGGAGGAGGGGGGAAGCCGAGTCGGTAGAGTTGCTCTGCATAATAAGGGTTTAAATTTTTTTTTTTAACATATAGCCATGACTACCATACATGACAGAGTAGTGCACTATCACTGGGTACTTAGTGCATCAAATCGTTTTTTTCCAGTTACCTCAATAGGTTCACCACAGTAGGGGGGTTGTTGGACTTGGCAATTGGTATTGTAAAGTGTGGGATGAGAGGCCAACTATTAAAATTGACTTATTCAGATCAGAGGGGAATTTAGAGATAGGAGGGACTCTGGTGGCCAGCAATTATTCTTCTACCCACTTGCTTTTTTTCAGGTCTGGACAAACTCGATGTACAATATGTTTATCTAGGGTGGGCAATACCGGTAGTGATAGCCGAGATGCAGAGTTTGCAGATATATGTCATGTCCTATGCACAAGTCCTAGTGGGAGACGGGAGGGGGAGGACAATCGAAGAGGCGGAGCGGGATCCAGAGTGGTGCTGGGGGGTGGCGAGGTTCCTAAGACAGTAGTTAGTTAAGGTAAGTTAAGTACTGTAGCAAGGGAAGTAGGGGTTCAGATAACGTAGGTGCGGCCTCTCGTCATACCTAGTCTACATAGACTGAATACGAGTAATGATTTACAAAAAAATAAAAGTCCCAGCTCAAGAGCTCAATTCTTACAAAGATGTTTATAGCGTGGGGTATATTTCAATAAATTCAAAAGAGTATCCTCCGTGCTTAGATTCTCTTGAGCGATCGTCATGCGGTGTCGCTGCATTTGCTAGTAGAGTCGTTTGTCATTGCTAGCGTTACCCTGGAGTTGTTTGTCATTCCATCGAAGTGGTTTGCCATTGAAGCTCACTCTATATATACATATATATAGTCTGTCACTGCTGTTTATTTTCTTGCTCTCTCCATGTACCTAGTGGTCTCATCTTACGAGCTTCCCGTGCTCTCCCGTACTGTGTCTGTCGTACCCCTTGGCCCCGCTCCGACCTGCTGCGCCGCTATATTGGGTGTATATATAATATCACTTTCATTGGATAGTGCTTTACCCTGTTGCTTCCTATAGAACGACTCACATAATTTTAGTTACAGTAGTACTAGGTACGGCGATAAGTGAGATACGGCAATTCAGCCAAATATTTTTGCACTAAGCAGCATTGGTACCGAGTGTGGTGAAGCATGTTCATTCCGACCGTGTTGCCAATGTACCTCCGCATCCTAGTATATCATGAGCCAAGTACTCAAAAGAATCCCGCCTCATAGCATAAGGCTCCCTTCGGGGGAAAGGCGTATAGACTCCAAAAAAAACAACTCAAAAAACTCAAAAGAATCCTTACCATATTCATTATAGAACTTACACACGTTTGATTTGGGGATCATATGACTGAGATACTCGAATATATACCCCCCCCAGTACCTACCTACTCTTAGAGATATTACACATATGTCATGCCTAGTTCACTCAGATCTTAAACACCAAGCCGGAGTAGTAACCCCTACCCATTAAGCCTTTATATGGTCCTCTTTGCCTGCCAAAATCTCCTGATCCGGAGGACTAGATTTTTGTGTCACACAAGCCTACCTCCATTCTAAGGGCTGTACCCGCTTCATGATACCATTATGTAAGTAGGTATAACATCCATTTTAAGCACTCTGCAGTAGTGATTCCTCCCAAATACTCCAAAAAAAAACCACTTGATGCACTATCCAATGATATCTAGTGCACTACTCCGTAATGTGGAGAGTGGTATAATTTCACTAAGCGAGTGGTGTCACAAAGGAGTCTCAGTTTAGCGAGTGGTTTTCTCGATACGAGCAAGAGCGGGTTGTTGCAGGCCATGAGAGTTGCCCGCCATGCACTGCCGATGGTGTCGCTGGTGAAGGTTAGCTGACGTATACTTAGAAATTCAATCTTGGATAGGGGGTTGTTACGCAACCATGCGCTGAGGTTGTGCTGATATGTGGGCTGCAGCAGCGTACACCGAGAGGTGCAGAAGTTAGGTAGGCTTGGATGGTAGTCGGTGTTGTGGCCAAGAGTATATTTAACCACTGGCCATACAATATGAGAGGAGTGGCTGTCCACAATAAGCCATCGTGGGCGAGGTGAGGTTTCGTCACTCGCAACACTCCCTCATCAAGAATATAGCTCAAAATGCTCCTCTATATATTCTAGCCCTCCATATACCCACCAAGTGACACTGCGAATGTCGATTAATGTTCAAACCCTGCTTCTGGTAGCCACGCCGTACAATTCTTCAAAATATGGGCAGTCCCTACATTCTGACGAGTATGATTTATCTGTAGTTAGAAATGTCATCTACCCGATCATGAAAAGCTCGAGCCCCTACCTGGTAGTTAGTATGACTCACAGTTAGTCTTGCCCCTCCATAAATGAATAATGGATAATTTGGCGTAATGGAACAGAACACAATTGTATGTATCCCGCAGTCCAGATACTGTTGTGCTGCCAAGAGGGTGTCGGGTTTCGGTGTGATGCCAATGGCTGTCCACTCCATGCGTATGGGCAAGATAGGGTTGAGATCTTCGAGCCATTATTGTGGAGTGTCCGTTATTCTAGTGAGTTTTGTGTTCATGCTGAGTTTGATGATCTAGCCAGTCTCCTACTAGGAACTGGCTTTCGCCTGCCAGGTCTCCATATGCTGCGTCGTTGACTCCCGCCTGCACTGGGTCACCAGGGACAATATGCAGAGGGGAGGGCTAGTGGGGTTGCCCTGCCGCCGCGTGTGGTGGCTGTGGAGCTGGAGTCCTCTGCTTCCAGTTCTGCTTCCGAATCTGAGTCGCAGCCCATTACCGAGCTCGCTTGACAATCCCTCAAGCAGGACCCGGCGAGGTCCACTGGATCGATGTATCATATATTAGAGGGTAGTGACAGTTGCTGTTGGTGACTGCTGGACCGTGCGATGGGGGCGAAGCCTGAGGCGCAGTTGGGTACTGGAGATACCACCTTCGAGTCCTGCACGCGTTTTAAGCAGCAGATGGCTGGCGGGTGTCTAGGGTGATTGGAGAAGTCGCATTCCGTTGGTTGATGTAGGAAATGAGTCCTACGCATCCAGGGTTGGTGCAGTTGGGTTTAGATTCTCCTGGTAAGGTCGAACTCGATGTTAGTCAGTTTGTAGGTGATGGTCGAGTGGTTTGGCAAGCCTCTTGTCGGTGACTGATCAGTGCTGGTGTCTGGGGTGAGTTCCAACCACCATCATTATTGGGTTGCCACACGCCGCTTTGGAGTAGGCTGTCAGGGAGTCGTTGCGGGCAAAAAGGCACCGCCACGGGCGGAGCTTGGGTGTGAGGGGGGCGGTGCTTTTTTCCTTGGTGAAAATTCGATACTTTGCACCTAAGGCCTAGTCTCGGCCCCGACCCTCGAGCTTGGCACGACTTGGTTGTCCTTATCGAGATCCACTAAGAATGTGTGGCCCCAGGTTGTGTTGTCGCCCGCGACTGATGTACTTAGTTCATAAACCCATCGTGACAAGATCTTGGCATTACTATTCTCGTGCAGATTAATACCGCTATCATTACCTGCTGCACTGTGCGATAGTCAGTCTGGAATAAAGCTGCTCAGGATTCTACTACGCTTTTTATTTTATTTTAAGGAATCATTAATCGCATTCATTCAATCTAGAATATGGCAATGGACTACGCTAGCTATGCTGCACCTGCTCCTTCTGCAGTGTCTAGATAAAATCGCCCTGGAGCAGCTCAAACCTGCAGCTGGCTCACCATGCCAGTCAGTGTACGGAGCAGAGATTCTATTGAAAATATACAATTCACTTCTACTCAGTAACATTATAATTAATTAGCTAGAACACCTCTTGATCCCTGATGGATCCGGAACCAAGATGTAGCAAGTTTATCCTGCTACGCAAGCTGAAGTGTCTATAGGCACACAATGCAAACAGATACTGTATACAATAGCACAGGAAGTCATCTAGAACAGCATTAACACTAGGTAGAGTGGCACTGACTCTGAACGGGGCCCTTCAAGGCACGAGCAGACCTAGGCCTAGGAGTAATTTTGGTTTGGATGGCCGGATATAGACATTTCTATCTTGCTCTTACGAAGAGGACCCGGGATCACGTAGTATAGAAATATTAATGCGTGTTGGATAGAATTGAAAAGCACAGGATTGGGTCTATGGACATATCGTGAGCTGTAACTAGGGGAAATATGGGCACAACTTTCATGTCGGATCGAGAGTACGCGCGCGTATGCCTATCATGTAGCGAAGTTCTATTGTGATATCGATTTATATCCACATATATGTACCATAGAAACTTGCGAGTAAGTCCTACCCTTCCTTTAGATTCCCTAGTGAAAAAGCTTAAGATACTAAGGCATTAGGAAGATTGAAGACAGATTGGAGCCGGCCACATGTTGTTATAAGCATATTCGCGATAAGAATGGGGGTCAACCGCCCGATGACCTGCTTGTATCGAGGCTCTACTGTAGTAAGTAACAAGTGCCCCCGGCCTGGTAGCCCATTTTCCCATATCATCATAGCAAGTAGACAACCTCCACTTTAGAGCAGTTGAAGCTGAAGCAAATGTTGATTTCTTGTCCGCTGCCAGATTTAACATGAACTGCTTAGTCTCACCACTCACATACATCCGCAGAATCAGCACTTTGGCTTGTTCCCTCTTTCCCTTACCTGCATTCCAAGCACCAAAGTCATTGCAGGAGAATGTGATGTCAAGAATTTCCAGAAAATCTTCAACACAAAAAACATTCCGGTCACCGTAGAATTTCTGATCTCCCAGCATAAACTGCAACACTGACTCAGCCCTGGTTTTCCCAGTTACCGTAGCAACTGTTTTACCCACAGGTTCCAACTCTTTTACTAGTCTCATGCCAAGACCCTTTTCAGGCCGACTCTTTTACCCACAAACTTTTTTACTCCGTACCCAAGCTCCAACCCTAGCTATCGCAGCAGCTGATCCACCGCAGCTATAACGGGGACACTCCACGTACGCCCGTTGGTAAAGAGTATACGGGAATAATATTAAGTTATCACTTTCTGCTAACTGACTCCTATCTAATCTCATGCGGTCGCCTAGATGGCCTCTTATATACCTAGGCATCTGCTCACGCCTACCTTGTAGCCTTCTACGAGTGTGGGTTTCACGCAGCCTCTGCCGTCACAATTTGCTAGCGATTATCTAGCACCCACTCACTCTAGCTACGCCACTATCTAGCGACCACTTCTAATAAGTGACCTACCAGTAGGTATTGCCTACTGATTCGGAGAGCCTCCTAGCTCCACTTTTTAACTAATAGTTATATCCGCAGCGTCCCACAGAGTCTCTAACTAAATAGTCCCGAAAAGTGCTTTTGCCTCACTATGCGTAGGTTCGACAGAAGTACTTATGGTGCAACCATACTAGCCTTTAGCCGATTCCTAACAAATGGACTACCTAAACTAGATAACTGTGTCAATACCCGTGACAGCAGTGGATATATGAGGATTGGATAAAACCAAGTTTTTTGACGAAGAAGATAACTGATCTGGATCAAACTTTCTAGTACCGCCGTCCATTAATCAACCCGCGCCCGCTTCCGACACAGTGACATGGTGTTTTCGATGAAGGATTCCTGAAACCTGCCCAGATTATCCAATGCAATTCCCACCACCTTCTGCTGAATCCGAGTCTTCCAATCATTCCCCAATTTTGCTTTTGTAAAGTTTTGGCAATATTCCATCGGAGTTACGAAATAAAAATTAACAGAACTCCCAAGTTCTAGGGCCTCCAGGCCCGCTTCCTAATACGAAGTCAGTGTATGAGTTGAGAAATGTCAAAATGAAATTCTATACCTTGATTCCATGTAAGAGAGAAACAGTCATTTGGTAGAGGGTGTCTGGGGGGACTAATGCATCTACAGATTGGAATGTTTGACTAAAGGAAACGTTATAGTAATCTGGTTGGATTTCCGGGATCTTGTTGAACTGCTTGAGCTTACGCTGCGGAAATTGCTCTTGTACCCAGCAATTGTTTTCGAGGTCATACACCTACAATGTGAGAAGCTATGCCAGCCTGGCGGTTGGTTTTGATCTCACCTGAAACACCCCTCCCGCACAAATAATCCGATACGCTAAATTCTCAAAGAGGTGCCCACGTAATGAACCGTAGGCCCAAATTTCTCTCGTAGACAAGATTTGTTTCTTTGCCTTCTCTACCGCAATCAATAGGTCAAGCACGAGATTGCAGAGCTTCTGAGATGCCCATCGCACTTGTGTGAAGATGTATTTGTCGTCCACAGGTACTAGATGGACCAATTTTCCAGACACATTATCGATAGATGAGTAACTTAACTCACCATCAAACCTCATGCACTGCTTGATCTGGGTTGAGTTGAGCATGGACAATAGTTCCCTCTCCCAAGAGTCACTATTGCCGAATCGCAGCGTCATCCTCGGTACCCCACCCCACAATTCAAAGCTCCTTTCTACATCCTCCCAATCGCCCTGACCAGAATAAACTTTGCTATGAACTGTTTTTAGTTCACTAAGATCCCACACGGGCATGCATCTCTCTTCAAACCCCTGCTTTTTGTGTCTATTAAAACCAGCCAACCCCGGAGATGTCACTAAGACTGTTCGGCAAAATGTACCCTCGCTCTGCGGTAGGACTGCATCTGCAATAAGCCAATTATTCACATTGTTGACGATTTCCCTCCGAACATGTAGGTCATTTTTGCACTCGGTGACATTTCCATCAGGATAAAAAGTCATTATTTTGTTTTCATGCATTCGTGCGATGATAGCAGTTGGATGCGTAGTCCGTATCTTCATAAACATGAAGAACGTAAAGAATGTCTTCCCGATGTCTAACTAAGGCATTAGCCACCAGCTATCGAACAGGGTAAAACAAATAATAGTAATAATAATAATCAGTAAATACCTGGGGTGCCAGTAAGAATCCACCGTTTATTTGCACCATTAAACATTTCCCAGAATGTGTTGTAGACTGGTCGTATGAACACAGAATGCTCATACGTTTCCGAACCCATCCAATAAACATTCTGGTTGAGATGAATCCATTCTAGATCAATAACGGGATAATTTGGGTTATTCGGAAAGAGAGAACGCCAAAATAAAACGACGGGGTCGTTGCCAGGCAGCACTGTCCCATCTTGACACGGAGAAGGAAACCTATATAATCTGTAGGCATATCTCTGTCTTTTTTTACGGTAGCTTTAAGGATTATCAGCATAAGACATTGGTTATAGTAGGGGGCAACCTACCTTGTCCTTTCAATTTATTGATGATTTTCACGATTGATCGTGCTGCCCCAAACGCCACATTGAATGGATCCGCACGAAGATCTTTTTCAGTTAAATTAAGAAATACCTGTCCGGGGATTTTGTTCTTCCGGAGCCCGAGGGCTTCGATGTCATCACCGTCGAGGAAGAATTTTTCCTGCTTGGCTTTGAGAAACTTTTCCACATCTTCTGGACCCCATATTTGAGGATCTTCGGGGATTTGAGTTTGGCGGGTTGGGGGGAATTGGTTGGGGGGTTGGGTGACTTGGGGTAACCTGGGGAAATTCCCCACAGCATGTG
>Ga0307514_10004819_pt1 | contig 12279 bp, 15 predicted proteins | sample 16_EM_MG_FD_203088 | JGI IMG/M metagenome (GOLD analysis project Ga0307514, IMG submission 203088) | Populus trichocarpa ectomycorrhiza microbial communities from riparian zone in the Pacific Northwest, United States - 16_EM | ecosystem: Host-associated > Plants > Roots > Unclassified | place...
TGGGCAGAGAGAACTAAACGCTTCCTCCTCGCGACCTTGATTCTTCCTGATCCAGAAAATCCGGTACTGTAACCCATCTTTCTGTGGTACGAGTCCTCGAACGTCGCGACCACGCTGGTGCTTAATGGGTTTGTGACCTTGGAGACGGTTGTGCTACTCGGGATGGCTGCCGGGGTAAGCACGACGGACATGTCGAGACCACCGGAGACAAGGATAGGAGCTATGTTTACGGGGAATTTATACCGGTGCGAGGATGGAAGGAGCGTAAAGGGAGGCCAAATTGCTAGCGAACGGACGTCATGTGAGTGCACACGGCGAGAAGATGTCTGAATCCAACGTGATTTTGATGAGGACGCGGGTCCGCTGACGTTGGTGAATTGCACAATCTTTTGGTCGACGCCGGAAGAGTAAACAGTGTTCCCTTCCTAGTGACCCCGGAGACAAGAGTTTAAATCAAGGTTCGATCTCAACGCGGACAAAAGTACTCACGGGACTGGTACAAAGGCAGAGGACGTCGGCACCATGTGCTTGGAAAGTGTTCAGTTGTGTGCAGGTTTTGGAATCCCAAAACTTGACAATTCCCATCGAATCCCCTGAAACAATCGTTCCGTCACTGAACGTTGGGTGTCATTTCGGTGGACCCCAAAAGTGTGCAACTGACATACCCGAGCACGCAGACGGACCACACAAGAGTTCTTTCCCCCCGTGTTTTGTCTGTAGTAAGTCTGTTCGTAACCCTGCCTGTAGCAAAATCCCATTTCCGAATGCTGCTGTCCGCACACCCAGTCACAAGCCAGTCATCCGACCAATCGCTATCATTCTCGTAATCGGAACTATCGTTAGACTCTGGGGCGGTTGCAGTGAAGGGTTGGCTGTCACGGGGAATTGGAGGACCCCAGGCGATGCTGAGGAGGCGGGATTTAACTTTCCCGAGCTTGCGTAGGTTGGAAAGGCCATCATGCTCGATAGATAACAACTGGATGGAGCCATCTTCACATCCAAGAGCGATAATTGTAGACTTGGGATTCGCTGAGACAGACCAAATGGCTCCCCCATTCGAGTTTATCGTCCGCTTGATGGATCTCGTTAGTGTCTCTGGTTCAGAATGCATATATGAGGGATGTGCTTACCCGCACAGAGCCTTTTGAGAGGTCCCATTCCAGTAACTCGCTTCCGCCGCCAGTACTAAACAGGCGAAGATTGTTGAGAGTTGGAACGTCTCCTGGACTCGAGTTTTCTGGATGTCGTAGAGCAATAGTGAGCGTGTCCACTTTCGATGGGTAAGGACCAGACAGAGTCTGCCAACTCGATCACTTGCCAGGCGACAACAAAGACGACGACAACATACCTTCAACACGACCCACGCCTGGGGTGCCTGATCAGTGGGGTTATTATTTGACCACTCGGCGAGCTCGATGTTTCCATTGGCGCGTCCGATGGCCAAGTGAGGAAACTTGAGGGATGCAGCCGCCTTAGCCTTTCCCTTGAGCGAGGGGAAAGGAAGTGGTGGGAAGGCGAGAGCGGTGATCGCTGCAGGAAGGTAGTCGATGAACCTGCAGCGGTGAACTTTTACCGGGACTTGGTCGACGGACATGTGCAACCGAGAAAAAATCGCGCGTGCTCGATCGGACAAATTTGAAACAGACGCTCTTGCGCATATTCCAGCCACACCGTCATGTCTTTCTTAGGTCGTGGTCCTGCTGCTTCTTCCTCGGCCGGCCCTTTGTCCAGTGAGCGCGTCGAGGCCGCCATTCAGGAGTACGTTTATTTTTTGACCCTTCATTGCACTTACTGACACACTTCTTGTTCCGAAGGGTCGAACTCGTCACTGACGTCTTCAACCGCATCGTCTCGTCAGTCGAATAAACGCGCCCCGGTGTGGCCCTGTTCATGCATATGCTGATACACTATCCTCCGTAGCTCATGTCATTCAAAATGCATCAACCAACGATATTTGGACGGGGAACTCAGCAAAGGCGAGAGCGTCTGCATCGACCGATGTGTAGCCAAGTTCTTTGAGGCCAACAAGAAGATGGGGGAGAAGTTACAGACCATGGGTGCAGCAGCGGGTGGCGCCGGAGGCTTCACTTCGTTATAGAGCTGTGTTTAAAACAACGGGCACACGGGGCCTGCATCTAATACCATACTCCCACTATAATGCACAACTCGAAACATGCTCAACCCATTCCGTCTGACAACCGAGGAACGACCGGTGTTCGTTATGCAAAGACTCCTGGGAAACATTCCGCGAGCGTTTTGTTATGCTTGCTTTTTGAGTGATCCTCGAGTCTACAACCACATGTAAACCGATTGGTGTGAGTGCATGAAACACTGGAGGACGTACGCGGGAGCACGAGTGGTGCTCATCTACAATTTTTTAGCGGGGGGTTGCCAGCATTTTGAGTCAGGAAAAGGCTCACGAATGGTTGCCTGCAGGTCTGGCAAACGATGTTCTTGGAGGCCTCGTTGCTCTTCAGCTGACTCTTGTTGCCCTTCTGCGTGTTTTGGGCAGAGCTACGCTCTCTCTTCTGCTGCGCTTTAGCTCCCTGGCAACGGGTTAGGAACGAATGACCCGGAGAATTTTTGGACGTACGTTGCCCATTTACCGGTGCGTGGCTTTGTCAAGGAACGGGTCAAGGTGAGAAGGTTAATCCCGATAATCGGTTACGAGTCCAAATTCCTTACGGCCACTTCAAGTTACGGCCTCAAGCCAGAAATTATTCGACCTGGTGTTCGGCAATCGGTCGGACTACCAACCCAATCTCCTCGATGACTCGGAAAGACTGTTCTTCTCCCTTCAATCATCCCCCGGTAATGTCCACCGAGCTCGACAAGTCCAGACTTGCCGTCGCAGATGAGGTCAAGTTCGATATACTTGCCGCCATATCCGACCTGGGCGATCATGCTAAACAATATAAGGACATCTCCCGTAATTTTGTTTGTGAGTGTTCCAGCGCGTTCACCAAAGCACCATGTCTCATGTACGAAGCGTAGCGGATACAGTAACGGGTGAGACGAGGTGGGCGCTGCCGTCATCTCAGAAATTAACACCCCTTCCAGCCCCGACCAAGGAGATGTATTCCTACGCTCTCCAAGCCTCACTCGGTGACGATGTTTTCTTTGAGCCCACGGCCCATTCCCTAGAAGTACATATCGCGAAACTTACCGGCAAAGAGGCTGCGGTGTTCATGCCATCTGGGACCATGTCCAACCAGATTGCTCTACGAACCCATCTTGTCCAACCTCCGTACTCCGTGCTGTGCGACTACCGATCTCATATCAACAAGTTCGTTTTCATGTCCTTGTCTCTTGATCTTGAGTTCATCCCCGGTAGATACGAAGCAGGAGGAGCGGCATTTCACTCTGGAGCTCACACCGTTGCCGTGATCCCCTCCAATAGGCACCATCTCACGCTATCTGATGTGAAGCGGCTTGTCATTCAAGGTTCTGACGTCCACACGTATGGTCCCAGCCACAGACCCGCGCGCTGAGTGCTGAGTGCTGATCAAATATTGCAGTGCACCAACATGTGTTATCGCCTTGGAAAACACGCTCAACGGGACCGTTTTTCCTCAGGAAGAGATAACCAGAATATCAGAGTTCGCGCGTAAGGAAGGTATAAGGATGCATCTCGATGGCGCCAGACTGTGGCACGTCGCAGCAGAAACTGGCACATCCATGAAGGAACTCTGCGATCCATTTGACAGCGTCAGCCTGTGTTTCAGTAAAGGACTAGGTAATTATCGTGGTCACTCAGAGCTTGCGGCGCTCATGGTACTCTGTAGGCGCACCGATGGGGTCCTGTCTTTCTGGAACAAAGGATTTCATTGCACGAGCGCGGTGGTTCCGTAAACTCTTTGGGGGCGGCATGCGACAGATTGGACTGCTTGCCGGGTGCGCGGCTTATGCTCTCAACCATAACTTCCCCCAATTGCTCTGTGTGCACAATCTTGCGCGCAAACTTGAAGCAGGGTTGAGAGAGCTTGATGTTCAAATCCTGAGCGCAGACACTTGCATGGTACGTCGCTCATTTATATCACCGTTTGCTCTCAACGAGCGTGATTTAGATCTTCTTCGACCCCACTCCCCTCGGTATCGAGTATAACGAGATATCAGAACGCGCAGCAAAGCTTCCGGAACCAATCGCAGTCAGAGGTTCAAGGTTTGTTCTTCATATCCAGACAGAGGATCAAGCGGTCGACGACTTGCTCGCTCTGGTTAAAACCATTGCGGAGGAGAAAAAAGCTGCAGGATTCTTTCCACCTCCTCGCGCGGAAGGAGACTCGACCACCGCTGGGAACAAATACCAAGAGATGTACAGGCGTTGAGAAGCCTCAGTTTCAATGAACGGTCTACCTATTCCTGAGAAAAACTAAGGACTCAAGTACTCAATGGGCGGCGGGTTGGATTTTACTTGGAACGGTAGATTTACAAGCACCGGCAAAAATGCCCACACTGGACTATATCACCGCGCAGCCAGAGTACCATAGATACATATAGTTCAAGGTCCCAAATCTATCAGTGCTTCATTTCGTCGTCGTCGTGAACGAAAGAGTCTTCCCCCTCCTCTTCTGCATCGTCTTCTGGTTTGAGGCCGGCCTTGCGCAAGGCCTCAGTGGACGTGTAGTCCACTTTGACCCCACGGGTGCGTCTGCCGGGGGGAAGAACGGCCTTGGGGTCGATTTCGTCAAATTCATCCTCCTCGTCCTGTGAATAACCTTCAGTCAGGTAAAGATAGGGGGGATCTGAACTAGGCTTACATCGTCGTCGTCATCCTCGTCTATCTCGTCCTCCTCGTCGTCCTCGTCATCGTCCTCCCCCTCTCCCTTCTCTATTTCCTTGTCCTTGCCTTTGCCTTTATCGATGGCTGGAGCAGAGGTTGGAGTTGTGGTGCTTCCCCTGCAATGACGCGTCGTTTAGTCAAGCGCGACGTGAAACAACGAACGGGCCATACACAGATGAAACGGGCTTCCTGGCTGAGGTTGCGTCGGTGGACATTACTTTTTAGATTACGACAAATAGGTGGGGGTTTGGGTCAAAGAAACGCGTCGGGTTTACCGGATCTAAATCTGGCAATATGCATACATCGCCAGACGCTCAGTTGCACAACGCTACATCAACCCTGTCCTACATACTTCTGCTTTTTGTAATCGTTCCAGAGTGTCTTCATTGTTGCCTTTCCACCTGCGTCCAAAGCAGACAACATCATCGTCTCCCGATCGTGGTCACTCAGCATCTCGCACAACGCAAACAACCCAGGGTAAAGCTCCTTCCTGGTAGTCGCATATACCACGCAGAGTGGATCGTTCATCGCTTGAACGTAGGCAATGAGCACGTAAGAAGCGTGCTTGCCAAATGGCCGGGCGAGAGATTCCATTTTCTGGTTTTCCTGCGCAGATCCAACGGACCGGACCGTTGTCTTCGTTGTGAGTGACACCAGGAGCCTTGAGAGAATCTTGACCTCCGAAACACCCAACGGTTCTTTGTCGTTTACCCAGAATGGGAGGTTGTTTGCCACAGTCCTCGCCTGTTTCGCTCCGAGTCCAGGGCGGATTGTTCGTATCAGTGTCACCAAGCGTTGCAAAACCATGCTGAGGTGCGGTAGTGCAGGAAGGACAAGATCCCTCCTGTGCCGAATCAAGGCACTAGCGATGCCTACTATCTCCCGGAAGATATCCACAGACGTTGATGCGTCGTGGATTTCGGAGCCAGAGAGAAGCCTCGACATGATTGTCCACGTTAACATGACATCACCGGGCCGTATCAATGCAGCCTGCGTGGAGAAAAGTGAGTTGTGTTGCTAGAAAAGTGGAGGAAGACCGCCTACTCTTTCCATGCAAACACTGGAAATAAACTTGCAGACTTCCGCAGACGCGCTGACATTTGAACACCATAGTTCCTGCCGGTTCAAGAATATATGGAGGAGACTCGTTGTGTGTTTCTGTGTCACTTTCATCGTTCCTGTAGCAACTGGTGAATAAACCGCGGGGTAGAAATCGGGTGTTCAGACCTTCTGGAGTGTTCCGCAGAAGCATTTGAGACAACCGAACCATCGAGATCATGTCCGCTAAGCTTGTAGCCGTCTCCGAGCAAAATTTTGATATCTTGATCAGGACGGTTTCAAACATGTGGACAGGTAAAGACTTGAATGGCATGAAGCTTCCAGCCAAGTCGTTCGATCCTGCATTAGATCAGCGGAGGATCGGACAGTCCTATCAATTAACGAACCAGGTACCCCATTCGCACGGATGAGAGAGAGATATGTCGCGAGGAAAAACTCTGACGCCCGAGGCGCTTCATCCACTGAGGCGGTGGAAATCTCAGATAGTGATACAAGAACGGCACGATCGTGCAGTGCCAAAGCCGATTCAATTCTCCCATAAGAAATTATCTTCTTTGTAATGAGCGCCGCAAGCTTTGGGACTGGAACATCTAGCAACGGGTTGGAAATTGTTCCTGAAGGCTTCGACATGAATCTTACCGATGTTTGAGATCCAGGTTCTCAACGAGATCAGAACGCACCACAACTTGAGGTTTACGACCAAGGGAGCAATGTCCTCCTCCTGACGTCCGTCAGTGGATGTTGAACGAACGATTGCTCTTTCGGTAACATTCAGAGCCGAAGAAAATAGGGAGTGGAGCTTCTGGCAGACAGGAGCGGAAAATCTGGGGAGTGTTGGTAAACCGTAACTGAAGAAAACAATGGGGCTCACTTGGATGCTTGAGAACTCCGCATCACAGCCTCTAGCACTACCACGAGAAGTGTTTGCCGGAAAGCGCTTTGTGGGGGCTCTGCAGCGGGCTGCACACATTCGATGACTGTGAGCACCCCAAGTTCATCGTCGGGCCGATACGACTTGACAACGGCGCTGCAACGGTACGGATTGAGCATCAGGCATATTCAAGGCAGGAACGAGCTACGCACTTTATGTGCGCATCAATCAGCCGTTCAGTTATGGCCCTGGGAAAAGTTGAGGAGTCCGCAGAGACGCTCCACCTCGGGTCGAGGAGGTGCCTCGTGACCGCGTCCCTTTCCTCGAGGGGTGTCAGCTCCATTTTGGTGGGAGAAGATGGCACAATACCAGTCTGTCGAAAACCGCGGCATGCGTAATGGACCTGCTTATATATTCCCGGGAGAGAGAAAGAACACCCATGAGATCGTTGTCTGTCGATCCGATTTTCAGCGCCGAAATGGACTGTGCGTCAAAGACGACGGCCTTCTTCGTTAGGTCAATTCTAACGCTCTTGGGGAGATATTCCATTGGTGTATATTTGAGGATCGTATAGACCGCCTGAACCTGACGCATATCTAGAGAAAGGTTGGATGAGAAGAGAGGGGTTCCCAACGTTCTGGCCACGTCGGTAGCATCCAGGCTAGACGTCCTCTCGCTGATATAAGTAAGTACAGCAGCTATTGAGCCAGTGTAAGGGATCAGGTCTCGGAACATGTAGGAATACATACAACGCAACTCCGGGAGCTCCCAGAAGGCGGGAGATCGCATGGGTATTATGCTCATGAAATATCCAGTGTTTTTTGTGGAGTTATCCCCGACCACGTGCCCCTCAGATATCGGGGAAAAAAGTAGGCGGACGAAACGTTGTAAGTCCTCCGTTGTAGCCGCCCCACTTCGATAGGTCAGTTTGTATTATGCTAAATAGTACGAGAGACCCACACCTCAATGTAGGCAGCCACCGATGGGAAAGGATATGCAGTAGAGCAATGTGCAACTGTCGCGAACCTCCGTCACGCTGCGAGAGTTGGAATGCTTTGCCGCCCCAGCTTTCGTTATGGGACACGCCTATGGGTTTCATGCAGGATAGTAGCCTTTCGAGGAGTGTCTCCACATGCTTAAGTGTCCCCAATGAAGCACTCATAAGGAGTGACCGCCCCTAAGGAATAAATAGGTGAGCAAGTGTTTCTATAAAAAGAATGCATGATTTACGATCTCGATTTTCAGTTCTGGTAGGACATCAGACAACTCGAGGAACCTGAACATCCTTGACTCTGCCTTGGCGCCGTGCGTAGGCTGAATGCTGAACGCTGTACATGCAGACAGAGCGTACTGCAGCCTCAGAACAGAAGACATGATGACATCCCACGACCACGATCGAAAGGCACTCCCCCCTTCCTCGTGTTCTCGCTTGAGCCCCGCGGTGAGTAGAGGTGTAATTACGTTCGTATTTACACCTTGGATCTCTGTCACAGCCTCCGAACGGGGCTCATCCGCAAGTGAATGGATGGGTAATGACGGCCATACAATCGTGATGACGCTACACACGAAGACAAAATCGACGGCTTTCGCGGGTGACACGGTATGCTTGAAGTCCAGTTTCCGTCGCTTGCAAGGGCGTTTTGTACTTTCCGTATCTGGAATGCTCTGCTGGCTGGAAGGTTCGGAGTTTGCTGCTCGTTCTAACATTCCCTTCGTCTGCACAAGGAAACCGAAACATTGACCAGGAGTTATGAAGACTCGCAAAGCATTCCTGAGTTTGTCGACGTGGGAGTCTTCGAATATCGGACCTCCGAGGACAGTCGCGTATGTTTTGGGCAGATCGCTGGAGACGACGCCGTCTGTGGCCCGCTTCAGTGCGTCGAGGATCATGAAGAAGTAAGCAGGTAGCGTCCGGGCTTTCCTGTGATGATCTAGCGCAAGCTCAAGAAATTCCGCTGTTCCGTTCGATAAAGGGAGCTAGGAGATAATGGTCAGATTGGAACGATTCATCCGTAGATGCGGATTCTGGTAATGACCTTCGCTACTACGGAGAGCACAGATGTCACGCATGGGGAAACTAAATCGAAATCGATTCTGGAAAAACAACAGATGAGGTCGAGGATGGTTTCTGCGTCGTTTCTCGTTTCTAGGCTCAAAAGGCTCAAAATGAGAAACAGAGCATGACCGTAAAAGGGCTCACGAGAATGAAGCTCGCCCACGGCGAGGCGGCACTTTTCAAACAAAACCGATTTCGACTCTCGCTGGACGCTAGAGAAGACGTTGTTCTCTTCAATGACGGACAACAACCGGAGACGCGCAGGCCACGTGTCTGAGGAGTTAACATGGGAGACGTGGATCAGGCTATCGCAGGCATTGTAGAAGTTAATTGTAGAGGTTCGAACATTGTCAGTTACGCTGTGGGTCGTTTGCTGAAGCTGGGGGAAAAGGCTTGTACGGTTGCGATTTGTGAACTTGTGGAAGGATTCCAGAAGGGCCGACAAGGAGGGGAGTACGACTGTGGAATCGGTCCTCGAAAGTGCCTGGATTACTGGATTGGCAGCGGGGTCATCAATCAATTGGCGAAGTGTTTCAAGGGGAAACAGGGTTTCGGCCCCAGCAGAGTAAAGATCGCTGAGCCCAGAACACCGCAGAACGGGGACACAGCGAAGCCAGAGCTCCATATGACTCGACAGGAAGGTGGAAGAAAGCTGGGTGACGTTAGCACTGGTGAATTGTGTCTGACGAAGGATATCCATAACTGACCTTTTTACGATTCTGTGCGCGAGTTAAAGCGGAGAGGTAGGTATTTGCGATGGCTGAGCATACTCCAGCACGAGGTTGCGCAAATGTCTGGTCGGCATCCAAGCAAATAAGTTTCAGGATTGCAGAAAAACATTCCAACAATGCCTCCACATTGATTTTGTGCCTTGCCAGCGACCACAAAATAGAGAAACACGGGGTAAACGAGTCGAAAACTGCTGTCCGAATCTCTGGAGGAAGACAAGATACATGGTCCAGGAACGCGATGAAGATTGGTGCCAACGGAACGCGGTTGAGTAGGGGGGTCAGCCATGCTTTGACACGTCTGGAGCCTTCGATATCATCACAACAGATGATAGAGGAAAGAAGCTGCCAGTGATCAACACCCAAAACAGGGTTAGACAGACTAGTGTAGGATACTTAGTTTGAGGCAAAATGAAGTTGGACCTGATAAAAGCTACCTCGGTTTGTCTTTCTCCTTGAGGAAACGGGCCAGTATCCAGTCGGCGATCACCTGGTCCCTGTTGGGAAAATAAAGCGTAGATTGAGACCAGGCCCAAGAAGCTATCTGTATCTTTGAAACCACATAACCACTAGGGGGGTCCGCTGATGCTTTCAAAGCGCGAATGAGATCCTGGGATGTCGACGGAAAATCTTGCTGCATTGACCGGAAGAGAGGCAGTGTACCTCCCCGATCACCGTGATCGCGCCATCTCGGTGCGTCGGCCCCGTTGTTCATGTCCCTAACCGCTTTGCATCCGAGAATCGAGAGCACAATGGAGGGGATAGAGTGGGTAGATATATGATCACGGGAAATATCGATACAGCACAGGGAAACATGATCAAGTCTTCGTTCTTGAGGCGGATGTCCTCACACAGCGCCAGGAAATATCCGTCCCGTTCCGTTGGTTGTTAAAAATAAAGAAAAGGATTCAGGGGAACGGTATCTATACGTTGGGATCGATTTTAGGAAGTAATTCTGCGGGTTAGGCCAACGCAGATGAGCTTGAGAGACGGTGTTTTTTTTTCGACAGCCCTCACTCGCAACTCCACGTCCATCAGTTCCCGTTGCGTCACCTCTTGCTCTTGTCGAACTCAAGGTTTAGGGCCAATTACCGCCCTCGGCAGTGATGCCACCATGTCTATGGCTCATTTGGGTGTCGGGTCTGACTCACCTCTCTCTTAAAGAGTGGGCCCTGGTCGTCACTTACGAGGAGGATGCAGAGGCATTCGGTACTCTTTACAAGGTTCGCTCCACCGCTATCACCAGCTATCGTTTTTCGCATTCTCACTCCCCCACTAGCTTAAGGACATTGGCACAGGATTGAGCAAATACATCCCGGACATCATTCGGGGTGTTCGCTACCAAGATCACTTTGGTCATCGATATTGGGAGGGACGCATGCTGCTCGGTCAAATCACAGAGACTGTTGTAGAGTTGCTCCCCCTCTACTGCGAGGTCGGAGCAGACCTCATTAATTCCCAAAATCAAGGCCGAGGGCTACTCGCCGGTGAGAACGGTAGTCAGGAGTGGGTGCTACATATCGTCGGTAGCTTCGAGGATTCCAAGATTTTACCGAAAGGTTCTACCGACAGGGCCAAGGGTTGCCCTAGGCGATTTATATAACGACTGTGACGACGAAACCAATACACGATCTTTCACTTGGCTGCTTGGTCGTTATGTAGTTTGCATAGGATATACCCATCTCCGAACTCATACCGCTACCACTATGCCATCAGATCAGAGCACCTGGCTCCTGAGCGTACCTCAGGATGGCGACTCGGAAGGGCTCCTCCAGGAGATACAGACAAAACTTTCTTCAAAGTCTCTGTCCGCTATTGGGCTCGCCCAACTTCGAATTCCTGCCTTCAAAGTACGTTCTCATCTCTCCGCCATAAAGAGGCACCGCGGTCAACCATATCTATCGTTCCTTCGATACACCTAGACAGGGACCCTCGAGAGTCTGATAACCCTCTCTGAAGAACTTCCGAAGCAGGATTCAGTTTTCACCCAGACTATCGCAAAGATTGTTGACATTCTGCGCAATCTCCTCAACAATGATCCCTCCAAGCTGACTCAACACATCCTCGTCGAAGAACGTCCGGTAGACGAGTACTTGCTCAATGATTGGAGTTGGAATGAGGGCAGATACGTTCTCCACAAGAGCTTGAAGGAGATTCTCGACACTTTGGCCAAGGTATGTGCTCTGGGCTGTACGACGTTGTGCAAAGGATCACCGCCTATCCGAAGGAATTAACTTCGATAGATAACGTCATGAAGTCGAAATTAAACAATTACAACCTTGCCAAAGGCTCTTTGGGCCAAATGCAGCGAAAGAAGACGTAAGTCTTCTACTTAGGTTCCTTGACTTGCGTTTCACGTCCAAAGTATAGAGGAAACCTTTCCATTCGATCCTTAGTCGATATCGTGACGGAAGAAAACTTCATTCAAGATTCTGAATACATGGAAACGCTGCTGATCGCAGTACCCAAGTGTGTCATCTAATGTTTCGATTTTATTGTCGTTGACAATTCGCATAGGAATCTAGTGAAAGAATGGAACTCCGGATACGAGAGACTCGCCCCCATGGTGGTCCCCCGCTCTTCATCGTACGCGCAGACCACTTTGTTGGGATTCGGCAAATCTGAACCTAGTTCCACAGTTCTCTGGCGACTGATGAAGATTACACGTTGTTCAGCGTCGTGGTTTTCCGACGGGTGCACGACGAGTTCGTAAACAAGTGCAGAGAGAACAAGTTCATCGTCAGAGACTTTGTCTTTTCCGAAGAAAGCATCCACACACAGA
>Ga0307514_10004820_pt1 | contig 12276 bp, 12 predicted proteins | sample 16_EM_MG_FD_203088 | JGI IMG/M metagenome (GOLD analysis project Ga0307514, IMG submission 203088) | Populus trichocarpa ectomycorrhiza microbial communities from riparian zone in the Pacific Northwest, United States - 16_EM | ecosystem: Host-associated > Plants > Roots > Unclassified | place...
TCTTTGCTGTTCTCGTTCCCAGACTTATTTAGCTTATCTCATATCTCATATTTATTCGGCTACAAGAAGAATAACAATAACGCCAGCGGTAATAAGAATCTTGGCATGAGATCATATCTTTGCAGGTTTTTTCCCTGTCTTTTATCCGTTATTGTTTTCCCCCTTTCCCTCTGTCGTTTATCCATTAATTGTTTGCCCCTTCTTCCTTCCTCTGTCTTTTATCCGTTAATTGTTTGCCACATTGTACCATTGGCGCCATAGTTCTTTCTGGGCATGGTCATTTGTCCGAAAATAAAATACTAGCCGTTTTCGGTAATCCTGTGGTATCATATAAATATCCCTTGGGCCAGTGAGCACCCACCACTCTTGCATGAATGGCAGTGACAAGGGTAAGCCTATTACGCAGAGCAATTAAAAACAATAGAACAATACTATTCATGCAGGAGTGGATGCAAGAGTGGCCAGCCCAAGGGATAGTATTGAGAGATTGGATTGAGATCTATGGAAACAACTATGCTTTGCAACATGGTTACCCTCACGCCCTACCAAAATCAATTTAATACCCAATACTCCCCCTTGACATCCCCTCCCCCCTCTGCCTCCCCCTATAGGTCACATATTGATTGGGTGAGGCTGTGGTCACTGGGAGGCCTTCATTTATCATCCATATTCATATTAAAACAGCTTCTCAGGCAGCAGCCTACAATATAGTGTAATGGCATGCTCTTAAATAAGCCACTCACTGTTTCGAAATGCTCTATTTTGAGAATTGACCGAATTGTCGTGATTTATTCTACCTTGAATACCATACCCCCCTGCGCAATCCCCTACAATAGCGTCCTCCAGAGCGTCCTTAGCCACCATGAAGAGGTCTTCAATAGCTTCAATATTCCATCCTTTTGGACTCCAAGGGTCACTTCAGATGCAGGGTACTCTAGTCTCTTCCGAGGCGTTTAACTCCCCCAAAACTGACATTGCGGATGATCAACATAGAGCCTAATCCAGCATCCAATCCAGCGCCCAATCCATCGCCCAATCCAGCGTCCAACCCAGCTATCCAACCCAGCTATCCAACCCAGCTATCCAACCCAGCTATCCAACCCAGCTGCTCTCCCAGCGTTCAATTCAATGTCTCGACCTTACCCATCATGCCATTCAAAGTAGCCATTACAGATAATTAATCTAGAGCCCAACCCAAGCATGAATGCCAACTAGAAGGGCTCCTGGGCTTGGAGCGGGGTTTGATTGAAGCTGGGCTTGAAGCTGGGCTGGATGCTGGGTTCGATACTGGGATAGACACTAAGAGAACTACTGGGTTAGATATTGGGTTGGAGCCAGATTGAATACTAGGAAAGAGGTTGGTTGGATGCTGGATTGGATGTTGAATTGGGCGCTGAATTGGGCGCTAGATTGGGCTCTATGTTGATCATCCGCAATGTCAGTTTTTGGGAGTTAAACGCCTCGGAAGAGGATAGAGTACCCTGCATCTGAAGTGACCCTTGGAGTCGAAAAGGAGGGAGTATTGAAGCTCCTAGAGCTATTGGAGACCTCTTCATGGTGGTTGAGGGGATGCTATCATAGGGAAGTCAGATAGGGAATTTAGGGTAGCATAATGAGGAGTGTTTTGTTGATTCAATGAAAATTCTCGGAATTCCCAATTTTGTACATATTACTGCCCTGTGTTGGGGCCCTACCATTTTGCTATCTAACAGGCTCCTGCCCCAGTGCTGATATGGCGTGGGTGTAGATGGTAGGTAAAGCAGCCACAGGCTCACCCGCCTGATATCCAACCTATATGGGGGGTAGAAAGGGAGACCTGTGGGAGGCCATACCGCTAGAGGGGGGTATTGGGTATTAGGTTGATTTTAGTAGGATGTGAGGGTAACTATGTTGTAGAGCGTAGTTGTTTCCATAGATCTCCCTCAATACTGTAATTATATGATACTAGGGGATTGCCGAAAACGGCTAGTATTTTACCATCGGAAAAATGACCATGCCTGGAAAGAACTACTGTAGGTAGGGCGCCAATGGCTCAGGTAGGGTGGGGCTCGTACCCCGGGCTCATAACCTACGTGGTTTAGCTACATGCTACCTACATAGCCCGGAAGATCAACGGAAGAAGAGGGAGACAGGAAAAAGAGAATTGTCTCGGGTGTGGGCTTGCATGTCCTTGCCTCTCCCCTTGGGGGTCGCCATACGATCCCTTTCAGAGGAATTGCCGCTGATTTGCGAGAGCGAAATAAAGATATATTTGAGCGCGCTAGTTTGGCAGCTAAACTATTTCGCTCTTCGAACTCTTAGAAATACAGGGCTCTAAATACATGTGAAAACCTGCCCGCGCCGCATGGGAACATGTGCGGCCGCTCTCCAGACTCCCGTCCTGAGTCAAGAAGCAGCTAGTAGAGGGCAAGTGATACCGATATTGGTTTATGGTGCCGAGCTTCACCAACAACCCACGGAATCGATGAGAAGGCTGGTGCGGGAGTGGCAGAGGTGGATAGTAGGGGCATGGCGGGGCTCGAGAGCAGACAGGGTGGAAGCCCTGAGTGGGGTAGGTGACTTGGATACCATCACCTACAAGAGAGTTCGGTGGGCGGCGTCGGTGTACGGTCGGACGCTACCAATACTTCGGGAGGAGGCAGAGAGGATACTGAGGGAAGTCCTGGACCCTGAAGTTCAGCTGAGGTGGATGAGAGGAGTGACAGGGCTGCCAGTAGAGGCTGTAAGTGGTAGACTTTGAGGGGCAATGCGCGGAGGAATACTCCGACGGCAGCAGGGCAGTAGGATCCTTGGTGACAGCAGCTGCCACGAGGTCCGAGAGTCTGTTGTTCGGTCAATATGCGACGGTGATGGACGCGGAAGAGGTAGGGGTCATGCTAGTATGGAAAGGGGCGGACTCAGCGGCCCTGGATAGCCAAGGAGCGATAACGAGGATCAGCCAGCTGAGATACGTGCGTGGATTGAGGAGGAACTACAGGCGCTGGCCAAAAGGCCATGGGGGCTGATGTGGGTCAAGGGGCACAGTGGAGTGGTGTGCAACGAGACTGCCAACAGAATGGTCAGGAAGTCGAATGGGTAGGGCCAGCAGTTTTATTATTATTGAGGAGCCATTAATCACTTTCAGCCTATCTAGACTATGGCGATGGACTGCATACATAGTAATCCGTCCCCGCTACTGCACAAATCTCGCCACCGCCGCACACCACTCATCCTTACTCGCCTGTTCCCTCGATCTCACTATCCCGTCTCTCACCCATGGACACAGATACAAGTGCGCCGAATTCTGTGGGGTCCACCCATTCCAGATACAGCTCGGGTCTTCCACCTTTCCCATCTCCTTCAGCCACTACCGCTGGGGGCCCTTGTCTGTTACCAGGTAGGTGAGGCCTGAAATGCCACTCTTGACCACTTCAAGTGATCCGGTGCCTTGAATGCAGTGAGAAAGCCTGTCGGATGCCAGCCGGCGTTACTATGTCAGGCCAGTACATCCGCTCTCCCCTCCATACTCCCTCTTTCGCCCTGCTGTCCGCTACCTCATTCCCCTCCACTCTGTCATGCCCCGTCACTCGCATCAGCACTCTCGGTCTCTTCACCATTTGTCTCACAAGCCGTTCTTGAACCCAAGACCGCGGTGCCCGGAGTTTTAGCCCGTGTACCCGCTGTATCACCCCTTGGCTGTCGGGTGCTACTGTATCGCACGTACCCCACGCCAGCGATACTCCCAGGGCCTCTGCATCAGCAATCGTAGCCATCATTCCCAAATATTGAGCCACTGTCCTCACCGCTCCTACTGCTCTCTCATCTATCCTGCCGCCGTCTGTCCATTCTTCTACTCTGCCAACGTCTAGGTCCCCTATCGGCGCCGGGAAGACGAGAGGTCAGGATTGAAGAACTGAAGGAGGAGGCGGTGGAAGAGTGGACGGATGGCAGCCGAATGAATGGGCGAGCAGCTAGGCGCGTGGCGTGGGATGTGGTGGCGCTTGACAGCCAGGGAGCGATACAGCGAATATACAATCTGATGTCACAAGCACCCCGGTCATGGATTGTCATTGAGGAAACGCTGGCCAGACAAATTTAAATGCCGGAGAGACCGCGGACATTGATGTGGGTGAAAAGCCATGGGGCAGTACCGTAGTGGGGAATGAAGAGGCGGATAGAAAGGCGAAGATGGAAGTATGGATGGGGGAAAGGATGTGCCGACCTGATATAGTAACACCAGCGGCATCCGACAGGCCTTCCCCATACATCCGAAACCGCCAGCACATTTCAAGTGGGCAAGGACCGCGATACGGGGCCTCACGTACCTAATGACAGACAAGGGCCCGCAGCAGCAATGGATGAAGGAAATGGGAAAGACGGACGATCCCACCTGCGTATGCAACGGATAGACCCCGCAAAACGAGACTCACTTGTAACTGGGGGCCAAACTTTTTTAGTGACTTGTTCCAGTGTCCATGGATAAGAGATGGAATAGGCAGATTGTGGGAGCCGGCGCATGAGGATGAGGAATTGGGGCGCGGCAGTGGCGAGATTCATATGTTAAAAAAAAGGGAGGGGGGTGTAACAAACTATGAGAGTTGTGTTAGGCACAGCGGAGTATGTAGGTGTCTTGTATGAGGCTGGGGCACGGTGGGAGTCGAGTGTGTAGATGGTAGTGTACAAACGAGACGGTGTGAAGGCTTGCTTGTATTATTCTATCTAACAGAGAGAAATACATAGCTATATATATTGGAAAATAACGAACTACTAACTCGTGAGATAACATGAGATAGAAGTATGTCAGAGAGTCTGACATGAACAAACATATGAGACAGGAACGGCCGTGAGACAACGATATACGGATACTGTACATGTAATTAAACAACGTATGGCGATGAAACAATATGGAGATAGAAACACAACAGGTACGAGGATGTGGTGGATGCCTAATGTTCCAACCGGGGGTAGAGGTAGTACTTTGTATCGTAGATATTGGGGAGGGGAGAGAGGTATCTGGACGACCAGAGGGCTGCAGTCCATCGTCATAGTCTAGATAGGCTCAATATTCAAAAAAAAAAAAATAGGTCACCACCCGGTCCTTGGAACTGCCTTCCATCCACCGCAGCTCTGCGTCTTCCTCTATCCACTCCCGCAGTACAGAGTACTCTCGATACAAGCATACCAGATATAAGAATATATTGGTTACAAGCTGACCCCGTGCCAGCTTGTAGCTACGGTAGAGCAGTGCTAAACCACATATAGGCGTTTATCGATCCTGCAAGACGAACATCACAACATACAACACAAGCACTCTACTCCTGTGCAAGATACAACATCAAATACGGACGGAATCATGTCATCTCCTTCCACATCGTCTGTTCCCCAGCGCTAGGCCTAGTCAGAGCTGGAGCGGCGGCAAGCTATCAGAAAAATATGTGAAAGCCAACCCCAATGCCATCTGGAGTTAAACCATCTACTGTACACTTGAGAACTGTTTTAAAGCGAGTCAAATTAAGATCCATGGACAGTTTCCACTTCCGGTGGATGTTGATAATATTCAGGAAGTTGAGGATGATATTCTGGACTGCATTCGCCAACTCTCCAGCTACCACAGTCTGAATTTTGCAAACTCAATTCATTTATCCAGCTACTGCAACAGTTGAAGATCCAGTCAGCGAGATCGAGGACAGAATCCTGGCAGCCTATCTCCCCAATGAAACCGGTGAGCCAGAAGCAGATGTTCCACTGGCAATACCACCTCCGATGACACCGCATGAAGCTCTCGCACATATTGAAGGATTACTTCTCTTCTCACTGCAAGCTGAACCTACAGCCAATATCAATGAGCTACAAGAGGCCCTGAAGCATGAGCAAAAGCGTATTGAGACTCGGGAAATTCAATGCTGGCAGCAGCACGTCCAGCGCAGGATCACTGACTTTCTGGTGTCTCCCGCTAGTACCCCCACCTACTCTCATTTGTCCATTTATGTTCCTATTATATTTATCTACATATTCCACAACCTGTTCTACTGTTGGCGAGCTTGATTCCATATTTCCCTATTTTCCCTGTATATAAGAATATATTGGTTATAAGCATACCTCACCCCGTCCCAACGAATCGAGAGTACCCTGTATGGGTTCTGCCCCCTCTCTTAATTCCGGCATGTGTCGTCCATACACCGGGGCTGCCCACCTTACTCTCTTGTTTTGCATCAGGCTCCCGATCTCCGCTATGCCGGTCAGCACTTCGTTCGACCTCCCTCGCGTTGCTCCCGCGGTATGCTCCCACAACCCATCGCTGGATCTCTGCCTCTGTTATTCGCTTGGTTCGAGGTAGAGCTCGACCGAGAAGCATTGGAGGGCTCGCCCACATCGGCACAGGCCGTGGGCCCCTGAAGCGCTGGCTGTGGAGAGCGGAGGACGGCGTATGTGAGTGTGGGGTAGCTCAGAACGCACCCACCTGCTGGAGAGTCCCAAGATGAGCGATGGGAAGGGGGTGACGACGGAGCAGGTATGGAGAGATCCTGAGTGGTGTCGAGAGGTGGTGAGGGTTTTACGTAGATAGCTATCATATTCATATTAATTCTTCAGGGGGAGATAGGGGTCCCCGGGGTCGGACAACCTACTTGTAGGTGCGGTCCCTCGTCAGTCTAGATTGACTGAATACGAGTAATGATTTTCAAAACAACCTGCGATTATATCCTCTAACAATTTGCCATTTGTGCACAATGCCCATTTTAGGTCTGCTGGTTGACATCCCCACGTGGGCGGCTCTTATCCTTGGGGTGTTGGAAAATCAACAGGCTATATAGAGGCGGCAGCGGAGGATTCTAGGGGTTAGCCTAGTATGTACTGTACATATGTAATAGACGCACTTGAAGTAGACGAGCTTGTTTTGTTCGATATCTGGATGTTTTGAAGTGAATCCCCATTGATAGTGATTTATCGAGGTGATTTGCTCTGTCTTTTATCTCAATGCCTGAAGCAATCACAATGACGATTGAGATGACATCAATCATCAATGTCATTATCGATGTCGCCGTGATGTAGGTATATATTAAAACATGATTCCAACTCTCCGTAACTTCCGGCGCTAGTTTCCCGGGAGCCTACGGAGTAGAGCGAAATAAAACATGTGACCTACAATGCAACTGGTGGAGACGGTTAACCACCAATTTATGCGGTATTGCTTGTTGCAACACCATAAATGAACTGACGGTAGGCATGATGGCGCAGTGGTAGGTTCTTTTCTTTACTTTACGGCTTGGGTTATCAATTGGGGGATTCCAGGTCGAGGCAAAAAGTGAATTGTGTTAAATATTACTTGGGCTGTATCCATTCTGATGAAGGTTTTGGAAGCGGGGTAACTCGTTTTGATATTTTACATTTTTACTATCTAGAAAAGGGGCAGTCGTTGGAAAAAAACCTAGCAAAATGTAAAGTTCACCACTATATAGCTAGCCGGCTGTGAGTATGGCGGCCTCGCTAGCTGTAAATTTCACCCAACATCACTTTCTCCTATGCCACCTCGAACCTTTTCAGTATTGATGATATGTACAGGAAGATCCAATAAGCCGTCTTGAGAACCCCCCAACGTCAGCCGCAGTCAACTGAAAACTTATCCTTCCCTGGATGGGCAGGTGGATGACCCACTGCTCATATACAAATCATCACACAAAAACACACCCATATCCAATACCCGCAGTTCCATTGATTTAACTTGCACTTAGAATACACCAACCAGTGAATTAGTTCATCAAAGTTTTTAACTGCCAACAAGTCCAAGGAAGCCCTTACCTGCTATGACAGCAACGTTAACAGATGGCTGGAGATACGCAGCCGGGAGAGCGGTAAAATCAAAGGATATTAGAATGACTCTACCAGTACGGGATCCAATGACAAGAAGGTTACCAGTGTCATTTATTGCAAAGCAGGATGGTCGGTATTCAACAGGAAGCCAGAGTAATTTCTTCATGTTGCATATGATCCATTGATCGGTAACATGCAGGGAATGAGTTAATGTGTGTGGTAGTTCTCGATTGCCGCTGGTGTGAGGAGATGACTTGAGCTGCAGTATACCGTGGCTCGTATGCAGATGCGTTCCGCCATTAGAAAACTTCATAATCTTGATGGTGTCATGAGTTTCTATGATTTCTATCGTTTCTTCGTTTCTAGTATCCCATAATCTGACCGTTTTGTCCCTGGATGCAGAGGCAACAAGCTTTCCATCAGGTGAAAACACAATTGATGTGACTGAATCGGTGTGGCCATACAAATATCCACATTGATTTCCTGTTGGTGTATCCCATAATCTGACCGCTTTGCCTTCGGAGGCAGAGGCAACAAGCTTTCCATCAGGTGAAAACACAGTCGATGTGACTGAACCGGCGTGGTCGCGCAAAACGTGACATTGCGTTCCTGTTGATGTATCCCATAATCTGGCCGTTTTGTCCGAAGATGCAGAGGCAACAAGGTTTCCATCAGGTGAAAACACAGCCGAATTGACATTGCCGGTATGGCCTGCCAAAACTGCATATTGCTTTCCTGCTGATGAATCCCATAATCTGATCGTGCTGTCGTCGGATGCAGAGGCAAGAAGCTTTCCATCGGATGAAAACACAGCCGAATTGACAGCCAAGACATGACCTTCCAAAACTGCACATTGCTTTCCCGTTGATGTATCCCATAATCTGACCGTTTTGTCGGTGGATGCAGAGGCAACAAGCTTTCCATCGGGTGAAAACACAGCTGAATGGACCCGATGGGTATGACCTTCCAAAACTCCACATTGCTTTCCGGTTGATATATCCGATAATCTGACCGTTTTCTCGTCAGATACAGGGGCAACAAGCTTTCTATCGGGTGAAAACATAGCCAATTTGGCATGACTGGTATGACCTTCCAAAACTCCACATTGTTTTCCTGTTGATGTATCCCATAATCTGACCGTGTTGTCGTCAGATGCAGAGGCAACAAGCTTCCCATTGGGTGAAAACACAGCCGATCTGACTGAATCGGTATGCCCTTCGAAAACTGCACATTGCTTTCCTGTTAATGAATCCCATAATCTGACCGTGTTGTTCCAGGATGCAGAGGCAACAAGTTTTCCATCGGGTGAAAACACAGCCGATCTGACATTCCGGGTATGACCTTTCAAAACTGCACATTGCCTTCCCGTTGATGTATCCCATAATCTGACTGTGTCGTCGAAGGATGCAGAGGCAACAAGATTTCCATCGGGTGAAAATACAGCAGAATTGACAGCCAAGACATGACCTTCCAAAACTGCACATTGCATTCCTGTTGATGAATCCCATAATCTGACCGTTTTGTCCCTGGATGCAGAGGCAACAAGCTTTCCATCGGGTGAAAACACAGTCGATGTGACTGAATCGGTGTGGCCTTGCAAAATTCCACATTGCGTTCCTGTTGATGTATCCCATAATCTGGTCGTTTTGTCCGAAGATGCAGAGGCAACAAGCTTTCCATCAGGTGAAAACACAGCCGAATTGACATTGCCGGTATGGCCTTTGAAGACTGCACATTGCTTTCCTATTGAGGTATCCCATAATCTGACTGTGTCGTCGAAGGATGCAGAGGCAACAAGCGTTCCATCAGGTGAAAACACAGCCGAATTGACAGGCCAGGTATGACCTTCTAAAACTCTACATTGCTTTCCTGTTGAAGCATCCCATAATCTGACTGTTGTGTCGTTGGATGCAGAGGCAACAAGCTTTCCATTGGATGAAAACACAGCCGAATTGACTGGATGGGTATGACCTTCGAAAACTGCACATTGCTTTCCTGTGGATGAATCCCATAATCTGATCGTTTTGTCCCAGGATACAGAGGCAACAAGCTTTCCATCAGGTGAAAACACAGCCAATTCGACACAACTGGTATGGCCTTCTAGCGTCTGTATCAATGAGCCCCACACATCTGCCACTTTGGGTTCCAAAGTAACCCAAGGGATATTTTTGAAGTATCCTACCCGAATTAGACTTGATCCTGGAGTAAATAAAAGTCCCGAATAGTAGACCTGAAGAGGTGCGATGTCAATAATTGACCTCATATGCAATACAAATCGTTTAGCATCATATGCAAGTTCTAACAAGCCGGGATCATGGTCTCTCAATTGTCCCTGTTTTCAGATCAATACGATTCTGTGCATAGACTAATGAGTATTGCAGCTTACAGATAGTATCTCCTCTAGAGCTATTATCATGTGTGCTCCATTTGATACCTCTCCAATTAAGCTAAGTCCCTCCAACCAATGAAGAAAGTGTTGTTCCAGAAATTGCCGAATTGTCTTGATGTCTTCTTCTACTGGATTCCCAAGTCGCCAGTGATCAAGCCAATAACGGCATGCATATTGAACATGTGATGGAATGCTTTTTTGTACCGTATCATCAGGAATCTCGGTAATCAAGACACCTGGTCCCCAGAGATTGCATATATTTTCCTCGAGCTGAGATATATGCGCCATACATTTTCGAAATAGGCTGGTATGTCTCTCTTTCTCATCTATCTGAAATCGAGAATCACTGCACCTCTGAGAATCCAGTAGGAAGTCACGGAAGGATAGATGAAATAATTGGACAGGCTGACTTTCATCTCCTGGGACATTGAGGACAGAACGCAAAGTGTCCAAAGTGCTTGAAACCATTTTGAATGGCAGCTGAAGCAGCTGTGCTAGATCCCTAGCTGGCATGGTATTAAACATTACCACAATGGATCCAACTACCTGTCTAAACCGCCCCGCTAATTGTTCACACTCCTGAAAGCCTCGTTTTCCAAGAACTGAGTGCTGGAGTAGTGTTGTATATATGCCGTCAAGATGCTCCGTTGCCGACAGCGGTGACTTGGTTGCACTAAGAACTAAAGAGAGCGGTTCTTCAGGTCCATCTATGCCGTCTTGAATAAATCGAAGCGTTGTTGCCGCGTAGATAAACAGCCCAGCTGCTCTTTCCACCAATTGTGCAATAATTTGCTCATCTGGCCATGGTGTCCCCAGTCCATGTTTGGCTTTCAGTGGCGACAACTTTTGCAGAAAGAAAGTAGATATATCTGCATTAACTGTATCAAGCGGGATATTATGGAGTATAAAATCCTGATAGGCCCCACCAGACAACTGACGAAATCCATCAAAGATGGGGATTTCTGGTCTGCTCGTAAGGAAAATCTTAATCCGAACTGTCGCAAGGTCCTTGGCTTCTTCAAGTAGTAGGAGGATCAATTGGATATCTTGCATGCTGTCACATTCATCAAGTGCATCAATTACTACAACCAGTTGAATTGATTGAGTAGGGGCATTCTTCAAAGGATTCAGAATGAGTTGATTCCACTGCTCCCGAGGTCCTTGTTTAAAGATATGAGCATTGTTGTCGATGGCGTCTGAGATGGATGTCCGGAGTACTGGTAAACTGGTTGCAAGCTGGGCGGCAATGGTAGTGAAAAACATGCCAGAGTGACTGACATCCTTTTTGCCTCGGGTAAAGAAGAAACTCGCTGCAAGTCTTTTCCTGTCTGCAAGCTCTCGCGCAATTGTGCGAGAAATTGTGGATTTGCCGGTCCCAGCCATTCCATTAAGCCAGAAGATACATTTGCTGCTTGGGTCGTCACACCAGTCCATAATCTGCTTACGGAGCTCTACTCGTGTATCTTGCAAACAGTGATCCTCATGTCGGCGGAGCCAGTCGTTATGGGCAGCACCTTCAGCAAATGGCAACTTCGCAATATTTGTGCTTTGGTGTTGTGACTGTATACTAATTAGTACTAGTACTGTGGGATTTTATGTGCCACTGGCACGGATCAATAGTGGACACTTGCCTCAACTCGATTGTCAATTTCCTCAACTCGATTGTCAATTTTCTCAACTCGAGTGTCAATTTTCTCAACTCGATTGTCAATTTTCTCAACACAATTGTCAACCTTCTCAACTTGGTTGTCAATCTTCTCAACTCGGTTCTCAATCCTCTCAACTTGGTTGTCAACCTTCTCAACTCGATTGTCAATCTTCTCAACTCGGTTGTCAACCTTCTCAACTCGATTGTTAATCTTCTCAACTCGGTTGTCAACCTTCTCAACTCGATTGTCAACCTTCTCAACTCGATTGTCAACCTTCTCAACTCGATTGTCAACCTTCTCAACTCGATTGTCAACCTTCTCAACTCGATTGTCAATTTGAATGACAGCCGTCCTAGCAATGATAATCCATAGGTATTAGCATATACTATGACTTCAGTCGAGGTACGAGGGGGAAGTAGATAGCCTCTTACATCTGGTCAGAATTCATGG
>Ga0307514_10004821_pt1 | contig 12274 bp, 9 predicted proteins | sample 16_EM_MG_FD_203088 | JGI IMG/M metagenome (GOLD analysis project Ga0307514, IMG submission 203088) | Populus trichocarpa ectomycorrhiza microbial communities from riparian zone in the Pacific Northwest, United States - 16_EM | ecosystem: Host-associated > Plants > Roots > Unclassified | place...
GCTCTTGTATTTGCAGTGTGTTAATAGTATCTTATCAAAATGAAGTTTTCAGCAACCATTAATGAGCTTTTGCTTGTTGAGCAGTTTGCAATATCGATTAATTTGGTATCTGTGTTTCACCTTCAACATATGGTATTTTTGCCTAGAAAGGCAGTCAATAATACAGTTATGCACGCGAAAATCCGCGCAATGCCTTGATTACGCAATATGCAAGTCCTACAACTGTTGACGCTCCGTTGACGCTCATTTTCAGCATGCTGCAGGGAGCATTTGGCTCTTGCTTTTGCCAGTAAAGGCTGCCAATATCGCATAAATGGATGGCTGCAACCAGTCGGAACATAACTTACACAAGATGCAAAGCTGAAAATCGTTGACGCTCCGTTGACGCTCATGCTAAGAATGGGGCGGTGACCGTGTTGCTATCTCTTTTGCCAATAGAAGCTGCCAATACGTCCGTTATGCATAACATCGACCAAGTCACTGGTGAATCACCGTACTTACAAGACCACAAATCGTTGACGCTCCGTTGACGCTCATTTCAATTTATTGTCCATTCATCATCTGCTGCCATCCATAATTGTGTTCATCCTGATTTGACTGTACCGGTTGGCTTTCTGCTTGATTGAGACTCAACCCTGTGGCAAAGCCGAGCGGCGTCATCATCTTGCACTGTTCACTCTCACACCACTAAAAATGATGTATCATGCCAAAAGATTCATTGCGCCTGCTACACACCTATCAATGAACAGATATTCACAAGCTACTTACCATTCGCCCACAATATATCTCTAACTGAAACTCTCGGTCAAGTTACATAAAGCTGGTGAACCATTGACGCATTCTGTCCTACTTTTTCTTCCCTCCTTTATTTCTCCGCGTTTCAGCTGCATTGACCGTCATTAAAACCTTTTCAGCCTGTCTCTCTGACTTCCGTGTCGGCCGAACCAATCCGGGCACATTTGGCGCGGCGCTCACATCCTGCTGCTCTGTGCATTCCGGATCCTCGATGCAATTGTTGTGCTCTATATCAGAGTCATCGTCCGCTGCCCAATCCTCTTCGCTGTCATTTGGATTATCCAAGTCGCCATTCCAGTTCAGCCAATCTTCAGTGTCCGAAATGCTTTCAGGCGCGCTATGCTCGTCGCTTTCGACTGGATGACAGTGGATTCTCCGAATACTGCGGACATTCAAGTTTAGAGTTCGTCCTCCAGGGAGGTCCTTTGCAGACAAAGCTGGTGGCAAAGGTGATCTTTCTGACAATTTAAATGCAGCCGCCCCATCATGTTGGAAGAGTGACCAGGATGAGTTGACTATCTCTTCCGGTTCTGAAATGTATCCTACAGAGATCGTCTGCTTGTTTTGCGCGCGGGATTCCTTCCGTGTAGCACGTAGATTTTCGCTGCCCTTGCCACATCTCCAAAAAGTCGTGAACCTTGGCCATTCTGTGCAATTTCCTTTCCTCCGCCTGTTTCTTCATTTCCGAGTCGTTTTCTGTGTTCATGGTATCCAATTCGGGGTCTGTGCTTGCCAAAATCCCGTTGTTGGCTCGAGCGAACTGCCTTACAATGACTTTTTCGCGAAGGGTCTCGCCTGTGGTTTTTGACTGCCTCCAGCCGATAACATCTCGGCCAAGGGAAAAACTGGCCTCCACTCCGACTCCATGTGGTATGATTGAGAATATGTCGCGCGCCACATTAGAGAGATCGGCGTACTTTGAGTGCGTTTCCTCCTGTTGTTGCCACCAGTCGGTTATGTCCGGTATCCAAAATGTACTGCAAATCTCCATTGGGGCGGAGTGGTAATCATTGAGATTTGGATTGATTTGCCCCCAGTTCTTTGGTGCTTGAGGAGGCGAATTCAAATGGAGCCTGGCGGCAGTGAATAACCGGGCTGCGCGATCACTTCGTCTGGGTGTCGTCTCAGCCACATTGTTAGGCGTTAAGTATTCCTCATCATCGCTGGACAAATCATATGGATCAAAGGATGATTGACAGGACCCTGAAGCCGTTGCAGAGGGGAACAGATTGCTGGTCGGTACTGTTTCGAGTTTATTGACCGGCACACGTCGATGTCTAGCGCAGTATTCATTCTCCACATACTTCAGAAAGGCCTCTTGGTATTGTGTGGTATAGGATGTCTCGTCCTCAGGATTAATATCCATTCCTTTGTCCCACTTTCTAAACGATCGCAACTTCCTGAAAGGATCAAGGATGTGCGCGGAAATCAGAAGCATGCCCGTCGTTAGAGCCACTTCAGCGTAGTATTTGGAGAGCTTCTGTTGAGCTAACTTCACAGCGAAGAACAAGTCTTCCTTCCATGGAGTCTTCTTCTTGGCCAAAGCTCGCATCACGCCGTCCATGTGATCGAACATGTCATTGTACACAGTAACAACATGATGCAATGTCACTGTATGCCTCTTCGACATCCAAAGGGTCCAATATCGAAATGGCCTCAATACTTCCATGACATACTTGACAATCGTCCATTCATCCTGAGTTGTGAATAGTGGCCGATATTCAGCGTATTTTGGGTTCTGAAGCCACCCGCGGGTGAATTCCCGTAAGCGGTAGGCGCACTCGAGCAACTCCAGAGTAGAGTTCCAACCTGTCTTCACATCCATAATCAGAAGTACTGCAATGCGGACTGTGGCTTTCTAACAGTCAATAAACTCGTTTCGGCGACCAGGTGTTAGCGTAAATAATACAGCAAGCATTCTCTGCTTTATGAAGGTCAACTTCAGGACTTTCAAAATATCATGAAATACGTACTTTCTCAATTATCTTTGCTACACCTGGTCTCATGGCCGACACCTTATTGATTCTAGCATTGCCCTCCTTTCGAAGTCTTTGACTCTTTCCAATGTCTATGCTTTCATTCCCGCCAAATTGCTGATCGCGCTCATGGGCATCCCAAGACTTGGTGCGGCCTTTTACACCGAGACTGCTCATGAATGCACCTAAAGCCAGCTGTATGACGTGCGCCATGCACGGTATATGGTTCCTCAATGCAGGCCACTCGATTCCAGAGGCCTCAAGTGTTGATTGCAGCGTGCGTGTCATCGAGTAGTTTTGTAACGGGCGGGATCTAACGCAGGTAATATAGATGTTGCAAGACTAAACTCGAAGTTCGTATCGAGAGGCAAGGACAGGGACAAGAATAACGAATAGGTTCAAAGTCGTACTATTGCTTGCTATACAAGAGAACGAGTAAAGAGAGAAGAAAAGGAAATCCTCCAACACCAACAACCTCTCTTTATATACAATTCGCTCGCTACCTCCGAATCATCCCTCATGCTTCGATGTACCAACCGAATAATCATCCCATGATCTTACACACCTAAAAACTCTTCTTATCAGTACAACCACGCCACAACATCCGACGTCGCAACATTTCTTCCTACGTCCTCATCTCATTCTTATCTTCTTTATTATTCCCACACCATCCCGAACTCCTTTCCTTTAATGAATGTCCCTAATTCCTGCACACCTCCTCGTGTGCGTTCAAGAATGTATCCTACCACACATCTTATTTCCTCGGGCCGTCACAGTATCCCCCTTCTAGCTTCGAGGTCCTCCGAGAACCATTATAATGGTCCGGGCTTCTGAGGGTACTCCTCATGGAACACATCAATAGCTTGAAGTCCGTTAACATCTCTAGCTGGTTCCCATGTCATCTGGTCATACCCTGTCCAACGTATCAAATACTGTAACTGGTTTCTATATACTCGGGAATCTTCCACCCGTTCCACCTGAAACTCAGAATCGCCTTCCACTTCCACCGGAGGGGGTGGCGCAACTACCTGTCCCGGTAATGGATCCCTTGCAACTGGATCCAACAACGAAACATGGTGTACCGGGTGAATCCGTAAACTTCTAGGTAGGTCGAGTTCATAAGCATAGGGAGATACCTTCCGTTTTATAGTATAAGGTCCCAGCCGTTTCCAATCCAACTTCCGGGACGGTCTTGTAGTTCGGATGTGTCGGGCATCCAACCATACCTCAGTTCCTTCTTGTATCTGGGGCGCCGGAAGTCTCCTTCGATTTGCCCCGTCCTCCATAATATCCTGGCTCCGTCGCATCTCCACTCGGAGGTGTTCATGGATCTGACGCATCGTTGCTTGTACCTGATCAGCATCAACTGCCCTAGAATCCTCCGGTTCCCCGGCCGCTTCCTCGAAGGTCATCCGGGGATCTGTCCCTGTGACTGCAAAGAACGCGGAACATTTTGTAGTTTCTGATGTTCCATTATTTGCTGCGAACTCTGCTAGCGGTAGCCATTGTACCCAATCATCCTGCTGATAACTGGTAAAGATTCGAAGGTACTGCTCCATACTCGCATTCATCCTTTCCGTCTGGCCATCGGTCTGAGGATGAAACGCTGTCGATAACCGTCGGTCAACGCCCAATCTTTCACATAACCTTTTCCAGAACAAGGCAGCAAACTGTGGTCCTCTATCGGATATGATCGTCCTTGGTATCCCATGTAGTCTCACCACTTCCTTCAGAAATATCTCTGCTAACCCCCGGGCGTCAATGGTCGTCTGACAGGGTACAAAATGTCTCATTTTTGATAACCGATCTACTACTACCCAAATAGCATCATAGCCTCCACATTCTGGTAACCCAGTTACGAAATCGATTGATATATCTTCCCATGGTTTCTCTGGTACTGAAAGGGGTCGTAACACTCCGAAGCTAGCATGTCTACTGGTCCGGGACCTCTGACATTCCGCACAACTTCGTACATATCGATCCACCTGTTTTCTCATTGTCTCCCAGTAATACTGTCGGCTGAGGAGGTCGAACGTTTTACTCCGTCCTGGATGTCCTGCTAACGGAACATCATGATGTTCTTTTATCAAGCGTAGCTGTAGTTCTGAATCTTCTGGAACGTACTTTCGTTCTCGATAATACAGCTGTCCTTCTCTTTCCGAGCATTCTGCCACAGTAATCTCTCGCATCGAAGTGCCCTGTCTTACTGCATCAAGTATCCTTCCTACAAGGCCATCTCGTTCCGAGGCTTCTCTCAATTGTTCCCGTACCGAACGTACCTTTACCAAATCGTTCGCAAGGATTCGTAACTGCTCCGGAAGATTTTGTGGTTTCAACACCACTTGTTCCATTGATTTCAATCTTTCATCCCCCCCCTCAGGTAGGTCTCCAGGCCTTCTTGTCAATGCATCCGCTTTACCATTAGATTTCCCGGGTCGATAAACAATCTTATAATGAAACCTTGATAAAAATTGAGCCCACCTAGCTTGTCTCCGGTTCAAGAGTTTTTTGGACATGAAGTACTCAAGATTTCTGTGATCGGTTATGAGTTGTAACTGATGTTCTGCCCCCTCACATTCCGGTCTCCATTATTCGAGTGCTTTAATAATCGCCATCAGCTACTTATCATAGATGTCATAATTGCACTCCGCTGGTGAATGTTTCTTTGAGAAGAACGCTACCGGATGTAACACTCCGTCATCATCCTTTTGGGATAACACTCCCGCGGAGACATAATCTGATGCATCGGTCTCAATTATAACTTCCCTACTATGATCGAAGTGTCGGAGGGTGGGCGCGGTTGTAAACACAAGAACCATTTCTTCGAAAGCCCTCTGTTGATCTTCAAGCCACTTGAAAGGAACATCTTTCTTTGTCAACCTTGTGAGGGGTTCCGCCACATCTGAATATCCCTTAATGAACCTCCGATAGTAAATGCAGAATCCTAGAAATTGTTGAACTTCAAAAAGGTTATTCAATCGGCCATTTGCAGTCTTCTTCTCTCGTGGCCAGTTTCTGACCGTTTCTATCTTGTCTGGGTCCATGGAAACTCCCTTGGTTGATATAATAAGACCCAAATATTTAACGGTTTCCTTATGAAATTCGCATTTCTCCGGTTTCAAATAAAGTCCCGCTTTCAGCAATCGTTCCATAACCCACTTAACATGTTCTTCATGTTCCTTAATCGAGTTACTGTATATCAGGATATCATCTAAATAGGCGGAAGCGAAACGATCCAGGGCTTCTCGAATGGTATCGTTAATATAACCCTGGAAATCAGGTGGCGCGTTCGTAGTCCCAAACTGCATTACCAATGGTTCAAACAACCCATATCTGGTACGAAAAGCTAACTTATGCTCGTCCCCCTCTTTCACCCGTACCAGGTTATACGCCCCTCTTACATCTAGCTTGGTATAAATTCGTGCTCCTGCCAGTAGGTCTAACGTTTCCTGGATAAGGGGTAAAGGATACCTGTTTTTCACAGTTTTACTGTTTATATCACGATAGTCAATGCAGAACCGGAGTCCGCCATCAGGTTTCTTCGCGAACAAACATGGTGCTGCATACGGTGAGGATGACTGTCGTATAAACCCTTTTGTCATATTATCCTCAAGCCATTCTTTCATAACCACCAATTCCTCTCTGGACATCTTATAGAGGGGGCCCCACGATGGCACCTCGCCTTCCTTAAGTCGGACTTCATGGTCAACATTTGGTCGATGTGGAGGTAACTTATCCGCTAGCACCTTGCTGAATAATGGGAGGAACTCATGATACTGTTCCGGAATAACTTCCTCCAATGGTTTTTCCTTAAGATCCTTAGCCTCGATGGCTTTATTAATATCATATAGTGATGCTTTAAAAATTGTAAGTTTCCCCCGTTTTACTGTTCGGAAGAAGGATGCCCCGTTTAACAGAACTATATTTCCCCTAAACGGTCTCGGTGCGCGAATATCCGCAGTCCATAACTTCTTTTCTGGGTAAACTGGCTCAGGTGGTTCCTCTGTGACTCCTTGGACCGTAACGGGGCCCTCCTGACAATGGTCCACACAATATTGCGAACCGAATGTAACCGTATTTGAAGCGAACCTAACCGCGACATCATGTAATCTTAACCACGGAATCCCCAGTACAATGGGGTAATGTCCCAACTTCGTAATAAACATCGGGATCCTTTCCTTATGATCATGTATATTCATTCCTACTTCCGCGAGGTGAGTAATATCTCCTGATTCAATGGTTCGGCCATCGATGACTTCCACTTGTCTTTTTTCTTTGAGTTCTTTCAACGGAATCTCATGGTGACGAGCAAAATCTTGATCCATAAATGCAATTCCCGTAGCTCCACAGTCTATCAACGCATGTGTTTGTATCACTTGGTCACCAATGGTCAAGGAACAGGTTACAACCAAATGTTTTCCTTCCATTGATCCCTCCAATACATCCACCTTGCTAATTGAAAACCGCGAAATTCCAAAACATTGTAAAGCATTCGAACCAAAACTTTTCTTGTCAATTAGGGAGTCACCTTTCCCTAATCGACCTGCTCTTTTCCCTTTTCCTCTGAATTCCCTTTTCCTTCAATTTCCTTCACTTCTGCCCCTGCCGCCTTAAACGGTCGGGCCTTCTTCCTTACCGCGCAATCCACCGCTCTGTGGTTAAACCCCCCACAGTATAAGCATCTCCCGTCCGCAAACCTCTTTGCCCTTTCCTCATCCGATATCCGCCTCCTGCCTGCACTAAGATCCATTGGGGCTGGTCCGGTATATCCAGCCACTGTCCCTGCGGGTGCTACCTCCGGTGCCCTCGGAGGTGCTGGTATTCTCGGTGCGCTTGGAGATCCTGCTGAAGTGGTCCACTTATGTTGCGCCGCCTTCTCCGCTTTTCTTTGTCGAATTTGGTTGTCCCGCTTCTGGCACAACGTTACAAACGCGGGAAGCTCCTCCGGCATATCAGTATGTATAAAGGAGTCCTTCATTTCCTCCGATAATCCGGACCTCAGAGCATTTCGAAGTGCGGAAGGGTTCCAATCCAAATCGGCCGCTATAACCTGGAACTCGGCATAATACAGGGAGAACTCGCGGTTCTTCTGTTTAATTTCTTTCATATTCCGTTCCGCGGTGGCCACTCGGTCGGGGTCCCCAAAAGCTGCTTCCAGGAGTTGTATAAAAGCTGGTAGGTCTTCCAGCCCCACCTCTCCGTTGTCCCGGACGTGTGGCAGTATCAGTTTCAAGGCAATTCCGCTCAGGCGGTTGAAGGCGTACCTCATCTTTGCCTGCTCGTCGGGAAACCTGCTGGGTGTGTGGCGGATGACCATCCGGAGTTGGGCAATCCAGCCTCTCAACTGAGTTGGATCCGACCCTGAAAAGTCCGGGGAGTCGGGAAACTTCTGTCCTCTGTCTTCCGGTTCGTGGGGGGCTGGAGGCGCTACCCGTGCGGCTAAGGACAGCGCATTCGCTAACTGCGTCCTCAAATTCCGACCCTCTTCGCTGGCTTCGCGGGCGTCTCTGGTCATATCGTCCAACTCCCTCCGCAGATCTTCGTCTGTCCCCACTGTCCGGGGGGTTTGTCGGGCTACCTCCAGTTCGTTCCAGAGGGTCGTCAATTGTGCCTCATAGTTGGTATGATCGCACGCGAGCGGGGGAGGTTGGGTCTGTGCCCGGAGGATGGTTATCTGATTCCGCAGGTCTGCTATCTCCGCGGGGTGGCTGCACACTTGTTGTATCTCCCGTACGGGTTGCGAGTACTGTGCCACCCTGCTCAAGACCTGCTGTGTCACCATTAGCAGCTCGACGCTTTCTGTTTCCGTGATTTCTCCGAGATTCGTCTCGAGAACGCGGTTGATGGTCCCTTGGTCTTGTACTGACACCAGGGCTGCTCGGGGTTCCTGTGATCCGGACATTGCAGCGGATCAAGCACATCTACCAGTGCCAATTAAACTGGTCAAGCTCGGAGGGGGTAGGTGTCGGAGGTTCGACGACAATCAGGGGGACCTCAGGGGCCCTTGCTGTTGCTGCTGCGGCTAAAGCGTGGCCCTCGGTTTCGTGGGTTCCGCGACAGTCGTGTCCTTCACACCAGCAAGGAATATCTGTCTCACAGTTAAACCAGGAGTGGGCTCCCCAATACCTAGTCCAGCTGTTTCCAAATACGGGATCGTTTATCTCTAGCCCTCCTCCGTATCTAGCGGCTTCTGTCCAATAAAGGTTTCAAGGGGACGGGACGTCTGATTGTTCCCAAAAATAAGCGGGGAGGGAAATTTCGTCTATTTCAGTATTCAATACTCCTTCGATACTTTCGAAGGCGTTCAAAGGTTCAGGTTCGGACAAAATACAAGGTGTTCCGGCAAGATCAAACCAATTCGTTCGAGAGGTACAGTTACTGTCGTACTTTTGCATTCGAATATGGTGATCGGTGGGGGTAATTTCGGATATCAAATCCGGTAAGCTGTTGACGGATATCAACGCAATCGTCGCAGATATGAATCCAATAACGTTCGGGTCCTAGATACACCCAACACGAGGAAGAGCAAGGTTCTTGACAATACCTACAACCGTTCAAGGGATGCAGGCACATCCAAATGTCTTAATTCGTAACTGCAATAGCCGCAAATCGAAATGTAGCTGTCAGTTTCTTCGAAGAAGTACCAACACAAATCAACGCAGGGAGTCAGGCAATGTTGACAAAACATCCGCTACCAGGTGCGTATATAGTAGACTCGTTCTAATGTAACGGGCGGGATCTAATGCAGGTAATATAGATGTTGCAAGACTAAACTCGAAGTTCGTATCGAGAGGCAAGGACAGGGACAAGAATAACGAATAGGTTCAAAGTCGTACTATTGCTTGCTATACAAGAGAACGAGTAAAGAGAGAAGAAAAGGAAATCCTCCAACACCAACAACCTCTCTTTATATACAATTCGGTCGCTACCTCCGAATCATCCCTCATGCTTCGATGTACCAACCGAATAATCATCCCATGATCTTACACACCTAAAAACTCTTCTTATCAGTACAACCACGCCACAACATCCGACGTCGCAACACTTCTTCCTACGTCCTCATCTCATTCTTATCTTCTTTATTATTCCCACACCATCCCGAACTCCTTTCCTTTAATGAATGTCCCTAATTCCTGCACACCTCCTCGGGTGCCTTCAAGAATGTATCCTACCACACATCATATTTCCTCGGGCCGTCACAAGTTTGAGGAAGCATTGTCAGTCGTAATACCAAACAAACGGCCGTCGGTAAGCTCAAAACGATCAAGCACGTCCTTCAAATGTACGGCTAGCCTTGCTCGAGTATGTTGGCCCTTAAGCTGTCATCCTTAATTAACTTTCGAAACGGGAAATGAACCGGCGATTAACCTCATCGAAAGTGAGTTGACCTTCACGCAATGCCCAACTTCGATCCATATAGTAAGCAATGACTGACGTTATCGCTAGTTTGTTCATTGATGTCCATCCGTCCAAAGCTAAACTAACTTTATTTCGTAGTGGCAATTGCTTCTTAATTGCATCCACAGTCAGTGCATATTCCCTCTGGCAAATGTTACTAAGGGTCGTAGCGGACGGAAGAACTAGGTCATCGCGTAATGCCTTATATGACCGTCGTAGCTCAAGATTTGATATAGCGTTCCATGGAATATGTGCCGAAACAAATCCTAACATGAGGTAGCGATTCCACGTGTCTTGGTGAAATTCGGAAGTTTCAAAGTCTTTATCTGCCAGTTTGGAACGTTTTGTCTGTCATTTCGGTCAATATGGATTAAACTGGATATCAAATATGGTTTTCCTCTGCAAACTTACTATTGTAATTCCACGACTTCCTTGCCTCTTCAGGATGGCCAAAGCTGTTTCATCAACTGTCGTACTAGTCAATTCAGTGACCTCGGACTCTGTTAATTCGTTTAACTTTGCGATGTGAGCTTTTGCCAGCAAGTGTTTCCCCATTGAGCTGGTCCCATGTTCTGATGGATGGCGAAGAACTTGATGACAAACGATACATATGATGCCAGGGCTGCCGGTCTCCTCAATTCCGCAGTGCAAATAGAATCGCCACGAAGGCGCATGTCTAGAATTCTTCCAAGCAATAGGCCGCTTCGAGCCTACATTCATGGAAGCCCACCAAGCGTCGAAGATGATTTGTAAAGTAAGGTTGCTCAAATCACGAATAAAGACACGTTCATTTTTGGAAGAGATCATAACCTCTAGCAATGAGGTGTTCAAAGATTGTGTATCAGACATGGCGGTAGAAATTCAAAAGCTGGGTAATCCGACTCGAGAGACTGCCGAAAATAACGATACAGTAAAGCAGATTGCGGGTTCTTAAATATTGACTCTACAGCTACAAGGATAATAATCAGATCAGTCAGACATTGCATGCATATTTGTTATGATGAATACAAGGACAGATTGCAACGACTGACCGCGGAAACCTCCATTTAGGAACAGCATACTGCAGTTTATTGTTGTGTAGCGTTCAGAGCCTTGACGCACCGTGGGCGCACAATTGTAGGAGGCGGACGCGATATCGACACTTGCATTTTTGCCAATAAAGGCTGCCGATAGGTTCATTGTGGTTTATCTGCGTTCTATTCCGGTTATATTATCCAAGATGCCAGCGCAACAATCGTTGACGCTCCGTTGACGCTCATTTTGGGACATGGTTACGATCTTGTCGGGAGCATATTTGCCTAGAAAGGCCGCCGGTAGTACGATTATAGATCATTGAAGACGCATAGCCGCATGATTTTCCAAGATTGAAGGCCTCAAATCGTTGACGCTCCGTTGACGCTCAATTTTAGGGCGTAGTGACGATGTCGTCAATAGCATTTTTGCCTAGAAAGACGGCCGATAGTTCGATTATATGTTGATATCGCCGCAGTGCCCTCGGATTGTCCGAGATGCATGGCCAAAAGTCGTTGACGCTCCGTTGACGCTCATTTTTAGGACATAGTAGCGATGTAGTCGCAACCGTTTTTGCCTAGAAAGGCAGCCGATAATGTAATTATGGCATCATGCCGCCGCACAGCCCTAGGATTTTCCATGATACAAGGCCAAAAGTCGTTGACGCTCCGTTGACGCTCATTTTTAGGACATAGTAGCGATGTAGTCGCAACCGTTTTAGCCTAGAAAGGCAGCCGATAATGTAATTATGGATTCATGCCGCCGCACAGCCCTAGGACTTTCCATGATACAAGGCCAAAAGTCATTGACGCTCCGTTGACGCTCATTTTTAGGACATAGTAGCGATGTAGTCTCAACCGTTTTTGCCTGGAAAGGCAGCCGATAATCAAATTATGGCTTGATGCCGCCGCACAGCCCTAGGATTTTCCATGATACCAGGCCAAAAGTCGTTGACGCTCCGTTGACTCTCATTTTTAGGACATAGTAGCGATGTAGTCTCAACCGTTTTTGCCTGGAAAGGCAGCCGATAATCTAATTATGGCTTGATGCCGCCGCACAGCCCTAGGATTTTCCATGATACAAGGCCAAAAGTC